>OLQS01000829.1_pt1 | contig 20001 bp, 15 predicted proteins | sample 1672291 | NCBI WGS metagenome assembly OLQS01 (sample SAMEA3136668, study PRJEB25190) | human gut metagenome | biome: human gut; feature: human-associated habitat; material: faeces | place: Austria | collected 2013
AGCTTACCGGTCTCACACTCTTAGATGATGTGGAGGAGACTCTTGGGGTGGAATTTGATAAGGAAGATAAGGATAACTTTGACACGTTGAACGGTTTTATGGTGTCCAGACTTGGACATATCCCGAAAGCGGGAGAGAAGGGAAGTGTCCGGATCGGGGACTATCTGTTAAAGATCATGAAAGTGGAGAACAAGGTGATCCAGACGGTTCTTGCGATTCCGTTACCGAAAGAAGAGAAGAAATAGAAAGAAAAATAAAAAACGGATACTTTGCACTCCGGCATCCCTGCCGGAAGCGAAAGTATCCGTTTTTACATTAGTCCTGTTCGCGGAATTTTACGGTGCCGGCAGCCGGATCCATGGATTCAACGATTGCCAAGGATTCTAAGTGGTAGCCCAGATTTCTGATGACCTGTCCGCCGATCTGGAATCCTTTTTCTACTGCGATGCCGATTCCCTCAACCGTAGCGCCTGCCTCATGGACAATGGAGATCAGTCCCTGAAGGGCATAACCGTTCGCAAGGAAGTCATCGATAATTAAAACATGGTCATCCGGGGAAAGGAATTTCTTGGAAACGATGACCTGATTTTTACATTTATGGGTGAAAGATTCTACCTCAGCAACATACATTTCGCCGTCAAGGTTTACGCTCTGGGATTTCTTCGCGAAAACGACCGGCACATGGAAATGCATTGCTGCGATACAGGCGATACCGATGCCGGATGCCTCGATGGTCAGGATCTTGTTGATATTTTCATTTGCAAAACGGCGCTTGAACTCTGCGCCCATTTCGTCAAAAAGTTCGATATCCATCTGATGGTTTAAAAAGCTGTCAACCTTTAATACGTTTCCCTCTTTTACCACACCGTCTTTCGCAATGCGTTCTTCTAAAAAGTTCATGTTCTATCCTCCGTCAAATTCCTCTTTGGGTGTATCTGTATTGTAACCAATTATAGCAATATTGGGGGGAGATTACAAGATAAAAACACATCTTGCAGACGGGTATGGGAAGTGGTAAGATGGAACAACTACGATTTTACGAAGAGGTACGGAGAATATATGAATAAATATGAGGTATTAAAACAGTATTTCGGCTATGACACCTTCCGGGACGGGCAGGAGAAGATGATCGATGCGATCACGTCCGGACGAGATGTTTTAGGAATCATGCCGACGGGAGCGGGAAAGTCCCTCTGCTACCAGATCCCGGCGCTGATGGCAGGAGAAAAGGGGGGAATTACGCTGGTGATCTCTCCGTTGATCTCTCTGATGAAAGATCAGGTCAGCGCACTGAATCAGGCGGGAGTCCACGCAGCTTATTTAAACAGTTCCCTGACACCGGGACAGTATTATAAGGCACTGGGCTACGCGAGGGAGGGCCGATATCCGATCATCTACGTCGCGCCGGAGCGTCTTTTGACACCGGAATTTCTCGATTTCGCCGTCCACGCAAAGATCGCTATGGTGGCGGTGGACGAGGCCCACTGTGTCTCCCAGTGGGGACAGGATTTTCGACCGGGATACTTAAAAATAGAAGAATTCCTGCGGACGCTTCCGAACCGTCCTGTGGTCAGCGCCTTCACGGCAACCGCAACGTCAGAGGTCCGGGACGATATCATTGATCTCTTGAAACTGCAGGATCCCCTGGTGGCGACGACAGGCTTTGACCGCCCGAATCTCTATTTCGAGGTTCAGAGCCCGAAGGACAAATACGCGGCGGTAAAATCATACATCGAGGAGCACGCCGGGCAGTGCGGGATCATTTACTGTCTGACGAGGAAGCTCGTGGAGGAGGTAACGGAAAAGCTCATAAAGGATGGATTTTCCGTGACGAGATACCATGCGGGACTTTCCGACAATGAGAGAAAGCAGAATCAGGATGATTTTATCTTCGACCGGGCGCAGATCATGGTGGCGACTAACGCCTTTGGAATGGGGATCGACAAATCCAATGTCCGCTTCGTGATCCACTACAATATGCCGAAAAACATGGAGAGCTATTATCAGGAAGCCGGCCGCGCGGGGCGTGACGGGGAACCTGCAGACTGCCTGCTGCTCTATGGCGGCCGCGATGTGGTGACAAATCAGATGTTTATCGACAACAACCGGGATAATGAGGAGCTTGACGATGTGACGAGAGCGATCGTTGCGGAGAGAGACCGGGAACGTTTGAAAAAGATGACGTTCTACTGCTTTACGAATGACTGTCTGAGAGAATATATCCTGCGTTATTTCGGAGAGTATGGAAGTGGATATTGTGACAACTGCTCGAATTGTAAGACGCAGTTTGAGGAGACGGATGTGACGGAGATCGCGAAGTCCATAGTGGGCTGTGTCGCAGAGTGCCGGGGGCGGTACGGAACCACGGTGATCCTGGATACTGTCCATGGGGCGGCAACGGCAAAGATCCGGAATTATCATATGGATGAGAACTCTCATTATGGGGAACTGGCGAAGGTTCCGGCATACCGGCTGCGTCAGGTCTTAAACTTCCTCCAGATCAAAGAATATCTTGTGGTGACCTCCGATGAGTATGCCATTGTGAAGCTTGGAAAGAACGCGGTGGCGCTGTTAAACGGCGGAGACAGCCAGAAAGTTACGATGAAGCTTCCGAAAGAGCAGGAGAGAGTAAAGACCGGAAAGATTTCCGGCGCAAAGAAGAAGCCGACAGCCGGAAGTGAAAACTTCACGGAGGAAGAGATAACACTATTTGACCGTTTAAAAGAACTCCGCAGAGAGATCGCAAAAGAGGAAAAAGTACCGCCCTACATCGTATTCTCCGACAGGACGCTGGTACATATGTGCCTTATAAAACCGAAAAATAAGGAGGAAATGCTGAAGGTTTCAGGCGTTGGTGAGTATAAGTTTGAGAAGTACGGGGAGAGGTTCCTGAATAAAATCAGGAAATCGACTTGACGAATCCCGGAAACAGGTGTATGATAATGACAGTTTCACTTACGTGCGTTAAAGCGTAACGCAACAACGTATTTAAGAATGGGAGGCCCTGTATGAAGGGAAGGACCTCATAAAAAAGAAAAAATCTGAGGGGAGATCGATATTATGAAAAAAGTAACAGCATTTGCAATGGCAGCCGTTGTTGCGGCTTCTGCACTGACCGGTTGTGGATCCAGCTCCACAGCGGAGACAACAGCAGCAGCCACAGAGACAAAGACCGAGGCGAAGACAGAAGCTGCGGCAGCAGATTCCACGGAGGCGGCAAAAGAGGACGGCAAGATTTACAACGTAGGTATCTGCCAGTTAGTCCAGCATCCGGCTCTTGATGCGGCGACAGAAGGCTTTGAGGCTGCATTAAAAGATAAACTCGGTGATAATGTAAAATTTGATCTTCAGAACGCATCCGGTGATTCCGCAACATGTGCGACGATCATCAACCAGTTCGTTTCCAACGATGTAGATCTGATCCTTGCAAACGCGACTGCAGCTCTTCAGGCCGCAGCGGCAGGAACCAGCGAGATCCCGATCCTCGGAACCTCCATCACAGATTACGCGACTGCTCTTGATATTGATAACTGGACCGGTACGACAGGTCTTAACATTTCCGGAACCTCCGATCTCGCACCGCTTGACCAGCAGGCTGCGATGCTCAACGAGCTGTTCCCGGACGCAAAGAATGTCGGCTTATTATACTGCTCCGCAGAGCCAAACTCCAAATATCAGGCAACAACCGTAAAAGGATATCTGGAGGATCTTGGATATACCTGTAAGGAATACACCTTCGCAGACTCCAACGATATCGCTTCCGTAACAACAACAGCAGCAGGAGAGAACGATGTTCTCTATGTTCCGACCGATAATACGGCTGCTTCCAATGCAGAGATCATAAACAATATCTGCCTGCCGGCAAAGGTTCCGGTAATCGCAGGTGAAGAGGGAATCTGCTCCGGATGCGGCGTTGCAACTCTTTCCATCGATTACTACGACATCGGATACAAGGCCGGGGAGATGGGCGCAGAGATCCTGATGGACGGCAAGGATGTAAAGGAAATGCCGATCGAGTTTGCACCACAGGTAACAAAGAAATACAACAAGGCAAACTGCGAGGCACTTGGAATCACGGTTCCGGATGACTACGTTGCGATCGAAGAATAATAACGACTTGAAATTATGAGACATCAGGGTGGCAAACAGCAAAAACTTTTGTCACCCTGTTTGTTATCATCAGCCATAGGAGGAAAGAAACGTGAATTTTGTAACATTGTTTAATGCATTGCCGGGTGCCTGTGCACAGGGACTCATCTGGGGCATCATGGCAATCGGCGTTTATATTACATACAAGATCCTCGATCTTGCAGACCTTACTGTGGATGGAACCATGTGTACGGGTGGTGCTGTCTGCATTATTTTCATGTTAAACGGGCATTCCGTGGGGGTATCCCTGTTTGCAGCGTTTATCGCGGGAATGATCGCGGGTCTGGTGACCGGAATCTTTCACACAGCGATGGGGATCCCGGCGATCCTCGCGGGAATCCTGACTCAGCTTGGTCTCTACTCTATCAACCTCCGCATTATGGGTGGTAAGGCAAATCAGGCCATCAGTGTGGATAAGTATGATCTTTTGGTGTCTCTCCGTTATGTAAAGGGAGTCGCTTTTTATAAGAACACGATCTTTGTGGCGGCGCTGATCATTGTGATCCTGATCGCGGTCCTCTACTGGTTCTTCGGAACGGAGATCGGATGCTCCATCCGTGCCACAGGTTCCAATCAGAACATGTCACGTGCCCAGGGCATCAATACCGATTTCACAAAGATCTTAGGTCTTATGATCTCCAACGGAATCGTTGCCTTTGCGAGCGGCTTATATGCCCAGTATCAGGGCTTTGCAGATGTCAACGCAGGCCGCGGTGCCATCGTGATCGGTCTTGCGGCCGTTATCATCGGTGAGGTCGTTTTCGGAAAGATCAGCCAGAACTTCGGTTTCAAGCTGTTCTCCGTTGCCTTCGGCGCGATCATTTACTATCTGGTACTTCAGGTCGTACTCTGGATGGGATTAAATTCCAACGATTTAAAACTCCTGTCAGCTCTTGTCGTTGCGGTATTCCTTGCGATCCCGTACATGAAAGGCAAATATTTCTCTAAACCGGTAAAAAGAGGAGGTGCACCTCATGCTTGATCTTCACAGTATTTATAAAACCTTCAACGCGGGAACCGTCAATGAAAAGACAGCGTTAAACGGATTAAATCTTCATTTAAACGAAGGCGATTTTGTCACCGTCATCGGTGGAAACGGAGCCGGAAAATCTACCATGTTAAATGCGGTCGCAGGAACGTGGTTTGTGGATGAGGGAAAAATCACCATCGATGATATCGACGTGACAAAGCTCCCGGAGCACAAGCGTGCGAAGTATCTCGGACGTGTATTCCAGGATCCGATGACAGGAACGGCTGCCACCATGCAGATCGAGGAGAACATGGCATTAGCAGCAAGAAGAGGAATGACACGTTCTCTGAAGTCCGGAATCACCGCAAAAGAGCGTGAGTTCTACAGGGAGCAGTTAAAGATCTTAGGCCTTGGTCTTGAGGACCGCCTCACATCAAAAGTCGGACTTCTCTCCGGCGGACAGAGACAGGCGCTGACCCTTCTCATGGCAACCTTAAAGAAGCCGAGACTTCTCCTTTTAGATGAGCACACGGCAGCCCTTGACCCAAAGACGGCAGCGAAGGTTCTTGAGACAACCGACAAGATCGTAAACAGTGAGCATTTGACAACACTCATGATCACTCACAACATGCGCGATGCGATCGCCCACGGGAACCGTCTGATCATGATGAACGCAGGTCATGTGATCTATGATGTGGCCGGAGAGGAGAAGAAACACCTGACAGTCCAGGATCTTCTTGCGAAGTTTGAAGAAGCTGCAGGCGGCGAACTTGCGAACGACCGTATGATCCTGTCATAGAAATTCATATATAAATAGAAGAAACAGGTCGAAAAGTAAAAAAACGGCAGCGAATATCTGTAAGCAGATTACAGAGCTTGCTGTCGTTTTTTGTGTAATAGGAAATTCCGAGGAATTCCCTATTACACAAAGGGCACTCACGTGCCAATGATGCGCACTCGCGCGAAGCTGTAGATTGTCGCAAGCGACTGCGCGAGGCGCGAGAATGTGCCAAGGCACATTCTTTATTATTGCTTTTTTGCGTATTCCGTTGTATAAATGAGGTGCAGCAAAAAAGGATTAAATACCGGACTGCGGGCAGATGCGGCGCAGGGAAAAAGCTGTGTTCAGGAGGAAATATTTATGAGCAGATCTGCAAAAAATGATAAAACAAAGACAAATGTGATGCGGCTTTTAGATGCCGCGAAAATCCCTTACGAGGCGAAGGAGTACCCGGTGGATGAGAACGATCTCTCCGGAAGCCATGCGGCGGACATGCTGGGTGTGGATCATGGAAGCGTATTTAAGACCCTTGTACTGAAGGGAGAACGCACTGGATTTCTCGTCTGCTGTATTCCTGTGGACGGTGAAGTAGATTTAAAAAAGGCGGCGAAAGCGGCGGGAGATAAGAAGGTGGAGATGCTTCCGATGAAGGATCTTTTAGCCACAACGGGGTACATTCGCGGCGGCTGTTCTCCGATCGGAATGAAGAAAAAGTTCCCGACTTTTATTGATGAGGCGGCGTTAAAATACGAAACGATCGCTGTCAGCGCGGGCCAGAGGGGATTTCAGGTACTGCTTTCCCCTCAGGCCCTCGCAGACTATGTGGGAGCAAAACTGCTGGATTTGCAGCAAAATGGTTAACATAAATGAAAAAATTATCGGAAACCACCTGAAAGTGGGGAATCAATATTTAACAAAATTGTAATATTTGCAATATTTTATACTTGCCAATACCACCAAAAATTCAGGTTTTATGCCGATAATATTTGGAAAAGATATTAAAAAAATGTAACAATCATTAAAAAATGGGCTGTAAAATGTAACAAAGTTGGCCATGACTTATTGACATTTGCCCTCTCGTTCTCCTATAATCACAGACACCGGCCGGAAAACGGTCGGAATGAACAACCGGCGACAGGACGGAGAAAGAGGGTATTCAAAAATGAATCCATGGAACTCATTTCTTCAGACAGTCTTTCAGTTTGTGAAATCACTCTTCACCGGTGTGACAAAGAAGATGCACCGGAATGCGGCAATTCTCACGATGGGCGCAACACTGATCGCAGTGATTCCATTTACAGCTGTGGACTTCCAGGGCGGAGGCAAAAACGCGATCGTAGCGTTTGCAGAGACGCAGGGAGGTTCGGATGAAGACAGTCTGGAGGAGACAGAAGATACTGCTCTTCCGGAAACAGACGGAAATGTTTTAGAGGATGAGACGACGGCGGATGAGACATCATCGTCGGCGGAAAACGAAGCAGATATCGAAACTGAAACAGAAACAGAAACTCAAACAGAAACTGAAACGGAAACTGAAAATACAGAGATGAATGATGCGAAGGAGGAAACCGGAATTTCCGAAGTTGAACCCGAGACGGGTTCCGAGGAGACCGGGGTGCAGGCTGCGGCTGAGACTGCGATGGAGCAGGAGGAACCTGTGCGCGAGGTATTTACCGGTTACTCAGAAAGCGATTACAATGTGCTTCTTCGGATCGTTCAGGCGGAAGCCGGAAACTGCGACATCGAAGGACGTGTCATGGTGGCCAATGTGATCTTAAATCGTGTGGAGAGCGGATCTTTCCCAAATACGATCACGAAGGTCGTTTACCAGAAGCACCAGTTCTCACCAGTATCCAACGGATCCATTAAAAGATGCAAGGTCACAACGGAGACCGTGGAAGCGGTGGAACGTGCACTTGCGGGCGAGGACCTGACGGACGGCGCCCTGTATTTCATGAACCGGCGTGCTTCTTCGAAAAAGAATGCAAACTGGTTTGACAGACATCTGGAATTCCTGTTTAAACATGGAAATCATGAATTTTTCCGGTAAACTCCGGGTCAGATAAAAGGATTAGGATAAAAGGATAAGAGAAAACGGCATGTGCCGGGACTGTGAGAAAGCTGGTTCTGGTATGTGCCGTTTTTCAGTCTTTTTCAAGTGGTGGAAACTGATTGACATTTGGATTTGCTCATGGGATAATAAACCACATGAATTTTGAAAATACGTGAAAGAGGAATTGTGATGAAGTTAAAAAGAGTATTTTTTGACCTTGACGGCACGCTGACCGATTCTATGCCGGGAATCACAAAGGGTGTTCAGTACGCGTTAAAGCACTATGGCATCCGGGAGGATGATCTCTCAGCGCTAAAACCGTTTGTGGGGCCTCCGCTCTCGGACAGTTTTCAGAAATATTATAATTTTTCCGAGAAGGACGCGGAAGATGCGGTCTATGTGTTCCGGGAATATTATGACGTGAAGGGCTGGAAGGACAATGCGCCCTTTGACGGTGTGAAGGAGATGCTGGAATCCTTAAGGGATGCTGGTCTTGAACTTTATGTGGCGACATCGAAGCCGGAAGAAACTGCAAAGAGAGTTCTGGAATATTTCCATATGACGGAGTATTTCAAATTTATCGGAGGTGCGTCGCTGGATGAAAAACGTGTGAATAAGGATGCTGTGATCCGGTATGTGCTGGCGGAAAACGGGATCAGTGAGGCGGAAAGATCATCTGTGATCATGGTAGGAGACCGGGAGCACGATGTGAATGGTGCAAAAAAGACAGGACTTTCCGTGATCGGTGTCCTTTACGGATACGGAAGCAGGGAGGAGCTTTGGAGTGCCGGGGCAGACTACCTGTGTGAGACACCGGAGGAGACGGCGAAACTCATAAAGAGCCTGATGTAAAAAAGAAAGAGCTCCGCCTGACCGTAAAAACTGTCCGGTACCAGGAAATGGAACTTGAAAAATCATCGATGATGCGCTATAATAGTGTTCAGTTAAAGGGTTAGTGATTCCTGGGATGTTCGACACTCCTGTCTATTTTGAACCTACATTTTGACATACGGGATTCCTATATTCTTGAACGGATGTCAGGCCTCCAAAGAGTGGAAGGCAGATGTTTAAGTGCGGATGCCCACCTAGCACTGCTAGGCGTCAATTATTCAGGAAACGGCATTTTGGGATTGCGAAAGATAAAAAAGCAGCGAGAGATCGCTGCTTCTTTTCATGTAACAGGAAATTCCGAGGAATTCCCGCTGCGAGGATTTCCAAACGACGGTTTTGGAATGCGGGGAATGTTCAGATTCTGTTAATGCTCTTTTCTAAATGATCGAAGTATGATATTATGGGTGCAAACAGGCTTCGCCATCCGTGGCAGGGGTGAGAGAAGCGGCTGCAAAGGAGAAATTTTTTTATGAAAAATGAACGGTTTGAGCGATACATTTACATGGGCGTGACGGCGATCCTGGTACTGATCGCAGCGGTGTTCGTCGTGTTTCTGTTTCTGGAGCGGGCGGCAGTGTTCGCCTTTCTGGGAAAGATTCGGTTCGTTCTGGCCCCTGTGATCTATGGCGCGGTTCTTGCATTTTTAATGTCCCCGGTGTATAACTGGTGTTACACGATGGTGATGTACGTGGAGGATAATGGCAAGGGAAAAGAGGACGGGGAAAAGAAGAGAAGGTCAAAGAAACGCTTCAAGAATGAAGGCTTTGGTGCCTTCCTTGGAAAAACAGTTGGAACGGTCGTAAGTCTTGCGTTCCTGATCGCGGTGATCGTCAGTCTTTCCAGCATGATCATTCCGCAGCTCTATTCCAGCATCGTGGGCATTATCAACATGATGCCGGTATATTTCCAGAACGTATATGACTGGCTGACAGATTTCTTTGTGAACAATCCGCCGGTAGAGCAGGCGATCTTAAATATTTATGAGCAGTCTGCCCAGTATTTCCAGAGCTGGATGGAGACAGACCTGATGTCGAATCTCTCCAATTTCCAGAACTTCCAGAATATTGAGAAGATCCTTGGAGGTGTGTCCAGCGGAGTCATGAACGTGATCACGCTGACAAAAAACATGCTGATCGGATTGATCGTCATGATCTATCTGCTAAATATCAAGGAATCTCTTTCGGCGCAGGGGAAGAAGTTTATCTATTCCGTTCTTCCGCTGAAATCGGCCAATATCGTTGTGGCTGAATTTCAGTTTATTAAAAAGGCGTTTTCCGGCTTTATTATCGGAAAACTGATCGATTCCCTGATCATCGGAATCCTCTGCTTTATCCTGATGCATCTGTTCAAGCTGCCGTATGAGCTGCTGATCAGCGTGATCATCGGAGTAACAAATGTGATTCCGTTCTTCGGACCGTTTATCGGTGCAATTCCGTGCGCGATCCTCGTATTTTTGATCAGTCCGAAGCAGTGTCTGTATTTTATTGGCCTGATCCTTGTACTTCAGCAGTTCGATGGAAATATCTTAGGACCGAAGATCCTTGGAAATTCTACAGGTGTTTCGAGCTTTGGCGTCCTGTTTTCGATCCTGCTGTTTGGAGGATTGTATGGGTTTGTGGGAATGATCATCGCGGTTCCGCTGATGGCGGTCATTATCCACATTTATAATCAGATTCAGGACCATTTTCTGGCAAAGAAAAATCTGAGCAGTAAAGAAGAAGATTATGTGAATCTGGATCGGATCGACGAGCAGAGCGGCAAATATGAAAAACATAAGGATGTACAATAGCTGTTCTGATCGGGAAAGGAACTATGAACGAGAGAAGGAAACTGATAAACTGGGTTGCGGGCGTCACAACTTTTATTGTGGCGCTGCTGATCGTGATCGTACTTCTGGATACAAAGCAGGACGGAGTCTCTCTGGCAGCAGCGTCCCGGACTGTGGCACTGACTCTGGAATCGGGAAACAGTATTCTTGAAAACGCGCCGGAGACCTCCAACTTTTCGGAAGAGCTCTCGGATCAGTGGTATGTGAAGTATATGGACTATCTGTATGGTCAGGGTTATCTGGACAGCAGTATAGTTCGGGCGGACGAAAAGAGTGCCACGTCCGCAGTTACATATGCGGTCCTTGCGGGCTGGGCGAAGAAGGCATCGGAAGAAGGAAACGGGGAGACGGATGCGCTCCTTTCCTACACAGATGCCGGTGACAAGGCGACGAAGGCGGTATCCAGTGAGAATTTCTGGAAGTTTTACGACGCATTCCGGGCAGCCGTGGATCCAGACGAAGATGTGGCCGAGGTGGAGACAGATCTCTACGGCACACCGGACAATGTGGACGGCGCTCCGGCCTGGACGGCCTACACGAGGGACGGGAGTTTTCAATTTGAGGGGCTTTACCTCGACGGATATATCGACCGGAAGATCCGTTTTCTGGCGAGAGATGATGAGATCCTGAAAGTTGAGGGAATGGTCTCAGATGAGATCGTCTATGAGAATGCGTGGATCTCGGGATTTTCCGGGAAGACGGTAACTGTATTTATCGGAAACATCCAGAGAGAATTTCCGGTAAAGGGAGTCTTGAAGGATGAGAGTGAGATCTCCGGCCAGATCGGGGATCTGTATTTAAAGAGCGGGAATCCGAAGCGTCTTGTGTTAAAGAAAGAGAAGATCACAGGAACGGTCCTCGCGGTCCGCGATACGGAGATCGAGATCGACGGCTACGGCAGTGTGCCGTTGGCGGATCAGTTTAAGATCTACCGCACCTACGGTGTTCTGAGGGAACAGCAGAAGAAGGATATTCTCGTCGGCTACCATATGCAGGAATTTGTGGTTGCAGACGGAAAGATCTGCGCAGCCCTCACAACGGAAAAACCGGATATTGACGCGATCCGCGTGTTGCTTATGACAAATGGATTTAAGTCCCTGTTTCACAGTGAGATCACGTTGTCCTGCGATTCCATGGCAGTCTTAGAGTATGGAGATGAGAAGGACGCAAAGACGGAATCTATTGCGGCAGGGGAGACGGTGACGATAAAACCCGGGGATTCCAGACTTGCGGACGGACGTCTCACATTCCGTTCTGCCAATGAGGGCGGAATGATCACCGTGCACAGTTTGAGCCGTGCTCAGGGAACTCCTGTTTATCCGGGACATATGGAAATCACGGAGGAAAATGATGGTCTGCTTCTCTTAAATGAGGTGGATCTGGAGGAATATTTAAAACGCGTAACACCGAGCGAGATGCCGCCGACTTACGAACTGGAGGCATTAAAGGCTCAGGCGATCTGTGCGAGAACTTACGCATGGCACCAGATTCAGGGAAACTCTTACTCTACCTACGGCGCCCATGTGGATGACAGCACAAATTTTCAGGTTTACAACAATACGCTGACTTATGATTCTACGGATGCCGCAGTGAATGAGACATTCGGACAGCTTCTGGAATACAACGGGGATCCGATCGAGGCATTCTATTATTCCACATCCGACGGACATGGAACCGACGGAAGCGTGTGGGGAGCGGATGCGTCCGGTACGCCGTATCTCAGAGCTGTCACGATCAACGATAAGGCGAAAAAGATGGATCTGACATCTAATGAGGCGTTTGAGAATTTTATCAAGGATGAAAATACGGATGCCTATGACTCTGATTTCCCAATGTTTCGTTGGAACACGAAGATTACAAGCACGATCCTGGACGAAAAGATCGGTGGAGTCGGCAGGATCACGGGACTGACGATCACCTCAAGAGGAGCCGGTGGATACGCAAAGACCCTGAAAGTCGTTGGAACGGAAGGCTCCAAGACATTTTCGGGACAGAGCCGGATCCGCAGCATTCTCGGAAACACGTCGCTTGTATACAACAGAAAGGACGGATCCACATGCACGGGATGGGATACGCTTCCAAGTGGTTTCATCTATATCGAAAATAATGGAACAGATGAAAATCAGGTAACGACCTTCACGATCTATGGAGGCGGTTTCGGACATGGTGTCGGTATGAGTCAGAACGGTGCTCAGGGCATGGCGAAGCAGGGAAAGACCTGTCAGGAGATTTTGAAGTTTTTCTATGATGGGTGCGGGCTGATGGATATCAGTGAAGTGAATTGAGAAACAGGAAAAGGACCAGGAAGGCAGAAGTGCAGCCTTCCTGGTCCTTGTCAATGATGCGCACTCGCGCGAAGATGCAGACTGTCGCAAGCGACCGCGCGAGGCGCGAGAATGTGCCAAGGCACATTCTTTTTTAGGAGAAACATGATAATTGTTCAGTACTAACACAATTACCAGGTTTTAATTTGCGATCTACTATTCTTCGCTGCCATTATCCCCGCGTCCGCTCCGTGCTTCCTCAAGGTAGTTGTAGAGCGTATATTTTGATACCTGAAGCGTCTCGCAGAGAAGAACGCTGGTCTTGGAAATTTTGAAGACACCCTTCTGGTCGAGGTAGTCCAATGCGCGGATCTTTTCCTCCTTGTTCATCAGTCCCATCGGTTTTCCGACCAGAAGCTCCGCCTGTTTCATGTAGTACTTAAGAATGTCATCCACATTTTTTGTGGCCAGGGCATCGATATCATTTGTCGGCGCGTGATGGGTCATCGGGTACTGAACAAAAGCACCCAGCGCACGCTGTGCATTCAGGAGATCCGAGACGTCCAGATTCACACAGACAGATCCAACGATCTTTCCGTTTTCGTCCGGGATCAGTGTGGTGAAAGATTTATAGAAACGGTCTTTCGGTCCATTGGAGAAGGTCTGAATGCTGTCTTTCATCGGCTCGATATCTTTTCCGAACTGCGTGATCATTCCGCCCTTCGGTGAACCGCCAACCGCACGGCCACTGACCGCCGGGTTTAAGGCGTAAACGATGGTGTGATCGTATCCTTTCCGGTAATCGTGGATCAGGATCTCACTGTTTTCGCCTAAAAAGTTCTGGAGTCCCTCTAGAAAACGGATCAGAAAGTCAAAGTCAAGATACTGGGAAATTTCCATAAATGTACCCCCATAAGATAAGCGTCAAAAACGGACATCTCCCCCGGGGTGTTCGCCGTATATACGCTATGTGAAAAAAATAACAAAACAGAGGTATAAAGAAATGCCTCTGCAGGCTTCGATGTAAGTTCAGAATAGCATATGACAAACTGTTTGTCAACAAAATAACATTTATGCAAACAAAAAGTTTGAAATAGCTATTGACATTCCGGCGAGCATGGCCTATAATGAAGACGCCAAACAAAAAGGAAGGAAAACAAACTTTCAGTTATAAATACCCATCCTTTTCCGGACCCGGGTTCCACTCACAGGGATCCCGAGTCCACCCACTTGAGACAGATGTATTTCAACTCTTTTTTATAGAAATTGTGCAACGGTGAAGGTACTGAACAGTTACAAGATCAAGCGGCTATGAAGACGCCGGATCGTTGCAGAATCACATCGTGGTGGATGTGATAGAGACCGGTTTTCTGGCAGATTGGATGCCTGTCAGAAAAATGGAAGGCCGGGAGGCCCGCTGTCTCGCCACGGCGAAAAAATCCATGTTCCCGGTGTGGATTTCCCTGAAAAGGGAAAGATTATGGTACATATTGAGCAGGCAGAGCCCCTGAAACAGCTTATCCCCAATACAGCTGTTTCAGGGGCTTTGTCTTTTTTGAGGGAGAAAACAGAGCGGTAAAGTGTAGGACAGCCGCATATATTGTATCGGTAATACATGCAGCTGGAGGAGCGTATGAAATTCAAACAGAAAGTTTTTATTTTTATTGTGATCCTGATCGTGGATATGATCCTGGCTTGGGGGGCAGTGCGGATGTGGAAGGGAAGAGGGGAAATATTTGATACGCACGAGGGAAAAACGGTCGATACGGGAAGAATCCCTGTGCCGGGCGAAGGGATGACCACTGAGGTTTCGGGACATGATCACAGCGGAGCCGGACGATCGGAAAAGGCTGTATCAGATCTGTACGGCCAGCAGGAAGACATCGCAAAAAAATATACGGCACTCACCTTCGATGACGGCCCGAATCCCCAATATACAAAGCCGCTTTTAGACGGCCTCAGGGAACGCGGAATCCGCGTGACCTTTTTCCTCGTGGGCGAATGCATCGACGGAAATGAGGATCTCGTAAAGCAGATGGCAAAGGACGGACATCTCATCGGTGTTCACTGTATGACCCACAAGGATCTCACAAAAGAGAAGCTTTCCGATGCCGCAAAAGAACTCTGGACCGCACGGGAGAAGATCCGGGCAGTAACCGGGACCCTGCCGGAGTATGTCCGTCCGCCCTATGGGAACTGGAATGCGAAGCTGGAGGAGGCCGTGGACATGATCCCCGTATTCTGGGATGTGGACTCCATCGACTGGCGGTTGAAAAATACGGAGAAAGTCACCGCAAAAGTGGTGAAAGATACGGAGGACGGGGACATTATCCTGATGCATGACGAGTTTGGAACCTCTGTGGAAGCGGCACTCCGGATCATTGACAACCTGACATCAAAAGGGTATACTTTTGTTACAGTAGACGAACTGATGGTCGATTAAGACCTGCAAAAAGAGCGGGAATGGATGCAGCGCGCAGATGGGTGATATTTCATGTGGAAACAGAGCGCTGCAAAACGCAGAAAGGCAGCTGCCATGGATTTATTTGACTATATGAGAGCGAACACGATGGAAAAGGAGTCGCCGTTAGCATCCAGAATGCGTCCGACGACTCTGGAGGAAGTGGTCGGGCAGAAACATATTATCGGTAAAGATAAACTCCTTTACCGCGCGATCAAGGCGGATAAGCTTGGGTCCGTGATCTTTTACGGCCCGCCGGGAACGGGAAAGACGACTCTGGCGAAGGTGATCGCGAATACGACAAGCGCCCGGTTCGAGCAGATCAATGCTACGGTAGCCGGGAAAAAAGATATGGAAGAGATCGTAAAGAACGCCAAGGATGCCATCGGCATGTACGGGAAGAAGACGATCCTCTTTGTGGATGAGATCCATCGCTTCAATAAGTCCCAGCAGGACTATCTTCTCCCATTCGTTGAGGACGGAACGATCACTCTGATCGGCGCGACGACGGAGAATCCATATTTTGAGGTGAACAATGCCCTGCTGTCCAGATCCAGGGTCTTTGAGTTAAAACCGCTGGAAAAACAGGATATCCGGGAACTCGTGATGCGGGCGGTCAATGATACGGAAAAAGGAATGGGGACCTACGGTGCCGATATCACCGATGAGGCGGCAGATTTTCTGGCGGATGTGGCAAACGGAGATGCGAGAGCCGCGTTGAACGCGGTGGAGCTTGGAATCCTGACGACAGATAAGTCGCAGGACGGAAAGATCCATATCACGATCGATGTTGCGTCGGAATGTATCCAGAAACGTGTGGTGCGCTATGATCATGACGGTGACAACCACTACGATACGATCTCCGCATTTATCAAGAGTATGCGGGGATCAGACCCCGATGCGGCGGTCTATTATCTGGCGCGGATGCTGTATGCCGGCGAGGATGTGAAATTTATCGCCCGACGGATTATGATCTGCGCGTCGGAGGACGTGGGAAACGCGGATCCGAATGCCCTTGTGGTGGCGGTCAGCGCAGCCCAGGCTGTTGAGCGGATCGGCATGCCGGAAAGCCAGATTATCCTCTCACAGGCCGCTTCCTATGTCGCCACCGCGCCGAAGAGCAACGCGGCATACATGGGGATCGCAAAAGCGATGAAGACCGTGGCGGATATGCGGACGATGCCGGTGCCTGCCCATCTTCAGGACAAGCACTACAAAGGTGCTGAAAAACTCGGCCATGGTCTCGGCTATAAATATGCCCACGATTACCCGAATCATTATGTCACCCAGCAGTATCTGCCGGACGGAATGGAGGGAATGCGGTTCTATGAGCCGTCAGAGAATGGGTATGAGAAGAAGATTAAGGAACATATGGCGTTTATAAAGAGGGAAGCAGGGGAGATAGAATAAGGCGTTTTGAGAAATACAAGTATTCACTGAACTGCCGGGGCGCTGTATGTGCAGTAATAACATTGGAAAACTGTCAAGCAGCAGATGCTGCAGGCTATAAAGAAAGAGGGAACTGCGCAGGCGCATGAAAATGTGAATCTGTAAAATTCCCTCTTTTCATTTTAGAAAGTGTGCGTTATAATGAGGTATACCGATCCTCCGATATCGCTTAAAGGCGAGGATCCCATCGGAGAAGAGTTTCAAATCTAATGGTTCAGAAGCAGCCGGTCCGGAGACGGAGAGACTGCTATAATCTTTTATGATTCCCAAAGAGACGATAAAACCGGAATAAGAATGAAGGAGTATCCATTATGCGTGAAAAATTAGCGACATTACCGCTGACTCAGTTAAAGGAGCTGGCAAAGAGCCAGGGAATCAAGAATATCAGCGGCTTGAGAAAAGCGGAATTGATTGACCGTCTCTGCGAGACGGCAGAAGCACCGGCACAGGAAGCGCCTGCGGAGGCAGCATCGCTTTCCGGAAATGCGGGAGCAGGGAGTGCGGAGACGGAGAGAACGTCTGCAGCACCGGAGCGCGCGGAACGTCAGGAACATGGAGTTCGTCGGGAGAGAACAGACCGATATGAGAGATCTGACCGTCAGGACCGCGGCGAGCGCCAGATGAGAAATGACCGTCAGAACAGCTATCAGAGCCGCCAGAGCCAGAGCGGATCTCAGGAGATCCAGGGCATTCAGGAGAGTGCAAGAACCTACCAGACCGGTTATCAGACACGAAATCAGAGCACTCAGAATTACACTGCGGACCCGAAGACAGACCTTCAGGATCTCGACAGTGGTATCGAAGCAAACGGAATTCTGGAAGTGATGCCGGACGGCTTCGGATTTATCCGCTGTGAGAATTTCCTGCCGGGTGACAACGATGTCTATGTAGCACCGTCACAGATCCGCCGGTTTAATATGAAGACCGGTGATATTATCTGCGGAAGCCGCAGAGTGAAATCCGCAACAGAGAAATTTGCGGCACTCCTCTATGTGAAGACGATCAACGGCTACCCGACAAGTGTCGTGGAACGCCGCCCGAACTTTGAAGACCTGACCCCGATCTTCCCGAACCAGAGATTGAATCTGGAAGTCAGAGGCGGAAAAAATACGACGGCCATGAGAGTCATGGATCTTCTCGCCCCCATCGGTAAAGGACAGCGTGGTCTTATCGTGTCCCCGCCGAAGGCAGGTAAGACGACCCTGTTAAAACAGGTGGCAAAAGCTGTGACGACAAACTATCCGGATATGCATATGATTATCCTCCTGATCGATGAGCGTCCGGAGGAAGTCACAGATATCAAGGAATCCGTTGTGGGACCGAACGTGGAAGTCATCTATTCCACCTTCGACGAGCTCCCGGAGCGCCACAAACGCGTTTCTGAGATGGTGATCGAGCGCGCGCGACGTCTTGTAGAGCATGGACGCGACGTGATGATCCTTTTGGACAGTATTACGAGACTGGCGAGAGCCTACAACCTTGTTGTTCCGCCCAGCGGACGGACTCTTTCCGGCGGTCTTGATCCGGCAGCGCTGCATATGCCGAAGCGCTTCTTTGGCGCGGCGAGAAATATGCGGGAAGGCGGAAGCTTGACGATCCTCGCGACAGCTCTTGTCGATACCGGAAGCCGTATGGATGATGTGATCTACGAGGAATTTAAAGGTACCGGAAATATGGAGCTTGTACTAGACAGAAAACTTTCCGAGAAGAGGATCTTCCCTGCCATCGATATCTTAAAGTCGGGCACAAGACGCGACGACCTCCTGCTTACAAGCGAGGAAGCGGAAGCGGTGGATATTGTCCGCAAGGCGACAAACTCCATGAAGGCAGAAGAATCGGTGGAGAAGATCCTGGATATGTTTGCCCGCACAAGGACGAACAGAGAGTTTGTGGAAATGACAAAAAAGACACGGTTTATATGATCATCAGCAGTGAACTGCACGGCAATCCCGCAGATTTGCCAAACAGGCATAAATTAAGAAATTGCGCAGGAAACTGCAGTTATATCTGCGCGAATACCCGGCTGGCAGGAATGATCTGCCGGGTTAGATAGGAGAACAAGCAGAATGGAAGAAACAGGAAAAAATCCGATCCAGGTTGCGGAGCGCCTGTTCCAGGTGATCGAGCGTCTGGCGGAAAATGGTCCTATGGGGATCATGGATCTGAGCGCTGAGCTTGGATTTCATAAGAGCACGACGCACCGCCTCGTGACATCGCTCCAGTACATGGGCTATATCCGTCAGGATGAGGAATCCTTAAAATATGCGCTGTCCTTAAAATTTCTGGAGATCGGAAGTAAGATCCTGGAACAGACGAATATGGCGTCCCTGATCCATCCGTCTCTGAAGAAACTCTCAGAGCAGACGGGAGAGACGGTACATCTGGTCCGCAGAGAGGGAACGGAGGCCGTGTATATCGATAAAGTGGAGTCCACAGTCAGCTCGATCCGCATGGTGTCGAGAGTGGGGAGCCGGATCCCGTTATACTGCTCCGGTGTCGGCAAAGCGCTGCTTGCGGAATTGCCGGATCCTGAGATCGAAGATATCTGGAACAGTTCTGAGATCACCTCCCTGACTCCGTATACAGTGACGAGTCTGTCAGATCTCATGGATCGGATACGCGAGGTGCGGGAAGCCGGATATGCGATGGATGATGAGGAGAACGAGGAAGGTGTACGCTGTATTGCGGTCAGCATCCCGGACTACCACAAGGAGCCGGTCTATGCCCTCAGCATCTCCGCCCCTGTAAGCCGCATGACTGATGCCCGGATCGCGGAGCTTTCCACAGATGTGCTGACGTTTAAGAAGGATCTGGAGAAGACACTGGGATTTTCCAGAAGTTGAGAATAATGGTGCAGGCAGCATATAGTTACTGGACACAGGCAGGAATTTTCTGAACTGAAAATTCCGTACAATACAGTGGTGGCAGTAAATTTTGCCGATCTGGAATGCGAAGTATCGGCAAAATCAGTTACTGTTTGCGCAAGGATGAACAGTAACTGCATATAAAAATACAGCTTTAAACGTGTGTTGGGATATTGCAAATAAAAAACACATATGATATCATGCCGTTAGGAAAAGAAAGTATCAGATTCAAAGGACAAAAATGAATGAACCCCTCAGTACCGCGAATACTGAGGGGTTCTTCTTATTTTT
>OLQS01000834.1_pt1 | contig 19840 bp, 18 predicted proteins | sample 1672291 | NCBI WGS metagenome assembly OLQS01 (sample SAMEA3136668, study PRJEB25190) | human gut metagenome | biome: human gut; feature: human-associated habitat; material: faeces | place: Austria | collected 2013
TTGCCCTCTCCGTCATCGCTTGCGCGATGCCACCTCTCCCAAAGGGAGAGGCTTTTCTGCGCCTTTTTGTTCAAAAACCGCCTAAAAATACATTTTATTGGACTTTTATTCTGCTATACTCCTGTCAGAACAAAAAGACACAGGAGGGAAGAGGAATGAAAGACGTAGAGCTGCGATATGTAGGCGGTCATGTGGAGGTGTACACGGAGGCGGGGGCGTTCCTGTTCTCGGCGGACACCCTGCGGGAGGCGATGGAAGAGCTGGATGCCGCCTGACGCATTCCCGGGAATACCGGGCGGCGGGTTAGAAAACACTAACGTAAAATCGAAGTAAAATCAAAGAAAAGAACAGTGCAAAAGAGGGCGGGAATTTTAAAATTCCAGTCAAAAAGGTGATTTTCCTGTAAAATAATGCTTGTTGAGCCGGGGGGTTCGATGATATAATAAAAAGGACGGCGTTTTGCATACGGAGAGCTGGGCGAAGCCGTCTTGTGCAATGGAGCAATAGGAAGATTTTAGGAGCATTGTTTTATGGACATTACACACATCACCTCTCTGCTGGGCGGTATTGCGCTGTTCCTGTATGGTATGTCGATCATGGGCGCCGGCCTCGAAAAGCTGGCCGGCGGCAAGATGCAGGGCGTATTACAGAAGCTGACCTCCTCCACCATCAAGGGCGTTATTTTCGGTACGCTCATCACCGGCGTGATCCAGTCGTCCGCCGGTACGGTCGTCATCTGTGTCGGCCTTGTCAACTCCGGCATCATGACCCTTACGCAGTCGGTAGGCGTTATCATGGGTGCAAACATTGGTACGACGGTCACGGGCCAGCTCATCCGCATGGCGGATATTTCGGGCGACAGCCTCATCCTGACCCTCATCCAGCCCAAGACGTTTGCGCCGGTGGTGGCGTTTATCGGCTGCATTTTTTATGTCTTTATCCGCAGCGCGAAAAAGAAGAACATCGGCCAGATCATGCTGGGCTTCGGTATCCTGTTCACCGGCATGAGCCTGATGGACACCGGCGTGTCCCCCCTGCGGGAGAGCGCCATGTTTCAGGAGCTGTTCGTTACCATGACCAACCCCATCCTCGGCGTTCTCGTGGGTGTGGTGGTCACGGTCATCATCCAGTCGTCCTCGGCGTCGGTGGGCATCCTGCAGGCTCTGTCCAGCACCGGCCTCGTCACCTTCAGTTCGGCCATCCCCATCGTGCTGGGTGCCCACATCGGCACCGCGTTCACCCCGCTGCTGACCATCGGCGGCTCCTCCAAGGACGGCAAGCGCGCCGCCCTCATCCACCTGTACTTCAACATCATCGGCAGCGTCATCCTGCTGGCGCTGGTCTATGCGCTCCAGTTCACCATCGGCATCCCCATGTGGGGCGATGTGATGAACAAGAGCAGCATCGCAAACATCCACACCATGACCAGCGTCATTGCGATGCTGTTCTTCCTGCCCTGCAGCGGTGTGCTGTCCAAGCTGGCCATGATGACCGTGCCCAGCAGCGCCGAGGAGGCGCAGGAGATGAGTATGCCTGTGCTGGATGAGCGTCTGTTCAAGAGCCCGGCCGTGGCTTTGCAGCAGGCCAAGAATGCCGTCGTCAAGATGTCCCGCCGTGCGGCCCGCAACGTCAACCTTTCCACCCCGCTGCTGCTCAAGATGGACGAGGACGTGGTGAGCGCCATTGATGTCCGCGAGAACCTCATCGACCGGATGGAGGTCGAGATCTCCAACTACCTCATCAAGCTGGCCGATCAGGAGCTGGGCGACGCGGAGAGCCACGAGGTGACAGAGCTGCTCAACTTCGTCACCGAGTGTGAGCGCATCGGCGACTACGCCGTGAACATCAAGGAAAAGGCACAGGAACTGGCCGATAAGGAAGTTGCCTTCAGCGAGATGGCCCAGCAGGAGCTGAAGCTTCTGGACAAGGCGCTGGAAAAGATCCTGACCCTTACGGCAGATGCATTCGAGGCGGACGATGGCCGGATGGCCAGTCAGGTGGAGCCGCTGGAGCAGGTCATCGACATCCTTGTGGAGAAGCTCCGCGCCCAGCACATCAAGCGTCTGAAAGACGGTATCTGCTCCATCGATACCGGTGTCGTCTTCCTCGATGTGCTGAACAACGCCGAGCGCATCTCCGACCACTGCTCCAACATTGCCGCCCGTCTGGTGGGCATGGAGGCAGGCGAGGACTACGACTCCCACACCCTCAAGAATATGATGCACCACAACCCCACCAAGGAATATATGCTCAACTACGAGCAGTGCCGCAAGGATTATCTCATCCCACTGGAACAGCTCGAAGCCTGATGAAAGACGCAAAAAGCCTGACCGTCCGCAAGCGGTCAGGCTTTTTGCTTATCCGCCGAGGTCCTCCAGCTGCGCCCGCAGGGCGGTCTCCCCGGAGACGTAGAAGCCCTGCTTGAGCCGGATGGCGTCGGCCTCGGGCAGAAGGTTGACGTAGATGCCGGTGCGCAGGAGGCGCTTGTCGGGCAGGCCGTTCTCCGTGCAGGTGTAGACCACTACCCGTCCGCCCTCGTCGCAGAGGTAAAAATCCGTGCTGCCCTGCCCGGCGCGGCCCTGTGCGGCCAGACCCGGCTCGGAGGCGGGCGTTTCTGTTCCGGAGTCGGCAGGGAAGGGGAGCTTGGGCAGGGCCATCCAGAACAGGCTGAACACGATGGTGAAGATGCAGACGGCATAAAAAACGCAGAGCCAGACCTTGCGCATGGCAGTGGACTCCTTTCGGGGCAGAATGATGTTTCAGACGGTAGTATGTGCAAAAAACAACAGCCTCAGACAGAAGCGCAGAATTTTCACACCCGGGTGCTGTACTTTGACGGGGCAGATGTGCTATACTAATATCGTATCCGGTCGATTTGCCCCTTGCAGAAGAGGATGGCGAGGACTATAATGTATTATTATGGCTGCGGGTGGACTCGTCCGCAGCAGGATGAACAGCGAACAGCACCCTTCGGCGGTGCTTTGATGCGAAAATTGCGATAGGAGGGGATCCTTATCTCAAACAACGAAAGACGAAAGATCCGCAGCGACGGTGCTCTTCGGGAGAGACGCCCCGCCGAGGAGATGCCCCGCCGCAGCCGTGCGCCGCGGGAGCCGGAGGAAAAGAGCGGCCACCCCGTCCTGCGGTTTCTGGGTCGCACCCTCGTCACCCTCGTCTGTCTGGGCATCATGGCAGGCAGTCTGGCGGCGGTGGGCGCAGTCTACTATGTGGTGCAGGTCACGGCCAACGACGGCGACCTGCTGGACCTCGACAACATCGAACTGAGCCAGTCGAGCCTTGTGGTGGCCACCGACCCGGACACCGGTGCACAGGTGGAGTACGCCACCCTGCGCTCCTCTAACAGCCACCGCGTCTGGGCCGACCTCGAGCAGATCCCGACCAACCTACAGTATGCATTCATCTGCACCGAGGATAAGGACTTCTACACCGAGCCGGGCGTCAACTTCAAGCGCACCATCGGCGCGATGATCAACGAGTACCTGCTGCCCATCTACAGCTCCAAGCAGGGCGCTTCCACGCTGGAGCAGCAGCTCATCAAGAACCTGACCAGCGACAAGAGCGCCAGCGGCATCGAGGGCGCACTGCGCAAGCTGCGCGAGATCTACCGCGCCCTCATCCTGAGCCGCAGCTATTCTAAGGAGACCATTCTGGAAGCGTATCTCAACACCATCAGCTTCACGGGCACCATTCAGGGCGTCCAGACGGCGGCCAACGAGTACTTCAACAAGGATGTCAGCCAGCTGACCCTCTGGGAGTGCGCGTCCATCGCTTCCATCACCAAGAATCCGACCAACTACAACCCCTACACCAACCCCGAAAACCTCATCCACCGCCGCAACTTCCTGCTCTACAATATGTGGCAGCAGGGCGTCATCTCGGAGGATGATTACCGCAACGCAGCGGCGCAGCCGCTGGTGCTGGCGGAGGAGGATGGCAGCAAGAAGAGCAACTCCACCACCTCCTACTTCACCGACGCCCTCTTCAACGAGGTGGTGAAGGACATCATGGCCAAGGAGGGCGTGGACGAGTCCACCGCCCAGAGTATGCTCTACACCGGCGGCTACACCATCGAGGCTACCGTGAACCCAAAGCTCCAGACCGCGATGGAGAATCTGATGCTCAACACCGACGACGCCTACTTCCCGGCCGGCTGGCATGAGGAAGAAGTGACCAGCATCTCGGACGACGATGTGCAGGTGTACAACGAGGACGGCACCCCCAAGACCCGCACCGGCGAGGATGGCACGGTCTACTACTACCGCAACGTCCGCACACAGGCCGCGATGGTCACGCTGGACTACGACGGCAATGTGCTGGCCATGGTGGGCGGTCTGGGCGAAAAGACCAAGAGCCTCTCCCTGAACCGCGCCTACGGCGTCACCCGGCAGACCGGCTCCACCATCAAGCCCATCGGTGCGTATGCGCTGGGCATCGAGTATGGTCTGGTCAACTGGTCCACCATGCTCAACAACTCGCCCCTCTACCTCAAGCAGGATATGGTCATCCGCGACGAGGACTACTGCCGGAAGAACGGCCTGATGGGCCTGACCGACAAGCAGCTGAAAGCCTATCCCAACGCATGGCGCAGCTGGCCCCGCAACTACGGCGGCAACTATGGCGACAATTCCGACCTGCCGCTCTGGAACGGCCTTGCCTGCTCGCTAAACACCATCGCCATCCGGGTGGGCGACCTCGTGGGTGCAAGCAACATTTTCAACTTCGTCTACAATACTTTGCAGCTCAATACGCTGGACCCGGTCAACGACGTGGGCCTTGCGCAGATGGTCATGGGCAGCCAGACCCACGGCGTCACCCCGATGGCGCTGGCGGCGGCGTTCCAGATCTTCTATGACGGCGAGTACACCACGCCCCATCTCTACACCCGCGTCCTCGACCGCGACGGCAACATCTATATGGAGAGCAACGACACCAGCTATCAGGCCCTGACCCCCCAGACGGCTTATGTCATGAACCGCCTGCTCAAGAACGTCCTGTTCTCCAGCGTCGGCACGGCCAGCGGCCGCTATCCCAACTCCAACGGTATGGAGGCCTTCGGCAAGACCGGTACGGCCAGCGACGAGAAGGACCTGTGGTTCGTGGGCGGCACGCCCTACTACGTCACCGCCGTGTGGTGGGGCTATGACGCGCCCTACGACATGACCAAGACCCTCGGCAAGCAGCAGGCTAAGACCCGCACCTGCGTCATGGCATGGAAGGCCCTGATGGAGCAGGTGCAGGCAGATCTGCCCTATAAGGCATTCCCGGCGGCAGACGGCGTCGTAGAGCGCAGCTACTGCACCCAGAGCGGACTGCTGGCCAGCGGCTCCTGCCCCAGCACCGCAGTGGGCTACTACCGCGCCGACGACCTGCCCGATGTCTGCAACTACTCCCACGGTCAGGCCGCTGTGTCCAGCGCCCCCCTCACGTCGGAGCCGGATACCACCAACCTCGACACCGACTGAGCAAAAAACTCATACTTTTGCGGCATCGGATAGCAATTCCGGTGCGCTGAGAGGGCACTTCACGGCACAAAACTGGATAATCTGACAAAATAGCATCCGACCCCTTGCAATGCGGGGAGTCGGATGCTATTATATTTTCTGCAAGAACACTTGTGTTTGTGAGGTGAACAAGTTGGAACGCCGTTTTTATCTGGTGGACGCGCAGGTGCTGCCGGAAGTCTTTCTCAAAGTCGTCCGTGCCAAGGAGCTTCTGGCCAGCGGGGAGGCGCGCAGCATCTCGGCTGCGACCCGCAGCGTGGACCTATCGCGCAGCGCATTTTATAAATATAAGGACTGCATCTTCGACTCGGAGAATGGCCGCGAGGTCATCACCGTTATGGCGACTCTGCGGGACGAGACGGGCGCGCTGCAGAGCCTTCTGGCCGGCATCAGCGCCGCCGGTGCCAGCATCGTGACCATCAACCAGTCTACCCCGGAGAACGGTGCGGCGCTGGTGGCTGTCACCATCCGTACCGACACCATGCAGATGACCCCCGAGGAGCTGACCGAAAAGCTTTCGCGTCAGCGGATGGTCGTGGGCGTACACTGCGGATACAATCTGTGAGAGTATATTGATAGAAAACAGGAACGAGGGCTGTATCATGGCAAAAATCGCGATCTTGGGCTTTGGCACGGTGGGCAGCGGCGTGTACGAGGTGCTCTGCCGCAACGCCGCAGGCGTCTCCCGACGCGCAGGCGAGCCGGTGGAGGTCAAGTACATCCTTGACCCCAAGGATTTCTCGGCTCATCCGGCTGCACAGCTGTTTATTAAGAACTTCGATACCATTCTGGAAGACCCGGAGGTGAAGGTCGTCGTCGAGACCATCGGCGGCACCCGCTTCGCCTACCCCTACGTCAAGGCCTGCCTCGAGAGCGGCCGGAGCGTCTGCACCTCCAACAAGGAGATGGTGGCCACCTACGGCGCAGAGCTGCTGGCTCTGGCCAAGGCCCACGGCTGCGCCTTCCTCTTCGAGGCCTCTGTGGGCGGCGGCACCCCCATCATCACCCCGATGCATCAGTGCCTCGCGGCCAATGTCATCACCGAGGTGGAGGGCATCGTCAACGGCACCACCAATTTCATGCTCACCAAGATGGTGCGGGAGAATCTGGGCTTCGACGAGGCACTGAAGATCGCGCAGGAGCTGGGTTACGCCGAGACGAAGGACCCCGGCGATGATGTGGACGGCCGCGACGCCTGCCGCAAGATCGCCATCCTGTCCTCGCTGGTCTGCGGCCATCAGATCTACCCCCAGAACATCCCCACCCGCGGCATCCGGGACATCACGGCGGGCGATGTGGCGGCAGCGGAAAAGCTGGGCTGCGTCATCAAGCTCATCGCATGGATGAAGCGGGGCGAGGACGGCAGCGTGGCTGCGGGCGTCGAGCCCTGCCTCGTGCCGAAGGTGAACCAGCTGGCCGGCGTGGACGACGTCTTCAACGCCGTCCTCGTGAAGGGCGATATGCTGGGCGATGTGGTCTTTTACGGCAAGGGCGCAGGCAAGCTGCCCACCGCCAGCGCCGTGGTGGCCGACGTGGTGGACGCCCTCAAGAACGGCTCCAAGGTCCACGACAGCCTGTTCTGGCAGCCCGCCGAGCCGGTGGAAGGGATGCTCACCGACCCCGCGCCCGCCGCATACTATGTGCGTGTGGAGGGCATCGCCCCAGCCGTGGCCGAGGCCATCTATGGCAAGGGCCATGTGGTGGATGAGCACTTCGATGGCTGTGCCTACTTCGTGGACAGCGCCGACGGCAAGGCTCTGGCCGAAGCAGCCCGGAAGGTGGAGGCCGTGGGCGGCAGCGTGAAGCTGGTGCTCCGCCGTCTGCCCGAGGAAGTCTGAGCGGAAGAGGAGAGGAAACTGCTATGAAGATCAAAGTTTCCGTCCCGGCGACCAGCGCCAACATCGGCTCCGGCTTCGATGCACTGGGCCTCGCGGTGACGCTGTACAACACGGTGACATTTGAAGAGAGCGACCATCTGGACATCTCGGCGGCGGACGGCACCCGTATCCCCCGGGGCGAGAGCAATCTGGTCTATCGCTCGGCCAAGGGCCTGTTCGACAAGGTGGGCAAGACCATGCCGCCCCTCAAGCTCGTCCAGACCAACGCCATCCCCATGGCCCGGGGCCTCGGCTCGTCCTCGGCCTGCATCATCGCGGGCCTGCTGGGCGCAAACCGGATGCTGGGCGATGTGCTCAACACGCAGGAGCTGCTGACGCTGGCCACCTCCATCGAGGGCCACCCCGATAACGTGGCACCGGCCCTTCTGGGCGGCCTGACCAGCAGCGTCTTCGAGGACGGCGTGGTCTACTCCGTCAAGCGGGACGTGGACGAGAGCCTCTGCTTCGCGGCCATCGTGCCCGACTACAAGCTGCTGACCGAGGCCGCCCGTGCAGCCCTGCCGAAAGAGGTCACTCACAAGGATGCGGTGTATAACCTGTCCCGTGCAGCCCTCATCCCGGCGGCGTTCTGTGAGGGACGCCACGACCTGCTGGCCATCGCCACCGAAGATAAGCTCCACCAGCCCTACCGGATGCCCCTGATGCCCGGCTCGAAGGAGGTCTTCGACATGGCGCGGCTCTGCGGCGCAAAGGCGGTATACGTCTCGGGCGCGGGCAGCACCGTGATGGCGGTGGCAGAGAAGGCCAGCGCCGAAAAATTCTACTCCAAGCTGGAAAAAGGCCTCGAGCTGCTGGAGGGCTTGGACGGATGTGAAGCATTTACACTGCTGCGGCTGGATGCCGACAACACCGGTGCGACAGTGGAATGATAGACAGGGAGAGGAAGTGCAAGACCGCTTCCGCCCGGTGTACCCCTCAGACACTGAGGGAGCAAAAAGAGGAGAGTGACAAGATATGGCGTTGATCGTACAGAAGTTCGGCGGTTCTTCGGTGAAGGACCGGGACCGTATCTTCAACGTGGCCCGCATCGTGGCCAACACCCACAACGCGGGAAATGACGTGGTCGTGGTGGTGTCCGCACAGGGCGACACCACCGATGACCTTATCGCAAAGGCAGCAGAGATCACCCACAACCCTTCTGCTCGTGAGATGGATATGCTGCTGGCCGCAGGCGAAGAGATCAGCATCTCCCTGCTGGCCATGGCCCTGAACGAGCTGGGCTGCCACGCCACCAGCCTGACCGGCTGGCAGGCGGGGTTCCGCACCGACCGTGCCTACACCAAGGCCCGCATCACCAAGCTGGAGACCGAGCGCATCTCTTCGGAGCTGGAGCGCAACCGCGTCGTCGTCGTGGCAGGCTTCCAGGGCCTGAACAAGCTGGACGACATCACCACGCTGGGCCGTGGCGGCTCGGACACCAGCGCTGTCGCCATCGCGGCAGCCCTGCACGCCGACCGCTGCCAGATCTTCACGGATGTGGAGGGCGTTTACACGGCCGACCCCCGCAAGGTGCGCAACACCCGCAAGCTGGACGAGATCACCTTCGACGAGATGCTGGAGCTGGCCTCCCTCGGCGCACAGGTGCTCAACAACCGCAGCGTGGAGCTGGCCAAGAAGTATAATGTGGAGCTGGAGGTCCTCTCCAGCCTGAACCCCGTGCCCGGCACGGTCGTCAAGGAGGTTGTAAAAGACGTGGAAGGTATGCTGATCAAGGGTGTCGCAAAGGACACCGATGTTGCTGTTATCACTATCCTGAATGTTCCCGATGAGCCGGGCACCAGCTTCAAGATCTTCGGCCTGCTGGCCCAGAAGAACATCAATGTGGACATCATCCTGCAGTCCACCGGCCGCGACGGCAAGAAGGACATCAGCTTCACCTGCGCGGAGAGCGAGGCGGAGACTGCGATGCGCGTCCTGCGCGAGGGCGCACACTTCGATCAGATCACCTGCGACGAGACCTGCGCCAAGGTGTCCATCGTGGGTGCCGGTATGCAGAGCCACAGCGGCGTGGCCTCCAAGATGTTCGAGGCCATGTCCAACAACAACATCAACATCAAGATGATCTCCACCAGCGAGATCAAGATCTCCTGCATCATCGACCGCGAGGACGCCGATAAGGCAGTCAGCGCCATCCACGATATGCTGTTCGAGTAAAAAAGGCTATAGAAGCCGCCGTGCCGTGCGCTCTGCGCCGGTGCGGCGGCTTTTTTGCGTACACAATTTTTTTACAGGGCCTGCCGTTTACACCCGGAGAAAAGGGGTGTATAATGTAATTATCTGCCTGCACCCCGGGCAAACGCCGAACAAGAGGAAGGAAGCTGCATCATGGAGCAAAATCGACCCGAACCCCGCCGCACGCTGCCGCCGGCCCAGCGCCGCCGGAGACACCGCATCCGCCTCGTGCGCAACTGGACGGTCTTTCTGCTCAGCTGCGGCGCGATGATGGCCGTGATGACCGGCGGCATCCTCTGGCTGCTGCCGAAGGCCTACGCCCTCATCGCGCCGCCGACGGCTTTCGAGGCCCGGGAGTATACGGGCGGCGCAGAGACGGACCTCTCCGACGCCCGTCTTGTGCTGGTGAATGGGAACCTGCCCCTGACGGAAGAGCCGACGCCGGAGCTTGCCGTGGCCGACGAGGCCACCGGCGTTTCGCTGGAGGCCGAGGCCGCCGCAGCTTACCGTCAGATGGCGGAGGCTGCGCGGCAGGATGGGATCGAGCTGGTGCTGACGGCGGGCCATCAGGACGCCGCCGCCCGCCAGAGCGCCTATGAGGCCGCAGTCCAGAGCTACCGGGAGACCGGAAGCAAGGAAGAGGCCGCTGCCGCCAAGGCCGCCACCGTCCAGCCCGCGCCGGAGGCCAGCGAGTACGCCACCGGCTACGCCGCCAACATCCTCGCAGCGGACAGCCTTGAGGAGAACACCGGCTTCGCCGACACCCGCGCCTACGAGTGGCTGTCAGCCTATGCGGCCGAGTACGGCTTCATCCTGCGCTGGCCGCAGGAGCGTCAGGCCGCCACCGGCATGGTGTTCGAGCCGTGGCACTGGCGGTATGTGGGCAGGGACAACGCCCTCGCCATCCGTGCCTCGGGCCTCTCGCTGGAAGAGTATCTGGCGCTGGAACAAACGAAATAACACAAAAGGACGATAGAACATTGAAACGAACCCAGATCGCGCCCGGCGTCCATCTCTCGTATGACGCCGCGCAGAAATTCAACCGCTGCCGCATCAGCATCCACTTTGCGTTCCCGGCCCGCCGCGAAACGGCCACGGCCCACGCACTGCTGCCGCTGGTGATGGAGCGGGGCTATGCCGACTGCCCCGATATGACCCAGCTGACCAAGAAGCTGGCCCGCCTCTATGGTGCCGACCTGACGGTGGACGCCCGCCCGATGGGATGCAGCCACAACCTCTGCGTCAGCATCACCGGCATCAAGGACCAGTTCGCGCTGGAAGGGGAGAAGCTGACGCAGGAGTACGCCGCACTGGCGCTGGGCACAGCCTTCCACCCCTATTTCGTGGGCGGAACTTTCGACCCTGAGGCCGTGGGCATCGAGAAACAGATGCTGAAAAAGGCGCTGGAAGACGAAGTGAACGACAAGCGGCTCTACTGCCAGCGGCAGGCCAACCGGGAATTTTTCGGCGACAGCCCCGCCGGTGTCCGGCAGGAGGGCTATCTGGAAGAAGTGGACGGCCTGACGCCTGAGATGCTGACCGAGGCTTATGACGAGATGCTCCGGACGGCGAACATCGAGCTGATCGTGCTGGGCTGTGACGAGGCCAGCACCGCCGCCGTGCAGGATGCCCTGCTGGCCGAGCTTTCGGCCCTCGACCGCGTCCCGCTGCCCCGGGCGGAGAACATCGCCATGCCCCGGCGGGAGCCGGTGCGCCGGGTGGAGCACTTCGACACCACGCAGGCCAAGCTCTGTATGCTCTTCACGCTGGGTCGGCCCATGCAGCCCGGCCAGCTGGCCGCAGTCCGGCTGGCGATGGCTCTCTACGGCGGCAGCGTCACCAGCCGCCTCTTCCTGAACGTCCGGGAGCGGGACCATCTGTGCTATTACTGCTCGTCCTCCTTCCAGAGCTTTACGGGCAGCATGGCCGTCAACAGCGGCGTCGAGCACGCGGACGCGGCCCGGGCCGAGGCAGCCGTGCTCAAAGAGCTGAAAGACCTCTGCGACGGCCCCATCACCGACGAGGAGCTGGAAGACTGCCGCCGGGGCCTGCTGGCCGGGATGAACGGCCTCGAAGATACGCTGGGCGGCATCGAGACGTGGTACTATATGGAGGTGCTGCGGGGCGGCCCGGTGCAGACGCCGGACGACGCCCGCCGCGCCCTGCTGGCCGTGACCAAGGAAGAGGTGCGGGACATCCTCCGGCAGTTCACCCTGTCGGTGAGCTGTCTGCTGACGAGAGAGGAGGGAGACGAGAATGGCTGAGAACACCCGGAGCGTGCTGGAACGCACCGCCGCAGACCAGTGGCAGACCCTGCCCTCGGGGCTGACCGTCCTCGTCCGCCCCATGCCGGGCTACTCCGGCACCCATGTCATCTATGCAACCCGCTTCGGCTCCATCGACCGGGATTTCCGGCTGGGGGAGCGGGAGGTACATCTGCCCGCCGGTGTGGCCCATTTCCTCGAGCACAAGATGTTTGAGGATGAGGACGGCGACGCCTTTGCAAAGTTTGCCAAGACCGGCGCCAACGCCAATGCCTTCACCGCCTTCGACCGCACCTGCTATCTCTTTACGGCCACAGAACAGCTGGACGAGAGCCTCGACGTGCTGCTGGGCATGGTGGGACGCCCCTACTTTACCGAGCAGACCATCGCCAAGGAGCAGGGCATCATCGGGCAGGAGATCAAAATGTACGATGACAGCCCTGACTGGCGGCTCATCACTGGCCTGTGCGAGTGCCTGTACCACAGCCATCCCATCCGCAGCGACATTGCGGGCACGGTGGAGAGCATTGCCGAGATAACCCCCGGGATGCTCTACGACTGCTGCAGGGCTTTCTATGCCCCGGGCAATATGGTGCTGGCCGCAGCGGGCAACACCAGCATGGAGCAGATCCTCGCGGCCTGTGCCCGCCACGGCCTGATGGACGAGCGCCCGGCGGAAAAGGTGGAGCGGCTGCTCCGCCCCGAACCCATGACGCTGGCGGCGGCGGAAAAGACCATCGCCATGCCCATCGCCAAACCCTGCTTCGGTCTGGGCTTCAAGGAAGAGCCGCTGCCCTTCGGCGACCTGCGCAGCGAGATGCTGTACGAGCTTATCCTCTGCTGCATCTGCGGCGGGATGTCGCCGCTCTACCGCCGCCTCTACGACGAGGGCCTGACCAACCCGGGCTTCGGCGGCGAGGTGCTGCGGGTGGAGGGGTGCTGCTGCATCCTCTTCACCGGTGAGAGCGATGCCCCCGACACCGTCCGCCAGCTTCTGCTGGACGAGATCGAGCGGGTGCGGCGCGAGGGGGTCGACCGGGAGATCTTCACCCTCTGCAAGAACGAAAAATACGGCCAGCTCATCGAAAATCTGGAAAATGTCGAGGATTCGGCCAGCCAGATGGCGGATTTCGCGCTGGCAGGCCAGACCGTGGCCCAGCAGATCACCATGCTGGCGGGCCTGACGGCAGAGGATGCCGACGCGGCCCTGCAGCACATCCTCCGCCCGGAGCGGATGGCCATGATGCGCATCGAGCCGGACGGCACGGTCGGCGATGAGGAAGAAGAGGAGACAGAAGAATGACGAATCTGGTACAGTTCCCGGGCCTCGGCCTCAGCTTTGAGCTGGACCGTGTGGCCTTCAGCATCGGCGGGGCCGATATTTATTGGTATGGCGTCTGCATCGCCTTCGGCCTCTGCCTTGCGCTGGTGTTCGCATTCCGCCGCTGCACCGAGTTCGGCATCGACGCCGACGCGATGGTGGACGTCATCCTCGTCGGCGTGGTGCTGGGCATCGCCAGCGCCCGCCTGTATTATGTGGCGATGGCACCTTATAATTATGATACCATCTGGGATGTGCTGGCTGTCCGGGATGGCGGTCTGGCCATCTACGGCGGCATCATTGGTGCTTTCGTGTTCGGTGGTCTGGCCTGCAAGTGGCGGGGCGTGCCGGTGCTGCCCATGTTCGACCTCGCCGGCATGGGCTTCCTCATCGGACAGGGCTGCGGCCGCTGGGGCAACTTCTTCAATCAGGAGGCCTTCGGCTGCAACACCACCCTGCCGTGGGGAATGTTCAGCGAGGCGACGGAGGAATACCTGATGGGCAGCACCGTCACGGTGCCCAAGGGCGTCACCATCGACCCCACGATGCCCGTCCACCCCACCTTCCTCTACGAGAGCATCTGGTGCTTCGTGGGTCTGGCCCTGCTGACGGCGTACATCAAGAAGCGGAAGTTCAACGGCGACATCGCCCTGCGCTATCTCATCTGGTATGGCGCAGGCCGCTTCTGGATCGAGGGCCTCCGCACCGACAGCCTGCTGCTGGTGCCGTCGCTGGGCCTGCGTGCCTCCCAGCTGGTGGCGGCGGCGGCCGTCGTGGGCGGCGTGGCGCTGGAGATCTTCCTGACCCGGAAATATAAAGGCAAGCCGCTCATGGTGACGCTGGCCCTGACGGCGGAGAACCGCACCCTTCTGGCGAAGGTGCACAAAGCGCAGCCGGAGCTTGTCCTGGAGCGGGAGCAGCTGGTGGCGTCCAGCCCCCGCAAGCTTTTCATCGAGCGCACCAACGCATATAACGAGCAGGTGAAGCAGATGCTGAAGGAGAAGCTGGCGGAGAAAAACTGAAAATATTTCCGCAAAAGCGGGATTTTCCTCTTGAAATCCGCACGTTTTTTTGCTATACTATTCTAGCCGCTTGGTGTGGGCGCCTCAAATGGCCCCTGTGAGGGCCTGCCTTTACGACCAGCGAGTACAACGAAAAGGAATGAACAAAATGTACGCAATCATTGTTACCGGCGGTAAGCAGTACCGCGTGGAGCAGGGCGACATCGTCTACATCGAAAAGCTGGACGTTGAGGCCGACTCCGAAGTGAAGTTTGATCAGGTTCTCGCTGTCGGCGAGGAGGGTTCGGTCAAGGTTGGCGCTCCTGTTGTTGAGGGCGCTTCCGTTTCTGCTAAGGTCATCAAGAATGGCAAGGGCAAGAAGCTGAACATCATCACCTATCGCGCAAAGAAGCACAGTGCTCGCCGCATGGGCCATCGTCAGCCCTTCACCAAGGTTGAGATCACTGCGATCAACGGCTAAGTAGGAGGTATATTACAATGGCACATAAAAAGGGCGTAGGCAGCACCAAGAACGGCCGTGATTCTGCGGCTCAGCGTCTGGGCACCAAGCGTGCAGATGGTCAGTTCGTTCTGGCCGGCAACATCCTCGTTCGCCAGCGCGGCACTCACATCCAGCCGGGTGAGAATGTCGGCAAGGGCAGCGATGATACCCTGTTTGCTCTGGTCGATGGCACCGTTCGTTTCGAGCGCGTGGGCAAGAGCGGCAAGAAGTGCAGCGTCAAGCAGTAACTTCTTCCTAAAATCTGCAACACAGAGAGCCGGACCCTCGTGGCCCGGCTCTTTTTGATGAATTTCTTCTTCCTTGATCTGGCTCCCCTCGCTGGGGGAGCTGGCCGCGCCAAAGCGCGGACTGAGAGGTTATTTTCCAATAAAAGCGCAAAGAATAAGCGCTGAGAAGAATCTTTTCTGAGAACAGGAGGGCCTGTATGGCAGCACAAACCAATTTTATCGACATCGCCACCATCTGGCTCCATGCGGGCAAGGGCGGCGACGGCGCTGTGAGCTTCCATCGTGAAAAGTTCGTGGCCGCTGGCGGCCCGGACGGCGGCGACGGCGGACGGGGCGGCGACATCATCTTCGTCGTGGACGACCACCTCACCACCCTGATGGACTTCCGCTACAAGCGCAAGTACACCGCTGACGAGGGCGGCAAGGGCGGCGCGAGCCTCTGCCACGGCAAGAACGCCGAGAACCTTGTTATCAAGGTGCCGCTGGGCACCGTTATCAAGGACGCCGAGAGCGGCCTTGTCATCGCCGATCTGTTCGACCACACCCCCGTGACCGTGGCCAAGGGAGGCCGGGGCGGCTATGGCAATGCCCATTTCGCCACCCCCACCCGCCAGATCCCCAAGTTCGCAAAGCCCGGTATGCCCGGCGAGGACATTCAGGTGACGCTGGAGCTGAAGCTGATCGCAGATGTGGGCCTCATCGGCTTCCCCAATGTGGGCAAGTCCACCCTCATCTCCACCATCAGCGCCGCCAAGCCGAAGATCGCCAACTACCACTTCACCACGCTGGTGCCCACGCTGGGCGTCGTGTCGGTGGGGGAGGGCGCAAGCTTCGTCTGCGCCGACATCCCCGGCCTCATTGAGGGCGCCAGCGAGGGCATCGGTCTGGGCCATGACTTCCTCCGCCATGTGGAGCGCTGCCGCCTGCTGCTCCACGTCGTGGATGTCTCCGGCAGCGAGTGCCGCGACCCCATCGAGGACTTCGAGAAGATCAACGAGGAGCTGGCAAAGTTCAGCCCTGCGCTGGCCGAGCGTCCCCAGATCGTGGTGGGCAACAAGTGTGACCTCGCCACCGAGGAGCAGATCGACACCTTCCGCAGGTATGTGGAGGAGAAGGGCCTGACCTTCGTGCCCATCTCCGCCGCCACCATGCAGGGCGTGAGGGAGCTTCCGGGTCTGGTCTACAACCGCCTGAAGGACATCCCCGCCATCCCCGTGTTCACCCCCGAGTACAAGAAGCCGGAGGCAAAGGCTGGCAGCCGCGAGTTCACCATCAAGCGGATGGAGGCTCATGTCTGGAGCGTGGATGCGCCGTGGCTGGAGTATATCCTTGCCGGCAGCAATGTGGACGACTACGAGAGCCTGCAGTATTTCCAGCGTCAGCTGGGCGAGAGCGGCATTCTGGACGCTCTGGTCCAGAAGGGCGTGCAGGAGAACGACACCATCCTCATCGGCGAGTATCAGTTCGATTATATCTTCTAAGAGGTATCCTATGAACGAACCCGAAAAGATCGACCCCCGGGAGCTGAGTCCGCTGGCGCTGGCCTTTGTGGGCGACAGTGTGCTGGAGCTTCTGGTGCGGCAGCGGCTGGTGGAGCACCACCGGCTGTCGGCGGGAAAGCTCAACGCCGAAAAGGTCAAGTACGTCTCGGCCCGGGCGCAGTTCCGGGAGGAGCAGCTGTTGGAGCCGCTCTTCACAGAGGACGAGCTTGTCGTCTTCAAGCGGGGCCGCAACGCCAGCAAGGCCAGCGTCGCCAAGCACGCCTCCCCGGAGGAATATCGTGCCTCTACCGGCTTCGAGTGCCTGCTGGGCTGGCTGTATCTGAACGGCCAGCTGAGCCGGGTGCAGGAGCTGTTCGAGACGCTGTGGCAGTCCTTCGACCCCAACGAGAAGTAAGAAAAAACGCGAAAGCCCACTGCTTTCTGCACTGGGGAACAGTGCAAGGAGAGCAGTGGGCTTTTTGGGGTCACTCCGCCTTATCGGCTGTTGCGGGCGGAGTTGTGGGCCGAGTTCTTGCCGCCCTCATCGTCGGCACCCTTGGTGTACTGGTTGGGGTGCTTGTGCTCGTTGGTGGCAGAGTTCTGGCTGGAACTGGTGGTGCGGCTGTTCGTCTGATTGGTGGTGCGGTTCTGGTTCTTGCAGTTGGTGCTGCGGTTCTCGCTGCGATTTTCCATCGTATCGTCGCTCCTTTCGATTTCGGGAGGCGCTTTGCGCTCCCTGCCCATAGTTTGACCGGCTGCGGCGGCTTTATGCACCGCAGCCCGAAGGAGGTTTTGCAAAAATGCCTGCCGAATATTTTGAAGCCCGGGAACGCGCCCTGCTGGGCGAGCGGTACGAGCTGCTCTACGCCGCCCCGCAGGAGACGGCGGCCCGGGGCGTGACCGTCTCCGCACTCCGCACGACCCCGGAGGAGTTTGCGGCCCGGGCAGACTTCCCGCTCCGGCCCTCGCCCTTCTGCAAGGCGGCGTTCGTGGTGGAGTGTCCCGACTTCAAGCCGGGACGCCACCCCTATCATCACGCGGGCGTTTTTTACTCGCAGGAGCCGTCGGCCTCGTCCGCCGCGCCGCTGCTGGGCGTCCGGCCCGGGATGCGGGTGCTGGACCTGTGCGCCGCCCCCGGCGGCAAGAGCAGCCAGCTCGCCGCCGCTCTGCGGGGGCAGGGACTTCTGGTCAGCAACGAATACGTCGCGGCCCGGGCGGAGATCCTGAAAAGCAACCTCGAGCGGATGGGTGTGCCCAATGCTGTAGTGCTCAACGAGACGCCCGCCCGCATCGCGGCGGCTCTGCCGGAGTTTTTTGACCGGGTGCTGGTGGACGCGCCCTGCTCCGGCGAGGGGATGTTCCGCAAAGAGCCTGCCGCGCTGGCCCAGCACTGTGAGGCGCTGGTGAAGCAGTGCGCGGAGCTTGGCGCAGACATCCTTGACAGCGCCGCCGCGGCCCTCGCGCCGGGCGGGGAGCTGGTCTACTCCACCTGCACCTTCGCACCCGAGGAGGATGAGGGGCAGGTGGCAGCGTTCTTACAGCGCCACCCGGAGTTCGCGCTGGCCGACGTGCTGGGCCATGTGGACTACACCTTCGGCAGCGAGGGCGAGGCCAACCGCACCGGCGGACTGCCGCTGGATGTGAGCAAGGTGCGCCGCATCTGGCCCTGTCAGGGCGGCGAGGGCCACTTCATGGCCCGGCTGGTCAAGGCGGGCACGCCCCGCGCCCTGCCTGCCCCCGGCGGGTACACGCCGGAAGAGCAGCTCTGGCTGGCCGCTGCCGCCGAGGCAGGCCGAAAGGCCAAAGGCGGCAAGCTCCAGAAAGGCGGCAGGCCCGCCGATGCCCGCAGCGCACGGCGGGAGAACAGCCGCGCCTGCCGGGAGGCCGCGCAGGGCCGCAGTGCCCGCAGCCGGGACGGCGGGGCAGGGGAGGCAACGCCCGCCCAGAGCCTCGCCGCGTGGCGGGAGTTCGCGGAGGAGTATTTCCCGGAGCTGGCCGGGCGTCCCGCCGTGGTGCATGGCGGAGGCGTCCTGCTTCCGGCGGCCTTCCCCCAGACGAATCTCCACGTCCTGCGGGCGGGCGTCTTTGTGGGCAGCGTGCAGAAGGGCCGCTTCGTGCCGGAGCACCATCTGTTCACGGCCTTCGGCGCGCTCTGCAAGAACCGCGAGGAGCTGACCCTCGCCGACCCGCGGACCGTGGAATACCTCTCCGGCCGGGAGGCCGAAGCCCGCACCGCCGCCGACGGCTGGTGCTGCGTGACGGTGGACGGCTGGCCGCTGGGCGGCGGAAAAGTGTCCGGCGGCAGGGTCAAAAACCACTACCCCAAGGCGCTCCGGCTGCTGTAAAACGCAGTTTTTGGCAGAATAGGCCCGAAAACCAGCAGCACAAGGCTTGAACGCCGATGGCTGTTGTGATAGAATAATAGAGTTAGATTTTGTGTGCTGCCACAATGCGGGCGACCACAGCCCGTCTGCCCGCAGGCGGAGATCACTGATAAAATACAGGAGGCTCTTTCCCATGTCTGGACATAGCAAATGGAACAACATCAAGCGCAAGAAGGAAAAGACCGACGGCGCAAAGGCAAAGGTCTTTACCAAGATCGGCCGCGAGATCAGCGTCGCCGTCCGCACCGGCGGCCCCAACCCCGCTTCCAACAGCAAGCTGGCAGACCTGATCGCCAAGGCAAAGCGTATGAGCGTGCCGAACGATAACATCCAGCGCATCATCAAGAAGGCCGAGGGCGGCGATAAGACCGAGTACGAGGCAATCACCTACGAGGGCTACGGCCCCGGCGGCGTCGCTGTCATGGTGGAGACCCTGACCGACAACCGCAACCGTACCGCTGCCGACCTGCGCCACTACTTCGACAAGAACGGCGGCAATCTGGGCGCTATGGGCTGCGTGGGCTTCCTGTTCAGCCAGAAGGGCGTCATCGACATCTCTCTGGAGGACAAGGACGCCGACGAGGCCATGATGGACGCTCTGGATGCCGGTGCAGAGGACTTCGACGCAGGCGAAGAGGCTGCGGAGATCACCACCGACCCCGAGAACTACTCCGCTGTCGTCAAGGCTCTGGAGGAGAAGGGTTACGAGATCCTCTCCGACGATCTGGCCATGGTCCCCATGACCACCACCCGCCTGACCGACCCCGACCAGCTCAAGCTGATGGGCAAGCTGCTGGATGCCCTCGAGGACAACGACGACGTCCAGAACGTCTGGCACAGCCTCGAGAACGAAGAGGATCTGCCGGAATAAACTTCCGCAGGCCGGAGGAATGCTGATTCGAAGCCGTTTTTTGTACTGCGAAGCACAGAAAGCGGCTTTTTGGCTTACGAAGGCCAAAAATCGGGAGCAGTCAAATATAGCAGTTTGCGTATTTAATGCACAAGCAACATCCGCAAACTGCATATCGCAAATATGCTATTTTGATA
>OLQS01000836.1_pt1 | contig 19799 bp, 13 predicted proteins | sample 1672291 | NCBI WGS metagenome assembly OLQS01 (sample SAMEA3136668, study PRJEB25190) | human gut metagenome | biome: human gut; feature: human-associated habitat; material: faeces | place: Austria | collected 2013
TGGATGTCTTCCTTAGCGCGCATCCGCCCACCTTCCGTGCAAGCCACGCGCTTCCATCCGAGTGCCTTTGCACAGTATTGCCCGGCCTGGCGGCTGTGCTGCAGGTATTCCATATTTTTTTCGTGGATGTCCTTTTTTTCTTCGTCTCCATGATACCTCTGGGACATCAGCCGCTGGGAAACCTCCGGGTCCACATCCAGGTATACGACGGTATCCGGTTCCGGTATGGCAATTTTGCGATATTCGAAATCAAACAACCAGGCGAGATAAGCGTCCCACTCCTCGCGCGGCAGCTTGGAACATTGATGCACCGCGTTGGAGGTCGTATAACGGTCCGCTATCACGGTTCCGCCGTCGTGGTAAAAGCGCCCCCAAAGTGTCTTATAGCTTGCATACCGGTCCACAGAATAAAAGCTGGACGCCGCATAGGCGTTCACATCATTCACATCCTGCCCAAAAGCCCCGCCCAGATACATTTTCACCAGAGCGCTGGAATCACTCTCATAATTCGGAAAGGTGATCTTCATCGCCTGTTCTCCACGTCCGCACAATGCCTCGTAGAGCAGCCCCGCCTGCGTGGCTTTCCCACTACCGTCCAGCCCTTCCAGCACGATCAAACGTCCGCTCAAACCATTTCGTCTCCTTTGAGAAAAGCATATTTCTTCCGCATCTCTGCGGCACGTCCGCAGCTCATTGAACCCTCCGGGCATGCGCCGGAGACACACGGCGGGCCGCTGCGCGCAAACAGTGCAGGGGCCACCTCATTCACCAGGCGCAGCATTTCGTCCGCCAGCTCCCGAATCTCCCACTGGGCGCGCTGGCAGCAGCGGTGCCGGAAGAAATTGTTCAGGCTTCGTGCGTTCATTGTAACGATCATCTTCGTGCTGCAGGCATTGGGCAGCACAAAGCGCGCGTCTTCAATGGCCATTTTTTCCGCCTTGCGCGCGGCCGTTTTTTCATCCGCTCCCTCCTGCATCAGGCGGCGGATGTGCCCGTCTTTCAGCAACTCCGCGATACGGCGGTAGTTTTCCGCCTCCTCCGCCATTGCCGCGTCAAAGGCCTCTCTGGCCTGTTCGTCCCGAGCCACTTCCGGCGGCGTAATATATTCAAACTGGTCCAGCCGTACATACCGCTGACTCTGTACGCTGTACGACGCGATACGGTGGCGCGTGATCTGTGCAAGCAGTGCGCGGCTCACGCCTTCGATTGCAAACGTAAAGGATGCGTGTTCTGTGGGGCTTTCATGCCCCAGCCTGGCGAGCTTTGAAAGAAATTCCCGGCTTTTCTCCGGCGTAAGGCCCTCCAACAGGTCGTCCAGGTGCGCATTGGAATAACACAGCTTTGCCGCAGCCGCGACAACGCGTTCCGGCTCCGGCGTGTGTGCAATCAGCATTACTTTCATGGCTTGTCCTCTCCCGCCGGCGATTTCTCCAACACCCGGATGGGAAGGCCGGAGGAATCGTACAGCACTTTTGCATGGTTTATTTTTATGCAGGTGCGCTCCTCGCAAACGCCCGTTTTCACGTTGATGCGGGAGCGGCATATTCGGTTGTTGCGGTAAACGCTTTCTCCTTCACAGGAAAAATATTCATCCTCCGCATGCACATGGTATTTGTACGGGAGCGCATGTTCCGCGCGAAGCTCGCCGCACAAATAAATCTCATCTGTATGAACCAAGATCTGGAACGTTTGTTCCGTAGGGTTATAAAAACGGTAATCGAGATAGTTGTACAGGATCGAGGTCCCCGTTCCGAATGGGATCGTCCGCCCGAAATCCGGAAAAAGATCATATCCGTCATGATGGTGGTGTTCCGTGATGACGAGCGGCGTATGCAGCACCATCCAATGAAGCAGATTCGTAAACTGGCACATCCCGCCGCCCACGCCGCAGGCTGTTTCTCCTTTGCTGATTGTCAGGCCCGGTAAATATCCCCGGCGCGCAGTACACGGCCCCACCATCCGCCAGAACGAAAATGTTTCTCCCGGACGAATGAGCACTCCGTTTACTCTGGGTGCGGCAAGCGATAGATTAACAGCTTTATTTTCCTGCAGCTTCTGGTCCACCGTCCCAAGTGTGCGCCGTATCAGTGACTTATGGGCATACACTACGACAGGCAGCGGCTCACACCGCCGATGCCGGGAAAAACGCACACCGGAAAACATATCCTGCACACGCCGCACAAAACGGCACTTTTTCATGGAGAGCCAATAAGCCCACGGGCCCATCTCGCAAAAAAGCCTGCGCGTTTTTTCCATTCTTCAAAACCCTTTCAAAGACGGCTTCGGACCGCGCTGCGTTTCCTCTTGCGGAACGGGTGGCCGCAAGCGCCTGTTTTCAGCCGGAGGCCGGAACACAAAAGGAAATTCCGGCGCGCCGCCCGTCTTAAAGACGTTTTTACTCAGAAATATGTTTCAGCGGCGCATAATTCGCCATCGTCTTTTTTACGCCGGCCGTATCAAAACGAATTTCAACGATGGTATCTCCCGCCACGGGCGTTACCTTCAGCACCTCGCCGCGGCCGAAAACTTTATGCTCCACCAGGTCTCCCGGACGATAGGCTCCGCTGCCCTCCGTTCGCGGAACGGAGGCCGCGCTGCCCGCCTGAACCGTGGAAAAACCGCCTCCCACAGAAGCGCGCTGCCGGGCAGGGCGTGAAGCGCCGCTCGCTCCAGAGCCGTGGGAAGCACCGCCGTAACGGGCCGAATATCCCGCCTGTACCGTGGAGCGCATGCTTGCCGCGCCATATTCCGGCTGCAAATATGCATTTTGCTGCTGCATATAACGCTGACGCATGGCCTTCGTCTGCGCGGCAGCCGGGCTTTGCTCCACCTCCACCAGAGAGGCGTCGATCTCCTCCAAAAAACGGGAAGGGCGGTTATGCTTCGTCTGGCCGAACAGCATGCGCGAGTTCGCACAGGAAAGATAAAGCTCTTTTTTCGCACGGGTAATACCCACATAGCAAAGCCTGCGCTCTTCCTCCAGATCTTCATTGGAATACCGGCTCATCTCGCTGGGGAATATTCCTTCTTCCAGACCGACGATGAACACATAATTAAACTCCAGCCCCTTGGCCGCATGCATGGTCATCAGAACGACAACATCTGCGCCTTCATCATAACTGTCGATATCACTGATGAGCGCCACTTCCTCCAGAAAGCCCGGCAGGCTGGCTTCCGGACCGCGCTGATCGGCATAGGTCTTTACACTGGAAACAAGCTGACCGATGTTTTCCATGCGCGTCTGGCCTTCTTCTCCCTCTGCCTCCAGCATACTGCGGTATCCCGTGATCTCCAAGATCTCGCTGACGAACACATCCAGAGGCATCGTATCGTACGCTTCTTTCAGCCTGCGGTAAATGCGCCAAAAGCCGCCAAGCGCCGCGCTTGCCCGCGCCAGCGCCGGATAATCCGGCGCGTGCTCAATAACCTCCAGCATTGAGACGCCAAGCCCCGCCGCAATATCCGCCACGTTCTGCACCGTTGTCGCGCCGATCTTGCGCGCCGGTTCGTTGATGATGCGCCGCAGCCGCAGATCGTCCTGCTCGTTTGCGACGATGCTCATATAAGCAAGCATGTCCTTTATCTCTTTACGGTCGTAGAAACGCTGGCCGCCGACGATTTTATACGGAATACCCGCACGGGCAAAATAGGTTTCGATTGGCCCGGACTGTGCGTTCATACGGTACAGGATCGCATGATCCCGCAGCTTCGCGCCCTTTTTCACGTTCTGGCCGATCACCGCCGCCACATGGGCCGCCTCGTCGAACTCAGAATCCGCTTCATAGCACATCAGCTTCTCGCCGTTTCCGTTCTCCGTCCAAAGCGTTTTTCCTTTGCGCCCCATATTGTTCTTGATCACACAGTTCGCCGCGTTCAGGATATTGGAGGTAGAGCGGTAGTTCTGCTCAAGGCGGATGGTCTTGGTGCCCTTATAGATGCGCTCGAAGTTGAGGATGTTTTCGATGGTCGCGCCCCGGAAGCGGTAGATGCTCTGGTCGTCGTCGCCCACGACGCAGATGTTCTTCTCCGGGCCGGTGAGGAGACTGACGAGGCGGAACTGGGCCACGCTGGTGTCCTGATACTCGTCCACCAGCAGGTATTTGTACTTGTTCTGGTAGAACTCACGGACGTCCTCGTGCTCCGACAGCAGGATGACCGTCTGGTAGATGAGGTCGTCGAAATCGAAAGCACCAGCTTCTTTGAGCTTCCGCTCGTAGGCGGCGTAGACCTTGGCCGCGAGGGCGCCCTTGGTGTCCCGGGCGGGGGTGCGCAGGGCCTCTTCGGGGCTGATGAGCTGGTCTTTCCAGCGGCTCATCTGGTTGATGGCGCTCTTGATGGGGAAGAACTTGTCGTCCACGCTCAGCTCCTTGTACACCGTCTTCATGACCCGCTGGGCGTCGTCGGTGTCGTAGATGGTGAAGCTGCGGGGGTAGCCGATCTCCTCGGCCCAGCGGCGGAGGATGCGCACGCAGGCGGAGTGGAAGGTGGAGGCGAAGACCTCGTCCCCCTCTTCCCCGCCCAGCATCCGGCGCAGGCGCTCTTTCAGCTCTCCGGCGGCCTTGTTGGTGAAGGTGATGGCCATGACGTTCCAGCTGCGGACGGCGTTCTGGCGGAGCATCCCGTCCAGCCACACCGGGGCGTCGGTGCCGGTCATGATGGCGGTGCGCAGGGCCTTCACGTCCTCCTCCGTGACCACCCGGGGCGTCCATTTCGAGCCGTGGGCCGAGCCGAAGCGGATGAGATTGGCGATGCGGTTGACCAGCACAGTGGTCTTGCCGCTGCCTGCCCCCGCGAGGATGAGGAGCGGGCCGTCGGTGGTGAACACCGCCTGCCGCTGCATCTCGTTCAGCCGTCCGAACTGCTTTTCGATATAGGTATCACGCAAAGCGCAGAATTGTTGTGCGAGATCTGTTGCCATTGTTTCACCTGTTCTTTTCGTTCATTTCTGGATAAACCACTTGATTTATAGTATATCACATTTCGAAAAAGTTGTACATAATAAGAGGAAACTCGTCGGGGTGGAGGCCCTTCGTCAGAGCGATACTATCGCTGTGCCCGTGGTTCCTCGTCAGCGGCCTTGCCCTCTCAGGCGCTACGCGCCAAGGCCGGGTTGCGGCTCCCAGCGTCTGCTTCGCTGTCGCTTGCATCCTGCTGGCCGCTGCCCCAACAGCTCCTCCCTGTTTCCGCCGCTGGCGGCGGTCGTCGCCGTTGCCCCCAAAGGGGGAGCCTTGGGCTTTGCGGGATGCAAAAGCCTCTCCCTATGGGAGAGGTGGCTGCGAAGCAGACGGAGAGGGCAAGCCCGGCAGGACAGAGCTGCCATGCAGCGATAAGCAGGCCCTCTGTCAGAGCGATGCTATCGCTGTGCCTGCGATTCCTCGTCAGCGACCTTGCCCTCTCAGGCGCTGCGCGCCAGCTCCCCCAAAGGGGGAGCCTTTACGCAAAACAAAAACCGCCCCATCGCAGAAAATACCACGATGGAGCGGAGATATTCAGGAAATGCTTAGCCGAAGATGTTGATGAGGATACCAGCAGCGACGGCAGAGCCGATGACGCCGGCCACGTTGGGACCCATGGCGTGCATCAGCAGGAAGTTGGAGGGGTTCTCGCTCTGGCCCACCTTCTGGGAGACGCGGGCAGCCATAGGCACAGCGGAAACGCCTGCGGAGCCGATCAGGGGGTTGACCTGACCGCCGGTGAGGACGTACATGACCTTGCCGCAGATGACACCGGCAGCGGTGCCGAAGGAGAAGGCGATGAGGCCCAGCACGATGATGAACAGGGTGCGGTTGTTCAGGAAGGTGTTGGCGGAGGTGGTGCAGCCGACGGACAGGGCAAGGAAGATGGTGATGATGTTCATCAGCTCATTGCCAGCGGTCTTCTGGATACGGTCCACGACGCCGCACTCCTTCATCAGGTTGCCCAGCATCAGCATACCGACCAGAACGGCGGCATCGGGCACGATGAGGGAGACGATGATGGCGACCATGATGGGGAAGATGATCCTCTCGGTCTTGGTCACGGTGCGCAGCTGCTTCATCACGACGGTACGCTCCTTCTTGGAGGTCAGAGCCTTCATGATGGGGGGCTGGATGACGGGCACCAGCGCCATGTAGCTGTAGGCCGCGACGGCGATGGAACCAAGCAGCTCAGGAGCCAGACGGGAGGTGACGAAGATAGCGGTGGGGCCGTCTGCGCCGCCGATGATGGAGATGGCGGCAGACTGCTTCTGGGTGAAGTCCACCAGACCGGTCGCGGCCAGCAGACGAGCGCCCATGTAGGTGCCGAAGATGCCGAACTGAGCGGCAGCGCCCAGCAGCAGGCTCTTGGGGTTGGAGATCAGGGGGGCGAAGTCGGTCATGGTGCCGATGCCGAGGAAGATCAGCGGCGGGTAGATGCCCAGCTTGACGCCCATGTAGAGCATATCGGCCAGACCGCCGTTGTTCAGGATCTCGATCCACATCGGGTGCTCGAGGCCGTCACCGACGAAATACTGCATATGGATGACGCCGCTGCCGGGGAGGTTGGCCAGGATCATGCCGAAGGCCATAGGCAGCAGGATCAGAGGCTCGAACTCCTTGACGATCGCAAGGTAGAGCAGGAAGCAGCCCACGCAGATCATCACGGCGTAGAGCATACCGCCCGGCTCACCGAACCGGGCAAAGCCGGAACTCTGGAAAATACCGACCAGAGTATCAATAAACTGAGTCATGTTTTTCCTCCTGTGTTAAAAGGGCGCGGTGGTGTCGTTGACGCCAGCCTTGCCCCAGCCATTCTTGCCGCGGCGGACTGCCTTCAGCACGTACTTGCCGTTGCCCATAGAGTAGATGGCTGCCATGATGGCTGCCACAACGTCGCCGGGGATGCCTGCCTCCACCTGCGGGGCAGCAGCCTTTGCGGGTGCGGCAGCGGGCGCAGCGGCCTGTTTCACAGGAGCAGCCGGTTTTGCAGCAGACGCAGCCTTGGCGGCTGCCTTCTTGCTGTTCATGGCGTCAAAGATCTTGCCCTCCAGCGTGATGATGGCCATCAGCAGGACGAGGATCAGAAACACCAGCACAATACCGGTTATGGTAACGATCACATCATAACCTAAATCCATGGTCTTCCTCCTAGTTACTTTTTTCTTTGCCGACCGCCGGGCGGACAGCAAAAACCGATTTGAAAGTATTATACAATATTTTCCGGGTCGATTCAACAACTATGAACAAAAATCATGTTCTTCTTCACCAGACTGTGAACAAGCCCTCAGCGGCGGCCCATGCGGGGGGTGGCGTCGGTGAAGCCGGTCTCCAGCTTGTCGCCCATCCGCAGGCTCATGGCCGTGCCCAGCGCCACGCAGTTGACGGGGTCGGGCGAGACCGTAACCTCCACCTTCAGCTCCTGACTGAGGTACTCGGGCAGGCCGTGGAGCTGTGCGCCGCCGCCCGTGAGGACGACGCCGTTGCGGTAGATGTCACCGGCCAGCTCGGGGGGCGTCTTTTCCAGCACCTGATGGGCGGCGGTGCCGATCTGCTCGCTCAGGCGCATGACCGGCTCGTAGAGGTCGGCGGTGGAGACGTTGACCCGGACGGGCAGGCCGGTGAGCAGGCTGCGGCCCTTGATCTCCATCGTCTCGTTGAAGTCGGCCTTCTGGGGGCAGCAGGCCACGTTCTTTTTCAGGTTCTCGGCGGTGCGCTGGCCGATGGCGATGCTGAACTTGTTGCGCACGAACTTGAGGATCTCCTCGTCGTAGTGGTTGCCCGCGACGCGGACACTGGTGGCCTTGACCTTGCCGCCGAGGCTCAGCACGGCGATGTCGGTGGTGCCGCCGCCGATGTCGATGATCATCCGGCCATCGGGGACGGTGATGTCGATGCCGGAGCCGAGGGCGGCGGCGATCGGCTCATCGATGAGGTAGACCTGACGGGCACCGGCGGCCATGACGGCCTCCACCACGGCGTCGCTCTCGATGCCGGTGATGGCGGCGGGCACGCAGACGGCCACCCGGGGCTTGACCATGTGGGAGCTGTAGACCTGATTGACGAAGCGGCAGATCAGCTCGCGGGTCATGGTGTGGTCGCTGATGACGCCGTCCTTCAGCGGGAAGATGGCGGAGATGTAGTTGGGCGTGCGGCCCACCATTGCGAGGGCCTTGTCTCCTGCCTCGAGCACGCAGTTCTTGCGGGTGTCTACCGCCACTACGCTGGGCTGGTTGAGGACGACGCCCTGCCCCTCCTGCGCGATGATAATAGTCGTCGTACCAAGATCGATACCGATGTCGTTCTGTGCCATAGTCGTGAATTCCTTTCTCTGCTGCCCCATTCTCTATTGCGATCGCCCATCTCCGGGCGAGGGTCATCAAAACACATTATAGTATAGCATATCTGAGGGGAAAAAGAAACCCTCTGCGGGGGCTTTGCGGCGACGCACGGGCAGGCTGTCCTTCGTACAACCTCTCAGTCTCGTCGCAGGCTCCTCGCCAGCTCCCCTTGTAGGGGAGCCTCTGGCGAAGAGGGAAACTTTCCGGGTAAAGGCGAAACTTTCCGGTATGCCAAGGCCTCCCCTCGATAGGGGAGGTGGCACGCCGTCAGGCGTGACGGAGAGGTTATCCCCGCCTGTGGCTCACGGGCAGGCCGCCTGTCAATCCTCTTTTATCTTTCCTGCTCCGGCGGCAGAGCCTCCGCCAGCAGGGCCGCGAGGCCGCTGTAGCGGAGGTTCTGGCGGACGTTGGACATCATCCGGTTGACGACGTCCCGGCGGCCCACCACGATGCAGAGCTTCCGACCCCGGGTGACGCCGGTGTAGAAGAGGTTGCGGTAGCACAGGCGGGGCGGCACCTGCGCCGCCGGGAGGATGACCGCCGGGAACTCGCTGCCCTGACTCTTGTGCACCGTGATGGCATAGGCGATCTCCAGCTCGTTGAGGTTCTCGGCGGGGTAGACCAGCCGCCGGTCGTCCATCCGCACCACCATCGAGCGGCTGCGGGGGTCGATGGACTCCACGATGCCGATGTCGCCGTTGTACGCCCCTACCCCCTGCTCTCCGCCGATGCGCTGCCATGTGATCTCGTAGTTGTTGCGCACCTGCATCACCTTGTCGCCCACCCGGAAGACCCGGGCCGCGCTCTGCAATTCCGGCCTGCCCTTCTGGGGCGGGTTGAGCAGGGCCTGCAGCTCCACGTTGAGGGCCTGCGTGCCGGTGGGGCCGAGCTTGGTGGGGCAGAGCACCTGAATGTCCTTCACCGGGTCGAACTGGTAGCTGCGGGGCAGGCGGGTGGTCACGAGGTCGCAGACGAGCTTTTGCGCCGCGTCGCCGTCCGACTCAAGGAAGAAGAAATCGTCCGTTTTGCCGCCCTTTTTCAGCGGCTCGCCCGAGATGATGCGGTGGGCGTTCTCCACGATAAGGCTCTGGGCCGCCTGCCGGAAGATCTCGTTGAGGCAGACTGTGGGCACCAGCCCCGAGCGGATGACCTCGCCGAGGATATTGCCCGGGCCGACGCTGGGCAGCTGGTCGGCGTCGCCCACCATGATGATGCGGCAGCTGTACCGCAGGGCCGCGATGAGGGCCTGAAACAGCCTGACGTCCACCATGCTCATCTCGTCGAGGATGACCACATCGCATTTGAGGAGGTTCTTGTCGTTGTGGATGAAGCTGACCACGCCGCCAGTGTAGTCCACCTCCAGCAGACGGTGGATGGTGGAGGCCTTGCGGCCCGTCAGCTCGCTCAGGCGCTTGGCGGCCCGGCCCGTGGGGGCGCAGAGGGCCACCCGCTCGGCCTGATCTTCCAGAAGCTGCAGGATGGCGTTGACGGTGGTGGTCTTGCCGGTGCCGGGGCCGCCGGTGAGGACGAGGCAGTTTTCGGTCATGGCCTTCCGGATGGCCTCCCGCTGCAGGGGCGCGTAGGCGAAACCCTGCGCCAGCTCCAGGATCTGGATGTTTTTGTCGAGGCCGTGGGCCGTCTGCTTCCCCCGCTTCGTCAGCAGGGCCAGACGGTCAGCGATGTCCTGCTCGGCGGCCAGAAGGTCGGGCAGGTAGATATATTCCGTGCCGTCGAAGGTCTTTTCCGCCAGCGTCTCCGCCCCGAGGCAGCGGGCGAGGGCCTCGTCCAGCTTTTCGGGGGGCTGGTGGATAAAGTTCGAGGCCGTGGCCAGCAGCTGGGCGCGGGGCAGGCAGGTGTGGCCGTTGCCCGCGTTGTGGCGGAGGGTGCGCAGGAGGGCGGCTTCCAGCCGCTGGGCGCAGTCCCCCGCCATCTGGTAATACTGGGCGATGCTGTCGGCGTGGCGGAAGTCCAGCTGAAGCGGCTCGCCGCAGAGCAGATAGGGGTTCTGCTGGATGGCCGTCATGGCCCCCGGGCCGAAGGTGCGGAAGACCTCCATCGCCCGGCGGGGGCTGATCTCGAACTGGGCCAGATAGGCGATCAGCTCCCGCATCCCGAACATCCGCTTGAACTCCTGCTGGATGCGGTCGGCCTTGTCCGCCGAGATGCCCGGAATGAGGGTGAGCTGGGCGGGGTCGTTGGCGATGACCTCCAGCGCCGCCGCGCCGAACTTGTCGATGATCTTGTCCGCCGTCCGTGCGCCGATGTAGGGCAGCGACCGGCTGGCGAGGAAGGCATAGACGGCCTCGAGGTCTTTGGGCATATCGGTCTCGCACTCCTGTGCGTGGAACTGCCGCCCGTAGGTGGCGTGGTTCTCGTACCGCCCCCGGCAGACGACGCTCTCCCCTGCGTGAAGCTCCCCCACCACGCCGCAGACCACCGTTACCACACCGCCGCCCGATACCTCGAACACGGTGTAGCCGTTGTCCTCGTTCTGGTAGATGATGTCCTCCACCGTGCCTTCCAGCTGTTCCAGCTCCCGCTCCATCGTCCCGCCTCCTCGTTTTGACACAACTATATATAGTATAGCGGTTTTGGGGGGATTTGTAAATATGGGGGAGCTTTGAAGGTCAGGCCATCCTTCGTACAACCTCTCAGGCGCTTCGCGCCAGCTCCCCTTGTAGGGGAGCCTCTGGCGAAGAGGGCAGGTTTCCGGGTAACGGCGAAGCTGCCCATGAGCGAAAGGCGCAAAAAAGCCCCCTTGGAGCTGCCGCTCCTTGGGGGCGTTTCGTTTGGTGAAGCTATCAGAAATTCCGCTTCCCTCAATCCTCCACCCGCGCTGCGGCAAGCTCCTTCGTCAGGCGCTTGCGGACGGCGAAGTAGGCCGGGATGAGGAAGAAGCAGGCGAAGAACCATGCCACGGGGTTGGCGATACAGGCCGCGAAGTAGCCCCAGAGGGGCACGAACCAGCAGCCCACCATGACGCGGGCCACCATCTCGGCCACGCCTGCGAACATGGCAAGGCCCGAGTAGCCCAGACCCTGAATGGTGTAGCGGTAGATGATGAGGACGGCCAGCGGGATGTAGAAGAGGCTGTTCCAGAAGATGAAGCTCCGGGCGTTGGCCATGATCTCCACCTCGCTGCTCTCGAGGAAGAGGCTGATGAGGGGCACGTCCATCACCCGCAGGATGAGGAAGGAGGCCACGCTGTAGACGCAGCCGATGCCCAGCGCGGTGGTGACGCCCTTGTCCACACGCTTCAGGTCGTGGGCGCCCATGTTCTGGCTGGCGTAGGTGGTCATGGCGGTGCCGATGCTCTCCAGCGGCACCGAGAGGAACTGGGCCGCCTTGCCGCCTGCGGTCTGCGCGGCCACGATGCTGCTGCCCAGACCGTTCACCGCGCCCTGCAGCACGACGCTGCCGATGGCGGTGATGCTGCACTGCAGGCCCATGGGGATGCCCATGTTGCAGAGCTTGAGGCAGTGGCTGGCGCTCAGACGGCCCTCTTCCCCGCTCCACTTCAGCTCCGGGTAGTGGCGGACGATGTAGACGAGGCTGCCGATGCCCGCCACCGCCTGACTGAACACGGTGGCGAAGGCCGCGCCGAAGGCCCCCATCCGGAAGATGAGGATGCAGAGCAGGTCGAGGCCGATGTTCAGCACGCTGGCCACCAGCAGGAAGTACAGCGGCCGCTTGCTGTCGCCCAGCGCACGCATGAGGGCGCTGGTGACGTTGTACAGCAGGGTGAAGGGGATGCCCCAGAAGATGGTGCGGATGTAGATGTCCGCGATGTCGATGATGTTGTCGGGGGTATTGGTCCAGACCAGCACCGCCCGGGTCAGGGCCACCGTCACCACCGTGAGCACGGCGGCGAAAAAGAGGCTCAGCCAGACGGTGTTGGCGGTGTAGCGCCGCATCTCGCGGTAGTCCTTCGCGCCGAAGGTCCACGAGATGGGGATGGAGAAGCCGCAGGCGATGCCGTTGACGAAGCCCAGCACCAGATAGTTCAGGCCGCCCACGCTGCCCACCGCCGCCAGCGCATCCACGCCCACGAAGCGGCCCACGATGATGGTGTCGGCCAGATTGTAGAACTGCTGGAACAGGCTGCCCAGCATCAGCGGCACCGCAAAGGCAAGGATGAGCCTGAGCGGGCTGCCCTGTGTCATGTCTTTTGTCATACAAAGCCCCTCCCCGGGCGGTCACTTAACATTTCTTTGCCGGATTTTTGCCGACAAAAACGCCCTGCCGGACGAGGGGCAGGACGTTTTGCGTTTCATGAGTGGTATTATACTCAGCTCATCGTGATTTTGCAAGGGGTTTTGGGCAGATTTCTTCGTACAACATTGCTATTTTCTATCGGCGGTTTTTGGTGATTGTGCGCAGTGGAGCGGCAGGGCTGCCTGTAAGCAAGGCCCTCCTGCCGCGCTCCCTCCCAGCGCACGCTCTCAGCCTTCATAATCGTACATCCATGCAGAGTCAGAAGATGCGGAGTCATAAAAGAAATCCCACGGACTATAGTCAGAGAGCCTTACCCATTTGTTTGGTTTCCAATATGCGGAGTCATAAAAGGGATCCCTGATCCGTGTCTGCAGGATTGGTTTCCAATATAACTGATCACCCTCCTGCACCGGCTGCCACTCCCACCAATAATCGTCGCTGCTCCCCATCCATTTTCTTGTCTCCCAATTTCCTCTCAAATCCGGCGGCTGACTGTCATCCTTGCCCGGCTTCCACACCCAGTCACCCTGACTATCCGTTACCCATCCGCCTGTTTCCGGCTGCTGGGCGCTTGTTTCCGGCTGCGGGGCCGTGGTGAGGCTGTCCGGCGAGAGAGTCGGGAGGCCGCTGAGGTCCCCGACGGAGGGGGCCGGATCGTCCTTCTTGCTGTCCTGCTTCCCGCCCGCGAGCTTCACGATGTTACCGGTAAATGTCTTCCACACCGTCTGGTCGGAGGCGGGCTTCTTCGGCTGCTGGGCCGTGGTAAGGCTGTCCGGCGAGAGAGTCGTCAGCCCGCTGAGGTCACCGACGGCACCCGTTCCCGGCTGAGTCAGCCCGGGCAGTCCGCTCAGGGAGCCGCCTTCCCGACCGGAGAGGACCGTTCCCCATTGCTCTTTCTCCTGCTTACGGCGGGCGATCGCCTCCTCCACCCGGGCGGTCTCCTGCGCTTTCTGCTCCTCATCGCCAACGCGGTACACGAGGATCAGTTCCTTGCCGCTTTGGCGCAGGACGGTCTCATCCGAGAATGTTTTTCTATCATATCCCGTCTGCCCGACAATATGGAACCGATAACGCCCTTCATGGGACAGCTCAAGTTCGAACGCACCCTTCGCGCCGACCAGATCTTTGATCCGGGCCAGCGGAATGACGGCCTCCATCTCCCGCCCTTCCCCATCAAGGAACCGGATGCGAAGCTCATGGACCTCCTTTGCAAGCTCCCGCAGCGAGTCGCCTGTCATCCGAAAGAGTGTGCCGTGGGCATCGAAGCTCAGGACCTTGTTGACCGGGTCATACTCTGCCGTGGTCACATCTGCAAGCTCCTGTGTGCCATCCGGATGGGTGATCACGCCCATGGCCTCGTACATCTGCTTCACACGGCCCGGCACCTCGCCAGCCTGCGTGTCCGGAGCGTCGTCCTCGTCGTCGTCCTCGTCGTCGTTGTTCTCGGTATCATCGGGCTGCTCCGGCTTGTCCGGCTTGTCCGGCTGCTCCGGCTGGGAGGGCGTCCGCCTGTCGTAGCTGTAGTCCTCCTTCTTGTTCCCGTCGGGGTCGCAGCGGGTCAGACTGCCGTTGTGGCCGCTGGAGAGGGCGTCATTGGAGATCTCGCCGACATCTCCGCCGCCGATGGCCGCAGTTTTGCCGCCGGTGCTGGCGCCCGCCTTGGCCTCCACCTCGGCGTCGCCGGAGATGATGATGTGATTGGGGTTGCTGGGCGGCGCATCCGGGTCTGGCACAGACCACGCGCCTGCGCCGTCGCCGATGCCTGCCGCACCGGGGCGGGTGTCGCCTTCATGGCCGCTGTAGCTGCCGCCCGTGGCCGACACCTTGCCGCCGGTGATCTCGATGTCGTGACCCGGGCCGTACACACCGCCGCCGATACCGGCAGCACCCGCGCCGCCCACGGCTTTTACCGTGCCGCCGGTGATCTCGATGTTTCCGGCACTTCTTTCGTGGCCTCCGCCGATGCCTGCGCCGCCGTCGTCGCCGCCCTCAGCGGTGAGGGAGCCGTCCTTGCCCTTGTCGTCCTTGATGGTCAGGGTGCCCTCCGCCTCGTGGCCGTTCTTCTCGAGGCCCGCATTGTAGCTGCCGCTCTTCAGCTCGTTTTTGCCGTCCAGCTCGATGGTCACATCGCCGCCGCCCTCGACCCGGACAGCAGCTTCGCCCTTATCGCTGGCGTCGATCTTCAGGTCGTCGAAGGTGACGTCCACGTCGCCGCCGGAGGTGTCGATGGTGACGGTGTTCTCGTCTGATTTGCCGGTGATGACGGTGTCGGTGTCCTCCACATCCTTCTCGCCCTGTGTGACCCTGTTCGTGCCTTCGGCCTCGCCCGCTCTCACGGTGATGTTGCCGTCGGCGATGTCCCACTGGGCCGCGTAGGCCGGGATGCCGGAGCTTACCACGATGCCCGCGATGACGGCGGCGGCTACGCCCCGCCGGAGTGCGCTTTTCAGTCTCATAGTACGTCTCCTTTCGTTCTGTGTATCATGCAATGCCGTCGCTGCGGCTCAGGCGCTCCGTGCGAGGGGAGTAGACCGGAACGAGCAGTGGCTTCTTATCCTCCTCGGGAGCGATGGCCTCAAATTGGGAAGCCAGCTGTTTCAGGGACTCGTCAAGCCCGATCCTCGGCGTTTCCTCTCTCGCAGGCTCGAGCCACCAATCCAAACTCGGGTGGTCGGCCCTTTTTTTCGCGAGTTGGAAGTCCATCTCCCGCTTTTGTTTCAGTAATTCGTCGAGTTCACGTCTGAGTTCTTCACTCGTTTTTTGCTTTACCGTTTCCTCTCTCGCAGGCTCGAGCCACCAATCCAAACTCGGGAGGTCGGCCCTTTTTTTCGCAAATTGGAAGCCCATCATATCCCGCTCTTGTTTCAGTAATTCGTCGAGTTCACGTCTGAGTTCTTCACTCGTTTTTCGCTCTACCTCTTCGTGTTCGTGGGTCAATATCAGCCGCTCCTTCACCTCTGGTATCCACACCGGCACCCACTCCTGATAGCGCTCCGACAGGTCGTCCCGCGTCTCGCCGTCCAGCCGGAGGCTGATGTCCTCCCTGTTCTGCTTCAGCTCCACGTCAGCGTCCTCGCCCGCCGCGTCGGCCATCTTGTCCACGCTATAGTGGGTCATGGTGTCCTGATACCGGAAGAAGATGTCCTCCACGCCGTCCTCCCGGAGGCTGGGGATGTCGGTGGTGACGGTGGAGCGGGGGGCGGCGCTCTCAATAAGCACCGCACCCCTCGAGGTGAGATCCTCTCCGGCGTCGGAGGCCTTTACGCTGCCGACCATGGGGCCGATGCCGCTTTCCGTGACCCCCGAAAGGTCCAGCTGCTGGATGGTGACCCGGCTGGAAAAGAAGCCCTTGACCACCATGCCGCCGGGCAGGGGTTCGGGGGCATTCTCCTGTGCCGGGGGCGGGACGTCATCATCGTCGTCGTCCTCGTCCTCCTCCGGCTGGGGCGTGGGGGTGGAGGTGTAGTCGTAGCCCATCCCCTCCATCACGGTGCCGTCCGCGTTCAGACGGGTCAGCCGTCCCCCCGTCACCTTATGTTCATCGTCAGAAAGGGACTCCGTGGGCACTTCTCCGTACGTTCCGCCGATGGCCGGGACCTTGGCGTCCGTCATCTGACTCCCCGCCTTGGCCGTCACCTCGGCGTCGCCGCAGATGTAGAGTTTTCCCGGGTTCGGGTCGTCGGTGTCGTCCGACGCGCGGTATGCGCCGTCACCGATACCTGCCGCGCTGCTCCCGCCCACGGCCTCGACTGTGCCGCCCCGGATGGTGATGCTGCTGCCGGTACTCTCCTTTCCGCCGCCGATGCCTGCGCCGCCGTTGTCGCCGCCCTCAGCGGTGAGGGAGCCGTCCTTGCCCTTGTCGTCCTTGATGGTCAGGGTGCCCTCCGCCTCGTGGCCGTTCTTCTCGAGGCCCGCATTGTAGCTGCCGCTCTTCAGCTCGTTTTTGCCGTCCAGCTCGATGGTCGCATCGTGGTCGCCCTGCACGGTGACGGCGGCTTTGCCCGCATCGACTGGGCTGTCACCGCTGCCATCCACCTCGGCCTTGCCGCTGACGTCGATCTTCAGGTCGTCGAAGGTGACGTCCACGTTGCCCTCGGAGGTGTCGATGGTGACGGTGTGTTCGTCTGATTTGCCGGTGATGACGGTGTCGCCCTCATCTTTTACGAAGTCGTTATCGCCCTGCTTGACGTTGTTCGGCCCCTCGGCGTCGCCCGCTTTCACGGTGATGTCGCCGTCGGCAATGTCCCATGTTCCCGCATAGGCCGGGATGCCGGAGCTTACCACGATGCCTGCGATGACGGCGGCGGCTACGCCCCGCCGGAGTGCGCTTTTCAGTCTCATAGTATGTCCTCCTCTGGTCTGTTCGTCATTCGAGAACCGGTCTTTCTTGATGCAAATTTACCAAAAAATCAAGAGGATGTCAATAAAACCTGCGCGAATGGGGGTGTTTTCGGCGTGAACAACAAAAAAGCCCTCCCGAGCGGGGAGGGCCATAGCCTATCTTATTCGGAGTAATGCGCCAAAAACTGCTTCGTGCGCTCCTCCTGCGGGTGGTCGATGAGCTGGCGGGCCGGGCCTTCCTCCACCACGACGCCGCCGTCCATGAACAGGATGCGGTCGGCCACGTCCCGGGCAAAGTGCATCTCGTGGGTGACGATGATCATGGTGGTCTTGCGGTCAGCGAGGTCGCGCAGGACGCGGAGGACTTCGCCGGTCAGCTCGGGGTCGAGGGCGCTGGTAGGCTCATCGAAGCAGAGGATGTCCGGGTGGAGAGCCAGCGCACGGGCGATGGCCACCCGCTGCTGCTGGCCGCCGGAGAGCTGATGGGGGTAGTGGCCCGCCCGCTCCGACAGGCCCATCTGGGCCAGAAGCTCCCGGGCCTGCGCCTCGAGGCGGGCGTGGACGGCCTTTTTGTCGGCCTTGTAGCCGGGCTGCTCCCGGGCCAGAAGCTCCCCCGCCAGCATCACGTTTTCCAGCGCGGTGTACTGGGGGAAAAGGTTGAAGTTCTGGAACACGAGGCCGAAATGGAGGCGCTTTTTCCGCACCTCGCTCTCCCGCTGGGTGGCGGGGTCGGCGGCGTCCCACATGGTCTCGCCGTTCACCCGGATGACGCCGGTGTCGGGCCGCTCAAGGAAGTTGAGGCAGCGCAGAAGGGTCGTCTTGCCCGAGCCGGAGGAGCCGATGATGGCCAGCGCCTCGCCCTGCTCGAGGGTGAGGGAGATGTCTTTCAGCACCTTGGTCTCGCCAAAGTTTTTCCCGATGCCGGAGGCTTCGAGTAATGCCATAGTTTCTATCCTCCTTAGCAGCGGAAATAATCCATCTTCTTCTCGGCCCAGTCCAGCAGCAGCGTCAGCGCGCCGACAAAGACGAGGAAGAAGAGTGCGGTCGAGAACAGCGGCCAGATGAGGCCCTTGGCGCTGTATTCCTTCGCCATCATGATGATCTCCTTGTTGGCGATGACGTTGGCCAGCGAGGTGTCCTTCACCAGCGTGATGACCTCGTTGCCCATGGGGGGCAGGATGCGCTTGACCACCTGCAAGAGGGTGACTTTAAAGAAGATCTGGCTCTTGGTCATGCCCAGCACCTGCCCGGCCTCGGTCTGGCCCTTGGGCACAGCCTCGATGCCGCCGCGGTAGATCTCGGAGAAGTAGCAGGCGTAGTTGATGGCGAAAGCCACCACCGCCGCCACCAGACGGCCCGAAGCGCCGGAGGGCCAGGGGTTCGTCATGCCCAGCAGGCCCGGGCCGAGGTAGATGACGATGATCTGGAGCATCAGCGGGGTGCCCCGGATGACCCACACGAAGGTCTTGACGACGCCCCGCAGCGGCGCGCACCGGCTCATGGAGCCAAAGGCCACCACGAGGCCCAGCGGCAGCGAGAAGAGCAGCGTCAGGAAAAACAGCTCACAGTTGAGCGCGAATGCGCCGGTCAGACGCTCGAGAATCACAGTCACAGGATCACTACACCTATCTTATTATAATAATGTATCTCAGTCGGCGAGGGTCAGGCCGTACTTGTCGGCCAGCGCCTGCATGGTGCCGTCGGCCTTCAGCTCGTCGAAGGCGGTGTTGACGGCGTCGGGGACGTCGCTGCCCTTGCGGAAGGCCACGCCGTACTCCTCCACGTTCAGCTCGTCCACCATCTTGAGGTCGGCGTAGTCGGTGCCCTCGCCGATCATGGCAGAGGCCAGCGTCAGGTCAAGGATGGCGGCGTCCGCAGTCCCGGCGGCCACCTCCATCAGGCAGTCGGTCTGGACAGACTTTGCGATGTAGTCGGCCTGCGAGAGGTCGGCGTTCTCGGTGATGGTGGTCTCGCCTGCCGAACCGGCCTCGGCCACCACGGTCTTACCGATGAGGTCGGCGGTGGAGGTGTAGTCGGTGCCCTCCTTCACCACGACCACCTGCGCGTTCTTGACGTAGGGCTTGGTGCAGGCCATGTTCTCCTCGCGGTCATCGGTGAGGGTCAGGCCGTTCCAGATGCAGTCGATGCTCTTGGCGGCCAGCTCGGTCTCCTTGGTGTCCCAGTTGATCTCCACGAACTCCGGCTCGACGCCCAGCTTTTCGCAGACGGCGGTGGCCAGCTCGGTGTCGAAGCCGGTGAAGCTGCCGTCGGCGTCGGTGTAGTTCATCGGCTCGTAGACGGTGTAGCCGACGACCATCTTGCCGTTGGACTGGATGTAGGCGAGGTCGCTGTCGGCGACGGCAGAGCTTGCCGGGGCGGCGGCAGAAGAAGCAGCCGTGGAAGTGGATGCGGCACCGCCGCAGGCCGCAAGGCTCAGTGCCATCGCACCGGCCAGAAAAGCAGAGACCAGACGTTTCATATGCAAAGTTCCTCCCTCAGGGGTCAGCAGGCGCGGCCTTCGTTTTACCGCTTTACCGTGCTAAACCGTTAAACTGTGACTATAGAATAGCGCGTTTTGCCCCGTTTGGCAAGAGGGAAAGCGATTTTTTTGCGTTTTGCCCGCAGACCGCCCCTTTCCGACAGGGTTTTCGGTGTATTTGTACAAAGGACAGCCCCCCGGCAGCGTCCTAGCCCTCTCAGTCACCTTCGGTGACAGCTCCCCCAGAGGGGGAGCCACTGGCGTGCCGGGCCACTCTGTGCTGGACGCTGGAAGCTCAATATGGCATAAAATATAGTGCCCTGCTACAGAGGTTCACAGCAGCTTGACAAGGTGCTCTTGTCTAGAAGCTGCTGCCCTCTGTAGCAGGGCACTACTGTTTCCGAAAAAATAAGACTTTGCTCGTCCCGCGTGGGCCTGACCGGCACGCCAGTGCCTCTCCCTATGGGA
>OLQS01000837.1_pt1 | contig 19727 bp, 16 predicted proteins | sample 1672291 | NCBI WGS metagenome assembly OLQS01 (sample SAMEA3136668, study PRJEB25190) | human gut metagenome | biome: human gut; feature: human-associated habitat; material: faeces | place: Austria | collected 2013
TCAAGGCACTGGCCGAGGAATACAACGGCGGAAAGCCGATCAAGGTCGTTGCGAACCTGCCGTACTATATCACGACCCCAATCATCATGGGGCTCTTTGAGAGCGGAGTGCCGATCGACAATATTACCGTCATGGTCCAGAAGGAAGTTGCGGACCGCATGAAGGAAGGTCCGGGGTCCAAGGATTACGGCGCTCTGTCCCTGGCTGTCCAGTATTACGCGGAGCCAGAGATCGTAGCGAACGTACCGCCGAACTGCTTTATCCCGCGCCCGAATGTGGGATCAGCGGTGATCCGGCTTACAAGACATAAGGAGATGCCAGTTGAGGTGAAGGATCCTGCCCTGATGTTCAAGATCATCCGCGCGTCCTTCAATCAGAGAAGAAAGACGCTGCAGAACGGTCTCGGAAATGCGCCTGAACTTCCGTATACAAAGGAACAGATCGCAGCAGCGATCGCAGAGATGGGACTCACTCCGACGATCCGCGGCGAGGCGTTAAGCCTTGCACAGTTTGCGCAGTTGTCGGATATTCTTGGAGAGATGAAATAAGAAGCATGCGGATATCTGGTCATGCGGGAAAATGAGTCTGTCCGCAGCATGGACTTTGTATACAAGCCAGAGCGCTATGGTGAAGCAGAAGAATAGAATATAGGACGGGAGGAAGCATTATGGGATTTACAGAACTGTCACACGCGTTTATCGCGGCAAAATATTATGTTTACCTGAAGGAAATCTTCGGTGACCGCGGCGAGGCGGCATTTTTGCATGCCACCCGATATTACGGCGAACAGCGTGGACGTCGGATGGCACAGCGGGCGATCCGGGACGGAAAACCTCTGACTTATGAGACATACTGCCAGTACGGTGAATGGGTCAACACGGAAGAGGTGAAAGCACAGGGACTCGGAAACCAGTCCGAGACGACAAGCTTAAGCCCGGACTTTCAGATCCACATCCATGTCTGTCCGTGGCACACCCAGTTTAAGAATATGGGACTCCCGGAAGCGGGTCTTCTCTATTGTAAGGACCTGGATGCGTCCATTTCCCGAGGTTTCAACCCGGAGATTCGCTATGAGGTCTCCCAGACACTCCATGACCATGATTATTGTATACAGACGATCCGGAACGCCGGTTTGACGCCGGAGTCCAATATGGCAAAAAATCCGGCAAGCCTCAGATCTTTCGAGTACCACTGCGCTCACTCCTACTGGGCATACCGGGAAGTCTGTGAAGCAATCTTCGGGGAAGAGGGGACACGGATCGCTGAAAGAGTCCTTGATGATTTTGCCGCAGAGTATGGAAAAAAGATGGCAGACACGCTGGCAGGATATGCAAGGACGAATTTTAACATCGCAGACTAAGAAATCAGCAGCTTTGCAAAAAGAGCTGCTGAAATATTGCTGTTAGAAAGAAGAACAAGGTATATCGAAATACATTTTGAAGAATATTGAGGAGCAACACTTATGAAACAGATCAACATGCTGGAATCCCCGGTCCGCCAGGTATTTTTCAGTTACCTGGTGCCGTCCATCAGCGCAACACTCGTGACCTCCATTTATATTCTGGCGGACACGATGATGATCGGACGCGGAGTCGGTGGTTCCGGTATTGCGGCGATGAATATTTTACTGCCGCTCTACAACACATATTTCGGGATCGGAATGATGTGCGGAGTCGGCGGCAGCGTTCTCTTTGGGTTTTCCAGAGGACGCGGCGATGAAAAACGCGCCAGAAGTTATTTTACGGCGGCACTCTGTGTGGTGCTTGCTCTGTCAGCAGTCTTTCTGATATTGGGAAGAATCTTTTTCAACCCGCTGATTACTTTTATGGGAAATACCCCACTCTTAAATGAATACACCGTGCCTTACGGAACTGTGCTCACAACAGCGGCCCCCATGTTTGCCCTGTCTTCATTCCTTCAGGCATTCGTCCGAAATGACGGTGCGCCGAAGCTTGCCATGGCGGGCGTGATCAGCGGAGGCGTCACCAATGTGATCCTGGATTATGTATACATTTTTATCATGAAATGGGGAATGGGAGGTGCGGCGCTGGCGACAGCCACCGGAACGACACTCACGGTGCTGATCCTCGCAAGCCATTTTTTCTCGAAAGATAACCACTTGAAGCTGGAATTTAGCGATGTGTGGAGACGGGTGCCGGAGGTGCTCGGAAATGGGCTCGCAAGCTTTATTCTGGAGATCTCCAACGGCTTCGTGATGCTGCTGTTTAACCGCCAGCTCCTCGCTTACGTGGGAGAGATGGGAATCACGGTCTATGGAATCATCACAAACACCGCGCTTGTGGCATCGTCCATTTCCAACGGTATCGCTCAGGCAGTACAGCCGCTGCTTTCCGCGAACTTTGGCGCGGGAAACCTGAAGAGAGTCGGCGAGGCGAGAAAACTGGGAGTCCGGACCGGATTTGCCGCAGGCTTCATATTCACTGCGATCGGCATGCTGATCCCGGTACAGTTGTCCTATCTGTTCCTGGACCCGACACCGGAGATCCTCACAATGGCGGTCCCGGCGATCCGGCTGTATTTCCTCTGCTTCTTAGTCAGCGAGTGGAACATCATTATCGGAACGTATTTCCAGTCTACTGTGAGACCGCGGTTTTCTTTAACGATCACACTGCTCCGCGGAGTGATCTTAAACAGCGTGTTCGTGTTCCTTCTCCCGGCACTCTTTGGTGTAGACGGAATCTGGCTTACGGTGACTGTATCAGAGTTCATCACGGCGGGCGTTGCGTTTGTGCTTATGAAAAGGGAAAAACATTAATATATTAAAAAATATGTAAACAACGGACTCAGGAATCTTTGAGAAAAAGGATTTCGGATTCCGTTGTTTCTTTTTTCATTGCCGCGTTCCCAGAAGAACCTTCCGGTGGCAGGTTTTGCAGGTGTATCTGGAAGAAACAGGAGACAAATTCGTTAAACTTATTTCAATTGACACTATAACAGCCTATTGGTAAAATGGAGATAGCGACATTAAATAAAGAAAGAAGAGGAGAACAATATGACGATCAGAATCGGAATTATGGGTTATGGAAATCTTGGACGCGGCGTTGAGTGCGCCATCAAACAGAATCCGGATATGGAGCTTGCGGCAGTATTTACAAGAAGAGATCCGAAAAATGTCAGGATCCTGACCGAAGGCGCAAAGGTTTACCATGCGGACGAAGCGAAACATATGACAGATAAGATCGATGTCCTGATCCTTTGCGGCGGAAGTGCGACAGATCTTCCGGTGCAGACACCGGAGTATGCGAAATATTTCACCGTAGTGGACAGCTTTGACACACACGCGAGAATTCCGGAGCATTTTGCAGCTGTCGATGCAGCGGCAAAGGAAGCAGGAAATGTAGCAGTGATCTCCGCAGGCTGGGATCCGGGTATGTTCTCCTTAAATCGTGTATACGCAAATGCAATTCTCCCGGATGGTAAAGACTATACATTCTGGGGCAAAGGTGTAAGCCAGGGGCATTCCGATGCGATCCGCCGCATTGATGGCGTGAAGGACGCAAGACAGTATACAGTCCCGGTTGAGAGCGTACTGGAGAGAATCAGAAACGGCGAGACTCCGGAGCTCACAACGAGAGAGAAACACACAAGAGAATGCTATGTTGTTGCTGAAGAGGGCGCTGATCTTGCACGCATCGAAAAAGAGATCGTAACGATGCCGAACTACTTCTCCGACTATGACACAACGGTTCATTTCATCAGCGAGGAAGAGATGAAGCGTGACCACTCCACACTCCCGCACGGCGGTTTCGTGATCAGAAACGGAAAGACCGGATGGAATCAGGAGAATACACATGTGATTGAGTATCGTCTGAAACTGGATTCCAACCCGGAGTTCACTTCCTCCGTGATCGTTTGCTGTGCCCGCGCCGCAGTCCGCATGAAGCAGGAGGGAATGAGCGGATGCAAGACCATTCTTGATATTCCGCCGGCATACCTTTCCGCAAAGAGCGGCGAGGAACTCAGAAAGAATCTCCTGTAATCATAAAAAGAACCTTTAAAGGCGGCGAAAGAGCCGGCCTTTGATCAATCATACCTCCGCCCTGTGTCCGCAGCCGACAGATACAGGGCGGAAGTATCAATTGCCATGCATTCAGAAAAGACTGCAAACGGGATCCATGCATGGCGGATTTTGTAGAGGGTGAAGATATGACACTTAAGAAGAATCATCCGGCAGGCTACAACGGGATCACGGACGGTGTGATCTGGCAGCAGCTTCTGCTCTTTTTCTTTCCGATCCTGTTCGGGACATTTTTCCAGCAGCTTTACAACACGGCAGATGCCATGATCGTTGGAAAATTCGTTGGAAAAGAAGCACTTTCTGCGGTAGGGGGTACGACAGGAACGTTGATTAACCTGTTAGTTGGTTTCTTCGTCGGAATGTCCTCCGGCGCGGCCGTTGTCGTATCCCAGTTCTATGGGGCAAAGGAAGACCAGCAGGTGCAGAAATCGGTCCACACATCGTTCTGTCTGGCGCTGGCCGGTGGTGTGGCGCTCTTAGTGATCGGTGAGATCTTCACTCCTGCTGCGATCCGGGCCATGGGTGCTCCCGAAGAGATCCTTGGATATTCTGTTACATACCTCAGGATCTATTTCCTGGGTATCATAGGCAATCTGGTCTATAACATGGGCGCTGCGATCCTGCGAGCTGTGGGAGATTCGAAGAGACCGCTGTATTTCCTTGTGGCGAGCTGCCTGACCAATATTGCTCTGGATCTTCTGTTTGTAGTCTGTTTCCATATGGAAGTTGCCGGGGCGGCGCTTGCGACGATCATGTCCCAGCTTTTATCGGCAGTACTCGTTATGGTAACGCTGATCCGGACAAAAGAATCTTACCGTTTTATCCCGAAGGAACTCCGTGTGGAGCCGGTATTATTAAAGAGGATCATAAAGATCGGTCTTCCGGCAGGACTCCAGTCCATGATGTACTCGATCTCCAATATCCTGATTCAGGCAAACATCAATGGATACGGAACGAATACGATCGCGTCCTGGGCGGTTTACGGAAAGATCGACGGTATTTTCTGGATGACTATGGATGCCATGGGAATCTCCGTGACGACCTTTGCGGGTCAGAACTTCGGTGCGGGCAAGATCAGACGTTTAAAGAAGGGAACCTATGTGGGACTTCTCATGTCGACGATCATCACGGCGGCACTCGGTCTGTTTATGTTTACGGCGGGACCGGTTCTGATCAGTCTCTTTACGAACGATGTGGATGTTATGGCTGAGAGCATGAACATCCTTTGCTTCCTGGTACCGTTCTGGTTCTGCTATATCTGCGTCAACGTATATCCGTGTACTCTGCGCGGTGTGGGCGATGCCCTGATCCCGATGCTGATCATCTGTGTCGGAACCTGTATCCTGCGTGTGATCTGGGTATTCGGCGCAGGCGCAGTCCATCCGGGACTGTACACGACGCTGACGAGTTATCCGTTAAGCTGGAGTATCACTTCGCTGGCATTCCTGGTATACTATTACCGGTTTAGTGCGATGAGAAAGTTAAATAAACTGATTGAAGAATAAGCATAACTGTTCGGCAGGTCTGTGAACTAATTGTTCTGGTCTGCTGAACAATTATAATAAGTGTAACTGGAATATGGATGTTGAATTTGAATTTAAAGAGAAAAATGGGGGCGCTTGTGTGACAAAGCTTTTGGCACCAGGCGCCGTCTGCGTGGTACCGGAAAGTCTGGGCGGACTTCCGGTGACAGAGCTGGCAGACAAGGTATTTTCGGGGAGCGCGGTGGAGAAAGTCTATCTACCGCGGACACTCACCCGGATCGGAAGATATGAATTTTATGGGTGTGAGAAGCTTCAGGAGATCCATTTTTACGGGGCGCTCCGGGAAGTCGGCGGCGGTGTGTTTACGGGCTGCCGGAATATCAGGAGTCTGACTGTGCATATGGGGGTGGACGAAGAGTCGGCACTCAGGGATTTTGTGACGGAGATCAATGAGAGAGTCACAGTGCATGTATTTATACAGGGCGGACAAAATCGAATGCAGGACGAGAGAGACACGGACTCTGCACGAATATCGCTGGCTTCAAGTACTTTTGAGGAAGAGAACGGGGAGACAGAGACTGCGCGTGTGATCTTCCCGGAATACTACGACGAGGCGGTGGAAAATACGCCCGCAAGGATCACGGTATCCAATATCCACGGTGCAGGGCAGAAGTATCGCTACTGTTTTGAGGGACGAAAATTCCGATTTGACAGGTATGATAAAATGTTTGTGTATGAAAAAGCAGAGGAATCGGTTCTCATGGCATCGAAGATCGCGGTGACCCGGCTGCAGTATCCGAAAGGACTGTGGGAGAGCGCGAAAAAGGAATATGAAAAGTTTCTTATGGAGAATCTTTATGAGGTACTTCTTGGAACTCTTGAGGACCCGGAGACCATAAAATGGATTGCGGGACAGTATTTAACACCGGAAAAGAATCCGCTGACGGCGGATAAGATGTCGGGGCTGATCACGGAGATCTCGAAAAAGCATCTGCCGGAGCTTTTGGGGATGTTTATGGAGATCCAGAGGAAGAAGTTTGGCGTAAAGAAGAAAAAGTTTGATTTTGATTTGTGAGGAGGTCAGAAATCGTCATGAGAGAAGATGCGGCATGGTCGCCGATCCTGAGAGAGCAGGGCGCGCTGGAAGAACTGGCGGCGATCGGCGTTGAGATCATACGGAACGCGAGGAATGAGCTGTATCTTTCCATGCGGTTTCTCGACGTGGCCTTAAATGGTCTGTTCCCGGTGGCGGACAACAGCATCAAGGGAATCGGAACGGACGGAACCTTATTATCATTTGAGACAGGATACATCTGCGGCTGGTACCGGAGAAATCCTGTTTATGTAAACCGCATGATCCTGCACGAGACCTTCCACTGTCTTTTTGTCCACCCATGGTCGAGAAAAAAGCGGGCGGAGGAATACTGGAATCTGGCATGCGATATCGCTGTGGAGTCCTTGATCGACGGGATCCACAAGCCGTGTGTCCATCTGCCGATGTCCCCGGTACGGGCGGAATTTTACGGACGTCTGAGGAAAAAGATCAAGGTACTGAACGCGGAGAGCATCTATCACACTATGCAGGAGATGGAGCTTTCGGAGATCGAATATGAGCGGCTCTGCCGGGAATTCTGCCGGGACGATCATTCCAGATGGGAGAAAGAGGACGAGAAGAAGTCCCCAAATCCCAACCGGAACCGAAAAAACGATTGGGATGACAAGCGGGAGAAGATGCAGGCGGAGATGGAGGCGTTTTCCAACGAGGCGGCGGATGACTCCAGGGAGCTGATGGACCAACTGGCGGTGGAGAACCGGGAGCGGTACGATTACCGGAAATTTTTGCAGAAATTTTCGGTGCTGAAGGAGACAGTCCAGATCGATCCGGATGCGTTCGACTATGTATTCTACAATTATGGCATGCAGTTATACGGAAATATGCCGTTGATCGAGCCCCTTGAGACGAAGGAAGTCCGGCGGATCGAGGATTTTGTGGTCGTTATCGACACTTCGATGTCATGTTCCGGGGAGCTGGTGAAGAAATTCCTGGAAGAGACCTACGGGGTGCTGGCTCAGTCGGAGAGCTTCTTTAAGAAGGTCAATATCCACATTTTGCAGTGCGACGATAAAGTACGGCAGGATGTGAAGATCGAGAGCGAGGAGGACCTTCGGAATTACATGGACCACATGGAGCTCCATGGCATGGGCGGGACTGATTTCCGCCCGGCATTTCTGCATGTGGACCAGATGATCAAGGCGGGAAAGTTCAGCAGGCTGCGGGGACTTCTCTATTTTACGGACGGATATGGGACATTTCCGGTGAAAATGCCGCCATATGACACGGCCTTCGTGTTTATGCGGGATAATTATACTGACGCGGACGTTCCGCCCTGGGCGATGAAAGTGATTCTGGACCCGGAGTCGATGGAGGACGTCGGAAGAGTGTTGGATGGGAGATAAAAAATGAACATCAAGCGTGCAAAACAGGAAATTAAAAATACGATACAGGTGTATCTGACGAAGAACGCACACGGGGAATACGAGATCCCGTCCATGCGGCAGCGCCCGGTGCTGCTCATCGGTCCGCCAGGAATCGGAAAGACCCAGATCATGGAGCAGGTGGCGCGGGAGTGCGGGATCGGTCTCGTCTCCTACACGATCACACACCATACGAGACAGAGTGCCATCGGTCTCCCGTTTATCTCGGAGAAGACTTACAGTGGGAAGAATGTCCATGTGACGGAATATACCATGAGTGAGATCGTCGCGGCGATCTACAATAAGATCGAAGACACAGGACTCTCCGAGGGACTTCTCTTCATCGATGAGATCAACTGCGTTTCTGAGACGCTGGCCCCGGCCATGCTGCAGTTTTTGCAGTATAAGACTTTCGGAAATCATAAGATCCCGGATGGCTGGATCATCGTGGCAGCAGGGAACCCGCCGGAATACAATAAATCCGTGCGGGAATTCGATATCGCGACCTTAGACCGCATCAAAAAGATCGATGTGGAGGCGGATTTTGAGGTCTGGAAAGAGTACGCGAAGCAGGCGGATATCCATCCGGCGATCCTGTCATTCCTCACCGCAAAACCGCAGTATTTTTACCAAGTGGAGACAACTGTGGATGGCAAGATTTTTGCGACACCTCGTGGGTGGGAAGATCTCTCCGGATTTTTGAAGGTCTGCGAGAAGGTGGATCTTATCTGTGACCGGGAAGTTGTAGTGCAGTACATTGAGCATCCCCGGATTGCAAAAGATTTCGCGAACTATCTGGAATTATATAAGAAGTATCAGGCGAGATACCAGATCGATGAAGTTCTGGAAGGAAAGCAGGACGAGCGCCTGATGGAGCAGGCGGCGAAGGCACCGTTTGACGAGAAGCTTTCCATCATCAGCCTGATTTTAGCGAAGCTTGATGTGGAGTTTAAGGCTTATGCGCAGAAAGAAGATTATCTGGAAGTGCTGTTTGGGGAGCTGAAAGCATTCAAGAGAAGCCTGGAAGATAAAACGGAGGCCGGAGAAACGATGAATCCAGTGCCGCAGACTCCGATCAACATTTTCTCCCATCAGATTGAGGCATTCACCGCGGCATCCGAGCAGAAACAGAAAGCCGGTCTTCTCACAAGACAGGAAAAATATCGCTGTGCCGATATCGCAGCGGATATGAACCGATACCTTCAGACTGTGAAAGCAGAGCTTTTATCGGATGGTGACGAGATATTCGACCGGTTCCGGGAGCTGTTTGGTGACGAACGGACAGAACTTGAGGATCTGTGCGCTCATGCCGGACAGACACTGGAGTATGCCTTTGATTTCATGGAAGGAACGTTCGGCAGCAGTCAGGAGATGGTGGTGTTTATCACAGAACTGAACTCCAGCGCCCCGGCCGTGCGGTTCTTACAGGAAAATGAGTGTGAACGATATTTTGAATACAATAAGAATCTGCTGTTTGATGAGAGACGGGCAGATATTCTGAGCAGGCTGGACAGACTTGGGGCATTTTAATTGGAAAGGAAAGTGATCATATGGAATACGAAGGAACCGTATACCGCCCGCCGAGCGAGGCGAGAAGCTTAATTATTCAGGTGACTGTGGGCTGTGCCCATAACCGGTGCACCTTCTGCAACATGTACCGGGTGAAAAAATTCCGAGTGCGGACAAAAGAAGAGATCATGAAGGATCTGGACGAATGCCGCGATTATTACGGACCGTATGTCAGCCGTGTATTCTTTGCGGACGGTGATGCACTGGTGGTAAAGACAGAACTTCTTTTAGAGCTTTTAGCCTATGTCCACAAAAATTTCCCGTACGTGGAGCGGATCACCTCTTACGGGACTGCAAAGGATGTTCTGGCAAAGTCTGAGGAAGATTTAAAAGCCTTAGCGGCAGCAGGACTCGAGATGGTCTATATCGGAGCGGAATCTGGCGATGACCGTGTTCTGGAGCATATCCATAAAGATGTGACGGCGGCCCAGATTGCGGCGGCGGGACAGAAATTGAAGCGCTGCGGCATCAAGACTTCTGTGACGCTGATCTCCGGCCTCGGTGGAAGAAAAGGGATCCGGGAACATGCCATCAAGTCGGCGGAGCTGATCAATCAGATGAATCCGGAGTATGCCTCCTTCCTGACATTGCGCCTCTATGAGGGGACCCAGATGAATGAGGAAGTAAAACGCGGGGAGATGGAGCTTATCACCCCGGACGAGATCGTGGAGGAAATGGAGCTGTTTTTAACACACATTGATTCTCCCGGAACGATCTTCCGGACAAACCACGCGTCCAACTATGTAGTGCTTGCGGGAACTTTTAACGAAGATATTCCGAAAATGCTGGCACAATTGGAGGACGCAAAGAAAAGACAGCGTTATCGCCTTGAAGAATGGCGCAGACATATTTAAGTAAGAAGAGCAGAGAAAACAGTCCCGCGGGCTTTCTGGACGCTTAAAACGGCAGAAAAATGGCTCGCGGGATGTGCCTTTTCAGGGGCTTTCCGGGACGATCCCGGAGGGGACTCTTCTTGTAGATTGTATTCAAGAAACAACAATATATAGTTTTGAAACATGAATTTTTTACCATATATATGGTTTTGGTATATCATATTTATATAGCAGTACTCCTTGCAATCCGGGAACAATACAGTTATAATAGAATCGTTCTCGCGTGAGTGACTAAAAATAACGTGGCGGGAACATGACATGACCGCCTTAAAAGACTCGTGGCGGCAGGTCCGACAGATCAATCATAAAATATCTAAATCAGATAAAATTTCTGTATAATTCTGAAAAAACAAACTGTATATACAACCAAGAAAACTATCAGCAACTGAAATGTACATGCCTGAGGCCGGCCGGTAAATGCGCGGACCTGTAGGTCAGCTGTGTTTTTTAGCAGAATAGACAGAAGAGAAAAACAGGCAACGGCAGTTGTGCGTAAAGCGGACAATTCTGCCAACACAATGAAATGAAACGGGGAATCAGGGATGAAGATCATCAAAAGAAACGGAGCGGAGGAAAGTTTTGACACGCTCAAGATCGTAAATGCGGTCCAGAAGGCATGCAACGCCACAGAAAATGCCTATCTGGCACCGGAACAGCTTACGGATATCGCGGATTATGTAGAGTACAAGTGCAATAAGCTGGGACGTGCTGTGTCTGTAGAGGAGATTCAGGATATGGTCGAGAACCAGTTGATGGCCATCGGTGCTTTTGCGATCGCAAAAAACTATGTGCGCTACCGCTATGACCGCTCTCTGGTGCGGAAAGCAAACACGACGGACAACCGGATCTTGTCCCTGATCGAGTGCAACAACGAAGAGGTTATGCAGGAAAACTCCAACAAGAATCCGACGGTCAACAGCGTACAGCGTGACTATATGGCTGGCGAAGTCAGCAAGGATCTCACGAGAAGACTTCTTCTTCCGGAAGATATTGTTGAGGCGGATAAGCAGGGAATCATCCACTTCCATGACTCCGACTATTTTGCACAGCATATGCACAACTGCGATCTTGTAAACCTGGAGGATATGCTGCAGAACGGCACCGTGATCAGCGAGACATTGATCGAGCGCCCGCACAGCTTCTCCACAGCCTGCAACATTGCGACCCAGATCATCGCGCAGGTTGCCAGCAACCAGTACGGCGGACAGAGCATCAGCCTTGCGCATCTCGCTCCGTTCGTTCAGGTATCGAGAGTGAAGATCCGTCAGGAAGTGATCGGCGAGATGAAGGATCTTGGAATTGCTGTGACAGAGGATCAGATCGATAAGCTCACGGAGGAGCGTCTCCGCAGAGAGATCACGAAGGGAATCCAGACGATCCAGTATCAGGTCGTAACACTCCTTACCACAAACGGACAGGCACCGTTCGTTACCGTTTACATGTACCTCGACGAGGCAAAGAATCCGCAGGAGAAAAAAGATCTTGCGATGATCATCGAGGAGACCTTAAAACAGAGATATCTCGGCGTTAAAAATGAAGCCGGTGTATGGATCACACCGGCATTCCCGAAGCTGATCTATGTTCTCGATGAGGACAATATCACTCCGGATGCGCCGTATTACTATTTGACAGAGCTTGCGGCAAAATGTACCGCAAAGCGCATGGTTCCGGACTACATCTCCGCGAAGAAGATGCGGGAATTAAAGGGCGATGTGTATACATGCATGGGCTGCCGTTCCTTCCTGACCCCGGACCGTTCCTATGTAAAAGGAAACCTTGCGAATGCAGGAAACTACCGGGAAGGCGAGCGCAAGTATTATGGCCGCTTCAATCAGGGCGTTGTGACGGTAAACCTTGTTGATATCGGACTCAGCGCAAGAAAAGACATGAACAGGTTCTGGGAGATCTTTGATGAGAGAATGGAACTCTGCCACCGCGCAATGCGCTGCCGCCACGAGAGATTAAAAGGAACCTTATCCGACGCGGCTCCGATCCTCTGGCAGTATGGCGCGCTTGCCCGCTTAAAGAAAGGTGAGACCATCGACAAGCTCCTCTATGACGGATATTCCACACTTTCTCTGGGATATGCAGGCCTGTGGGAATGTGTATACAGCTTAATTGAGAAGAAATTAACTGAGCCGGAAGGAAAGAAACTTGGTCTTGAGATCATGCAGAAGTTAAATGACTACTGCACGAAGTGGAAAGAGGCGGAGAATATCGATTACAGCATCTACGGAACCCCGCTGGAGTCCACAACCTACTCTTTTGCGAAGAGTCTCCAGAGACGTTTCGGTATCGTAAAGGGCGTAACCGACAGAAACTACATCACGAACAGCTACCATGTGCATGTAACGGAACCGATCGACGCCTTCAGTAAGTTAAAATTAGAGTCTGAATTTCAGGCACTGTCCCCGGGCGGAGCGATCAGCTACGTGGAAGTTCCGAACATGCAGGATAATATCCCGGCTGTTCTTCAGGTCATCCGCTACATCTATGACAATATCATGTACGCGGAGTTAAATACGAAGAGCGATTACTGTCAGGTATGCGGCTACGACGGCGAGATCAGGATCATCGAGGATGACGGAAAGCTCGTATGGGAATGCCCGCATTGCGGAAACCGTGACCAGAGCAAGCTCAACGTTGCAAGACGTACCTGCGGATACATCGGAACACAGTTCTGGAATCAGGGCAGAACACAGGAAATTAAGGAAAGGGTACTGCACCTGTAATGAATTACGGAGAGATCAAAACATGTGATATTGCAAACGGCGAGGGAGTCCGCGTATCTCTCTTCGTGTCCGGCTGTACACATCACTGTAAAAATTGCTTTAATGATGTGGCGTGGGATTTCGGATATGGAAAGCCGTTTACGGAAGAGACGGAAGAGATGCTGCTTGAGGCGCTGGAGCCGGATTTTGTGGATGGATTATCGCTTCTTGGCGGAGAACCCTTTGAGCCGGAGAACCAGCGGGCACTTCTCCCGTTCTTAAAGAAAGTGCGCGAGAGATTCCCGAAGAAAAATATCTGGTGCTATACCGGTTATCTTTTCGATAAAGAGCTTCTCGGTGAGAGCCGGGCGAGATGTGAGTGTACGGATGAGATGCTGAGTCTGATCGATGTCCTCGTGGACGGCGAGTTTGTTCAGGAGCTCTACAGCGTGGCACTGGCGTTCCGAGGCTCGGAGAACCAGAGGATCATCGATGTGAAAAAGTCTCTGGAAACAGGGGAGATCGTCTGGCATGCTCTGATGAGCCGGGGGATCTCGATGAAGTTTAATTAGAATATAAAGCTATATATAGAAAAGATCCGGCAGTTGGGTTGTTTTACAGGGATTTTTGATTCTGTAAGACAACTTGACTGCCGGATTTTTTTGATGTAATAGGAAATTCCGAGAAATTCCCTGTCTCACAAAAGGCACTTCTTTTTTTATAAAATCTGTAGTGCAGGTAAGGACATCATGTGAAAAATGAAGTCTGGATATGGCATCTGGATAGGCTTAGAACTGCTGCTGCTCTTGACTTTTTAAGAATAGTCCTGTATACTAATATAGTTCTAAATAGAACAGTTCACTTTTGAACCAGAGGTGATACACATGAAATTTGTTGATTTTATGGCGGACAGCCGGGATTTCTATACGGGGCTCATTGATCCGGTCTGCAAAAAATACGGGCTGACCCAGATGGAATTCAATATCCTGCTGTTTCTCGCCAACAATCCGGAGTTCGACACCGCCGCCCAGATCACCAAGAAGCGGGCGTTCACAAAGTCCCATGTCTCCATGTCTGTCCGCTCATTGGAAGAGCGCGGACTGCTCACCGGAGAATATTATGGGACGGACCGGAGGACGATCCATCTGAAACTCACGGACGCCGCTGCGCCGATGGTCTCTGACGGGAAAAACGTCCAGAAACGGGCCGCCGAGATCATCTGCCGCGGATTCACCCCGGAAGAGCACCGGATGCTGTTCGAACTTATGAACCGGATCAATTCAAACATCTCAGTTTACAGGAAAGAAGGAAAAGTGCATGAACAACAGTAAAGAATTTCTTGGGACAGAGCCGATCGGAAAACTCCTCTTTAAGCTTGCCGTTCCATCTGTCATCGCACAGATCGTCAACATGCTGTACAACATCGTTGACCGGATCTACATTGGACATATCCCGGGAAGCGGAAGTCTCGCTCTGACCGGTGTCGGTGTCTGCCTGCCGATCATCATGGTGGTCTCCGCCTTCGCGGCCCTCGTCGGCTCCGGCGGTGCGCCGAGAGCGTCGATCTTTATGGGAAAAGATGACATGGACTCTGCGGAGAAGATTCTCAGCGGCTGTTTTACGGTTCAGATCATCATTTCTGCGATCCTGACAGCAGTCTTACTGCTGTTTGGCCGCTCCATGCTCTTGACTTTTGGAGCCAGTGAAAACACCATCGACTATGCCGTTGATTACATGAGTATTTACGCTGTCGGAACGATCTTTGTCCAGATGACGTTAGGCATGAACATGTTCATCACGGCCCAGGGATTTTCAAAGACCAGTATGCTGACGGTTACCATCGGCGCTGTCTGCAACATCATTTTGGACCCGATTTTTATCTTCGGGTTTGGCATGGGCGTAAAGGGTGCGGCTCTCGCGACGATCATCTCTCAGGCGGTATCCTGCGGATGGGTTCTCGCGTTCCTGACCGGAAAGAAGACCTTCTTACGGATCAAAAAGGAGTATTTAAAGCCGGTTCCGTCTATCGTTTTCCCGTGTCTTGCGCTGGGACTTTCCACATTTGTGATGCAGTCCAGCGAGAGTGTTATCTCGGTATGCTTTAACTCTTCCCTGTTAAAGTACGGCGGAGATCTGGCAGTCGGTGCCATGACGATACTTACAAGCACGATGCAGTTTGCAATGCTGCCGCTTCAGGGAATCGGCCAGGGCGCACAGCCGATCATGAGCTATAACTACGGAGCGAGAAATATCGACCGTATGAAGAAGACATTCAAGCTCCATCTCGTGATCTCCCTGATCTATTCCACGCTGTTCTGGCTCTTTGTCCAGCTTTTCCCGGCAACCTTCGCGGGAATCTTCAGCTCCGATCCAGAACTCGTTTCCTTCACTGCAGGCGCTCTGCGGATCTACTGCGGTGCGATGCTCCTCTTTGGAATCCAGCTCGCCTGCCAGATGACCTTCGTTGCCATCGGATATGCGGTATGCTCGATCATCGTGGCGGTTGTGCGTAAATTTGTGCTTCTGCTTCCGTTAATCTTCATCGTTCCGATGTTCGTCAGCAATAAAACGATGGGCGTCTACATGGCGGAGCCGATCGCGGATGCGATCGCAGTGACATTCACAGCGATACTGTTCTCAATTCAGTTCAGGAAAGCACTCAGAAAGCTGGAGAAAGCGTGATAAAAATTATATAATAAAAATCCGGTAATCAGAGATAACCGCAATGTATGGCTGCGTGATATTCTGATTACCGGATTTTTGTATTTCAATGGGATGATACCGACAGATGCTCGATTTGCTTACAGTTGTCGACGCGTTTTTCCTATTCCGGACAAACGATCTTACCGGCCACTGCACATGCCGCAGCCGTTCTCGGGGAGGCGAGATAGATCTGGACTTTGGATGTTCCCATTCGTCCAAGGAAGTTACGGTTGTTGGTAGCGACAACTCGTTCACCGTCTGTCAGGATACCGCCTGCGCGTCCGCAGCAGAGACCGCAGCCCGGATGGGTGATCATAGCACCCGCCTCGGCCAGTGTCTCAAGGATTCCAAGGTCAGCGGCCTGTCTGTAGATCTTTCGGCTGGCAGGAGTCACGATGAGCTTTACAAATTTCGCGACTTTCTTTCCTTTTAAGACTTCCGCAGCCGCAGCCAGATCCTCAAGCCGTCCGTTTGTGCAGGAACCGATGAATACTTGATCGATCTCTGTGCCCTCAAGTTCGCTGACATTACGGATCTTGTCGACCTGGGACGGACATGCCATAACCGGAACGAAGTCCTCGGCGTTGTATTCCATCACGCGGCAGTAATTTGCGTCTGCGTCGCCGAAAAGACTCTTCTGGTAGTCATTTAAGGTAACATTGCAGTATTCCGCCGTCTTCTCGTCCGGTGTGAACAGAGCGCACTTTGCGCCGGCCTCAATGGCCATGTTGGAGATCGTCATACGGCTTGCGACTGTCATCCTCTCCACTGCGCTTCCGGAGAACTCCAGAGCCTTATAAGTAGCGCCGTCCGCGCCGAGATCACCGATGAGACGGAGAATTACGTCCTTGGACATAACATTCTCCGGCAGTTTTCCGTTGATAACGACTTTGATGGTCTCCGGCACACGGATCCACATGGTTCCGGTTCCCAGGATGCTGGCCATCTCCGTATATCCGATTCCGGAGGAGAATGCGCCGACACAGCCGTAGGTCGTTGTGTGGCTGTCTGTACCGAAGGCAACATCGCCCGGTTTTACATATCCGGCCTCTGTCATCAACTGGTGGCAGATTCCGTCGCTTCTGTGGACGTGGGTCATGCCATATTTTGCGGCAAACGCATCGCCGACATGGAAATGTCTTGTATCGTCAAGCTGGCTTGCCGGAACAAGGTGGTCGTAGATCAGAACGACCTTATCCGGATCCCACAGCTTTTCAAAGCCCATCTCTTTAAATTTCTCCGCCACGAACGGAATAAAAATGTCGTGGATCATGACGCGGTCAACATTTACGGTCACGATATCGCCCGGCTTTACGGACCTGCCGGTGTTATGTTCAACGATCTTCTCAATTACAGTCTTTCCCATTTCGTTTTCCTCCCGTTCAGTCCAAACCATTCAGCTTGCGCATGGCCTTGACAAGGCCGCCTGCGCGGATAATGTCCATCAGATTCTCGGGAAGAGACGCAATCGGGTACTCTTTTCCGTTGTAGTCGATGTGCTCGTTCATCACAACGGATACGGTATCGCCCTCTTTGATGTCATCGTAGAGTGTCGGCTGTTCGATGAGGAGCAGGCCGTTGTTGATGGAGTTGCGGAAGAAGATCCTCGCGAAGGATTTCGCGATCACGCACTGGATTCCCAACGCTTTGATGATCTCCGGTGCCTGTTCTCTGGAAGAACCGCAGCCGAAGTTTTTTCCGGCAACGATGATGTCACCGGGCTTGATCTGGGCAGCCAGCTCCGGGCGGAGCGGGGAAAATCCATACTGTTTCATATCGTCAATGGTCTTTAATGCAAGGTACTCGGTCGGGATGATGATATCGGTGTCGATGTCATCGCCCAGAACCCAGACCTTTCCAGTCATTTTTTCCATGTAAATATCCTCGATTTCTATACAAATATAGTGATCATATTCAAAAATGCATATTGCCGTATCATTCTGGCAAATACCAATAAGTAATTTATCCGTAACTGTTCAGTGGGTCTGCGCACTTGCTGCGCTGACCGTAAGAAAACATAGGCTGGAAGGCAAAAATCCCATCAGCGAAGCTGATCTGGAATGGATTTTTGCACGTAACTATGAAGGTACTGAATAGTTACATGTGAAAATAGTCTTTACAAATCGGTGCAGATTATAAATCACTTGCTAATGCAATCTCGCCCTTAATAGCAGACGCCGTAACCGTCGCTGCGGATCCAAGATATACCTTGGAGCTCGGATGACCTGCGCGGCCCTTGAAGTTTCTCGTACCGGTGCTGATCAGGACCTCATTCTCGCCGATCACGCCCTGACAGCTGCCCCAGCATACGCTGCAGTTCGGGTTCATGACGATCGCGCCGCCCTCAATAAAGGTGTCGATCAGCCCTTCCTTCAATGCCTGAAGATAAACGGTCTGACTTGCCGGAACGACAAGAAAACGAACCTTTTCTGCAACATGTCTGCCCTTTAAGATGGAAGCGCCGACTCTCAGATCCTCGATACGTCCGTTGTTGCAGGAACCTAAGAATGCCTCGTCGATCTTCACGCCGCGGACTTCCTCAGCCGGAACCAGGTTGTCAACGAAGTCCGGTTTCGCCACTACCGGCCGGATCTTGGAGAGGTCAAAGGTATATTCTCTTGCGTAGACTGCGTCCGGGTCGCTTGTGAAGAGTGCCTTCGGCTTTCTTCCGTGAGCTTCCAGGTATTCGATGGCTTTCTCGTCCGGCTCGAAGATACCGGTCTTGGCACCTGCCTCGACAGCCATGTTGCAGAGGACCATACGCTCGCTGATGCTCAATGTCTTAGCGCCCTCGCCTGTGAACTCCATAACCTGGTAGTTGCAGCCGTTTGCGCCGATGGTGCCGATGATGGTCAAGATCAGGTCTCTCGCGTAAACGCCCTCAGGAAGTTTTCCGATCAGATTAAATTTTACAGTCTCCGGAACGAGAACCCAGGATTTTCCTGTCACCATGCCGTAGAGGAGGTCTGTACATCCAACGCCTGTACCGAAGGCACCGAGTGCACCGTAGGAGCAGGTATGACTGTCAGCACCGAAGATCAGTTCACCCGGACATACATAATGTTCCATCATGATCTGGTGGCATACACCTTTTCCTTCCCAGAAATCAATGTTGTTTTCCTTTGCGAAATCCCGCATCTTCTTCTGGGATGCTGCTGTCTTCGGGCAGTCAGACGGGACATTGTGGTCTACGATGAATACCATTTTTTTTGTGTCCGCGATATGCGGATGTTTTAATTTATTGCGGTACATGTCAACGGTCAGATGGGTAGTTCCGTCGTTACTCATCATACGGTCTAATGTTACGGTATGGATATCTCCCGGTTTTACGCTCTCAACACCGGCTGCCGCCGCGATGATCTTTTCTGCGATTGTCATTCCCATTGTCCTATTCCTCCTCACGGTTTAAAGAAGCGATCAGTCCGCCCTGATTTAAGATGTTCTGCATGTATTCCGGTAACTTGGTACAGGAATAGGTCTTTCCGTTTGCGTGAGCAGTTCCGTCAGACATGGAAAGTTCCATGGTATCACCGGTCTTTACATCATCCGGCAGATCTTTACAGACGATAACCGGAAGTCCGATATTGATGGCATTTCTGTAGAAGATCCTCGCGAAGGATTTCGCAACAACAGCCTGTACGCCGAGAGCCTTTAAGACGCCCGGTGCCTGTTCTCTGGAAGAACCGCAGCCGAAGTTCTCACCGCCTACTACGAAATCACCAGGTTTTACTTTTTTCGGGAAATCCGGGTCAAGAGACTCGAATGTGTGCGCTTTCATCTCTTCCAGATTTGGTAAGAGCAGATACTGGGATGCAATGATCTGATCGGTATCAAGGTCATTATGAAATTTAAA
>OLQS01000860.1_pt1 | contig 19504 bp, 17 predicted proteins | sample 1672291 | NCBI WGS metagenome assembly OLQS01 (sample SAMEA3136668, study PRJEB25190) | human gut metagenome | biome: human gut; feature: human-associated habitat; material: faeces | place: Austria | collected 2013
AGTTTGTCAATGACGGACAACTTGCTATTTTTTGATTTTATTTCGAACTCACGTTATTTATAGTAGACGTGGTCTTTTCCTTTATAGAAAGAGATGAAAAGGCGATCTTGTTCACTAAAGCGATGATTTAGCTTGGCGTTGATGTCATACAAACTATAACCGCCCCGTTCGTCCTTTGGCATAACTAGTGGGAGGAAACAGTCAATATAACTGCGTCGTGCTGAGATAATGAAGGAAGTATGATCTTTCCATATAGGTCCTTCAAATTGCAGATGTGAAGTGAGAAGACCGATAGTCAAGCTTCCATGATAGTGCTGCATGTTTCCGTCATTGGTACGGACATCGACAATAGATGAAAGACGTCCGCCGAATCGTGCCGGAAAGCTACTTTTGTATAAATCGACTTTTTTCACGGCTTCCGGAGTGAAGACCGATAACAGGCCCAGTGTATGATCTACATTATATAAAGGTACACCGTCTAATAAATAAAGATTTTGGTCCGGACCTCCTCCGCGTACATATAACCCACTGGTTCCGTTCATTCCGTTTTGTACACCGGGCAGTAGTTGGATGGATTTTAGTACGTCTGCCTCACTCATCAATGCCGGTGTGTTTTTTATGTGGGGAATAGGAATACTGCTTGCTCCCATACGACTGCTTTGAATACCCGTTTCGGGTTTGTCGGACAAGATAATGACCTCATTCAGTTGGTTGTCATTGTGGAGTTGGATGGTCAGCATAGTATCTTTCCATAGGTGCAAAGACACTTGTTTTACTGCATAGCCTATGTATGAAAAGTTTAGTTTAGTGCCCCCCTCAGGCAATGTGATGCTAAAGTATCCGAAAGGATTGGTAGTGGTACCCACTCCGTTTTTCTGATCATAAATATTGGCACCTATCAATGTTTCTTTCGATATACTGTCCAATACATACCCGTTTAGGGTAAAAGACTTCTTGCTGGATTGTAGAGCGTATTTTTTTAATATAATGTGATTTTTGTTTATTTTGAAACTGATATTCTGTCCTGCAAAGGCTTTCTGTAAAATCAGGCTTAATGGAGCTTTTCTTAGACTGAGGGTTATAGGATGTTTAAAGATGATTTCCTCTCCATAAATAAAAGAGTAGCCGGAGGCTTTTTCTATTTCAAATATGAATTCTTTCAGATTCGCTTTTTTTAAGTGAATGCTGAAAGAAAGATCTGCTTTTTGAGCCTGTATGAATGTAGTGGAAATCATTAGTAACAGTATCAAGAAAATCCCCTTGATACTGTATTGATTGCAAGTTGAAAAAATCATTTAGTTTTTAGTTTTCTTTTATTATTCAATAATTTATATGCCTTTATTCAGGGTCTGTTATCCTCCTTGTAATATTCGGAGAAAGAGTTTCCAAAATTTGATTTGTGTTATGGTTGCATTCGGAACTCTTTTGTTCCGTTTTCCTGTGTTCTTCAGAATCGTTTTCGCTATTGTAAGCATAAGCTTCCATTAATGCATGGAAGAATGGAAGAACTATGCGCGTACTTGTTTTCATATCTTTTTAGTTTATTGGTTTATATAAGTAAAGACAGGGAAACTTGAAAATCTCCCTATCGTATTTTATAAAATTATTCATTTATTTTTGGGGGATGCTTTTAAAATAGCATATGTGAATATTCGCTGAAGTATTAGTTACTCCACCCAAAGCATGTCGCTCATGATCCCGTCTGATATAAAAACGCCTTTACGGGTCAGTTTTAGCGTATCGTTTTTTATTTCCAGTGTTCCTTGTTGTAAATGTGGAGTGGCCATACGTAGGCAGTATTTGTACAGTTCTTCTCCATATTGTTTCCTGAGTTTGGGCAGTGGCATTCCCCATTGTGTACGTATGTGGGTAATGACAAAATCATTGTAACGGGTATATAAGTCAAGTTCTTCTACTTCGAATGTGGGATTTCCGTTAGAAATACCTCTTATATATTCGTTTAGTGAGGCTACATTCCATTGGCGTGAAGTACCATTGTATGAATGTGCGGAAGGACCACAGCCCAAATATTTCTTTTCAGTCCAATAACTGGAGTTGTGCCGGGAATGAAAACCGGGTAGGCAGAAATTGGATATTTCATAATGTTCGTATCCGGCAGCGGTGAGGCTGTCAATCAGTGTGCCGAATAAGGAAACGCTCAGATCTTCATCGGCCTCTTCCAGTTTATGTTGTTCACGAAGTTGCCAAAGAGTGGTTCCTTCTTCATAAATAAGGTGATAAGCGGAAATATGTTCCGGATGCAAAGCGAGGGCTTGTTTTAAATCTTCTTTCCACGAAGCAAGTGTTTCTCCGGGTAGTCCGTACATCAAGTCAATACTAATATTCCGGAAACCGGCAGTACGACAGTTTTGGAAAGCACGGATGGCTTGTTCGGCTGTGTGGCGGCGTTGAAGCAGTTTTAAAGTGGAGTCTTGAAAAGTTTGAATTCCCATACTTATCCGGTTAAACGGAAAGGTGCGTAACATGGAAATGTATTCCGGCGTTAAGTCATCGGGATTAGCTTCCAAAGTGATTTCAGCATCGGGGATTATTTTGTATACCTTATAAATATGGGAGAAGATTGCTTCGAAATCTTCTTTTGCCAGTTGCGAGGGAGTACCGCCGCCCAGATATATCGTTTCTATATACTCGCCTTCCAGATAGGCTTCCCGGTCGGTTAGTTCGCGGCATAAGGCACGGATGTATGCTGTTTTCTGTTCGCTACGGGTGGTGGAGAAAAAATCGCAGTAAATACAACGTTTTTTGCAAAAGGGGATATGTAGATAAATACCTGCCATGATCATTTATTTTTCAGCAAAGCTACGAAAAAAATAGTGATAAGATAGAATATCTGCCGTAAAACATAGTTTAGTAACACTATCCTTTGAGTTGCTTTTTTTCTCTTTATTTTCTAATTTGCGCTCCACATTTTTAGGAGATATGAAACACATATCCGTTTGTTAATAATTAAACCTTAGATATCATGAAAGTATATCAGACTAACGAAATTAAAAACATTGCACTTCTTGGCAATGATGGCTCAGGTAAAACCACCCTCACAGAGTCTTTGCTCTTTGAGAGTGGTATTATAAAACGTCGTGGCAGAATTACTGCCAAAAACACGGTTAGTGATTATTTTCCGGTAGAGCAAGAATATGGTTATTCAGTGTTCTCTACCGTTTATCATGTAGAATGGAATGGAAAAAAACTAAATATAATTGACTGTCCGGGTAGTGATGACTTCGTAGGGGCTGCCATAACCGCGCTAAATGTAACCGATACTGCTATTTTGCTGCTGAATGGACAATACGGTCCCGAAGTAGGTACTCAGAACCACTTCCGTTATACTGAAAAGCTGGGCAAGCCGGTTATCTTTTTGGTCAATCAGCTTGATAATGAGAAATGTGACTATGACAATGTGCTCGAACAGTTGCGTAGCATTTATGGCTCCAAGGTAGTTCCCGTGCAGTATCCTCTTGAAACGGGACCTAATTTTCATGAACTCATTGACGTGCTGTTGATGAAGAAATATTCATGGGGACCTGAAGGGGGCGCTCCTACAATTGAAGAGATTCCTGATTCTGAGAAAGAAAAGGCATTGGAGATGCATAAAGCTTTGGTAGAGGCTGCTGCTGAAAATGATGAGACACTGATGGAAAAGTTCTTTGAATCGGAATCATTGACTGAAGATGAAATGCGTGAAGGTATCCGTAAGGGATTGGCGGCACGTGGTATGTTCCCTGTTTTCTGTGTATGTGCAGGTAAGGATATGGGTGTCCGTCGTCTGATGGAATTCTTAGGTAATGTTGTTCCATTCGTGTCGGATATGCCTGTGGTTCATAATACCCGTGGTGTTCCTGTGCCTCCCGATGCGAATGGCCCTACTTCTCTTTATTTCTTCAAGACTGCCGTTGAACCCCATATCGGTGGTGTGCAGTATTTTAAAGTGATGAGCGGAAAAGTACACGAAGGTGACGATTTGACTAATGCTGATCGTGGCTCTAAAGAGCGTATGGCACAGCTTTTTGTTTGTGCGGGAGCTAATCGTATTCCGGTGCAGGAACTGGTAGCCGGAGATATTGGTTGTACTGTGAAATTGAAAGATGTAAAGACTGGAAATACCTTGAACGGCAAAGACTGTGAAAACCGGTTTAACTTCATTAAATATCCTAATGCTAAATACTCGCGTGCCATCAAGCCTGTAAATGAGGCTGATGTAGAGAAGATGATGGTTATATTGAACCGTATGCGTGAGGAAGATCCTACTTGGGAAGTGGAGCAATCTAAGGAATTGAAACAGACTATTGTGCATGGACAAGGTGAGTTTCATCTCCGTACCTTGAAGTGGCGTTTGGAAAATAACGAAAAATTGCAGATTAAGTTCGAGGAGCCTAAGATCCCTTATCGTGAAACAATCACTAAAGCAGCCCGTGCCGATTATCGTCATAAGAAACAATCAGGCGGTGCTGGGCAATTTGGTGAGGTCCATCTCATTGTTGAACCTTATTATGAAGGAATGCCTGTACCCGAAACGTATAAGTTTAACGGTCAGGAATTCAAGATAAATGTGAAGGGGACTGAGGAAATACCTTTGGAATGGGGTGGTAAATTAGTCTTTATTAACAGTATCGTGGGAGGATCTATTGATGCCCGTTTTATGCCCGCTATCTTGAAAGGGATTATGAGCCGGATGGAGCAGGGTCCGTTGACAGGTTCGTATGCGCGTGATGTACGAGTGATTGTTTATGATGGTAAGATGCATCCGGTAGACTCAAATGAAATCTCTTTTATGCTTGCAGGACGTAATGCATTCAGTGAGGCATTTAAGAATGCCGGACCTAAGATTCTGGAGCCGATTTATGATGTGGAGGTTTTCGTTCCCAGCGATAAAATGGGCGATGTGATGAGTGATTTGCAAGGTCGTCGTGGTATGATTATGGGGATGAGCAGTGAAAGTGGATACGAAAAACTGGTTGCAAAAGTACCTCTGAAAGAAATGTCTTCTTATTCCACTTCTTTAAGTTCTTTGACAGGCGGTCGCGCTTCATTTATTATGAAGTTTGCCAGCTATGAATTGGTTCCGACAGACGTACAAGAAAAATTGATGAAGGAATTTGAAGCTAAAGAGAATAAAGATGATTGATAAAGTGTAAAATTTCGTACTTAGAAGAGACGTATTTCGTTAAAAATGCGTCTCTTTTTATTTAAGGTAACTTAAACTTTTAGGTTTGTTATTTGGCTTTGAACTTAATTTTTTATTATTTTTGCAAACCAATTGGCGTAAATTTTGTTATAATAGTCAGAATCTTAGCTTAAATGACTTTTTCGGTTAATTATAGAGAATGGCCGTTTAAATTTGGTTAATCTATTGTGTGATGAGATTTAACGCTTTTAATTTTGCTGGCATGAAAAAGTCTACTATTTGGGTATTAGGTATTGTAATGGGGCTATCATTTCTTAGCTTGTTGTATTTGCAGGTAAGCTATATTGAAGAAATGGTGAAAATGCGCAAAGGGCAATTTGATGAGTCTGTTCAGCGCAGCTTGGTCCAGGCGTGTCGGAATATTGAGTTGGTGGAAACTAAAAAGTATCTTGAGGATGATGCGATTGCTACGGAAAAAGCAGCACAGCTGTCCAGGGAGCAGTCCGAAGAGAAGAAGGGGGAAGGAAGTGGTGATGTGGTGGCGCATACGCATGAGTATTCCATTACTTCCGACGGATTGAACGGTTACTCTACTTTTGAATTGAAGATGAGGTTCAGTGCGAATCGTCCTTCTAATATTCCTAAAGCAATTATTTCGACTGGTAAGAACATTCCTCAGACTTCAAGAGCCTTGCAGGAAATAATCAAAGACAGATATGTGTACCAACGTGCATTGTTGGACGAAGTGGTCTATAACATTTTGTATACAGCTAGTGACAAACCTTTGAACAAAAGAATCAACTTTAAACAGTTGGACTTGTTTTTAAAGACGGAATTGCTGAATAATGGCATTGACATTCCTTATCATTTTACGGTGACAGACCGTGACGGGACGGAAGTTTACCATTGCCCTGATTATACCAAAGAGGGTAGTGAGAATACATATCCGCAGGTTTTATTTAAAAATGATCCTCCGGCTCGTATGGCGACAGTAAATATTCATTTTCCTACATTGAACAGTTACATATTCAGTTCTGTTAAATTTATGATCCCGTCACTGATCTTCACATTCGTATTGCTTGTGACGTTCATCTTTACTATCTATATCATCTTCCGTCAGAAGAAGTTGACCGAGATAAAGAATGATTTCATAAACAATATGACACATGAATTCAAGACGCCTATCTCTACCATATCGTTGGCGGCCCAGATGTTGAAAGATCCGGCAGTGGGAAAATCTCCTGCTATGTTCCAGCATATATCCGGAGTGATAAATGATGAGACCAAACGTTTGCGTTTCCAAGTGGAAAAGGTGTTGCAGATGTCTATGTTCGAAAAGCAAAAAGCGACGCTGAAGATGAAAGAGGTGAATGCAAATGATTTGATAGCCGGTGTTGTCAATACTTTCACGTTGAAGGTAGAGAAATACAATGGTAAAATCACTTCGAATCTGGATGCGGTAAATCCGGATATATTTGTAGACGAGATGCATTTTACAAATGTTATTTTTAATTTGCTGGACAATGCAGTGAAATATAAAAAACAGGAAGGCGAATTGTTGTTGAATGTACGTACTTGGAATGAATCGGGCAAGCTTTATATCTCTATCCAGGACAATGGAATAGGTATTAAGAAAGAAAACCTGAAGAAGATATTCGATAAATTCTATCGTGTGCATACCGGTAACCTACACGATGTGAAAGGCTTTGGTTTGGGACTGGCTTATGTGAAAAAAATAATTCAAGATCACAAAGGGGCTATACGTGCCGAGAGTGAATTGAATGTAGGAACTAAATTTATAATTGTATTACCTTTATTAAAAAATGAATAATATGGACGAGAAATTGCGTATCTTGTTATGCGAAGATGATGAGAATCTTGGCATGCTATTGAGAGAATATTTGCAGGCAAAAGGCTACTCGGCCGAACTTTGCCCGGATGGTGATGCCGGCTACAAGGCTTTCCTGAAGAACAAGTATGATTTGTGTGTGCTGGATGTGATGATGCCTAAGAAGGATGGTTTCACTTTGGCACAGGAAATCCGTGCTGCAAATGCTGAAATTCCTATTATCTTCTTAACTGCAAAGACATTGAAAGAAGATATTCTGGAAGGTTTTAAAATCGGTGCTGATGATTATATCACCAAACCGTTTAGTATGGAAGAATTAACTTTCCGTATTGAAGCTATCCTGCGTCGTGTGCGTGGTAAGAGAAATAAGGAGAGTAACATTTATAAGATTGGCCGTTTTACTTTCGATACTCAGAAACAAATTCTGTCTATTGATGGCAAGAATACCAAGCTTACCACTAAGGAATCCGAACTGTTGGGCTTGCTTTGTGCGCATGCTAATGAAATTCTGCAACGTGACTTTGCTTTGAAAACTATTTGGATTGATGATAATTACTTCAATGCCCGAAGCATGGATGTATATATCACTAAATTGCGTAAGCATTTGAAGGAAGACGACTCTATCGAAATTATCAATATTCACGGTAAAGGTTATAAACTGATAACCCCGGAAGTTGAGTAATGAGGTCATACATATAAAAAGTCCGAAACAAGCGTTTCGGACTTTTTTGATTGTTAAGAATTTAAATAAACGAATCTTTTTTTTACCGCAATCGTTGTTATACATTTAATTCCGCAACACCATGTCGGTGTTGTTTATTAAAATCAATAATTTTATGTGTAACAATTCATTTTTTTCTTTTATGAATGAGCAGAAAGAGCTTCTGCTGCAAAACGGGCAGTTTAAGACCGCCGTTTCCTATTCATGTACCTTAAACAGTTTTTTCAATTTCCGTAGAGGGAAAGACCTCGGCATCGAAGAGATTACTTCAGAACTGATACAGAGTTATCAGTCTTGGCTGAAACAGCGTGGTGTGGTGGCAAACACCTCTTCTTTTTATATGCGTGTATTGCGTGCTGTATATAATAAGGCTGTTAAGAAAAACTTGACAGTGCAGCAACGTCCTTTTGAAGAGGTATATACAGGAATTGATAAGACTCAAAAACGTGCTTTGACGATAGAAGCATTACGCCTGCTCAGGAACCTGGATTTAAGTCACAAGAAGAAGCTGGCTTATGCCCGTGATTTATTTATGTTCAGCTTCTATACACGTGGCATGGCCTTCGTAGATATGGCTCATCTGTGTAAAGAGAATATAAAAGAAGGTACCATCACCTATCACCGTAAAAAAACGGGGCAGAAACTGGTTATCGGACTTGAATCTTGCATGGCAGAAATTATAGAAAGATACAGTTCATTCACTAAAGATTCCGATTATGTATTACCGATTCTTCATTCGGATAATCCTAGAAACATACAGGTGCAATATTATAATGCATTACGCTATCAGAATATACAGCTTAAAAAAATAGAAAAGTTGTTGGATATTCCTCATCTGCATCTCACGACTTATGTGCCGCGCCACGCCTGGGCTTCCATCGCTCGTGAAAATGGTGTTTCGCTATCTGTAATAAGTGAGGGCATGGGACATACTTCAGAAAAAACAACACGTATTTATTTAGCTTCTTTGAGTCAAGTGGTGATGGATGAAGCTAACCATAAGGTTTTATCATCAATTTGAAACTTATGGACTTTGTATCACCTCTTACACAGAGGAAGTACAATAAGGTTTAAAATTCGCTGCAAAGTTAATATTTATTTCTATAAAAGAAAGAATGAAACCAGATGTTTTTTCTAAATAAAGTGAGTTTTCTTTATTGAAAAGCCATTTATAAAGTAAAGATAATTTAATCTACTGCTTTGAGTTAAAAATTGAATAAAATCTATATTTTCTCTATACAAGAAGCTTAGAAAGGCTTTTCATGCCCCTCAGAAGGTGTTCTGAGGCCCGTATCACCTCTGTGTAAGAGGTGATACAAAAAGTTTGATTCATTTTATTGAATCTTTTATAAAATTGCCTTCCAAAGGGGTGATGACGCGAAGCGTACTTGAACATGACGACGAACAAAGAAAAAGTGCAGCCGATCAAATGGTTCGCAGCGAAAACAAAATTTTCTGCAGAAAAGAAAATCAAGCAATTCTTAGAGCGGTTGGGTATAGAGCATTATATACCTTTCCGAACCGTTATAAAAGAAAAAGGAGGGAAGAAAGTCAAAGTAGAAAAGCCCGTTATACCCAATTTAATATTTATCCATTCAGATTATAACACTTGTCTTTCATTGGTTAATGAATATAAATTATCCATGAATTATCTCCTGAACTTGGAGACCCGCCAACTGTTGGTGGTCCCCGACAAGCAGATGCAGGATTTTATGTTTTTGCTTGATTTTTCGGAAGATGCAGTTCAAGTGCTTAATGAAAACCTTCGTCAGGGTGACCGGGTGCGCGTTATAAAAGGAGAATTTGCGGGTATAGAAGGCGAATTGATTCGCATCAAAGGGCATAAGCGGGTTGTGGTGCGTCTGGAAGGGGCATTTTCTTTAGCTACTACTTACATTCCGGGGTCCTATCTGGAAAGAATATAATTTCTCATTGAACTTTTTTAATTAAATCACAGAACTATCATTTTTTGAATGATAATCAAATTTTATCTAGGAAATAAAACTGTACAGAATATATAATTTATGAAAAAACGTTTTTTAAGCATGTTTCTTATGGCAGTGTTGTTGATGTCCTGCAACACTTCCAAGGAGATTCTCTATTTTCAAGACATCAATGTAAATCAGCCGGAAGTTATCAGTGGCGCACGAGATATTACCGTGCAGCCTAAGGACCAGATTTCCATCATTGTGTCAAGTAAGGACCCGCAGTTGGCGGCATTGTTCAATCTGACAAGAGCTCAGCCGCGTATGGGAACAGAAGGCTCGCTAAACACAGGGGGAGAGGTATCTGGCTATACGCTGGACGACAAAGGAAACATAGACTTTCCCGTATTGGGCACACTACATATTGCCGGTATGACCAAGAGTCAGATTGCTGCTTTGGTGAAGCAGAAATTGATAGACGAGAATTTGGTAAAAGACCCTGTTGTTACGGTTGAATTTATGAACCTTTATTTCTCGGTGTTGGGTGAAGTCAAGTCACCGGGTAAATACAGCATTACCAAAGACCAAATCACTTTGCTTGAAGCCATCAGTATGGCTGGTGATTTAAGTATTTACGGAAAGCGTGATGCTGTGTTCGTTATCCGTGAAGAAAACGGAGAGCGTGTCACTCATTGGGCAGATCTTCGTTCGAAAGATGTATTTAATTCTCCCGTTTATTATCTGAAACAGAATGATGTGATTTATGTACAGCCCAACAAGGTGCGTGCCGGACAGTCTACTCTGAACGAGAACAGCGTGAAGTCTGTTTCGATGTGGATTTCTATTGCTTCTTTCCTCACTTCATTGGGCGTGTTGATATTTAAATAATCTTTTACATTATATTATAATATATATGATAGAAAAAAAAGCTGCCGTCGGCAAGCCTGCCGACGATTTTATACGGATACAAGACCTGTGGGGGCTGTTTGTTCCCAAATGGCGTTGGTTTGTTCTTTCTCTCTTTGTCACCATGTCTGTGGCAGTGCTGTATTTGATGAGTACTTCTGCCGTCTATACCCGCAGTGCGGCAATTTTGGTAAAAGACGATTCTAAAAGCGGTTCTTCGGGTGGAGCCATGAGCGAGTTTTCCGATATGGGTATATTCAGGTCAAATACCAATATCAATAACGAGCTGTTCACGTTAAAGTCTCCCGCATTGATGACCGAAGTGGTTCGCCGGTTGAGGCTGAACGAAACTTATACTGTGCGCAAAGGACTTAAAAATGTAGATTTATATAAGGCAAATCCCGTGGCGGTGACATTTGGTGAGGTGATGGAAAAACCGGTCAGCTTTACCATTCGGATTGATTCCAAGGATGCCTTCACCATTTCCGGTCTGAAGGTTGCCGGAGTGGAATCGGAAAATAGCTTTGCCGGCAGGATGGGCGACTCCATACAGACTGCAGCGGGAAGTTTGTTCATTTCTCCTACCAAATTCTATAGCGATGCCTGCATCGGCACTTCCATCCGTTATGCCATAGGCAAAGCAGATGGTGCCGCCGACCGTTATCTTCATGCATTGCGTGTCGAATTGGGCAGCAAGGAAGCCACCATCATTAATATGAGCATCAACGATACATCCATAGCCAGGGCAGAAGATATACTGAATACTCTGATAGAGGTGTACAACGAAAAGTGGATACAAGACAAGAACCAGATTGCCGTCAGCACCTCTCAGTTCATAGGTGACCGCTTGAGTGTAATCGAAAGCGAGTTGGGACATGTGGACGAGAATATTTCCAGCTTCAAAAGCGAACACTTGTTACCCGATGTTCAGGCGGCATCCAACCTTTACATGGCTCAGTCGGCAGAGAACAAAAAAGAACTGCTTACGCTGAATACCCAGCTTTCCACCGCTCGGTATATTCTGAAAGAGCTGAAAGAAAAGAGTCTGAGTCAGCCGTTGCCTACCAATTCGGGCATCGCCAATTCCAATATTGAGAATCAGATAAGTGAGTACAACAATATGGTGTTGAACCGTAACCGGTTGATAGCCAACAGTAGCGAAAAGAATCCGTTGGTGAAAGACCTTGCCAGTTCTTTGCAGAGTATGCAGCGCACTATTATTCAGTCGGTAGACAATCTGATAGTTTCTCTGAATACCCAGATACGCAGCATCCGTCAGCAGGAAGTAACCACTACCAGTCAGTTGGCTTCCAATCCGAGTCAGGCAAAATACCTGCTCAGTGTGGAACGTCAGCAAAAGGTAAAAGAGGAGCTTTATCTTTACCTGCTTCAAAAGCGTGAGGAAAACGAACTTTCACAGGCATTCACTGCTTACAATACCCGTGTCATCACTGCCCCCCGCGGTAGCATGGCACCGGTTTCTCCGCAGAAAATGAACATATTGCTGATTGCTTTTGCGCTCGGGCTGGCAGTGCCTGCAGGGGTTATCTTTCTGAAAGAAAACATGAACAGCAAGGTGCGCGGACGAAAGGACTTGGAGCATCTGAGTCTGCCGCTGGTCGGTGAAATTCCCTTGTACGGTTGTGAGAAAAAGAGTATTTTAGGACGAAAACCGCTTCGTAATAAGCGTGTCGTTGTGGTGGAAGAAGGAAATCGGAACGTCATTAACGAAGCCTTCCGTGTGTTGCGTTCCAATCTTGATTTTATGGTAGCCACCACTTCGGAAGCTACGGCATTTGCTGTCACATCGTTCAATCCGGGCAGTGGTAAGTCTTATCTGTCGGCAAATATGGCAATCAGTTTTGCCCTCAAAGGGAAAAAAGTACTGCTTATTGACGGCGATTTGCGTCACGGCTCCCTTTCTGCCTATATCAACTCTCCTCAACCGGGATTGAGTGATTACTTGAGCGGACGTATCGGCAACTGGGAAGAAACTTTGGTGTCACACGATAAATATGCCAATCTGAAGATGATTCCGGTAGGTACCGTGCCTCCCAATCCTACAGAACTGTTGGAAAACGGAAAGTTTGCCGGACTGCTTGCACAGCTCCGCACCCGCTATGACTATATCTTTGTGGACTGTCCTCCCATAGACATTGTAGCAGATACACAGATTATCGAGAAAGTGACTGACCGTACCCTCTTTGTGGTTCGTGCCGGCTTACTGGAACGTTCCATGCTTTCCGAACTGGAAAATATTTATCGTGAAAAGCGTTTCAAGAATCTTGCCATGATTTTGAATGGAACCGAACGCAGCCATGGTCGTTACAGTTACCGTTACGGCTATCACTACGGTTCTTACTATCATAGCGGTAAATAATTTTTATGTGGCCGTTCTCCAGATATATATCCGTATCTTCTAAAGGTATCTTGCAGGGTATGACCGATTGTCACAGCCACCTCCTTCCGGGGGTGGACGACGGTGTGCGCACTGCCGAAGAGTCTTTCCGTATTTTGGAAGAGATGGAGCGGCAGGGCATTCGTAAGCTATGGCTCACCCCTCATATCATGGAAGATATTCCCAATACCACCGATGCTTTAAAGACCCGTTTCAGAACGTTGTGCGAAAGTTATCGGGGAAATATCCGGCTGGAACTGGCGGCAGAATATATGCTGGACAATCTTTTTGTCCGGCGTTTGGAGGCAGACGATATTCTTCCTCTGCACGAAGAAAAACGCTACCTGTTGGTGGAAACCTCCTATTTCAATCCCCCTATGAGATTGCTTTCTATGTTGAAGCATATTCGGGAGAAAGGTTATCATCCGTTGCTGGCACATCCCGAACGCTACGAATATATGCAAATGGCAGATTATAAAGCTTTACAGCAGGCAGGAGTAGCATTTCAGTTGAATATACCTTCGTTGGCAGGTATGTATGGCAGGCATGTGCAGAAAAAAGCGGAAGCCCTGCAAAAGGCAGGCATGTATACGCTGCATGGAAACGATACTCATTCGTTGATTTTCTTTCAGAATTTATTGAATGAGAAAATCAGAAAATAACAATAATTGAAGTAAATGTCAAGCGATATATCTCAAAATAATAAACGTATAGCTAGAAATACTCTTGCCTTGTATTTTCGCACATTCATAACGATGATTGTGGGACTGTATACCGGCCGTGTGATGCTTCAGGCATTGGGTGTTGAGAACTACGGTATTAATGCAGTGGTAGGTGGGATAGTGGCTATGAGTTCACTTATTACCAGTACCATGTCTGCAGCTATTAGCCGTTATATCACATACACATTGGGTCAGGAAAACAAAGGTAGGCTGAAAACGATGTTTTCTACTTCTATCAATGCGCAGATTGTGATGGCTGTGATTGTTGCATTAGTGCTGGAGATAGCAGGTGTATGGTTTCTTAATCACGAAGCCAATATACCGGAAGGGCGTATGGAAGCTGCCAACTGGGTGTTGCAATGCTCTATTGTCACATTAATGATATCTTTGATTAGTTCTCCTTTCAATGCTTTGATTATAGCCTATGAGCGGATGACAATTTATGCTTATATGAGCATTATGGATGTTACATTGAAACTTGCTATTTGCTTTATTATTATAGCGTATGATGGTGATAGGCTTGTATTATTTGCACTTTTGCAAATAGCAGTCACTTTATGTATGAATATATTTTATGGTTGGTATTGTAGTAGAAATTTTGAGGGGGCTTACTATAGTCCCCGTTTATTGGATAAAGGTTTGTTGAAAGAACTTACAGTATTCAGCGGATGGAATCTGATGAATAATGGTGCATACGTTTTTGCTACGCAGGGGGTAAATATGCTGGTCAATGTATTTTTTGGTGTGGTTTATAATGCTTCCCGTTCTGTAGCTATGACTGTAAATAGTGCCGTTCAAGGTTTTGTCGGAAATTTTACGATGGCATTCTCGCCACAGATAACAAAAAGTTATGCAGCCGGTGATACTGCTTATGCAGTTCATTTGGCTAATAAAGGAACAAAGTTTACGTGGTTGATGATGTATATTTTTATCGTACCTGTCTGCATGGAAGCTGAGACCCTTTTACGACTTTGGCTTGGAGAGGTTCCGGAACTTGCGCCTTTGTTCTTGCGTTTTGCCATGTTTGAATCGCTTGCCGTATCTTCGGGGCAGAATCTTTTTAAATTAATACAGGCAGATGGGCATATTAAGAGTTATACGGTTCATGCAGCGCTGACTGCCGGTTTGATATTTCCTTTGGTTTGGTTGTTTTTTTATATGGGTGCACCTGTTTGGGCGGCTTATCTTATCTTTATTATAGATTTTCTATTTCTTAATCTTGTGCGCTTTTATGACCTTAAACGTTTGATGGTATTTTCTGTTTTTCAATTTTTGAAAGATTGCATTATTCCCTGTGTATTGGTATCCGTTGCTTCGTTTATAGTACCGGTTATATTAGCTCATTATATGGAAGAAGGAATTATTCGTTTTTTTGTTAATGGAGCGGTTTCTGTTTTTTGGACATCTTTGTGTTGTATTGTATTTGGTCTCACAAAGAGCGAACGTATATTTTTGAGAGATAAAGTTTTTTTTATATTAAAGAAAAGCATTAAAAAGTAACTATGTTGCAAATTACCGATAAAAGTAAATGTTGTGGTTGTAATGCTTGTGTGCAACGTTGTCCCAAACAATGTATAGTTATGCATGAGGATGAAGAAGGATTTCTTTATCCTCAGGTTGATGTTACATTGTGTGTAGACTGTGGTCTTTGTGAAAAGGTTTGTCCGATGCTTGCTCAAAATGATGTTAAAAAAGCACTTCAAATATTTGCGGCAAAAAATAAGAATGAGCATCAACGCTTACGTAGTTCTTCGGGGGGAATTTTTATTCTTCTAGCGGAGCAAACGATTAAAATGGGTGGAGTTGTTTTTGGAGCTCGGTTTGATAAGAATTGGGAAGTTGAACACTGTTATGTAGAAACTATCGAAGAGCTTGAACCGTTAATGCGTAGTAAATATGCCCAGAGTAGGATTGGTAATACATATAAGGAAGCGGAACAGTTCTTGAAAGAGGGTAGAAGAGTATTGTTTGTAGGTACTTCGTGTCAAATATCGGGATTACATAGATTTCTAAGAAAAGATTATAATAATTTACTTTCTGTAGATTTTATTTGTCATGGTGTACCTAGTCCGGGGATATGGCGTAAATATCTTCAAGAAATAAAGAATAATGCCTTGCAAAGCGAGGTTGCTGGGAAAAATACGGTTTTGCCTTTTTCTCTAAAATCTATGCCTGTTATAACGGGTATAAATTTTAGAGAAAAAGGATTGGGTGGCTATGGCTGGAAAAAATACGGTTTTGTTGTTCACGGTAAGTCGCCCTTAAAGGGTGATCAAAATTCGGTTTTGTTATCTGTTGATTTTGGAAAAGATATTTATATGAAAGGTTTTCTTAGAAACCTATATCTTCGTCCTTCTTGTTATAACTGTTTGGTGAAATCAGGTAAAAGCCAAAGTGATTTGACAATTGGGGATTTTTGGGGCATTAGTAAATTAAAACCAGAAATAGATGATGACAAAGGGATAGGAGCCATTTTAGTATATACTCATAAAGGCATTGAGGCTTTAGGTTTTATTTCATGTGATAAAATAGCTATGACTTATAATGATGTCATAATGGAAAATCCTGCAATATATTCGTCTGTAATGTTGACGAATAATAGAAAACGTTTTTGGCAGTTCTTTTTTAAAACAAATAACATAAAAGAAAGTGTTAATAAGGCTCTTATAAGTTCTTTTATGGATAAGGTGAAAGGAAAAATAAATATTTATTTTGGTAAAGCTTAGTAATAAATGAAAATAGCAATAATAACTCAACCTTTAGAGTCTAATTATGGGGGGCTCCTTCAAAATTATGCTTTGCAACAAATTTTAAAGAAAATGGGGCATTCTCCTATTACGTTTGATCAAACTGGATGGATTCCTCCATTTATTATAAGATTAAAAATAGTATTAAAGAGTTTGTGTGATTTACATAATCCTTTTAAACTTTTTGTAAAAAAATATATAGTAGTATCATCGAAGGCAAAAAGTATATCAGATTTTAAAAAATTTGAAAAAAAGTATAAGCCTGATGCATATATTGTAGGTAGTGATCAAGTATGGAGACCTAAATATAATATTTTATTAGATAGTTGTTTTTTGACATTTACAAATTCTAAGAAAAAGATAGCTTATGCTGCATCGTTTGGTACAGATAATTGGGAATATACTGATCAAGCAACAAAGAGATATGCTACTTACTTAAAATCATTTCAAGCTATTAGTGTAAGAGAACAATCAGCAGCAACTCTATGTAAGGAATATTTTGATATTAATGCTCAATTGGTATTAGATCCTACTCTTTTATTAGAGGCTAAAGATTATCAAGAACTATGTATTCCAACTAATGAGTATAATCCATATGTATTTACATATATTCTTGATAGTGCTGATTGGAAACAGAAAATGGTCAAGGAATTTTGTGACAATCGTTTGTGTAAAGAAGTATCAGGCTTCAAAAATATGAATGGAGATATAGTTGGAAGGCTTACTGTAGAAGAATGGATTTCATATTTGAAAAATGCATCTTTTGTAATATGTGATTCATTCCATGGTATGGTTTTTAGTATTTTGATGCATCGTCCTTTTGTAGTATTGGCTAATGCTGGGCGTGGAAATACGCGCCTTTCGTCTCTGTTAGAAAGGATAGGACTCTCTAACAGGCTTTTTATGGGATATTCTGATATAACGGAACTACCTGAGATCAATTGGCAAGAAATTGACGATTGCTTAAATACGTTAAGATGTAAATCAATACTGTTTATAAAAGAATCATTAGCCGATATTAGATGTTGATAGTTATATCGTTACTCTTAATATTGATTTTGCTAATTTTTGTGTTTGATTGACTAGATTTAAGACAAAAATACAGCATTTGTTTAGGTGATAAATCATAATATATAATTTGTTTAAGCCTTTTTGAATATATTATTGTTGTATTTTTTGTTATTTCCCAATAGTTATTATTTATTATACTTAAAATAAAATATGCCTCAAATATCAATAGTAGTTCCAGTATATAATTCTGCTAAATACTTATCTCGTACCATTTCATCAATTCAAGCACAGACTTATGAGGATTGGGAAGTGTTGTTTATAGAAGCACAGATGATAGTGTGGAAATTATCAAGCAATATATTATGGACGATAATCGTATTAAATTAATATGTCAAGAAAATGCTGGTCCTGCTCGTGCTCGTAATGTGGGAATGAAAAATGCGCAAGGTCGATATCTGAGTTTTGTAGATTCGGATGATACGATAGAGCCAAATATGTTGCAATGTATGTATGATACTGCTACAAAATATCACGCCCATATTGTAATGTGTAATTATGCAACCATTTTGGATAATAAACGTATAGAGTCCCATCATAACTTTACATGTAATACTATTTTAAGTAATACGCAATTAAAGAGTCAAGTTTTGATGTGCTATTTTAATGGTAAATATTCAGGAGTACCAAGTTTATGTACTAAGTTTATAGACTTGATTTGGTTGCGCGATAAAGGTATTACAATACCAGAAAATCGTGTTGTGGGTGAGGATTGGTTATTTAATTTGCAGTGTATCGAATCGAATCCAAGATTTTGTGCAATTGATGATATCTTTTACAATTATTGGCAGAATGAAGGTAGTATTATGCACTCTGTGCGTGAAGATGAATGGAAACAACATTTTGAATCTATGCAAATACTGCGTGAGGTAAGTCAACGACATGGATTTAATTGTGAAAATAATATATCAACTAAATATGTAAGTGTATTAATTGAGTATATGCTGGGAGTTTATAAACAAATGCCAAATCGTAAAGATATGATAGATGAAATTATTAATTATCCTTTATACATAAAAGCATTACATGATGCAAATCTCTCAAAACTACCTAAAGTATTTAGGATTATTGCTGAGTTACAAAAAAGAAGATTTTTTAAACTTAGTAAGTTTTGTATGTTGTTGATATCAATGTTATACTAACTTTTAGAAAGAATGAATATATCAAATATACATAATTGCTTCGGTTGTGGTTTATGTGCAACTGTTTGCACACGAAAATTAATCGAAATACAGCTTAATGAAAATGGGTTTTATGAACCTGTTTTTGTGGGGGCTGATTCATGTATAGATTGTGGTCTTTGTGTAGAGGTATGCTCTTATCAGGATGATAGGCTTGCATTAACAAATGAAATCATAAGTTCTTATGGAGCATGGAGTAAAAGTGTTGAGGTTCGTAAGAAATGTTCTTCTGGTGGAGTAGCTTTTGAACTTGGTAAACTTTTGCTTGGCAAAGGTTATAAAGTGTGTGGTGTAAAATATGATGCATCAAAAGAACTAGTACTTCATTATATAGCAAATAACGAAAGAGAACTTGAAGCGAGTATTGGTTCGAAATATCTTCAGAGCTATACAGTGGATGCTTTTAGAATGATTGATAGAAAAAAAAAATATTTGGTGACGGGTTCACCTTGTCAAATCGATTCTTTTAGGCGTTACATTCGTAAATTTAAAGTAGAAGATAATTTTGTGTTGTTGGATTTTTTTTGTCATGGCGTACCTTCTATGTTGATGTGGAGAAAATATTTTGGAGGTCTTAAGAGTAAATATGGGGGGATAGGCAAAGTAATATGGAGAGATAAAACAGAGGGTTGGCATAATGCATATAGTATAAAGGCATTTTCTATAAATGATGGTTTACTTCATACTGGACTTTTTTCAAAAGGAGATGCTTTTTTTCGTTCATTACCTTGATAAGTTGTTCCCCATGCATCACCTATACGAATATCTGCACTAGATTGATTATATCTAAATTTACATCTATCGTAACAAGCCCAACCCAAACATCCATTACCTAAAAATAAAC
>OLQS01000886.1_pt1 | contig 19140 bp, 16 predicted proteins | sample 1672291 | NCBI WGS metagenome assembly OLQS01 (sample SAMEA3136668, study PRJEB25190) | human gut metagenome | biome: human gut; feature: human-associated habitat; material: faeces | place: Austria | collected 2013
TAAATTTTTAACCTATGTAAAAATCGATACCCAGTCAGACGAAGAAAGCACCACCTTCCCAAGCACGGAAAAGCAGAAGGATCTGGCGCGCCTCCTGGTGAAGGAGCTTACTGAAATGGGCGCCGCAGATGTAAAAATGGATGAAAAATTAAGAAAAATCTTTTATAATCAATAAAGCATATGGCAATAACTAATAGAAAAGAGGATTTATTATGGAGTACAAGATCACAGGCTGCAAGCCGGAGAAATTATTTCATTTTTTTGAAGATATAGCAAATTCAAATTTATCCGGAGGGGGATTGGGATTTTTAGGCAAGTTGTATAACACATTCATTGGTAGTGTTGGAGTTGAGTTCTTTGTTTTTCTGTCCGGCGTTGGATTATATTTTTCGATGTCAAAAGATTCCAATATTTTGCATTTTTTTCAGAAGAGAATAAAGAGAATTTTGCCAGCTTATCTTATGGTTGCTATTCCATATTGGATTGTGATTGATCTTATTATCATGCAAAAAGGTGTCAAGATGTTTGCATTTGATTTTGGCTTTGTTACATTTTTTACACAAGGGACAAGAACCTTTTGGTATGTGTTATTTATTGTTTTTGCATATTTAATTTATCCATTTGTTTATAAGATATTGCATGTAAAGTGGTCAGATTGGGGGCAACTGTTAATTCTTCTTATTATAGCTTTAGTTATTCAATTTTTACCGAGAATTGTAGCTCCTGTATTGAATTTAAATATAGAAATTCTATTGGGAAGATTTCTTGTTTTTTTCATAGGGTGTTGGTGTGGAAAAAAGTTTACCAGAATGCTTGTATTAATAATATAGATAAAATGGGAATTTTATTTGGAGTAATGATAATGCTGTGCGGCTTTTTACCGGTAACCAAAATAGTTGTGTCAAAACTAGGATTTAGGATTTTGATGTGTTTTTGGGGGATTTTTTTGCTGTATTGTATTGCTGTAAGTATGCGAAAGATGCCTAAAAGAATTGTAAAGATATTGGAGCAGTTTGGAAAAATGTCTTATGAATTATATTTGACTCATGTTGCAATTAGAGCACTTATGAATGTTATAGGGATAAAGACATTTTATTTTCAAAATTATGTTTTTTGTATTTTGATAAGTTTGTTTTTGACATACACAATTGTAAAATTACAAAAAAAGCTGATTTAGGGTAATAGATAATAATCGGCTTCTGCCTTGGTCAGAAGAATAGCAAAATGCTCAGATCCTCTGTAAAGGATCTGAGCATTTTCAATACGAACTATTTCTTCTGTAATTTCAGCACGTCCTCAAGAGAAAGGCCTGAAAATCTGGAGATGTCTTCAGGAGAGAATCTTGGATCCTGAAGCATACGCTGTGCTGTCAGCATAGCTTGTTCCTGATGGCCTTCGGCACGTGCATCATCGCACATTTCCTGAACAGCCTGACACATATTAACCCTCCCTTCTGTTTCTGTGAAACGTAAGTTGATACCGGTTATGGAGTCGATGACCCGGGCTGCTTTGAGCTCGAGTGACCGGAAGCCGGGACTCTGTGATGTAAGCTCCTGGAGCTTCCGTTTATCTTTGGAATATTTGATGAAGAGCATGACTTCTTTGAGATTGCTCTGGAGTTTGTCAAGCTCTTCATCCTTTATCTCGGCAGGTGAGAAGAGATTGATCCGGTAATCTGGGACCAGAGAAAGAATCTCGGGGTCTTGGACAGAGAGCATTTCGTGGAGGCTCCTGGGAGCGTTCCAGGTGTCGGAACCGAAGTACACGACCGTGGTTATGACTGGGATGAGCCGGTCATCCTTGTAGAAGCCGGTGAGATATTCTCCGGATGTGGAAGGCCATTGTTTCGCTTCTCTGTGGGATCTGGCGGAATTTTCTACCTACCCTGCGTATTCTAATGCATCATAGACCATGTTCTTGACCGGCATTGCGAAGTGAGGTTCCGACTGGTTCTCAATCCCCAGGAGAAGATAGATTCTTGAATCATCGTGCATAACATTAAGAGATTTGAATTCGTCCCGGAATTTCTGGACAGGAACTTCTGAAGTGCCGAATCCGTAGGGGACAGCGAGAGCTGTGGTATCCAGTGGATGAAGAGTGTCAGGGTCTATGATGTTTTTTCCTTTGTACAGCATATGGTTGAACACATCCGCAAAAACGCGGTTGTTAGCCATGTAATCTTTGGTGATGGTATCCTTTGTACCTATAGGTTTCACCATCTTCGATCTGTTTATGTGATCAGAGTAGTTTATTATCTGATCCAGTTACAGGGTATCATACATTTTGGTGTTTGAGAAGCGGATATCTGATATTTTATCATTTTTGCAGCTTGCGGATATCTGTTTGACAACATTCTTATATAAGATTTACCGGGATTTTACAGTGGCTTCTTGCCAGCTACCCTTTTTCGGTGTTAAAATAACAGCATCAATGAAAGAACAGGGAGAATGAAATCAATGTACGATTATCTTATCGTAGGTGCCGGTCTTTACGGTGCGGTTTTTGCACAGGAGGCGAAGCGTGCCGGGAAGTCAGTGCTTGTGATCGACAAGCGTCCGCATATTGCGGGAAATGTATATACAGAGAAGGTGGAAGGAATCAACGTGCATAAATACGGTGCACATATTTTCCATACCAATAATAAGAAAGTCTGGGATTATATCACCCGGTTTGCCATCTTCAATCGTTTTACCAACAGTCCGGTTGCCAATTATCACGGGGAGCTGTACAGTCTTCCGTTTAATATGTATACCTTTAACCGGATGTGGGGCGTGGTGACTCCGGAGGAGGCTGCGGCAAAGATCGAGGAGCAGCGGCAGGCTGCAGGGATCACGGAACCTTCGAATCTGGAGGAACAGGCTATCAGTCTTGTAGGTACGGATATTTATGAGAAGCTGATCAAGGGCTATACGGAGAAGCAGTGGGAACGTCCATGTACGGAGCTTCCTGCTTTTATCATCAAGAGGCTTCCGGTGCGTCTGACCTTTGACAATAACTATTTCAATGCGTTGTACCAGGGAATCCCGGTGGGTGGTTATACGAAGATGGTTGCCAATCTGCTGGACGGTATCGAGGTACGGCTGAATGAGGATTATCTGGAGAAAAAAGAGCAGTACGATGCAATGGCGGAGAAAGTGATCTACACAGGTGCCATCGACGCGTATTTTGACTATAAGCTGGGTACTCTGGAGTATCGTTCCGTGCGTTTTGAGAATGAGACACTGGATAAACCTAATTTCCAGGGAAATGCAGCAGTGAATTATACGGATGTGGAGACTCCATGGACCCGTATCATCGAGCATAAATGGTTTGAGTTCGGAAAGGATGAGGAGGGTAATGATCTTCCGAAAACGGTGATCAGCCGGGAATACAGTTCCGAGTGGAAGCCTGGAGATGAGCCGTATTATCCGGTCAATGATGAGAAGAACGGAGCGCTTTACGGACAGTATAGGGAGCTTGCAGAGAAGGAACCGAAGGTGATATTCGGCGGCCGTCTTGGCGAATATAAATATTATGACATGGATGCGGTGATCGCTTCTGCGCTGGATATGTGTGAGCGGGAGCTTGCATAAAAAAGATACTGGATATAACTAATGATAAGATCCTCTTATATTTCGGAGCCAAGGCAAAAGAGAAATATAAGGGGATTTTATGCATAGAATGGCAGTGAGATTTTTTGAGGGAGGAAAGAGCAATGAAAAGGTGCAAAGGTGTGCTTCTGGCAGGAATGCTGGTGCTGAGTATGAGTGTTCCGGTGTATGCGGACAAGTCGGTTGTGGTGAAGGTGGAGGCTCCGGCGGATACCACAGATTATTATATGACTGTGGATTCCGGTGGAGTTGGTGTGGATATCTATCCGTCCACCGACGGAAAAGGTGAAAAGCTCAATGATAAGACGGTAAGGGATGGTACTGTCCTGCATATCGAAGGGGAGACAGAGAAGAATGGTGAGACCTGGGGATATACAGAGTATAATGGCAGATACGGTTATGTGCCGCTGGAGGAGCTGCGGCCCTCAAAGGATGCGGAGCTGGCGAAGGCCGGAATCGCAGGGAGCACGGAGAAAGAGACTTCTGCAGTGAATCAGGGAGACGCATCCGATACGCAGAATTCCGCAGCCGGCGAGACTCAGGGGAAAGCAGCAGGAACGGACAATACAGGCAGCTCTCAGGCTCAGAATGGCGAAGGACAGGGAACGTCTGCAGGGACGGACAATACAGGCAACTCTCAGGCTCAGAATGGCGAAGGACAGGGAGCGTCTGCAGGGACGGCCAGCACAGGTAGTTCTCAGGCTCAGAGCGGCGAGGTCCAGGGACCGCCTGCAGCGGATGGAACAACAGAAGGTGGGAAATCTGCGGATGAAGCTGTCACCAAGCCGGTCAATGGCACAGCTGCGACATCCTTTAAAGAAGAAAATTCCTGGTATAAAAGTCCGTTTATCTGGATCGGGATCGCAACAGTACTTGCAGTAATCGGAATTCTGGGTTATCATTTGAAGAAACGTTAACAGATAAACCAGATCAATATAAGAAAAGTGGAGAATTTTGTGAAGAGACTACAGCTTGTCAGGAAGAAATTACTGCCGCTTCTTCTGTGTGTGGCAGTTGCGGGCAACCAGGTTCCGGTCATGGCAGCCGATGTGGAAGGCTTCAGTGATTCTGCGGAAGGCTTCAATGAAGAATGGTCTGAAGATACACAGACGCAGTCGGCGGAAGCAGAGGATACGACGGAGACCGTAGAAGGGAATACCACAGAGAACACCGGTATCCCTGATGAACAGACCGAGGATATTGCAGAGGCAGCCGACGGGGATACCGAGGATATAGCCTTGCAGAGCTCCGAGGAGGATACAGAAACTCCCGAAATATCAGAAGGATCGTCTTCAGATTCCCAGGAGGAGGCTACCTTTGGCGACGGTGAGGAGAGCTTCGGGGATGCCTCAGACAGTGGTGAGTCCGGCATCGAATATATCAAGGGCCGTCCGCTTACGGAGGAAGAGGAGCAGGAACAGCTGGCACCCTTTGATAATCTGACCTCTTATTCCACCGCCGTGGAGATCGGAAATGATGTGGATGAGGTACCGATGGGAAGAGCTGCGGCCTATCCGTCCTATTATAATGCAGCGGATCAGGGATATGTCACTTCCGTAAAGAATCAGGAGCCCTACGGTATGTGCTGGGCATTTGGAATGGCCTCTCTTCTGGAAACCTCGTTTCTGACCCAGGGCCTTGGGGCTTATGATCTGTCGGAAGAGCATCTGGCGTATTTTTTTGCAAACAGAAAGAATGACCCGCTTGGAAATACCTACGGGGATGTCAATAAGCATATGGGGACAGATGATAAAGGAAACGCAGATTATCATGAGGGCGGAAATGATCTTCTGGCTTCCATGTTTCTGAGCACCTGGTCCGGAATGACAACAGAAGGGGATGTGCCTCTGGCAACAGATTCCACGCATACACAGAAAACCGGTGTGACTCCGGCGGCATCCAAGGCGTACAATGCAGCTGCTTATCTGAAAAATACCTATTTTTCCGATTATTCCGTAAATGCCATGAAGAAGCTTCTGGTTGCAAATAATTCAGTTACTGTGATGTATAATGCACAGAATGCCTATTACAATGCAAGTACAGCGGCCTATTCCTATCCTACCAGCACCAAGAACGTGAATCATGTAGTTACAGTGGTGGGTTGGGATGACAATTATTCTGCGAAGAATTTCCGGGCATCTTCCAAGGTAAAGGGAGACGGAGCCTGGATCGTTAAGAACAGCTGGGGTACAGGCTGGGGAAAATCCGGATATTTTTATATGTCTTATGAGGATAAGTCTGTCAGTGAGCTGGTTGCGGCTACGGCTGTCAATACACCGAAATATAGCAACAATTATTTTTATGACGGAACGTCAGGGCTTGGCTCCATCCGCATGTATGCGGGAGAACAGCTGTCCACGGTTTTTCGTGCCAGTGCAGGAAACGGAAAAGCGGAATCGCTTGGCGAGGTGACTCTTAGCTCCATGTCTGCCAATAATTCCTATACTGTGCAGGTATACACAAATCTGAAGGATGCCAGTGATCCTACCAGTGGAACACCGGCATATTCCACACCGGTTTCCTGCAGTCAGCCGATGGCTGGGGTTATGACCTTTCAGATCCCAGAGGTTCTGCTCAGCCAGAACAGTCTGTATTCTATTGTGGTGACAAATGCAGGAAGCACATATATAAAATACTGTGTGGAGGCAGAGGTCAGTTATGGCTGGTGCAGCTTTTTTCCGTCTATCGTATCCGGTCAGAGCTTTCTGCGATATAACGCGGAGGATACCTGGATGGATGCGGTTGAATTTAATCCATCGGTAACGCCGAGGATCAAGGCGCATACCAGGACTCTGAGCAGTGCGGCCAGGATGCAGCTTTCTTCCTCTGAGATAAGTCTGTATTTCGGAGATCAGAAAACACTGAATGCTTCGGCTACCAGATCCGAGATGGATGCTTCCGGCATTGTCTGGGAAAGCTCAGATACCAGTGTGGCTGCTGTAAATGGAAGCGGCGTTGTTACTGCAAAAAATCCGGGAACAGCAACCATAACCTGCTACGGAAAAAATGCCAGGGGAATCCGAGCTACCTGTAAGGTTACGGTGAAGCTTCGTCAGACCACAGGTGTAAAACTGGTTTCCAAGGCATTTAACAGGATACGGATCTCCTGGAAAGCAGTTCCCGGCTGCAATCGTTATGCTATCTATCGCTGGGATGAAAGCGGAAATTCAAAAAAAATGGCAACCGTGACAGCAGATGTAGTGACCTGGCAGGATACTGCAGTGAAAACAGGAAGCACTTATACGTATCGGATCCGGGCTTCTTATGTACTTTCCGGAAAGAAGACTGTTTATGGAGCCGCATCTTCGCCGTTATCAGCAAAAGCGGAGCTGGGAAAGGCCCGTGCAGTGGCTGAAGCTGTCAGCGGACCATGTAACAGGGTATCCTGGAAGAAGGTTTCCGGAGCCAGTGGCTATCATATCTACCGGAAGCTCCAGGGAAAAAGCTGGGTTCGGATCGGAACCGTGAACAACAAAGTATTATCCTGGCAGGATACGGAGATTGAAGGAATCACCTCCTACGCTTATGCTGTAAGGCCTTATAAGAATGTAGACGGGAAAAAAGTTTTCGGAGGATATCAGGCAAGCAGCTATATCCTGTCCTATCCGGAACTTCAGAAGATATCCAGTGTCAGGAAGACCTCCAGGGGGCTGAAGATCTGCTGGAAAGCGCAGAAGAAAGCAGATTGCTATCAGATCTACCGTAAGACCGGAAAGGGGTCATGGAAAAAGATCAGTACAGTTTCCGGAGGCAGCAGCTCCTCCTTTGAGGATAAGACCGCAAAAAAGGGAACAACGTATTACTATGCGGTGCGTGCAGGGATAAAAACCTCCGGTGGAAAAGTACTCTGCGGAGGATACGCCGCAAAAGCAGCAAAGAGATAAAAATGTTAAAATATAAAACGCCCGGATCTGGCTTGAAACATTCCAGATCCGGGCGTTTTATGTTTTGGTTGAATATGTGTATTATATATGATTATATCAGGCAGTTCAAAAGAAAAATCAGTCGTTGTTGATCACAACGCCTTTCTGAAGCATGATGTTGGCATAAAGTGCTTTCTCACTTGTGGAGATGATGCAGTATGCAGTTTTTGCTTCGTCATAGAATGCGAAACGCTCGATGTTTCCGACGGCTTTTTCGCCACGCTCGTCATGTTTGGAAACGATTTCTTTATATGTATCCCAGATCGGTGTCTCCACATTATCGCCAGGCATTACTTCCATCAGGTTTACCGGATGCTCTACATAAGTATCCAGCGGGAAGAGCTTCAGGATGGCATCCAGGATCTCCGGAACGCCATGTCCGTCACAGCGGATAGTGATGGCATTTTTTCCCATGGATTCTACAGGAAAGTTTCCGTCAGCGATAACAAGACGGTCACTGTGTCCCATCTCACATAAAACCTTCAGTAATTCTGGTGATAAGATTTCTGGAATTCCTTTTAACATAGTTCATATCCTCCTAAGATCATTGTGTACTTACAGCATTTCGGAAATTACAGCATCAGGCTCAGGTGATCAGAACAGGATACATGGATTTCCGAAACTGTTATGACGCCGGTAGTATCAGACAGACCTGCCCGGCCACAGGCTTTAGAACTCTTATTAATTAATCTAACGGTATTTGGTCTTCTTTTCAAGGGAATATTTTCCTGTAAATGATGAAAATTTTATGGTTGACAGAAAACGTATGGAGCGCTATGATGAACTCAAACGGAAACGTTTCGGTTTCTGGACCAAATGAGAAAATAATACAAAACAAACACAATGATTATGATTCCAAGGAGGAGAAGATTATGCCACTGGTTACATCGAAGGAAATGCTGTTAAAGGCACAGAAGGGCAGATATGCAGTAGGAGCATTCAACGCAGAGAATATGGAGATGGTGAAGGCGATCATCCAGGCAGCTGAGGAGCTGAAAGCACCGGTTATGATCCAGACAACACCTTCTACTGTTAAATATGGTACGGTTGAGACTTACGCTGCGATCGTAGCAGCAGAGGCAGCCAAGGCTTCCGTTCCGGTATGCCTTCATCTTGACCACGGCAGCAGCTTTGAGCTTGCGATGCAGGCAATGCATGCAGGCTATACTTCTGTGATGATCGATGGTTCCAAGCTGGATTTTGAGGATAATATCAGAGAGACCAGGAGAGTTGCGGATGTGGCAGCAGCCCTGGATATCCCATGTGAGGCTGAGCTCGGTAAGGTCGGTGGTAAAGAGGATGATCTTGAGGCTGAGGCAGACACTAACACCGACCCGCAGGAGGCGAAGGAATTCGTGGAGCGTACAGGTGTTACTTCCCTGGCAGTTGCCATCGGAACCGCACATGGTTTCTATGTGGGAACACCGGTTCTTGACAAGGAACGCTTAAGCGAGATCCACGAAGTCGTAGATATCCCCCTTGTTCTTCACGGGGCATCCGGACTCAGTGATGAGGATGTCAGCGACTGTGTAAAACGTGGTATCTGCAAGGTTAACTTTGCAACAGAGCTTCGTGCCGCATATTCCAGGGCAGTGAAGGAGACCTTTGCAGAGAATGAGAACACCATCGACCCGAAGGCATACGGAAAGAAAGCGATCCAGGCAGTGAAGGAGCTGGTTGAGGCGCGTATGAAGGTTTGCGGCTGTGATGGAAAGGCAGAATGATCTTCTGTAAAAAACAGAAACGGAGTGATCAGTATGGCAGCAACCATGAAAGATATTGCCAGGCGGACCGGACTTGGGCTCGCAACGATTTCTTCTTATTTTAACGGCGGAAACGTAAGAGAAAAAAACAGAATAAAGATCGAGGAGGCCATTCAGGAGCTGCATTATGAGGTCAATGAGGTGGCCAGAGGGCTTAAGACTAATGCTACCAAGACCATCGGCGTGGTGATCCCGGAGCTTAACAATACCTTTTGCGCGGAGATCATCACAGGAATGGAGGATGTCTTAAGGAGTCACGGATATGCGACTATTGTCTGTGACTGCCGTACCGATAAGAGACTGGAGCTGGATGCAGTGGAGTTTTTAAGCCGGAAGCGTGTGGACGGGATCATCAGCATGCCGGTGGATGCGGAAGGCAATCATCTGAAAAAATTCCAGAAAACCGGAAAGCCCATCGTACTCATTGACCGCAGGATCAGGGAGCTTTCCTGTGACAGTGTTCTTGTAGACAACGAGAAGGCGGCTGAGGACGCAATGAGAGTTTTTTTTCAGGCAGGACACCGTAAGATCGGGATCATTGGCGGACCGGAGGAAATTTCCACAGCTCAGGAACGTCTCCAGGGGTACCGCAATGCATATGAAAAAGAAAATATACCGGTACGGGAATCTCTGATCTATCACGGCGATTATACCATTCAGGGCGGTGTGCAGGGAATTGAGAAGCTTGTTGCGGACAATCCGGATATGACGGCCGTGTTTGTTACCAACTATGAGATGACCATGGGGGCGGTGATCGGGATGAATGAGCTGGGTCTTAAGATCCCGGAACAGCTGTCTATGATCGGTTTTGACAATCTGCAGTTTGCCAGAGCATGCAATCCCAAGCTTACCATTGTGGCACAACCTACACAGGGGATTGCCGGAGAAGTGGCGGGAATCATGCTGAAACGGCTGGAAGGGGCTGCAAGTGAAGAAACAGAACCGATCACGGAGAAGCTTGGCGCAGAGATCATCATGGGAAAATCCGTCCGTGTGCTGGACGAGAAGGAGAAGCTATAATGAAACCATATTTATTAGGTATTGATATCGGCACCAGTGCCTGTAAGGTTGCGGTTTTTGAAAAATCGGGAACGGTTGTGGCTGCGGCCAACGGCGATTATCCGGTTTACTATCCGAAGGAGGGCTGGGCAGAACAGAATCCGGAAGAATGGTGGAGTGCTGTCTGTCAGGCGGTAAAGAAGGCCATCCAAAAAGCGGGGATAGCACCTGAGGAGATCGCAGGCATCGGTATTGACGGCCAGAGCTGGTCAGCCATTGCCGTGGATAAGGACGGAAATGTACTGACAAACACTCCGATCTGGATGGATACCAGAGCACAGTCTATCTGTGACAGATTGAATGAAGAGATCGGGGCAGAGCAGATTTTTGAAGTATCCGGTAATTCCCTTCAGCCGTCCTACACAACTGCAAAGATCCTCTGGTATAAAGAAAATCTCCCGGAGGTGTACCAAAGGATCCACAAGATCCTGCAGTCTAACAGCTACATTGCATATAAGCTGACGGGTGTGATGAGCCAGGATGTTTCCCAGGGCTATGGCCTGCATTGCTTTGACATGAGAAAGGCAGCCTGGGATGAGGATATGTGCAGAAAGCTTGGGATTCCCATGGAATTTCTTCCTGAGATCTGTGCCTGTGATCATGTTGTGGGAACTGTTACAGAGAAGGCGGCGGAGGAATCCGGCCTTGCTGTGGGAACACCGGTTGTTGCCGGTGGTCTGGATGCGGCATGCGGAACACTGGGGGCCGGAGTGATCCATCCGGGTGAAACACAGGAGCAAGGAGGACAGGCCGGCGGAATGAGCATCTGCATGGATGAGTACAAGGCAGATCCCAGACTGATCCTTGGCTATCACGTGGTTCCGGGACAGTGGCTCCTTCAGGGAGGAACCACCGGAGGTGGTGGTGTCATGCGCTGGTTTGAACGTGAGTTTGCAGATTATGAGCGCTCTGTAGCAGGGGAAAAAGGCTCTTCTCTGAACCAGCTCAATGAGATCGCGGAAAGGGTCGCACCAGGTAGTGACGGAGTGGTATTTCTTCCATATATGTCCGGTGAGCGTTCCCCAATCTGGAATCCTAATGCGAAGGGCGTATTCTACGGACTGGATTTTGCCAAGACCAAGGGACATATGGTACGTGCCTGTATGGAAGGCGTAGCACTTTCTCTGAAACACAACCTTGAGGTGGCAAAGGAAGCAGGAGCAGATGTGGAAGTTCTCCGTGCAATGGGAGGCTCTGCAAATTCTCTTCTCTGGACACAGATCAAATCCGATATCACAGGAAAACCCATCGTAGTGCCGTCCTCTGATACGGCAACAACACTTGGTGCAGCGATTCTGGCAGGTGTTGGTGTTGGAATGTATCAGGATTATGATGAGGCCATCCGTCTTACGGTAAAGGAAACAAGAAGACATGAACCGAACCCGGAAAACCGGGACGTTTATGAGAAAACCTATAAAACCTATTTAAATCTCTATAAATCTCTTGAACCTATGATGAGAAATGAGGAGGAAAAGTGATCATGAAAGCAGCAGTAGTAGTAGCAAATGAGGATGTTCAATATCAGGATGTGGAAGAACCCCAGGTAACACCGGGCCATGTGAAGATCAAGGTAAGATATTCCGGGATCTGCGGATCTGATATCCCGCGTGTATTAAATCACGGCGTACATTTTTATCCCATCGTGCTTGGACATGAATTTTCCGGCGATGTGGTGGAAGTGGGAGAAGGCGTTACCAAGGTGAAGGTCGGCGACCGTGTATCCGGTGCACCACTTCTTCCCTGTATGAAATGTGACGACTGTCAGAAGGGTAATTTCTCTCTCTGCAAGCATTACAGCTTCATCGGTTCCAGAGAGCAGGGAGCAAACGCAGATTATGTAGTGGTTCCTGAGCAGAATGCAGTACCATTCGCAGATAATGTTCCATATGAGCAGGGAGCCATGTTTGAGCCTGCAACCGTAGCTATCCACGGTGTATTCCAGAACGATTACCACGGCGGTGAGTATGTGGCGATCCTTGGCGGCGGTACAGTTGGTATGTTCACCATGCAGTGGACAAAGATCTTCGGCTCCAAGAAGGTAGTGGTCTTTGATATCAGCGATGAGAGACTTGCTCTTGCAAAGCGTCTCGGCGCAGATGAAGTGATCAACACAAAGGAAGAGGGATATATGGAAAAAGCCATGGCCATTACAGGTGGAAAGGGCTACGGCTTCGTATTTGAGACAGCCGGACAGGTTCCTACCATGCATATGGCATTTGAGCTTGCAGCAAACAAGGCACATGTATGCTTCATTGGTACTCCTCATGAAAACCTTGCCTTTACACCGAAGGAGTGGGAGAACATGAACCGTAAGGAGTTCAAGCTTACCGGTTCCTGGATGTCCTACAGTGCCCCATATCCGGGACGTGAGTGGGATCTGACTGCTCATTACTTTGCAACTGGCCAGCTGAAGTTTGACCCGGGCTTCATCTATAAGAAAATCCCGATGAGCCAGGCACAGGAGGCCTTCCAGCTGTTCAAGACACCGGGCCTTGTAAAAGGAAAGATCCTTCTTTCCAATGAGGAAGACTGATATGATCCTGACAGTAACCTTAAACGCTGCCATTGACAAGCGTTATGTAGTGGATGATTTTAAAGTGGGCGAAGTGAACCGTGTGCGTGAATGTACCTACGTTCCCGGCGGAAAGGGACTGAATGTTTCCAAGCCGGCGTCCATTTACGGTGCTGAAGTGGTTGCCACCGGCTTTGTAGGCGGCCACGCAGGCAATTATATAGAAGCTGCCCTGAAACCCTTTGGCATTAAGAGTGCTTTTTACCATGTAGAGGCGGAGAGCCGCTCCTGTATCAACATCTGGGATGAGGTGAATCATGTACAGACCGAATTCCTGGAGCCGGGATTTACACTGACAGAGGTAGATTTTGAGGGCTTTGAGAAAAAATTCCGCCAGCTTGTAAAAGACGCTTCTGTTGTGGCGATGTCCGGCAGCGTGCCGAAGGGACTTGACGGAAGTGCCTACCAGCGCCTTGTGAAGATTGTGAAAGACGCCGGAAAACCGGTGATCCTGGATACCAGCGGCAAGCTTCTGGAAGAGGGGATCAAGGCAGCACCGACACTGATCAAGCCTAACATTGATGAGATCCGTATGCTGACAGGCAAGCATTGTGACGATATCAACGATGTCATTGAAGCAGCGAAAGCCATCCATGCCGGTGGTGTGGAGATCGTGGCGGTCTCGCTTGGAGCAGATGGTTCCCTGGCAGTCGGAGAGGAAGGGATTTTCCGTGCGGTGGTTCCGAAGATCGATGCGGTAAATACCGTAGGCTGCGGAGATTCCATGATCGCAGGCTTTGCCCTTGGATTAAGTGAGGGACTTTCCCTGGAAGAGACTCTGCAAAGAGCCAGTGCGATCTCAGCGGCGGCAGCCATGCGCGAGGAAACGGGCTTCTTTGTGATGGAGGATATGGAGGCTCTTCTTCCGAAGATCGAGATCAGGCGTTTATAAGATAAGCTTATAATAAAAAAATTTTATAAAAAAGGAGATGTAAAGATGGCAGAAGTTATCAATCCGGCAATTGTGCCGAAAGTGACACTTCCTTCCGGCGAGCAGGTTCCGTGTGTCGGAATGGGAACATTCGGTTCCGACCGTGTATCCGCAGAGGATGTATCTGCAGCTGTTGCAGGCGCGATCCGCAGTGGCTACCGTATGTTTGACTGTGCCGCATGCTACGGAAATGAGCATGAGATCGGCCAGGTATTTAAGGACGCTTTTGACGAAGGTGTTGTAGAGCGTAAGGATCTTTTTATCATGACAAAGGTATGGAACGACATGCACAGAAGAGTAGAGGAAGCCTGTGACAAGAGCATTAAGGATCTTCAGTGCGATTATGTGGATATGTATTTCATCCACTGGCCATTCCCGAACTATCATGCACCGGGATGTGATGTGGATTCCAGAAATCCGGATTCCAAACCCTTCAGTGTGGAGGAGTTTATGGATACATACCGCCAGTGTGAGGCGTTGGTAGAAAAAGGAAAGATTCGTTACATCGGTATTTCCAATATGACCATTCCGAAGCTTGAGGCAGTTCTTCCGCTTATGAAGATCAAACCTGCAACCTGTGAGCTTGAGCTTCATGTATGCTTCCAGCAGCAGGAGCTTTATGATTATCTGGTAGAGCATAACATCCAGCCGGTAGGCTATATGCCAATCGGTTCTCCACGCAGACCGGAGAGAGATATCTGCCCGGAGGATGTTGCAGATCTGGAAGTACCGGAAATGCAGGCAATCGCAAAAGCACATGGGGTTCACCCGGCTCTGATCGCTCTGAAATGGGCACATCAGAGAGGCGAGATCTCCATTCCGTTCTCTGTCCACAACTATGCAAGCAACCTGAAATGTGTCACAGAGGATCCACTTACAGATGAGGAAATGGCAACCATCGCAACTTTGGAAAAAGGCAACCGTCTTGTAAAAGGCCAGGTATTCCTGTGGCATGGTGCAAATGACTGGCATGACCTCTGGGATGAGGATGGCGTTATCGTAAAATAATAAAAATATGCAGGAAAATCCCGTGTTCCATATGTTGGATGCGGGATTTCTTTGTATTTAATTTGGACTAAGAAACTCCGTTGTAAATTTTAACCAAACATGTTAACATATAAAAAGAATTAACAGTTATTGTTCACAGAAAGGACAGTAATCTTACCAATGAAAATGACAGAGACGGGGGGAAGGATCTGTCAGGGGGATGTGCAATAAAAACAACAGAAACTGATCAGAGGGGGACAACAGAAATTATGTATCGTATTTTACTGGTAGATGATGAGATACTTGTTCGAGATGCGATCCGGGAGAATATTGACTGGAAAGCAATGGACTGTGAGCTGGTAGGAGACTGTGATAACGGGAAAGCAGCAGCGGAATTTGTACAGAACCATCCGGTGGATATCGTGCTTACAGATATCCTTATGCCATATATGGATGGTATGGAACTGAGCCGTTTTCTCCATGATAATTATCCGGACATCGTGATCGTGATCTTCAGCGGATTCGGAGAATTCGAGTATGCCAAGAAGGCGATCCAGTATGGTGTCAGTGAATATATGCTGAAGCCGGTGACCGCCATGGAACTCAGAAATGTTATCGGAAAAATGAAGGAGAAGGTGGACCAGCAAAGAAAAGAAAAAGAGAAGCTGGAACGTCTGACACAGACTTCCGAGAATTATCAGAAAAACGCCATTGTGATCCGTTCCAGAGCGCTGCAAGGCTTTGTGGATAATATCAAGACACGGCAGGAAAGTCTGGAAGAGCTTGCAGCACTGGGAATCGATCTTGAGGCAGCATGTTATCGTGTGGCTGTTTTTGATCTGGATCTGTATTCGGACGGCAGTCAGCTTACTGCGGAGAAACGCCAGGAGAGTGCACTGATGTCTTTTGTCCTTTTTAATATCAGTGATGAGATCATCAGCAAAGAAAAAGCAGGAGTGGCATATCAGGCCGGAAATAACAAGGTCGGTGCTCTTTTCATGGGAAACCGTACCAGAGAGTTTGAACACAAGATCATGGAGATCTGCAGGACGATCCAGGATAAGCTGAAGGAACTGATGTCGCTGGATATTTCTATCGGTGTGGGAAGCTGGGCCAGAACTCAGCAGGAGCTTCGTGCATCCCATGAACTTGCAGAGAAAGCTATTGAATATCGTTATCTTCTTGGAGGAAGCCTTCTTATTGATATGGAAGAACAGCTGGAGGAAAAAAATCTTTCCATTAAAGCTTATGTAGAGAAGCTGCCAGCTGCTCTGAAAGCGGGTAAAAAGGAAAACGCAGAGCATATTCTGGAACAGATCTCTTCTGAGATCAAGGAAGCGCGGGTGGATAAGAGTCGTGCCTGCGTGTATCTTCAGCAGATCATCCGTGCAGCAGATGAGACCTGTGAGGATATGGTTCCGGACAACAGGCTTTTTTCCAAAAGAGAAGCACTTCTGCAGCAGGTTACGGAGCAGAATTCTTTTGACAGTGCTGTTGAACTGGTCAGGAATCACATCGGAGAGATTTTCCAGACACTTTCCGATGCAAACAGCTCCAGCGGACAGCGTCAGGCCAGACTTGCCCTGGATTATATCCAGAAGAATTATATGGATCCGGATTTAAGCCTGAACAGTATCTGTTCCTATCTGAATATCAGTACAAGCTATTTCAGTACGATCTTTAAGGATCTTACGGGAGAGACTTTTACAGAGGTTCTGATCCGTACCCGTATGGAGAAGGCGAAGGAACTTCTGGAGAATACAACTATGAAGAATTATGAAATTGCCGAGAAAGTCGGATTTGCAGATCCCCATTATTTTGGGATCTCCTTCAAAAAAATGACCGGCTGCACACCAACAGAATATGCAAGGGAGAAACGTAAATGAGAGATATCCGGTTTGCGGCAAAGATCATAGGAAAATTTAAGAGTATCCAGAGTGCGATCTTTGCGGTAGTGACGGTGCTGCTTTTAAGTGCGGTGCTGGTCATAACAGGTGTTTCCATGAGATATACCCGCAATTCTATTTTTGAAAATTCTGCTGTCTACACCCAGAATATCGTGCAGCAGATGAATCAGAATATTGATTCCTATATTGATTACATGGAAAATATAGCCTATATGATCTCCAGTAACGAGGATGTACAGCAATATCTTTTTGGCGAAAATGTGGACAATGGAACAAGAGAGCGTCTGATCAATCAGTTCAAGACTATTCTGGATGGACGAAGTGATATCCGAAATCTTGGGATCATTGGAAGTAATGGACGGAAGCTGATCAACGACGGCAAACAGTCTGTGAATCCGGATCTGAAGCTTTCCACCCAGGAGTGGTATCTGGAAGCTTTACAGAAGCCGGAAGGCCCGCTTCTTACATCTTCTCATGTACAGCACATCATCAGCGGAGAGCGTCCGTGGGTGATCACTTTAAGCAGGGGAATCCGTAATTTTTCCAACAGTGGTGAGAAAGAGGGAGTCTTTTTTATTGATCTGAATTACAGTGCCATCAGTGAACTTTGTGATCAGAATACGATCGGGAAAAAGGGATACGCATTCATTCTGGATGAAAGCGGAAATATTGTATACCATCCCCAACAGCAGCAGCTTTACAATGAATTGCAGACTGAGAACATCGACCTGATCGTGAAATCAAAAGAAGATACGGTGCGTACCGAAAAGGGAAACAGAGGAAAGCTGTATTCCATTTCCAGATCAAATAAAACCGGATGGACCGTTGTGGGCTGTATGAGCGTCAGCGAGCTTCTGCGCAAAAGCAATCAGGCACAGAGTATTTATGTGCTTATTTCCGCACTTCTGATGATCGTGGCACTGCTTTTTTCCAGATTTCTGGCAAAGAGTCTTACATATCCTCTTCAGCGTCTCAGAGATTCCATGTCCAGAGTACAGGAAGGGCATTTTGACGGAGCAGATGTGGAGATCGATTCAGAGAATGAGATCGGAAGCCTGACGAAATCTTTCAATGTGATGACACATAGGATACAGGATCTTATGGAGCAGAACGTGAAGGAACAGGAAGCAAAGAGAAAAAGTGAGCTTAAGGCCCTTCAGTCCCAGATCAATCCTCATTTTCTCTACAATACCCTGGATTCGATCATCTGGATGGCAGAGGGCAGAAAGTACGAAGAGGTTGTTCTGATGACAGCATCCCTGGCGCGTCTTCTTCGTCAGAGCATCAGTAATGAAGATGAAGTGGTTCCTCTTGCAAGGGAAGTGGAGTATGCCAAGGGTTATCTTACGATCCAGAAGATGCGTTACAAGGACAAGCTGGAATTCGAGATCGATGTAGAACCTTCTATATTAAATATCCCTCTGATCAAGCTGGTTCTCCAGCCGATCATTGAAAATGCCATCTATCATGGACTGAAATATAAAGAGAGTAAGGGACTTTTGCAGGTAAAAGGCTTTATGAAGGACGGAAATGCAGTTCTTCAGGTGATCGACAACGGTGTAGGTATGGATGAGGAAACATTGTCACATATTTATGATAAGCATAAGGTGAATTATCATTCCAATGGTGTGGGTGTTTACAATGTACAGAAACGTCTGAAGCTTTATTATGGAGAAAATTACGGGATCACCTATGAAAGTGAAAAAGGTGTCGGAACCACTGCCACGATCACCATTCCGGGAATACAGGAGGAATCAATATGAAAAAACATAGAAAACTCCTGACTTTAGGAGTGGTCATCTGCCTTGTGGCGGGGCTTGTAGCCGGAATAGTCTATTATAAACAGGTAGAAGAAGAGAGAAAACTATCGCTGATTTATATTCCGAAGGTTGTGGACGGTACCAACGATTTCTGGACATCATTGATCCAGGGGGCGGAGATGGCTGCAAAGGAATATAATGCAGATATCCGCGTATGGGCACCTGAGGAAGAGAATGATGTGGATGGGCAGAACAAGCTGATCGAAAGGGCAACAGAAGAAAAACCGGACGCGATCCTGATCTCGCCGTCCAGCTTCACTGAATCCGACCAGCTTTTGAAGAAGGCAAAGGAACAGGGAATACATATCGCATTTATTGATTCCTACACACAGGAAGAGGTCCAGGATCTTACCGTTGCGACCGATAATCTGGAAGCGGGACAGATCCTTGGCAGGTTTGCGAAGGATCTTGTGGGAACGGATGATCAGATTGCGATCGTTTCACATGTAAAGGGTGTATCTACGGCAGTTGAAAGAGAAAAAGGTTTCCGGACAGGACTTGGCAGTCTGAAGGATAATATCGTAGATGTGGTATACTGTGATTCTCAGTATGACAAGTCCTATGAGCTTACAAAAGAGCTGATGAAAA
>OLQS01000899.1_pt1 | contig 18999 bp, 15 predicted proteins | sample 1672291 | NCBI WGS metagenome assembly OLQS01 (sample SAMEA3136668, study PRJEB25190) | human gut metagenome | biome: human gut; feature: human-associated habitat; material: faeces | place: Austria | collected 2013
GATCTTGATGCTGTTAAGTAATATCGAGGCGGTAGCCCGTTTGACTGTCCGTCTGACGAATGAGGAAAAAACCGACCTTTTCAGACGGATCCAGAATGGAGATACGGACGCAAGAGAAACATATATTAAAGGAAATCTGAGACTTGTCCTGAGTGTGATCCAGCGCTTTTCGGGCAGCAGTGAGAACGTGGATGACCTGTTCCAGATCGGGTGCATCGGCCTGATCAAAGCGATCGACAATTTCGATCTGTCGCAGAATGTAAAATTTTCCACGTATGCGGTTCCAATGATACTCGGCGAGGTAAGACGATACCTCAGGGACAACAATTCCATCCGGGTCAGCCGCTCGCTCCGGGATACCGCCTACAAAGCGTTGTCAGCAAGAGAACTTCTCACAAAGAAAAATTTACGGGAACCGACGATCATGGAGATCGCCGATGAGGTCGGGATCAGCAAAGAAGAGATCACTTACGCAATGGACGCGATCCAGAGCCCTGTGAGCCTCTATGAACCTGTCTACACCGACGGCGGCGACCCGCTCTGCGTCATGGACCAGATCAGTGATAAAAAAAACAGGGAGGAAAACTGGGTCGAACAGCTCTCGCTAAGCGAGGCGATGAAACATCTTCCGACCAGAGAACGCCACATTATCGATATGCGCTTTTTTGAGGGGAAAACCCAGACCGAAGTTGCCTGCGAGATCGGGATCAGCCAGGCACAGGTGTCGAGACTTGAGAAGAATGCGCTGAAGTCTATGAGAAATTATCTGTGTTGAAATTCAGTTGGTATCATCTTTTTGCTTACCAGGAAGTTTCTTAGAAATTTCCTGGTAAGTGAACAAGTGAAAACACGCTTCGCGAGTTTCCTCTTGTTATCGCGACCGTCGCCAGGGTCTCGCGCAGGCGCGGACTTTGGCTCGTTGTTCGCGTAAAAAGAGCGTCCACTTCTTAAGTGAAACGCCCCAGAATAATCTATTTTTTGATGATTTTCTCTGATCTTTTCTTTCCTGGCTACAGTTCCTTCAGAACACTTCCGATATCTTCATTGATACAGACCGCCTTCGCCTGAATGGCATCCGGTGCATAGGCTTCCCCGAGATTGATGCCTGCATACATGGCATCCGGCCATTCGGCTGTCATTCGCCAGAACGGGAATTTTATGATCACCGGTGTATTCATTCCGGTGCCCAGATCCAGAAACAGGGTTTTTACATTCCTGTGCCGTCTGAGGAACTCCGAATACCAATCCGATGCCTGATGCCATCCTTCGTCCTCGACGAAGGTATCGTCACAGCGCAGATTCATGCTCATCGGACGCCCGCAGTGCGGACAGTACGGAACCAGTTTTTCCGGAACAGACATTTTTAACGTACCGTTTTCCGGACATGTCAGACGGTGATCCGCTCCGATTTCAAAGCACTGGGACTCCACCATCCGGCGGACCATTTCCTCGTTTTCATAAGTTTCCTGGCAGCACGGACCGGAACACTGGAACAGGCCATAATCGCCCTGGGTGTAAAACAGTCTCTTTTTGTCAAATCCGACCTTCTGAAAACAGTGATCGACATTGGTCGTCAGCACAAAATAGTCCTTATCTTTCACCAGCCGCAGCAGATCTTCATAGACCGGCTTCGGTGCATCCTGATAGCGGTTGATCCAGATATAGCGGCTCCAGTATGCCCAGTATTCCTGTCCGTGCCGCCCGTTTTTTAGAACTGGTAAGGCGGGTTTCCGCAGAAGTCAGCAATCACGCCATGCGGATTCTCTAAATAGAATACCTCGAAGATCGGGTTCTCCGCTGTCTGGTACTGGCTCTTTACGATCGGGTTTGCGATGCACATTTCTTTTGCTGCCATGTTGTTCTCAAATACAGCCTTTCCGTGAAGACGGATCCATGCGTAATCCGGGCTGGAAACAGAGATCTCGATCTCCGGGTTTGCCTGCATATCCTTGTAAACCTCTTTCTGATTGTTTGTGCAAAACCATAATTTTCCATCCATCTCACCTGCAAACATGAACGGACGGCATTTCGCCTTTCCATCAGTTCCTACGGTTGCAAGGTACTGTACCGGGTTTGCCTGTAAAAATTCAACAACTTTCTTCATTTTGAATACCTCCATTATATCATTTTTCTTTTCGAAATCGAACCGGTTGCTTTTTTCTTTCGATGACATTATAATAACGCTGTAGAGACCATTTGAAAAGTAAGCACAATATTGTGCCGTAGTTACCAAAAGGAAACCATTGGATATATAAAGGAATTCAAGGAGGTAATTTTATGCAGACAGATTCTTCTGTTTCCGGTACTGTCATCCCGATGCTCTCCCTGGCCGATCTTCCCGCTTGCCCGGTGGAGACGACGCTGACCCTGATCAGCGATAAATGGAAGGTCCTGATTCTCAGAGACCTGATGCCGGGGACAAAGCGCTTCGGCGAACTGAAAAAATCGATCGGCCATGTCTCCCAGAAAGTCCTGACTTCGCAGCTACGCCAGATGGAGGAGAGCGGACTTCTGACAAGGAAAGTGTACGCGGAGGTCCCGCCGCGCGTGGAATATACCCTGACCGACCTCGGCTGCAGCCTGAAACCGATCATGGACGCCATGTGGACGTGGGGTGAGCAGTATCAGGAACAGGTCCGGAAGTGTCAGGATGCCTAAACAAGTGAAAAAACGCTTCTGAGAAGATTCCAACATGAGAATCTCCCTCAGAAGCGTTTTTTGCAATCTTCGCCTTTATTTCGCAGTCTCCCCGTATCTTGTCAGAAGTTCCATGTAAAAATCGATGCTGTCCGCCAACTCTTCTACTCCCGTAAACTCATTGGCTGCATGGACATGGTGGTCTTCTCTCGCATAGATTGTGGAAAAACGATAAACGCGGTCACTCATATCATAGACGAAGCGCGCATCCGTTCCTCCGAGCATCATCTCCGGGCACGGGATCACATCACCATAGATCTTACCGCCGATCTCGACAAGCAGATCCTTCATTGCGCCGTCATACAGAGATGTCGGTGACGCATCGCTGCCCTTCAGTACACGAACCTCCACCTCATCCGGCACGATCTCTTCCAGATGTTTCTTTACGCTCTCAACCGTATCTCCTTCAAGGACACGGCTGTTCACAACAGCAGTCACCTTTGCAGGAAGAATATTCGCCTGGGCAGATCCGGAAAGCATCGTCGGAACAACCGTCGTGTGGAACATGGCATCCAGCGCCGGATCCTTTTTCAGATACGGAACCAGCTTTTCCAGATTCCCATCCGGGTTCTTTAACAGCTCCGCAAGTTCCGGATTCTCCTTCGCCATGTACGGGGCAAGAACTTCGAACCGGCGTCGGATCGTATCGGTCACACGGTACGGCATCGGATGTTCCTGGATCGCGATCAGTGCCTTCGCGATCATGGTCGTTGCGAAATTCTCACCCGGACGGCTGGAATGACCGCCCTTTGCTGTGTAGGAAAGTTCAAAATCGACGTAACCTTTTTCGCAGAGTCCGATCGTGCAGAGTGCCTTGTCATCGATCCCGTAGTCGCTTCCCGGGCGGACTCCGCCGCCTTCATCGAGAACAGCACCGAAGCGGATTCCGGTCCCTCTGAGGGTCTCCGCAGGGATCTTTCCGCCTGCGACCTCTTCCATATATCCGTAAGAAAGATACAGATCATAATCCGGCTCATAGCCTTTTTCCAGAAGTGCCTCAACAGCCTCCAGCTGCCCGATCAGATTGCTCTTACAGTCGCTGGAACCGCGTCCCCAGATCTTTCCATCTGCAATAGTTCCGGAATATGGCGGATATGTCCACTTTTCAGGGTCACCTTCCGGGACAACGTCCTGATGTGCCATAAGGAGAAGTGGAGCCGCTCCTGATTTCCCGGTTCCTTTCCAGTGGAAAAGAAGTCCTGCCTGATCCGTATGTTCCAGTGCCAGGTGTTTATGTACCAGCGGATATGTCTCCTGTAAATACTCATGAAATGCGTCAAATTTTATATAATCTGTCAGTGAATTGTCTGCGTTGGATACCGTCGCAAAGCGCACCGCTCCTGCGAGATGCTCCGCACTGACCATTGGATCAATCGTGTGTTTTTCCATGTGTCTCTCCTCCTTTTGCTGTCATTCGGGCTGTATGATGTTTCATGCAGCAGCCTGCTGTGTCTGTCAGCATTTATGCTGATCCGGGCTGTTTTCTTCACATCCCGCCGCTTTATTCTGCCTTTTTCTCCGCTTTCTCACTCATCGCTTTCGAATTTACGATCACGCGAAGGTGGGAACCTTCTCCGCATTTGCCCTTTTCATCGTTCACTTCGATGTCAAACCAGAGTTTTCTTCTCTCGATGCTGCGGAGTTTTGCAGTTGCTGTCACTTTCATACCGACCGGTGTCGGTGCAAGGTGGCGGCAGCGGATCTCCGCGCCGACGGTTGTCTGTCCTTCTTCAAGGTAAGACTTTGCGAGTTCCAGAGCCGCATCCTCCATCAGAGCTACCATATTCGGGGTGGAAAGGATCTTCGAACCGGCGCTGCCGATACGCTTTGCAGTCATATCATCAGTGACTGTCCATGTCAGGCTGTAGGTCGGAGCGTATAAATCTTCCTTATCCGCTAAGATCGCTGCAACTGCTGTGCATGCCGGGCAGTCACAGTACTTTGCGCCTTCTGACTTGATCTTTTTCGCGTGATCCTCAATCCCGGCTGCCTTCTCTGCACCGAAGACCTTCTGTCCGTCCTCAGATCCTGCGAATTTGATCAGCCAGTCGATCGGGATGATATCTGCCTCGATTTCAGCGATCAGCTTCTCTGCAGCCTCGTCCCGCTTCTCGGTATTGACTGCCTCCAGCCAGTTATTTCCTGCTTCTTTTGCCTCCGCACAGCAGGACGGCGCATTTACAAGCGCTTTTACTTTTTCGATCATTGCATCTGTCTTGCTCATCATTCTTTCCTCCGTTCGTTTTTAACTGTAAACCAGTCATGCCTTGAAATCAGCAATTCTGTTCCCATTTTATCGCAGACCTTATAGAAATTCAATTATATTTTTTGCATTTTCAGAATTTTCTTCATGAGTAAAAAAATTTTCGCAATTATTCAGTGGAATATAAACGAATGTATCCTGACAGATCCATATTATTCATCCGTCTGGCTGCATGCCTGAAGAAGATGTTCGTGCTCATACTTTTCTTTCGTCGCAAGCCCTCCGCGGATATGCCGTTCCGCCTTATTGATATCCAGAACCACCCGCGCCTGCGCCGCCAGAGACGGATCGATATGGATCAGCCGGTCAGTCACGTCCTTGTGCACCGTACTTTTCGAAATTCCAAACCGTTTTGCTGTCTGTCTCACCGTCGCATTCTCATCAATAATATAGTTCGCGATCTGAATCGCCCGCTCTTCAATATATTCCTTCATAGGGGTTGCCCCTCGATGATATTTTTACCATCTTATTATCTGATGTGAAAATTTATACGCGGGCAGCGAGAAATACAGGATAAACAACAAAAGTGCAGACCTGAGAACTTTCCGTAAAGAACTCAGATCTGCACATACCTTTCCCGTCTGTATGATTCTTTCTTCTTACTTCACAACGATCTGGCAGCTTCTCATAGTCTCCAGAGCCGCCTCATGTCTTTCCCTCGTAACGCCTGCCGCACATGCGGAATCCACGAAGACCGGTGTCTCCGGAAGGAATGCCTTGATCAGGAGCGCGTTTGAAACCACACAGATATCCGTGCAGAGTCCCACAAGCTCGATGGACTCGATCGGTGTCTTCTTATTTCTCTCAAGAAGATCCTCCGCCAGCTCCGGACATCCGAAGGTGATCTTCTCGTAAGTCGCCGCGTCACGCTCTATGGCGATCTTCTCAAGCTCCGGGATCAGGTCCCAGCCGTCTGTCCCCTTAATACAGTGAGGAACCGGAAGAAAATGTCCTTCCTGAGTATCCATATAGTTCTCGAAATGAGTGTCCTTCGTAAAGATCACTTCCCCGTCAAACGTTTCCGCCTTCTTGACAACAGCCGGAACGATCGCCTCCGCATCCTTACTGCCAAGACTTCCATTCACAAAATCCTTCTGCATGTCCACAACGATCAAAATTTTTTCTGCCATAACTCCCTTTCCTTTCTCCGAATCCGGATCTGTCTAAGGTCGAGGATACCCCAGACCACCTAACATGTCAAGTCATTTTCGCCGCCACCACGAATCTTCCATCTTTTGTGTGATAGCTGCAGGTAGACAGCATCAGGATCTGTTCCCCATACTCCGGAATAATTCCCGTATCATAGGCAGAATGTCCGCAAAGCCATGTGATCAACTCCCTGTATTCTTCCTCCGAGAGATCCCCGTCATAGCAGTAATACCGGAAGCCATCCTCGTCCTCATAGAGCACTCTGGTCTCCACTGCCGCAAAAATCTCATAGGTCCGCGATGTTCCATCGACGTAGAAGCGTATGATCGGATGTTCCTTCCAGTAATCGGCCTGTTTGTAGGAATCCAGTGTCCCGAACATGGATCCGTTTTTCATATTGTGGCCGTAAATGATCAGGCACTCCGTATCAACGCCGGAGGCCTCCCCGAGAAATGGAGTCCCACCCGACGCATGGGAGCCGTCAAAGGCTCGCCGAAGATAATACTCCGGATCCGACTTCCGGTCCATTACCGGGTAATCGATCCTTGTTCCCGGAATCTTGAGCCAGCCGGCGTAATCGGCGTTTTCTCCCTGTAAAGCCGCGTATCCCGCAGCTTCCTTTAAAAGCTTCTCCCACTCCTCCGTCTTTTCCGGATCCGGCGCTTCCAGAATGCTGCTCACCGGCTCTGATGTGGGAACCTCGCCCGGGGCTCCCGACGCATACTCCGCCGCAAGCCGGTTCAGGCTGTCGAAGGCCTCCGCCTCCTTTTTTGCCTCGAGGTAATCCCGTCCCACCATGAAGGCGGAGAAGCAGAACACCGCACCGAATACCAGAATTCCTGCTTTGTACCACAACGGAGTTTTCATACGTTTCTTCTCTTTCTGTCTGCGTATTTCTTTCCAAGGATCAGAGCCAGAAGTGCAGCGAGTGAAATTCCCGCGAGCAAAAGCCACAGATGGCCGTGGTTCACATCACCGGTCGCCGGGACATTGCTGTCCCGCTTTCTCGTATTTTTCATGTATGTCCCTGCCGGATCTACGCTGTCAGACGTCGGATCTTCATTCGTCACAGCAGGTTCCAATGGGACAATGACAGCTGAGTCTCTGTTTACCGCTTCGTCTGTATCCGGATTTCCGGCAGTCTCAGACGGATTCTTATGATTCCCGGATCCCCCGTCGTCATCATCTGTATCATCATCGGAACCACCGATTCCGGACGCTTTTCTCGTGTTCGTGATCACCCACTCATTTCCATCATGGGTCACAGAAACATCATATCCGCTGACGTTTTCCACTTCCCCGACGGTCCATACGTGATCCTTCTCCAGATCCGTCCACACATATCTCCAGCCCTGAGCCTGGCTTACCGTCACAGCATCACCATAGGCTTCGCCGTCACGGTACAGCTGAAGCTTTACCGTCTGTGGTCTCCCCGCATATCCGGCATCCTCCCACACCTTGTTCGCCGTGATGGAAATTTTTTCCTGGACCGGGGGCTTTGGCTCCTCAGTTACCTGTTTATTCGTGATCGTATAGGTCGTAACCGCCTGATCATCAGAAGTCTCCATGCGGATCGATCTTTCATATCCTTCCGGAACGTCGATCTCATCCACCGTCCATTCTGCGGACGCGTCAAGATCTGTCCATGTAAACTGCCAGTTGTTATCCGCGGAGAGCGTCACTGTCCCGTAAGGAACCAGATCTTTGTAAAGCTGGACATTTACAACGGCCGGACGTTTCGTACTGTCCTGATCCTCCCAGAGCTTCCTGACGGTCACATTTTTCGATGTCGGCGCATCGGAGGATTTCAGCCGGTTTGTGATGATCCATTCATTATTTTCCATATAGGCGGAAGCGATCTCATATTTCTCCGGAATTTCGACCTCCGCAACTTCCCATTCCGTATTTTTATCGAGATTTACCCAGGCGTAGGACCAGATGCCATTGAGATCGGCCCTTATCTCCACCGGATCTCCCTGCGGTTCCAGATCCGCTCCCGTTTTCTTATAGAGCTGGAATCTGACCGTCTGCGGACGGAACTCGCTTTCATTGTCTGACCAGTGTTTTACAACTCTGACCGACGTGAGGGAAGCTTCGTTCACCCGGTTCATAAACTCCGGTGTTCCGCTTACGATACCGCCGCCGGGGATCCTGTAGGTAACAGCTGCCGCAAGCTTATATCCCTCAGAGGTCTCAACCTCTGTCACCTCAACGTCCGCCTCATAGACCAGTTCCGAATACTGGACATCCTCTTCTCCATCATTCGCCTCCATGAGATAGTACGTGTAGGTTCCCGCCTCAGAATATTCAAGTTTTTGAAAATTGACTGCCGCCTGCACGTTCTTGACCGACTGGAGCTGGCGTCCACTGGCATCCTTCAGATAGAAGGTGTATTTCTGCGCATCCGACGGAGTCGCGTTATTTACATACTTGAGTGCCTTGAAAAACACGGACACGCTTGACAGGTCTTTCTTATTCAGAATATCTGCCGATACTGTTTGATCTGCCTGGATCACAAGGTTCTTTCCCTGTTCCTCCAAAACATCTCCATTACAGGTCGAAATGTATCCATCTTTATTTGCTCCTGTCTCTATCACCGTAAATTCGGTTCCCGCCGAAAGACCGACACCGATCATGCTCTCTCCATGCTTCAGGGTAAATCGTGCAACGCCATCCGTAAAATTCATTCCGCCAAACATTCCGTTTAACAGCGGTTCTGAGGCATCTGAAACCTTCTGCCTTACCGTAAATTCCCAGGATCTGGTTTGATCCCCCTGCGCTCCTGAAATGGTATTGCTGACCTTTAAGGCACCTGTCGGTGTCTCGGCATTTAAGATCGTCCAGACCTTGCCCTGTTTCTGGTAGTTTACAAGGAATTCCCTTGCCGGATCCGGAAAAGAAACCTTGTTTCCCTCTTCGACCACGCTGTTAGTGGGGTCCAGCTCAACGACCCGGTAGGTATACGGTTCTGCCACATTGTCATTTTTATATAACGGCAGATTCCCGGTTTCAGTCTTCCAGCTTCCTGCGGATGTCAGTTCGATCACTCCACCGTCCGGGCTGCTCACATTCTCCCACCCGGATCCACCGGCTGTTTTTCTCTGGATCTGTGCTCGGATCGTTTCAGTCGGAGCCGTCTGGGCTCCTGTTGCCGTGAATAACCACTGTTTCCGGATCGTCCATTTTATATCCGCCGTCACAAAGTAAATATGCAGCGCATTGTTATCCTGCTGAAGATCCTGCAATTCTGTTGTGGATATTCCCCGGTCAATGAAGTACCGGACAGTTCCGCCGTCCGTGTAATCTTTTCCGGCATTGTTTGTTCCTTTTAAGACTCCAAGAACGGCCTTTGAGAGTCCCCCTGTTCCTGAATTCCACGCGTCTACAATGACTTTTGCTCCCTTGTTCGCCGTATGCGTCTCTGTATAGATTTCCTGTCCGTCTACATAATAGTGGACCGCATAGTTGATCGGGGCTGATACATTATTGCTTTTCCATACCGCCTGCAGGGTAAAGACGCTTCTCTGTTCTCTCTCATCCCAGCGGGAGCAGTCCGCCAGATTATGGAAGGTATCCGTCGTGAGATGTGCCATCTGCCCGGTCGCATAGACTGCGTTTTCTTTCACGTCCCCCAGAGTTCCATCGCCATTGACTGTGACGATCTGCCAGTGGTCAAACTCAAATTTTCCGCTCAGGTCTCTCGGGATCAAGGTAGAAATCGGCACATACTGATTATTTACCGTATTATAGCCATTGGTACCTCCAGAATCAAAGCCAGGCATATTAACGATATTGGCGGAAGCCGGGGAGAGCAGGTTTCCGTTCGCGTCCGTCTGATCCCCGCCGGAAACGTAAGCGACACCGACCTTCAGCGGGATGCCCTGGATCTCCAGAAGAACAACGCCCTGGGCATCGGAATGATTCATATATTCTTTCAACCTGTTCGTTGTTCTGAAATAATAATATCCATCATAGGATGGCAGCCATTCCTGATAGCTCCGGATCTCTCCCGCAGCTCCGGGTCCGGAATAGAAAAGATACTCGATATAATCGTTATCACCGTTCTCCTGCAATTTACTCAGAGCGTCCTTTGGAAGGATCCGGATATCCGGTTTTCCAAAGCCGGTGTCTGTCTTAAAGCGGAAGGTATCGTTCCGGTATGCATCCCCCGCCCTGAGGATCAGGGCATCGGATTTCATCTTCTGCCAGCCGTTCTGCGCGGAAGGCGCGGTTCCGTTTACCGCGTACTGCGCGGTTCCCCCGGTGAGGCGGCGCACCACGATCTCCTTATGGCGATGTCCGACCATATTTCCGCCGGATACGGTGATATCTTCGTAGCAGTTGCTGATCGAAACCGTATAATACCGAATTGCGCTTCCTCCGTTTGTCCCCTGATTGGAACGAACAGAGATCTTCACGACCGTTCCCGTCGACAGGGTCGTCGTTGCTGTCACTTCCTGCGTGTCCGCCAGTGTGACCATCGGCACCTCGATGGCCTCCCCGTTAAGCTCCAGCTGATCCATCTCGTAGGTATGGCCGCCGGTAGAAAATCCCTGAAACGTCCACTCAAAGGAATCCCCACTTTGAAATGTCCCGGTCCAGGATTCCGGCACCGATCCCCAGATTCTGTGAGCATCCTTATTTGCGTACGCAGTCCCCCTCCAGGCTGCTGCGCTGAACGTAAAGGTATCCACCTTGCGGTACTTTATCCGGACCGTCTGGTCCTTCGTCACCGGACCGGCCTCGTAAGTGCCGTTTAAGATCATAGATGATGGACTATTTTCTTCAAGCAGGATCCGGTTCGGGTCCTCCGCCTTCTTATAATAGCTCATCATCCTTCCAAGTGACGGATCCGATCCTTTGAGAGCCACCTTCGCCCCATCGGAATCCACAACCTCGACCGTCGCCTGATAACCTCGCGGGATCTTCACTTTAAAGGTATAGCTTCCATTCTCCTCCACGACCTCCATGCGATCTCCGCCGAATACTTCATCAGCGGTAAGATCGGAATCCGGTGCGTCCGTCCTCTCATTTTCCAGCTCATAACGGATCTGGTACGAATTTTTATGGACATACAGAAGATCGATCTTTTCCCCCGGCTTCAGGACCGAATAGGACGCACGGTCTGAATTCTTCTGGCTCGTCACATAGTAAACATAGGGCGTTCCGTTCACATTGACGATCCCCACGTAATAAACCGGTGTATTTTCAACGACCGCGCGGCGGTACATATGGTTCTGCCCATTGAAGAAGACCGTCTTCGGCGCTGCATTTTCCAGCGCGCCCGGGGTCAGCTCCGTGATATGCAGATCATCCATCACATACTGCTTCAGATCTGTATGCGTCTGGTCATCCTCTTCATCCACGATGCAGGTAAATTGAAAGTACGTATCCACATCGATCTTTTCCGTCGGCTCGATCACACCGAGCTCGCAAAGAACCTCCCTTGTGAGGGTTCCCTCATCAGACATCCGATAGAGATCTGCCGCGGAGATCTCATCCTGATCGATTTTGTCTTTGGAGGCCGGATCCGTCTTCTGCTTCTTATCAGTTTTCTCCGGTTCTGACGCGGTCGCCTTGTTTAATTGGGAAGGCTCTGACGCGGTCGCCTTCTGCACAGAAATCTCCGTCTCATCCCGCGTCTGTCCCACCGCAGAATATCCTGCGTAGGCAGGAACACCGTTCCATACCGTCGTCAGTACCATCAGAAGCGATAACGCCAACGCCAAAAATCTTATTTTTCTTTTTCTGTCCATCAATTCTGTCATTCTCCATTACCAAGTTCTCGTTCGATTTTTTTGATCACAAACAGGTAGGAAATCCCTGTAAACGATGCCGCAGCGATCCAAGCCGCCGGATCACCAAAGCAGGCCAGCGGATAACTGAAAAGCTTCATCGCCGCCACGGAGACGATCAGTCTCGCAATGAGCTCGGAGACGCCTCCCATCATTGGCAGGAACCCATATCCGCATCCCTGCATGATATTCCGGAAAATAAAGATCGTGCAGAGAGGCAGAAAGAAGGCTGCTGTCATATGACAGTACGTTTCCGCCCAAGGCATCATCGCGCTGATATCCACATCTCCGGTAAAAAATAAGCCCAGACATGGTTTTAAGAGGGCGCACATTAAGAGTGCGACCGCAATCGAATATACAAATTCCGCAAGGAGCGCCGCCCGCACCCCTGCCCTGATCCTCTTCACATCCCCACAGCCGTAGTTCTGCCCGCCGTAGGTCGCCATCGTCTGCCCCATGGCGATCATGCCCTGAATCACAAGGCTCTGGAGCTTCGCCGCGGCGGTATAGGCCGCGACTGCCACGGAGCCGAACAGGTTGATGGCGGACTGCATGATCATAGTCCCCGATGCGGTGATCGCGAACTGGAACGCCATGGGAATCCCGGCCGCAAGCTGGTTTCTCGTGTCGCTTCCGTGGATCTTCCAGTGTTCCCTCTCCGGCTTTAAGGATGGAACCTTCATCCAGATATATCCCGCACAGAGTACCGCCGAGATTGCCTGAGACAGATTTGTCGCCCAGGCTGCTCCTGCAACACCCATGCCGCCGCGGATAATAAAAAGCAGATCCAGACCCACGTTCAGGCAGGCGGAAAATATCAAGAAAAAAAGTGGAACCTGACTGTTTCCCACCGCCCGCAGATAGGAGGAAAACAGATTGTAGAAGATATTTGCCGTGAGTCCGACGCTGATTCCCATGATATACGTGTAGGCGTCCTGAAAGATATCCGACGGCGTATTCATCAGGTGCAAAAGCGGGTTCATGATCGACACACAGACCAGTGTCAGGATGACCGCTGCGATCACCGCCAGGATCATTCCGTTTGCCACGCTGCGTTTCACACCTTTTTCATCCCCTGCCCCATACCGTTGGGCGGTAAGGATCGAAAAACCGGCAGTGATTCCCTGAGCAAAGCCGGTCGCCAGAAACATGATCGTTCCGGTGGAGCCGACCGCCGCCAGCGCCCCGGCACCGACGCAGCGGCCGACGATGATCGTGTCCGCCATATTATAAAGCTGCTGGAAGATATTTCCGATCACCAACGGGATCGTAAACTGCAAAATCACCGGCAGCGGTTTTCCTTTTGTCATATCGAGCTGCATGCTGTTGATCCTTTCTTTTTACATAAAAATGCCTGACTGATATCAGCCAGGCATCAAAATCATAATTTGTCATGTCCGGCAAACAGGCCGGCAGCACATTTCATTTGGGGATCATTCCGATTTTTTCTTATCCTTATCGCGACCGATCATTCTCAGAATAAAATCGACAGTACCGTCAATTCCGTAGCTTGCACTGTTGATGCATAGATCGTAGTTGTTCGCGTTTCCCCAGCTTCTTCCGGTATAGAAATTGTAATAATGCGCGTGTTTTTTGTCAAGTTTTTTCAGGAAATGGCGCGCTTTTTTCCGGTCTAATCCGGAGTTTACCTCGATCGCGCGCTGGATCCTCTGCTCGATCGGTGCAGTGATATAGATACTGATATGCGGAATACCGTTGTTCGTTAAGATCGCATCGGCACAGCGGCCCATGATAATAAAGTCTTCCTTTTTCGCCATATCACAGATCAGGTCGCTCTGGTTGAAGAAGACGGCATCCTGACGGTTCAGGCCGTGGTAACGGCTGAAATATTTGATATGATCCTTCAGGGACATATGGGTCACTGCCTCAAACTCGCTCGCCGGACTCTGCTGCAGTTCCTCAGAGACGTGGGCATATCCCGCCGCGTCACGGATCGTCTTATCCTTCTCCGCGTCGAGGCGTTTTAATACTGCCTCGAAAATATCGGCATCGTAATAGTTAATATGAAGCTTATCCGCAAGTTTGAAGCCGACATCGATTCCGCCGCTTCCGTATGTCCAGCTGATGCAGATAATCAGGTGGTCGTCGTTGGAGAAACGGTTCGCTACGTTGAAGCTGTTTAACTTCGCGAGGATCGGGTCGATCACATCGCCGCTGGCGAAGCTTGTCGGAAGACTCATGACCTCATTGAGGATGCGGTTGTACTCGGTCATACACATCGCGCGTTCTTCTTTATCCTCGATGGTACGGGCCATGTTCGCGATCAACCCAAGCTCGCTGCGGACTAAATGTCCCTGCGGTCTTGTTGTGAGGAGCTCCGTAAGTTCATTAACACAGCGCTCTCTGTCACGGTTGAATACACGTCCCAGGGAGGAACCAAGGTGGACATAGACCTCCGCGTCCAGATCGTAGATATGTTCTGCCAGTTCTTTGATTTCTTCTTTCGTTGCAGCCATATTTCCTCCCCCTTCCTATAAAAAGAATACCAAAGTATCCACAATGAATACCGGAACAAGAATTCCAAAGGACCAGATCAGATATCCGAAGAACGAAGGCATCCGGATACCGTTCTCATCCGCAATGGATTTGACCATAAAGTTCGGCGCGTTGCCGATATATGTATTCGCGCCCATAAATACGGCACCGCAGGAGATCGCTTCCAGCATCTTGACCGGAACGGTTCCGAGGGCCGTCACCATGCCCTGTGACAATCCTAATGCGCCTGCTGTTGTCAGGAATACCAGATAGGTCGGCGTATTGTCGAGGAAGCTGGATAACAGACCGGTCGCCCAGAACATCTCAAACGGTTCTGTGATCCCAAGCTCCGCTCCGTTTGCCTTTAAGATCATAAGCGCCGGCTGCATCGTAATAAAGATACCGACGAAGAGAACTGCAACCTCGTGGATCGCGCCCCAGGTAAAGTGGTTCTCACGGCGGATCGAACCATCCGTCGTCTTAAAGGACAGAAATGCGGATACAAGGATGATCACGCACTCAATGATCGCCGGATAGGATAATGTAACTTCTCCGAATACATGGATCCCGAGGACATTTCCTGCGGCATCCTGAAACATCGGCATGGACGGCAGGGTACCGCTTAAGATAACGGCGATCACGATCATAATGATAAAGATCAGGTTGTGGCCGCCGCGGATCTTCACCTCAGTGCCCGGTTTGCTGATATCCGGTTTTAAGCCTGCCGCGATATCTTTTCTGTATGCCTTCATATCAAAATGATAGAAGATGAACAGCAGGATGATCATATTAAAGAGCAGGATCGGTAAAAGCTTTAAGCTCCAGAAAAACGGGACACCCCGCATGAATCCCATGAGCAGAGGCGGATCTCCGATCGGAGTCAGGCAGCCGCCCATATTGGACACCATAAAGATAAAGAAGATCACGATGTGGCGTCTTCTCTTTCTCCACGCGTTCATCTTGATGATCGGACGGATCATTAACATACTGGCTCCGGTGGTTCCGATCCAGCTGGATAACAGGGTTCCGAGTGCCAGAAGTCCCACATTGATCCTCGGGGAACCAGCGAGATCACCTGACAGGGTAATATTACCGGACACACAGAACAATCCGAAAAGAAGGACGATGAATGTCAGGTAGTCGTTTATGATACATTCCAGTGTCGTCTCCGCCGCCTTCGGCACACCGTACTTCACGGCGAACGGGATCAGGAACAGCAGGGACCAGAACACGACCGCGTGCGGCTGGTGCGCCTCCCACCACTCTGCTTTCACAAGCGGAAGGACCGCAATGCAGAGCAGGAGTCCTGCAAATGGAATACAAAGCCATAACGGCGTCTGTGCTGCCGCCCCGGCAGCCTCTGGTTCTGCCGCAAGCGCTGTAACTGCAGTCTGGTTTAAGACTGCCAGAAGTCCTGCGCAGAATGCAAATAATTTCTTCATGGGTAAACCTCCATGTAATCAGCTTTTATGAGCCATTACTCTTTTTTTCGCTCAACACGGCTACTGATTATAACAACTTTCCCGCACAAATACAAGTACGATTCTTCCAAATAATTGCCAAATTTCCGCTTAGAAAATCAGCACTTTTGCTAAAATGGAATATATTTCGTATTGTGAAATTTCAGACAATGGGATTTTATCTCATTTATTTTACGACGTTAAAGCATTGGTCTGGCAGACCGCCGCATTCAGTTTTTCTGCGCCATGTACTGCTTTTTTTCGTGGTTTTTCACGCCCTGCGCGAACGCCGTCAGCGGTCTTCTATAAAGTAAAAAGCAGCACGGTCATCTGATTGATGGATGATCAGATGCCGAAACTGCTTTTGTTTTACTAAATATATGTGTTTTATGTATTTTTACTACACTAAGAAAAATTCTGTGACGAATACCACCGCACAGCAGATCACCGCAACGGACAGGAGACTTCTTCCGCACCACGCCGCGATGATTCCGATGACCAGCGCCAGCGCCGCCGACACCGTACTGTTTGTGGCGGAGAGGATCGCCGGGAACGTCATAACAGCTAACGTCACATGTGGGACGTAATATAAGAATGACTGGATAAACTGATTTTTAATCGGTTTCCGGATCAATGTGAGCGGCAGGACACGGATCAGATATGAAACGCCCGCCATCACCGCAATATAGAGATAAATATTCTTTTCCATGTTTTTTATGTATTTCCTCTTAATTTAACGATACAGTTTTCGTAAATACTTCTTTTTCTTACAAGTAGAACTGCTTTCTACTATATATACAGTTAAGCTCCCTGTTTTGCTGCACCTGCAGAAGAATTATTTTTTCCTTCCTGGTTTTCTTCTTGAACCTCGATCTCACTGTCCTCTGCCGGATGCGGGAAGAGAATCGCTGCTGCGGATGAGAGCACAACAGTCAGAATGATCGTTCTCGTGCCGCTGGAGATCGATGAAATTCCCGGCAGATGCTCCGCAAGGTAGCTTGCCGCGAAGCTGATGGCGATGAGACCTGCAAGGATGCGGCTCTTTCTCGCCGGTGGAATGATGATCGCGAGGAACATTCCGTAAAGCGCCACACTGAAGGCGCTCACGAGACGCCACGGCATCAGGTTTCCTGCCAGTGCTCCAAGTGCTGTTCCCACTGCCCAGCCCGGAAGTGCCAGGGCGATTGCCCCGTACATGTACCATGGATTCAGGTACCCCGGTCTCGCGATCGTAATTCCGAAAAGTTCATCGGTAATATCAAACGCCATCAGCAGTCTGTGGAAAAAAGGCATCTCCGGATCCATTCTCTGACTCATGGCACAGCTCATCAGTAAATATCTCGCGTTCGCGATCAGTGTCACGATCGCCATCTCAATATAGGCGGCTCCCGCGGCAATCATCGTAAAGCCCGCATACTCTCCCGCGGACGCGTTGCAGAGTGCGCTTGTGATCATTCCCTGAATCGGTGTCATCCCGACATTCCGCGCCACGATCCCCAGTGAAAAAGATACCGCAAAATACCCAAGCGCGATCGGCACCCCGTCCCGGGCTCCATCCCGGAATGCCCGCCGGTTTCCAACACTGGCGATTGAAAACTTGTTGTTCCCCATAATATTCCTCCCTCAAACAGAAACAGCAGACATCCTGTCCTGTTTATGCGCTGCCACCACTGTATTGTACGGAATTTTCAGGTCAGAAAATTCCTACCTGTGTGCAATGACCAAACATGTACAGTATACTCTTCTTCTTTACATTCGTAAAGTCACTGTTTATAATAATTACAGAAGTTTTGCAGTTGTTCCCATCCCGCAGGATAGGCAGTGACTCTGATAGGATTTGTCAGCTTCGCTGACCAGAATCACGCACCAAGTCTCTCGGATGTTCGACTTGAATTGCAGGGCGGCACTTTGTATACAGTTTTTCTGTCTTCTGCCGCATGCACAATATTTATATAAGGAAGGAAATCGATCCATGTCATTCATAAAAAAAGAACCAGTCCTTTCCGCGGCAGCGGTTCTGGCGGTCCTCTCCATGTTTTTTGTCGCTCCGTCACCGGAGTATCTGTCTTACATTGACTTCCGCACTCTGGCACTCCTCTTCTCCCTGATGACAGTGGTCGCCGGGCTGAAGGAGATCGGTCTGTTCCGTTATCTCGGATCATCCCTGCTCGCCGGAATGCATTCCACTCGCCAGCTTGCCTTCACCCTGACAGCACTCTGCTTTTTCTCCAGCATGCTGATCACGAACGACGTGTCCCTGATCACATTTGTCCCGTTTTCCATCCTGATCCTCAATATGGCTGGACTTCCGGAACTCATGATCCCTGTGATCGTCCTGCAGACTATCGCCGCGAACCTCGGCAGTATGGCAACACCCATCGGGAATCCACAGAACCTGTATCTCTACTCTTCCTTTGGCCTCTCTGCCGGTGAGCTTGTGGGATACATGCTGCCGTTAACGGTACTCTCAGCCCTGCTGCTCACAGCTGCCGTTTTCCTGCTGAAAAATAAAGTAATCACCCTCAGCCGGACCTCCCTTAAACAGGACGATTGTCCCACGAAGACTTCTCTGATCTTCTATCTGGCGCTTTTTCTCATCTGTCTGGGCTGCGTCGTTCGGATCTATTCCTGGCCGGTCATGTTTTTCATCATCCTGGCTGCTGTTCTCATAAAGGACCGCTCGTTGTTTATCCGGGTCGACTACTTTCTGCTCCTGACATTCGTCTGCTTCTTTATCTTTATCGGCAATATGGAACGGATCCCTGCGATCTCCGGACTCCTCACGAAGCTGATCTCCGGTCATGAATTTCCGGCAGGTGTTCTCTTAAGCCAGTGCATCAGCAATGTCCCCGCGGCAATCCTGCTCTCCGGCTTTACCGGTGCAGTGCGTCCTCTGCTTTTTGGTGTGAATGTCGGCGGTCTTGGGACCCTGATCGCATCCATGGCAAGCGTGATCTCCTACCGGGCCTACGCTGAGATTCCGGAAGCAAAGTCCGGAACGTACATGATGGTATTCACCCTTTACAATCTCATATTTCTCATAATTATGTGCGCGGCGGGGTGGATGCTGCTCTCTCTGTAAATCAAGTGTACGGATGGTTAAATCATTACGTCTGTAACAGAATTTCATATTGTGATA
>OLQS01000903.1_pt1 | contig 18953 bp, 16 predicted proteins | sample 1672291 | NCBI WGS metagenome assembly OLQS01 (sample SAMEA3136668, study PRJEB25190) | human gut metagenome | biome: human gut; feature: human-associated habitat; material: faeces | place: Austria | collected 2013
GAAACACCATTCTCTATAATATCACCTTCATTATCTTAAACATTGTGGTTCCTGTAACCATGGCGCTTTTAATCGGGCAGATTCACAACCAGCGCATGGCGAAGGTATTTCAGACGGCCATGTTTCTGCCGTATTTTCTGTCCTGGGTGGTCGTAACGGCGCTGGTATGGGCGTTTTTAAGCTTTGACAAAGGAATGTTAAATAACCTGATGGAAGGGCTGGGTCAGGACCCCAGACAGTGGTACATGGTTCCGAAGCTGTGGCCTGGCTTTTTGATTTTCATGTATCTCTGGAAGAATCTGGGGTACAGCATGGTCGTGTATCTTGCCACCATTACCGGAATCGATAAAACGTATTATGAGGCGGCCTGCATCGACGGGGCCAGCGTGTGGCAGCAGATGAAATGGGTGACGCTTCCACTGATGCGGACAGTCATTATCATGATGTTTATTATGGCTGTCGGCCGTATTTTCTACTCTGATTTCGGCCTGTTCTATCAGGTGCCCAGAGACTCGAATTCCCTGTATAACGTGACGTATACACTGGATGTATTTGTATACAAACAGCTCATGTCGTCTACCACGGGAATGGCGTCGGCAGCCGCCTTCGTCCAGTCCGTTGCCGGCTGCATCACCATTCTTGCGGCCAATGCGGTTGTGCGAAAGGTTGACCGGGAAAGCGCCATGATTTAGCAGGGAAGACTGTATAACAAGAAGACTCAGCCATGATAAAGGAGGAATACTATGTCAAAAAAACAGAAAGAAGCAGCCGATGTACAGAATTTCAACAGGATATCCAGAAGGGCGAATTTTCTGCTGAATATCATGTTTCTGATTCTGGCCCTGATCTGCGTGATACCGGCGGTGCTGGTGGTGTCGATCTCTTTCTCCGCGGAGCAGTCCATTACCGATTACGGCTACCGCCTGATTCCAAAGATTATATCCCTGGATGGATACGGCTACCTGCTGAAGCAGGGGGCGTTGATCATCAGGGCGCTGGGCGTGTCCCTGTTTGTTACGATTGTGGGAACCGTCCTTGGAACGCTTCTCACCACACTGATGGGTTATGTTTTATCCAGACCGGACTACAAACTGAATGGATTTCTGACCATGCTGGTTTTCATTCCTATGGTATTTAACGGAGGCCTGGTTTCTACATACTTCATCGTATCCCAGTTTCTGCATTTAAAGAATACTTTGTGGGCGCTGATCCTGCCCCTGTCGGTATCTTCCTTTAATGTGGTCATATGCAGGACGTTTTTCAAGACGACCATACCGGAGGAACTGATCGAATCGGCTAAAATGGATGGGGCGACGCAGTTTAAGATATTCTTTCAGATCGTGCTTCCCATCTCCCTGCCGGTTATTGCAACCATTGGACTGTTTCTGTGCTTTGCCTACTGGAACGACTGGTACCAGTCCATGCTGTATATCGACAACCAGCGTCTCTATTCCCTGCAGGCGCTTTTGAATGCCATTATGACCAACATCAACATGCTGGCGCAGAATGCCGCCACCATGGGAGCAAGTATGGCGGATATGGTGGCAAATATGCCGAAGGAAGCGGCCCGCATGGCGATTGTGGTTATCATCGTACTGCCGATCGCATGTGCGTATCCGTTTTTCCAGAAATACTTTATCTCCGGTCTGACGGTGGGAGCCGTCAAAGGGTGATTGCAGCCGGAGGTTTACAACTTGCTTATCAGGCGGGATTCCCGTTGATAATAGAATAATCAGGAAAGAAGAGGATTGTTTATGAAGAAAACAGATGTATGGAAAAAAGCGGCGGCGGCCGGTTTAACCGGGCTGCTGGCAGTCGGCACAATAACCGGCTGTTCGGCGAAGACGGATACCAAAGAAGCGGAAGCTCCTGCGGGAGACACTGCACAAAAAGACGGGGCAGCCGCAAAGGACACGGCGGCCGGTACGGCAGATGGAGACATTCCGACTCTGGTATACTGGACGGTGGGAGGAACCACACCCAGCGATTTTGACCAGGATATGGACGCGATCAACGAGTATCTGGCAGAAAAGATTCACGTAAAGCTGGACTTGAAAGTGGCCGGCTGGGGCGATTATGAGAAGAAGATGAATACCATTATCAACTCGGGCGAGTATTTCGACATGATGTTTGTAAACAATACGAATTACAGCCGTTTTGTGAAAATGGGCGCGTTTGAAGATATATCCGATAAGCTGCAGTCCACGGCGCCGGAGCTTTACGAGATGATTCCTGAACAGCTCTGGAAGGGCGTGACCATCGGAGGCAAGGTCTATTCGGTACCGACCTATAAGGATTCCTCCATGGCACAGTTCTGGTATTTTGACGACCAGTATGTGCAGAAATATCACATTGATATTAATAATATCAGGACGATGCAGGATCTGGATAAACCGTTCCGTGACATGAAGGAGGGAGAGGGCAAAGGCTTTTATCCGCTTCAGATGTCACAGGGCAGTCCGTTCAATGGTTTCTTTAATGAGTATGACGGTCTGACCGCCGGTCTGCAGCCTCTCGGAGTGAAGGTGGATGATCAGACCAGAACGGTAATCTGTACGCTGGAACAGCCGGATATTATGGAGAACTTAAAGCTGCTTCACCAGTGGTATCAGGATGGCATCATCAATCCGGATGCCAATGTTCTGACTGAGCCGCAGAAGAAGCTCCCGTTTGCTTCCGCACAGGGCTGGCCCAGCGCGGTTGCGACATGGCAGGTATTAAACGGCGTGGAGAAGTATGACGCGTTTAAGGTATTCGGTCCTCTCTATTCCACTGATACCATCCAGGGCTCCATGAACGCTGTTTCCATTAATTCCAAGTATAAGGATGAGTGCTTAAAATTCCTGCAGCTTGTAAATACAGACTCCAAACTGCGCGATATGCTGGCATACGGAGTGCCGGATAAGACGTTTGTATATGTGGGAGACGGCGTGATTAAGAAGCAGACGGATACATGGCCGCTGGCGGCGTATACACAGGGAACCTTCTTCAACATGTCCATCACGGAGGATGCGGACCCGGATCAGTGGGATCAGGTAAAGAAGCAGAATGAAGAGGCGGTTTCCTCCTCCTGCCTGGGCTTCTCTCTTGATTTGACCAATATCCAGAATGAGATGTCCAACTGTCTGACCGTGTGGCAGAAGTATAAATACGACTTATTAACCGGAGCTTCCGATCCGGAGACCGCGGTTCCGGCCGTGATCCAGGAATTAAAGGCCGCAGGCTTCGACACGGTTGTTCAGGAAGCCCAGAAACAGATTAATGAATTTTATAACTAAATGACCAATATAGGACAGACCGGATGCGGATAAAGGCATCTGCTTGTGAATCGCAGATAACGACTGTATAATAAATGAGATCGACAGAAAACAAGTACGAACGGACAGAGGGAAAAGCTTATGAAAAAGACATCGGGTTCATTCTTGAAAATCAGCGTATACAGAAGGCGTTTTACAGGCACGGTCTGTTCTGTTATATTTATAGCCCTGTTTTGCCTGATCTTTGCACTCTGCTTTTTTACGACCATATGGGCGGATAACCGGTGGCAGGAGGTGCAGTCCGGCTTTATGACGCTGGAGCAGCAGAAGAGAGACCGGGCGGAACAGCTGGAAAATTATGTGAACGGCATCTATGCGAAGGCGAGTCTGATGGAGGATACAAAGACTCTGTTTGAAAGCATCACCAGCCAGGATTATACCAACCGCAGAGAGGAAAACAGCGCGCGTTCCAGCATGCAGATCGCATGGCTGCCCGGCGACATGCGGAAGCTGTTTGTAAACAGCCAGCTAAAGGTAAATGCAGTCACGATACGGTCACCCGAGGGGTTAAAGGTGATATGGCTGGACAATATTTCCGGAAATATGCGGGTGAGCTACGGGATCAAGGGAGAATGGCAGGTGCTGGACAGACCGGAAAGTGACACGGTGCTGGAATCCTTTGAGGTGAGAAATCCGGAATCCATTATGAAGAATCTCGGAACGATGACTTTTTACGGCTCCTCCAAAGATCTGTATAAAGGCAGCAGCCAGGCGTATGACTGGGCTCTGATGAAAGGGAACATGACGGTTTATGAGCATGTGAAGGGAGAGGGAATGGATTCTGACTGCGTCTGGAAAGGAGGCTTTTCAGGGCTGGTTTCTGTGGAACGGGAGGCTGCCTGTATTCTATTATGAATTCGTCAACTCCTCCGGTGACAGTGAATACATATCGGCTGTGGACATCGTTTCGCTGTGGCGCGCCAACGGGGAGGGAGCCGCGACGCTGGCGGTAACCGTCCTGGTGCTGGCGGCGGGAGCTGTTATCATTACCTTTTTCAATCTGCAGGGGGAGGCGCGGTTCCTCTCCCATATTATGGATATGCTTAAGACCATGGAGCACGGTTCTTTTATAGAGGTGGGAACCATGGCCTTAAAGCGGGGCGGCCATTACAATGAGTACACGATGATTGCCGACGCATTGTCAGAGGTGAGTGTCAAGCTGGATGAATACATCCGAAAGGAGTATTTGCTGAAGCTGAAGCAGCAGGAGACGGCCATGAGGGCACTGCGCCATCAGATCAATCCGCATTTTCTCTATAATACACTGGAAAGCATCAGGGCCAGGGCGCTTATTTTGAAGGACAGGGAGACGGCCGAGGCCATCGAGGGGCTGGGCCGGCTTTACCGGACGCTGATCCGCTGCCCGGAGGTCATACCCCTGAAGAAAGAGGCCGGGCTTCTGGAGATGTATTTAAAGCTTATGGCCCTCCGGTTTAAGGATACCTTTGTATACCGGGTTGATATTGAAGAGGAGGCGGGAGAGGTGGAAACCATCGCGTTCTGGCTCCAGCCTCTGGCTGAGAATTTCTTTAACCACGGCATGGACCGGGAGAGTGAATTCAATCTTCTGATGCTGGAGGCGGTGAAGAAAGAGGGCGGAATCCTCGTTACCATGTCGGACAACGGCCTGGGGATTCCGAAGGACCGGCTTCTGGAAATCAGAAAAAATATGGTGGAGGGCGGAGATGATCCCGGAGCTGACATCGGGCTGCGCAATGTCTACATGAGACTCAATTATTTTTATGGAGAGGCCTTCACCATGAATATTGAAAATCAGGAGGCAGGCGGACTGAAAATAGATATTTTCCTTCCAACGCTGCCGGGAAAGGAGCAGGCCGCATGGTTACAGTTCTGATTGTAGATGATGAGCCCAATGTCCTGGAAGGGGTAAAGCGTCTTCTGGACTGGGAGAAATTAGGCGTGGGGCGGATTTGGACTGCGAAAACCTCTCTGGAAGTCATGTCGCGCATCATAGACTGGAATCCGGATATCTGTCTGGTGGATGTCAGAATCGGCAATGACATGGGATATGAGCTGATCGAGTGCTTAAATGGCCTTGGTATCCATTCCAACTACATCATGATGAGCGGATACGATGATTTTCATTATGTAAGAGAGGCTCTCCGCTGCGGAGCGCTGGACTATTTGCTGAAGCCGGTGGGAGCCGGGGAGCTGGAGGCGTGCATCCGCAAGGTGATCGTGGAACAGCTCCACGGGACGCTGCCGGAAGCGGAGCAGAAAAACTGCGACCCTATCTTAAAGATCGAGTACGAGGCCATGTCGCCTCTGATCCATAAGATTGTCCTGATGGTGGCGGCGGAGTACGGCGGCCATATCTCATTAAAGATCATAGCCGATAAGTTCCGCATGAATTCCACCTATCTGGGTCAGATCTTTATAAAGGAAACGGGAATGAAGTTTTCAGAATACTTAATGTGTTACCGGCTTTCCATGGCCAGGGAGCAGATCGTGAACAGCGATGAGAAAATAGCAGTGATCGCATCCTCCGTGGGTTACACAAATATGAATTATTTTTATCAGCAATTTAATCAATATTACCATACCACCCCGTCCGAGATGAGAATACGGGGCTCAGAAAGGAATTGACATATGATTTTTGCAAGGGAGAGGGCGGAGGTAATCGCCGACAAGCTGAAGAAATTAATGGTTGTCCGGAAATTCGAACTGGACAGCTGGCAGGTAAAGGAAGGCTTTTTTTTGCGGCCGGAGGAGGCCGACCGGGCGGCGGAAAGCTGGGAACCGTTTGACAGCCGTCTGATGCACTGGTACGGGCCGGACCGCCATTACTGGTTTCGGACCGTATTTACTGTTCCGGAGGAGTATGGCGGAAAAGGCTTATGGCTTCGGATCAGGACTCAGATTGAGGAGTGGGACGACGCCAAGAATCCGCAGTTTCTGGTATTTATCAACGGAGAGGCGGTTCAGGGAGCCGATATGAACCACAGGGAGGTCCTCCTTGACCGGGCGGCGACAGCGGGAGATACGGTGACGGTTGATCTGCAGGCGTATTCGGGGACGCTCCATCCGGAATTTCGCCTGATTGCGGATATAGAGGAAATCTCGAAACCGGTGAAAGACCTTTACTACGATATACAGGTTCCGTTATGGGCCATGGACCGGATGGACCAGGAAGGGAAGACGGCCATTGATATCCTGACCGTATTAAATGATACCATCAGCCTTCTGGATTTGCGGGACGTCTATTCTGACGGCTTTTACCGTTCCGTGGAGGAGGCGCGGGCCTATATTGGAAAGGCGCTGTACGAGGACCTGGCAGGCGATGATACGGTGATTGCCACCTGCATCGGACACACCCACATCGATGTGGCATGGTGGTGGACCGTGGCCCAGTCCCGGGAAAAAGCGGCCCGCAGCTTCGCCACGGTACTGAAGCTGATGGATGAATATCCGGAGTACCGGTTTATGTCCAGTCAGCCGGTTCTCTACACGTTTGTGAAGGAACGGTATCCGGAGCTCTATGAGGAGATTCAGAGGAGGGCTCTGGAAGGCCGCTGGGAGCCGGAGGGCGGCATGTGGCTGGAGGCCGACTGTAATTTAACCAGCGGAGAGAGTCTGGTGCGCCAGTTTTTATACGGCAAACGGTTTTTCATGGAGGAATTCGGCGTGGACAGCCGGGTCCTGTGGCTGCCTGACGTATTCGGCTATTCCGGTGCGCTGCCGCAGATCATGAAGAAATGCGGGATCGATTATTTCATGACGACGAAGCTGTCCTGGAACCAGTTCAACAAGGTTCCTGACGACACGCTTTTGTGGGAAGGGATCGACGGGACAAAGGTATTGACTCATTTTATCTCTACTCTGGGTGTGGGACAGAGCGTGGAACGCTTCTTTACCACATATAACGGAATCCTGCATCCGGATGCCATTATGGGCGGCTGGCAGCGCTATCAGAATAAGGAGATGAACAACGATATTTTAATCGCCTACGGCTACGGCGACGGAGGCGGCGGCCCTACCAGGGAGATGCTGGAGACGGGCAGGCGGATGGAAAAGGGAATCCGCGGCGTCCCGAAGGTGCGTCAGGAAAGTTCCCTTACCTACTTTACGGAGCTTGAAGATCGGGTGAAGGACAGCAGACGGCTTCCCGTGTGGGTCGGAGAGTTCTATTTTGAATACCACAGGGGAACGTATACCTCCATGGCCCGGAACAAGCGGTCCAACAGAAAGAGCGAGCTGCTTCTCATGGATCTGGAGCTGCTGTCCGTGCTGGCAGAGAAAAAGGGCATGGCCTACCCGAAGGAGGAACTGGAACGGCTGTGGAAAATGGTCCTGCTAAACCAGTTCCACGATATTCTCCCGGGATCATCGATTAAGGAAGTCTACGAGGTGACGAAGAGAGAGTATGAACAGATCGCAGAGGAGGGAAGTGCGCTGCTGAAAGCACGGGAGGAAGCCGTGGCAGGAGCAGGAGACGGTGTGACCGTATTCAATACTCTGGGATTTCCGCGCAGCAGCCTGACGATCCTTCCGGCCGGAGTGACGGCGTTGACGAATCAGGGTGACGTGCTGCCGAGCCAGGAGATCGGGGGCGTGCGGTACTCCCTTACGGGGGAGATTCCATCCAAGGGATACGCGGTGTACGGCGCGGCGGAACATGGCGTTTCGGACAGCGGAAAGACAGAGCCGTTCTCCGTATTAAAGACTGCAGAGGGCCTCAGTATCACCACGCCGTTTGCAAACGTGGATATGGCTGCGGATGGAAGCTTTACAAGCCTTTTCGATCTGACAGCCGGCCGTCAGGTGCTGAAAGAGAACGAAGCGGGGAACCGCCTGCGGGTATACGAGGATAAGCCCATTTACTACGATAACTGGGATATTGACGTATTCTATACAGAAAAATACTGGGATCTCGATGAGCCGGCGTCTGTTGAAGTTACCTCTGTGGGGCCGCTGTGCCTTCAGATTACGGTGAAGCGCAGCTTCATGCATTCCCGCATGACGCAGGACATTCGCTTCTACGCCCACAGTCCCAGAATTGATTTCGTCACATGGGTGGACTGGAGGGAGCACCAGTATCTGCTAAAGGCCGGATTCCCGGCAGATGTACACACGGATGAGGCGGCGTTTGACATCCAGTTCGGCAATGTGGTGAGAAAAACTCATACCAACACCAGCTGGGACAGGGCGCGGTTTGAAAGCTGCGGCCATAAATGGATGGACGTGTCGGAAGGCGGATATGGCGTCAGCCTGCTGAATGACTGCAAGTACGGCCATTCCGTCCGCGGAGGCCGGCTGGAACTGACGCTGATCAAGTCGGGCATCGAACCGAATCCTGACACGGATAACGAGGAGCACGTCTTTACCTACTCGTTCTATCCGCATCAGGGAACGTGGAAGGAAGCGGACACCCAGAAGGAGGCTGCGGATTTAAATCAGCCGCTTATCGCAGTGAACGGCGGCGTGCCCGGGAAAACTTACAGCTTTGCGGGCGTGGAGGGAGATTCCGTTGTCCTGGAGACCGTGAAGAGGAGCGAGGACGGAAGCGGCGTTATCCTGCGCCTCTATGAAAGCAGGAATCAGAGGGTGAATGCGAAAGTGAACCTTTTTTGTACACCGGCGAAGGTCATGGAATGCAGTCTGCTGGAAGAGCCGGACGACGGATCGTGTGGTGTCAGAATGGAGCAGAATGGCTTTGCATTTACCATCAGGCCATACGAGATTAAGACTTTTAAGGTGGTGTTTTAAGCGATGAAAGTAATTCTGTTTGATATCGATACGCTCAGAGCCGATCATATGGGCTGCTATGGCTACGGAAGGAATACCACGCCCGTGATGGATCAGATTGCGAAGGAGGGGGTGTGCTTTGAGCGGTACTACTGCCCCAATGCCCCCTGCCTTCCCTCCAGGGCCTCCATGGTGACCGGACTCTACGGAATCCATAGCGGGATCGTGGGTCATGGCGGTACGGCTGCGGATTTACGCCTTCAGGGGGAGACGCGGAGCTTTACGGATCAGGTGTCGGAGAACGGGCTCTTTATGCAGTTTAAAAGGGCCGGATTTCACACGGTTTCATTTTCCAGTTTTGCGGAACGCCACTCGGCCTGGTGGTTTCTCTCGGGCCTGGATGAATATTACAATCCGGGGCTTAGGGGAGGGGAATCCGCCGAGATGGTTACACCGAAGGTTATAGAGTGGCTGGAGCGGAACCGGGAGAAGGATGACTGGTTCCTTCACGTCCATTACTGGGATCCGCATACGCCGTACCGTACCCCGGAGGGAGAAAAAAGCAGGTTTCAGGATGAGCCTCTGCCGGATGACTGGATCACAGATCAGATATTTTGTGAGCATCTGCGCCACATCGGCCCCCACGGCGCCAATGAGATCAATATGTGGAATGATGAGACGTTTTCCAGATGGCCAAAGCACCCGGGCAGCTTAAAGACGAAAGACGAGGCAAAGCATTTCATTGACCTTTACGATGACAGCGTTAAGTTTACCGATGACAATATTGGTCTGATCACGTCGTGGCTTAAGGAACACGGACTTTACGGAGAAGATCTGGCCATTATCATTACCGCGGACCACGGAGAGGATCTGGGAGAATTCGGGGTCTATGGGGAACACGGCATGGCAGATGAGCCGGTCTGCCATATCCCCCTGATTATCAAATGGCCTGGAGCAGAGGGAGGACGCCGTGTTTCGGGGCTGTATGACAACACGGATTTACTTCCTACGGTGAAGGATCTTTTAGGTACAGAGACGTCCGGGGATTACCGGTATGACGGAGCCTCCTTTAAGGAAGCGCTATTCGGCGGGAGAGACGGCGGGAAGCCTTATGCGGTGCTGACCCAGTGTGCCCACGTCTGCCAGCGCAGCGTCCGGTTTGACCATTATCTCTACATCCGTACCATCCACGGCGGGTATCACCTTCTGCCGGAGGAGATGGTGTTTGATCTGGACAGCGATCCCCATCAGCTGTATAATCTGGTTAAAGAACGGCCGGAGCTTTGTGACCGCGGGGCGCGGATGATATTAGACTGGACGGACCGGATGATGAAGCAGTCAGATTCGGATCAGGATCCCTTATGGACTGTGATGCGGGAAGGTGGTCCGGAACACTGCAGAGGCCGTCTGGAGTCTTATATGGAGCGGCTTAAGGAGACCGGAAGGGCATACGGGATACCGCTTCTTGAGAAACAGTACAGCAGCGAATGGAAACACCGGAAAGAAGAGGAGAAGACAGATGAATCTAATACCGCAGCCGAAAAAGGCTGAAAGAAGAGAGGGAGAGTTTACAATAGGCTATGGGAGCTTTCTTGTGCTGGAAGAGTCCTGCGGACCGCTTCTGACAAGGCAGGCAGGGCTTTTTCTGGAGGCTCTGGAAGGCGTGATTGGTTACCGGCCGGCTCTGACCAAAGGGAAGGGCAGAGCCGGGGACATGATCCTGCGTCAGAACGATGCGCCGGGCCAGGGATATACCCTGGAAATCCGGCCGGAAGAGGTGGTTCTCACCGGCGGAGAGAAGGGGCTCTGGCACGGAATGCAGACGCTTCTGCAGATAGCGGGGCAGCAGGGGGCCGTGCTTCCGGCCATGAGTATCTGCGATGAGCCGGATATCGAAAACCGCGGATTTTACCATGATGTCACAAGAGGAAGAGTACCGAAGCTGACCTGGCTGAAAAAGCTGGCTGACCGGATGGCCTTTTATAAGCTGAACCAGATGCAGCTCTATATTGAGCACACATTTCTGTTCCGTGATTTCAGTGAAATCTGGAGAGATGACACGCCGCTGACTGCGGAAGAGATCCTGGAACTGGACCGGTACTGTCTGGAGCGGGGCATAGAGCTGGTTCCATCACTGTCCACCTTCGGACACCTTTATAAGGTGCTGGGCTCGAAGCATTACAGCCACCTGTGTGAACTGGAGGGCTCTGAGGCCATGCCTTTTTCTCTGAGAGGACGTATGCATCACCACACCATCAATGTGTCTTCTCCGGAGAGCGCCGGTTTTATTAAGGGAAAGATCCGGGAATTTGCAGCCCTGTTCTCCTCCGGACAATTCAACATCTGTGCCGATGAGACCTTCGATCTGGGAAAGGGAAGGAGCAGCGGGCTTGAGAAGGAGCTGGGGGTTCACAGACTTTATATTGATTACGTAAAGGAGTTATGTGAGTTCGTGATTTCCTGCGGTAAGCGGCCCATGTTCTGGGGCGACGTCATTACCGGAGCGCCGGAGCTTTTAAAGGAGCTTCCGGCTGGTACCGTCTGCTTAAACTGGGGATATGCGAAAGATCAGAGGGAGGATGAGACCCGGGCGCTCGATGGGGCCGGAGCCATCCAGTATCTCTGTCCCGGCGTGTGCGGCTGGAATTATCTGATTCCTCTGCTTGAAGATGCCTACAGCAATATAAAAATTATGTGTACTTATGCCCGGAAGTACAAGGCTGCCGGGGTATTGAATACAGACTGGGGCGATTTTCTGCATATCAATCATCCGGAATTCAGTATACCGGGCATGATCTACGGAGCTGCATTCTCCTGGAATACGCAGATTCCGGACTTTGAAGAGATCAACAGACAGATTTCGGAAATGGAATACGGCGATTCCACCGGGCGGTTAGTGGGTGTGCTGGCAAAGACCCAGGCGCTTAACGGCTTCACCTGGGAGACGGCGGTCCGGTTTAAGGAACTTAAGACAGGAGCTGCACCGGAATATGAGGAGGACCACAGACAGTATATACAGGGACACATGGAAGCCCTGGAGGGCGTGGATGATAAGAACCGCCGTCTGGAGGAGGTTACCGGGGAACTGTACGGACTTCTGCCCCATATGGACAGCCGTAACCGGCCGGCGGTGAAGGCGTTTGTCGTAGCTGCCGAAGGAATCGGTCTGTTTAACGAGCTGGGGAAGATCATCGCAGAGAGGGATTACGGTTTAAAATATGGTGAGAAACCGGATTCCTGGGAGCTGGCGGAGCGGCTGGAGGTGTGGCTGTACCACTATAAGGAGCTGTACCGCAGTGTCAGCCGGGAATCGGAGCTTGGAAGGATTCAGGAGATTGTTGTGTGGTATGGTGACTATTTGAGGGAGCAGAGATAAGATGGATCGCTATCTGATATTTGATTTGGGAGGGACTTCGGTGAAATATGCCGTTTCGGATAAAGACGGGGCGTTTGACACGGCCGGGGCTTTTGCAACTCCGAGGGAAGGCATGGAGAGAATGCTTGAAGAGATGGAACGGGTATATGAGGCGGTGCAGACGGGACCGGGAGTGACAGAGGCGGCGCCTTCCGGCGGTGACTCCTGCGGAACGCGGATTGTGGGAGCTGCAATCAGCTCTCCTGGAGCGGTGGACATCCGTACGGGCATGGTGGGAGGCATCAGCGCAATCCCGTATATCCATGGTATTCCGCTTGCAGAGGCGGTGAGCCGCCGCCTGAACGGAATTCCTGTCACCATGGAAAATGACGGAAATTGCGCGGCTCTCGGCGAACTGTGGAAGGGGGCGGCAGCCGGCAGGCGGAATATGGTTTCCGTGGTGTGCGGAACCGGAATCGGAGGCGCGATCGTTGTAGACGGCCGGGTATACCGGGGAAGAACCAACAACGCCGGCGAGTTCGGCAATTATCTGGTGAACCGGGAAGGCGGCCGGAAGAGAACGTGGAGTTCCTATACCATGGTGAACCAGGCCGTAAGATATGAGGAACGGACAGGAAGGCATGCCGACGGCAGAGAACTGTTCCGCCTGGCGGAGGCCGGAGACTGCGATGCCGTCCGTCTGGTGGAGGAGTTCTATGAGGCTATGGCTGTCGGCCTGTTCCAGATCCAGTTTACACTTGACACGGAACTGATCGTACTGGGAGGGGGGATCAGTGAAGCTCCCTTCGTTATCCCGGAAATCTATCAACGGATGGAACGGCTGGCTGAAAATACGGAGTTCGGCTTTCTGATGCCGGAGATCGTCCCCTGCCGGTTTGGAAATAAGGCAAACCTGTATGGGGCGTTGTACCATCATCTGACAGCCGGATATGCATAACGGTTAAACGGCGGGGCCCGCTCATACATGCATCACATGCATCGCAAAAACAAGTCAAAGAACCAGCAGAAATAAACGGATTACACGATTGCAGGAGGACAAAATGGACTATCAGTTCAGTAAGGATTTTCTATGGGGGGCGGCCAGCTCCGGTCCCCAGTCAGAGGGAAGCTTTCCGGGGGACCAAAAAGCGGAGATGGAATGGGATTACTGGTTTAAACAGGCCCCGGAGCTGTTTTACGAGGGAGTCGGGCCGTCCGTGGCCTCGGATTTCTATCACAAATATAAAGAGTATGCCGGACTTATGAAGGAGATCGGTATGAATTCCTACCGCACCTCCATTCAATGGAGCCGGCTCATCAAGGATTGTGAAGGAACGGTAAATCCGGAAGGCGCCGCGTTTTATAATGCAGTGATCGATGAACTGCTTAGCCGGGGGATCGAGCCGATCCTGTGTCTTCACCACTTTGATCTGCCCATGTACTGGGTGGAGAAGGGCGGCTTCGAAAACCGGGAAACGGTGGAGGCATTTGCAGCGTATGCGGCTCAATGCTTTGCACTGTTCGGAGACAGGGTGAAGCGGTGGATTACCTTCAATGAACCGATTGTCATCACGGAAGGCGGTTATCTCTATCAGAATCATTATCCGGCTGTCTGCGATGCGAAAAGGGCGGCGCTGGTATCGTATCATCTCCAGCTTGCCAGCAGTCTGGCGGTTAAGGCGTTCAAAAAGAGCGGCAGGGACGGGCAGATCGGCATTGTGCTGAATTTAACGCCTACCTACTGCAGAGAGCCGGAGAATGAGGCGGACAAAAAGAGTGCGGAGACTGCCGACCTGCTGTTTAACAAATCATTCCTGGACCCTTCCATAAAAGGGGAGTATCCCAAAGCCCTGGTGGAGCTGCTGAAAGAAGAAGGAATCTGCCCGGAGGCCAGAGAAGAGGACTTAGAGGTGATCCGCACCAATACGGTGGATTTTCTTGGCGTAAATTACTATCATCCGAGGCGGGTGACGAGAAGAAGCACTCCATATACAGGCCCTCTCATGCCGGAGAAGTATTTCGAGGAATACACATACGAGGGACAGAAGATGAATTTTTCCAGAGGCTGGGAGATCTATGAGCCTGCCATCTATGAAATCGCCATTCATCTGCGCGACAATTACGGCAACATCCCCTGGTATATATCGGAGAATGGAATGGGAGTGCAGGATGAGGAGCGGTTTATTGGTGCAGACGGCACCGTGGAGGATGATTACAGAATTGAATTTATACGGGATCACTTGATCTGGCTTCATAAGGCCATCGAGGAGGGCTGCAGCTGCTTTGGCTACCATCTGTGGGCCCCCTTTGACTGCTGGTCGTGGAAGAATGCGTATAAGAACCGCTATGGCATGATCCGGGTGGATATAAAGGATCACTGCCGGCTTTCGATAAAAAAATCGGGAAGGTGGTTCCGGGAGACGGCGGGGCGGGGCGGTTTTAACAAGTTCTGAAAATATGGCCGCGATTATTTCTTAGAGGTTCCCATATGCCGGTATAGCCCGTAACTTCGGACTGTACCGGCCTTTTTCGTCATTGCTTATTTTCCAGCTGATACTCTTCATATTCTTTTGTGTAGTGGTCGATTTTATGTGCAACCTTCTCAAGATGCTGCTGCATTTCTTCCATGCGTTTTTCTACCTCACACTTGTGTGCGATCAGCAATTCACACCGCTCTTTCAGCGTCTCCGGTCCCTGGTGGCTCAAATTAACAAAGTCGCGGATCTGCCTGATAGACATATCCGTGTTTTTCAGGCACGAAATTAATCCCAGCAGCTCCAGATCCTGGTCGGAGTAACTGCGGATGCCGCTTTTTGTACGCGCGACATTGAGCAGCAGCCCCTCCTTTTCGTAATATCGCAGAGTGTTTGGACTGAGATGTGTTTTTTCTGCTGCAAGTTTGATTGTATATCCCATATAAGGACCTCCTGTCTCTGGTAAACGTTCAATGAAACGGTCAAATGAAAAAAAGCCTTGACTTAGCGTTAACGCTAAGAGTTATGATTATCATACAGTATCATTTGATTATCTGTCATGAAACGAAACAGGAGGAAAAACAATGAAATCATTAACTGACTGCTACAAGCTCGCCAATGGGGTGGAAATTCCCTGCATCGGTTTCGGCACGTGGCAGACACCTGACGGGGATGTCTGCGTATCATCGGTGAAAGCTGCTATCGCAGCGGGATACCGCCACATCGATACCGCTGAAATGTATGAGAACGAAGACAGCGTGGGCAAAGCCATAAAGGAATGTGGTGTCAGCCGGGAGGAGCTCTTCGTTACCTCGAAGTTAAACAACACCGAACACGGCTACGAAAAGACCATGGCGGCGTTTGAGGGGACGATGGAAAAGCTGGGACTTAAGTATCTCGACTTATTTCTGATTCACTGGCCGAATCCCATCGCCTTCCGTGACCACTGGAAGGAGGCCAACGCCGGTACCTGGAAAGCCTTTGAGGAGCTGTACAAAGCCGGCCGTGTCCGCGCCATCGGCATCAGCAATTTCCGGCAGCATCACATCGAAGCTCTGATGGAAACCGCCACAGTTCCCCCGATGGTAAACCAGATGAAGCTTTGCCCCGGGGAGACCCAGGAGGAAGCGGCGGATTACTGCCGCTCCAGAAACATTCTGTTGGAGGCCTACAGCCCCCTCGGAACCGGCCAGATCTTCCAGGTGCCCGAGATGCAGGAGCTGGCCAGGAAATACGGGCGTTCCATCGCCCAGATCTGTATCCGCTGGAGCCTGCAAAGAGGGTATCTGCCGCTGCCCAAGTCGGTTAACCCTGCTCGGATTCAGGAGAATGCCAATGTCTTCGACTTTGAGCTGGAAGCGTCGGATGTTCAGCTGATAGCCGACTTGAAGGGATGCGTGGGATACGCCTCTGATCCGGATACAAGGACATTTTAGTAAATAAGGCTGTTTAAGAGAATTTTATAAAACAAAAAGGAGCATGGTCTGACAACCCGACGGGTATCGTTCCATGCTCCTTTATGTATTTGATTATTCCTCAGAAATAGCGCCTACAGGACAGGCACCAGCACAGGTTCCGCAGCTGATACAGGTATCAGCGTCGATTACGTACTGTCCTTCGCCCTCGGAAATTGCACTAACTGGACATTCGCCTTCACATGTTCCGCAGCTTACGCATGCATCACTAATAACATATGCCATAATAAATTACCTCCTTATATTCTATACATTTGCCTATATTCTATACTATAAATGTAAATTATTCAAGTGGAAAATGATGTAGTTTTTGTTCAAAATTAGGAGCAGAATAAATCCGGGGTACCGGCTCTTCTGTCTTTAATCCCGTGAAGGATTATTTTTTTTTGCTCCCACAGCCTCTTCTCTGGACATCGGCGGCACGTCCTCCAGAGGATAGAGGATGCCGAGATTCTTATATTTTACCTTGCCCATATCGTGGTAAGGAAGTACATCCAGAGCCTTTGCGTATTTTAACGTTCCGATAAAACGGCCCAGATGGTATAAGTCTTTTTCCGAGTCCGTAAGCCCCGGTACAACCACGTGGCGTATCCACATGGGAACCTGCTTCTGATCGAGATACTCTGCAAACTGCAGAATATTCCGGTTCGAGTGACCGGTCAGCGCGCGATGCTTTTCATCGTCAATCTGCTTTAAATCCAGCATGACAAGGCGGGTGGAGGCGAGTAAACGGTCCAGCTGCTCTAAATACGCCTGATCTGAGGCGCGGAAGGTGACGCCGGAGGTGTCGAGACACGTATGAATATCCCTCCGGCATGCTTCCTCGAAGAGCTCTGTCACAAATTCCATCTGGAGAAGCGGTTCTCCGCCGGTCACCGTGATGCCTCCGCCCCGGTAGAAGGGGCGGGAAGCCTCGTACTGGTCCAGAATTTCAGAAACCGTCATGGCGGTTCCTCCATGGAGAGACCAGGTGTCGGGGTTATGACAGTACTGGCAGCGCATGGGACAGCCTTTGGTAAAGACCACCATGCGGATGCCCGGCCCGTCGACGGTGCCGAAGCTTTCAATCGAATGTATCTGACCTGTCGTCATGAGGAAAACGCCTGCCTTTCTGATGGAACGTATGTGGGAAGAAGGACGCGGATTAGATCGCGTCGTGGAACGTACGGGAGATAACCTCGTCCTGCTGTTCCTTTGTAAGCTTAATGAAGTTAACCACGTAGCCGGAAACGCGCACGGTCAGCTGCGGATAGTTCTCCGGATGCTTCTGGGCGTCCAGTAAGGTCTCGCGGGTAAATACGTTGACATTTAAATGGTGTCCGCCTTCCTGTACGTAGCCGTCTAACAGGGAAACCAGGTTATCGATCTGAGAGTCGCTGATGTTTGTATTTGCCATGTTCTTTTCCTCCTGTAATGGTAAAAATTAATAGTTGTCTGAGAAATCCGTTCCACTGTTTTCCGGGTCTTCCTCATCGCTGTCCATACCCTCGAACAGTGTGGGCACGCTGCAGGCCAGATTCCCGGCTGCGCAGTCCAGGGAATTCATGGTGGTAACGGTTTTTGCAGTGGTGGTATCCGCGCTGACATTTCCGTCTTCATCCGAGCGGATATTCATATGACCGCCGCCGCCGGACATAAATGCATCCAGCATGGCGACGATATCGTCAATCTTTTTTTCATCAGGGGCTGCCATAAAAGCACTTCCTTCCTCGATTTAAATGTTGTCTAAATCCACTTCCAGATCGCCGGTAAAGATCTGATCTTCCTTGCCGAGCGCGCCGGGCACGATGGAGAAGGTATTGGAAATACCATCCTGTGCATCTTTAAATGGAAGCTTTGCAACGGAAGCCAGAGAAGCAACGGCTCCGTGGCTGTCGCGGTGGTGCATCGGGTTGGCGCCCGGAGCAAATGCCTCTCCTGCCTTTCTGCCATCCGGTGTTGCGCCGGTATTCTTGCCGTATACGACATTGGAGGTGATGGTCAGGATCGAGGTGGTCGGGATACCTCCGCGGTAAGTGTGGTTGCCCTTTACGTAGTTCATAAAGGTGTGGACAAGATCGCTGGCCAGCTGGTCGACGCGGTCGTCATTGTTGCCGTACTTCGGGAAATCCCCTTCTACGATATAATCCACGACGATGCCGTTTTCATCACGCACGGTCTTTACCTTAGCGTATTTGATTGCGGATAAGGAGTCGGCCACTACGGATAAACCGGCGATACCGGTCGCAAACCAGCGGGTGACCTTTTTGTCGTGAAGTGCCATCTGCACACGCTCGTAGGAGTATTTGTCATGCATATAGTGAATGATGTTTAAGGTGTTGACATAAACGCGGGCCAGCCATCTCATCATGTCCTTGTATGCCTCCATGACCTCGTCAAAATCGAGATATTCGGAGGTGATCGGACGGTACTTCGGACCTACCTGCTTCTTTGTCACCTCATCGATACCGCCGTTGATGGCGTATAATAAGCATTTTGCTAAGTTGGCGCGGGCGCCGAAGAACTGCATCTCCTTGCCGACACGCATGGAAGACACACAGCAGGCAATGGCGTAATCGTCGCCGTGGGTGACTCTCATCAGGTCATCGTTCTCGTACTGGATGGAGGAGGACTCGATGGAAGTCTT
>OLQS01000910.1_pt1 | contig 18835 bp, 14 predicted proteins | sample 1672291 | NCBI WGS metagenome assembly OLQS01 (sample SAMEA3136668, study PRJEB25190) | human gut metagenome | biome: human gut; feature: human-associated habitat; material: faeces | place: Austria | collected 2013
TCGCAAGCGACCGCGCGAGGCGCGAGAATGTGCCAAGGCACATTCTTTTTTACTTTCTGTAGAGATATTTCGGCACACCGTTTTCCATCACACGCTTTGGCTCGCCCTGAATCAGCGGGAGAGCGTAGGCTAAGAAGTCATCGGTGATGTCGTTTCCGGAAGCGCTGATCCATTCCTTCGGAAATTTCTTCTCCTGATTACAGATGAGGCTCACATCCTCCGTAGCGCAGTGCATCGTGTAGGGAACATTGGAGTCACGCTTGAAGGCGATCATTTTCTTTGTCTCCCCTGCGAGAGCTGCCTTCACGCCCGCGGCACCTGCCATAGCGGATTCTTCGATATCCGTCTCAGATACCATCATGCCGCTGCAGCGCTGGTTGACGTTTAACTCGATGGAGCGGACTTTTACGCCGAACTTATCGCGGACAAAGCTCTCTAAGATCTCACCGCATCCGGTGAGCATCTTGTGACCGAAGGAGTCAAGCTTTGCAGCATCAGAGTACTCACAGATAAAGGTTCCGCCCTCATCGGCGATTCCCTCGGAGACGCAGACAACGAGGTTCGGGGACTTTTTGAAAGCCGCGTCGAGATCCTTGTAGAACTGTTCTAAGGAGAATGGTGTTTCCGGAAGGTAGATCAGGCATGGGTTGTCGCCCTCATATTTTCTTGCAAGCTTTGAGGCCGCTGTGAGCCATCCGGCATGGCGTCCCATGATCTCGACGATGGTGACAGATCTCTGCTGATAGACAGAGGCATCAAGAACGATCTCGCGGACAGTGGAGGCAACATATTTTGCAGCGCTTCCGAATCCGGGGGTGTGGTCCGTGAGGACAAGGTCGTTATCGATCGTTTTTGGAATCCCGATGAATTTCACATCGCTTCCGATTTTTTCCGCGTAGCGGGAGAGCTTGTCCACGGTATCCATGGAGTCATTTCCGCCCACGTAGAGAAAGTAACCGATGTTCATCTCGCGGAAGTTGTCAAAGATCGCCGGATAAACTTCGCTTTCTAAATCAGCCGGGAGTTTATAACGGCAGGAGCCGAGGTAAGCAGCCGGAGTGAGTTTTAAGAGTTCCAGCTCTTCGTCAGAAAGATCCGTGGAGAGGTCCATCACATGGTCTGCGAGGAAGCCTTCGATCCCGTTGATCATTCCAAGAACATGTCCGTCTGTGCCGGATTCCCGGAATGCTTTTACTGCGCCGTAAAGACTCGCGTTGATAACGGCGGTCGGTCCGCCGGACTGTCCGATTACAAGATTTTTCATAAGATTCTCCAATCTGAATAGATTTACGCCGGTTGTCATGAAATTTCATGGCAGGTACCGCCGCAGTTTATTATTCCGCCGGAGCCTTCCGAACGGAAAAAACCAAAAATTTTGCACACAGATATTATAAAAAAAGGAAAAAGGAAAATCAATCCTCTTTTTTTATCCAAGGGCCATGTATAAAAATAAAAATACAGGCAATCCTATGATCAGTACCAAAGAAAAAGATTAATACTTATCCTCCCCTTTTTAATACCCTGTTCGCTGACCTTATAGAGGCGGCGGGTGGGGTATTTTTTGTGTACTCGCGCGAAGATGTAGATTGTCGCAAGCGACCGCGCGAGGCGCAGGAATGCGCCAAGGTACATTCTTATTTACAAGGAAAGGCTTGACAAAGCCCGCGGAAAGGATTACTATCAGAAATAGCAATATGGTTATTAAAACTACATGATATAGAAAATAGAAACAAAATAAATAGGAAAGGAAACTGAAAAAATGAGCAAAAAAGGATGGAAAGCCGGAGCAGTGATAGCGGCGGGTGCCGGAATTACAGCAGTACTTGCAGCAAAGAAACGTGGAAAGCAGGAAAAGGATCAGACGAAAAAAACTTCCCATGGGAACAGATCCGATTACCGCAACACAGAGCTCGGGAAGCATGATAAGAACAGCAAGGGAATCTACTACACAAACGGAAATTATGAGGCATTTGCCCGCCCGGAAAAACCGGCCGGGATCGATGAGAAATCTGCATATCTTGTGGGAAGCGGTCTTGCGTCTCTGGCAGCAGCGTGCTTTCTTGTCCGTGACGCCCAGATGCCGGGAAAGAATATCCATATTTTAGAGGCTATGGATATCGCCGGCGGTGCCTGCGACGGAATCGATGATCCGACAAGAGGATATGTGATGCGCGGCGGCCGTGAGATGGAGGATCATTTTGAGTGCCTATGGGATCTCTTCCACAGTATCCCATCACTGGAGGTTCCGGGTGCGTCCGTTCTCGATGAGTATTACTGGTTAAACAAGCATGATCCAAACTATTCCCTCTGCCGTGCCACAGAGCATCGCGGTGAGGATGCCCACACGGACGGGAAGTTCGGTTTGAGCCAGAAAGGCAGCATGGAGATCATGAAGCTGTTCTTTACAAGGGATGAGGACCTCTACGACAAGAGTATCGAGGATATCTTTGACGATGAGGTATTTGGCTCTGAGTTCTGGCTCTACTGGAGAACTATGTTCGCCTTTGAAAACTGGCACAGCGCACTGGAGATGAAACGGTATTTCCAGCGATTCATCCATCATATCGGCGGACTTCCGGATTTTTCTGCCCTGAAATTCACACGCTATAACCAGTACGAATCCCTGATCCTTCCGATGCAGAAATATCTGGAGGCAGCGGGAGTAGAGTTTAAGTTCGGCACGGAGGTCACAAATGTCCGTTTCGAGATCAAAGACGGTAAGAAGACAGCCCGCGCCATTGAGTGCCGCACAAAGAACGGGGACACGGAGATCCCATTGACAGAAAAGGATCTTGTGTTCATCACAAACGGAAGCTGTACGGAGGGAACGATCTACGGTGACCAGAACCATGCACCGGTGGGCGATGCGGAAGTGAGAAGCAGCGGGTGCTGGAGCCTCTGGAAAAAAATTGCGGCGCAGGATCCGTCCTTCGGTCATCCGGAGAAGTTCTGCTCTGATATCGAAAAGACAAATTGGGAGTCCGCGACGGTGACCACAGCAAATGAGGAGATCATCGATCAGATCAAAAAGATCTGCAAGCGTGATCCAAGAACCGGAAAAGTCGTCACCGGCGGTATCGTGAGCTGCCGCGATTCCAGATGGCTCTTAAGCTGGACCATCAACCGTCAGGGACAGTTCAAGAATCAGAAAAAAGAGGAGATCTGCGTGTGGGTATACAGCCTGTTCACAGATGTCCCGGGTGACTATGTGAAGAAGCCGATGAAGGAGTGTACCGGTAAGGAGATCACTGCTGAGTGGCTGTATCATCTCGGAGTCCCGGTGGAGGACATCGAGAGACTGTCAGGAGAAGAGTGCAACTGCACACCGACCATGATGCCGTATATCACCGCATTCTTTATGCCGAGGTCTGCCGGAGACCGCCCGGATGTGATTCCGGACGGTTCTGTAAATGCCGCTTTCCTCGGACAGTTTGCGGAGACTCCGAGAGATACGATCTTCACTACAGAGTATTCTGTCCGTACCGCCATGGAAGCAGTATACGGACTCTGTGGAGTGGACCGTGGTGTGCCGGAGGTATGGGGCAGTGTCTATGATGTGAGAGAGCTCTTAGACAGCACGGTGAAGCTCATGGACGGAAAGTCCCCGCTTGAGATGAAGCTTCCGATGCCGTTTGAGATGTTGAAAAAGCCGCTGCTCAGAAAGATCGATAAGACGATCGTTGGAAAACTTCTGCGTGATCACGATGTTTTGAAGGATTGGATGCTGTAGAGGCGCGGCGCGCAGATAAAATGGATATATGAGAATATAATGAAGATGCCGGAAATGGGGAACTGCCTGTTTCCGGTATTTTTATGCCCAAATATGCCGAAATTTTTTGCGAGAAGGGGAGATCCGCAGTACGTTCTGTTTTTTCCGCTTTGTTTTAAGAATTCGTAAGGGAAAAGAAATGGATTCCCCGGAGCATGTGCGGTAAGATAAGGCTATAAAAAGGAATAATCCTGATACAGGAAAATTTCGGCTGCAAAGGGAAACAGAATGTGAATGCTGCATGTCAGCGGCAAATAAAATCGAATAGTTATAAAAATTGATAAAGGGAGGAAACAGTATGAGAAAATATGGTCTATATCTCCTGATCGCAATGAGTCTCATGACCGGCTGTCAGAAAAAAGATACAGTGACGTTGGATACAGCGGCGGAGACGACACAGGAGAGCAGTGAGACTGGATCCACAGAGGAACGTGAGCCGGAGAGTGCGGTGGAGAGCATGTCGGGCACTGATCAAAACGGGAATATGGGCGCGGATGCCCAGACGGACCGCTTCGCCCTGATCCCTATCGCAGTAAGCGGGGAATATGACGGGGAATGGGATGACACAGACCAGACTCCGATCATCACATCGCGCTGCGACAAGGTCTATGTACAGGGGGACGGATATGATGCGCTGAAGCAGTCACTCATTTCCCTGAATAAAAAGCTGGTCAGCCAGAATAAAGAGGAGTATGCCTCCTATAAAAAAGAAGCTGAGGATATGCGGAACAATTACCCGGATATGAAGCAGTCATATGTCTGCAATTATGAATTTAATCCGGTCCGCTTCGACCATACGGTCGCCAGTATGTACTGGCTGAAATATTATGATCTGGGAGGCGCGCATCCAAGCTCTGTGACGGAATACCACAATTTCGATACACAGACGGGAAAAGAGCTGGAACTTTGCGATGTAGTAAAAGATCTTCCGGGATTCCGGAAATATGTGAAGGAGGAGCTTTCTGACCAGAAGGAGGAGAAAGGATTATTCGAAGATTATGAAACGACCGTGGACAGTCTGTTTGCGGGGACAGATGGATATGGGATGCTGGAATGGTGCATCACAAAAACAGGTGTGCGCATTCATTTTGATCAGTATGTAATCGCCTCATATGCGGCAGGAGTTGTTGAAGTGGAGGTTCCGTTCGCTGGAAATGAAGCGATGTTCCAGACAGACTATATAGGGAAAAAATCAGAAGGCTGGGCGAAAAAGACCAGTCCCTGGGAGACTGTGACGTATGAAAAGGGGGAAACCGATACGTCGGTGAGCTATCATTTTGATGATACTGCGGACGGGTATGACACGAGAAATATCACGATCGAGCGGGAACAGGGCGGAGAGAAGGAAGAATTCACGATGGAACTCTATGGACAGCCCCAGGAAGGCTGGATCGTCATGACGGATGACGGGCACCCATATCTCTACACGGAGATCCAGAGTGAGAACGACTGGAGGACTCTGGAAGTCTTTGACCTGAAGGGAGAAAAGATCCGTCATGTGGGTACATCGAATGACAGTCCTCATGGCGCCCTGTTAAATGATCCGGATGAGTTTTACCTTACCCGCAGGGTAGATGCTCTGGGTACATATGACGCTTACCGGAAATTCCATGTGGGTGAGAGTGGGATGCCGGTGGCAGAGAATGAGGTGTATACAAAAGTCAATGTATGCGACTCGAAGGAGGAAGAGACGGCCCTGGTATCCACGAGGGAGCTTCCGGTGACGATGCTGGAAGCAGGCGGCAGTGAAAAAGAGGAGAGGCTTCCAGCGGGAACAAAGTATTATGTCCGGGCGACAGATCTGGAAAACTTTGTGGACATGGAGCTCTCCGATGGACGCAGATGCCGTCTGGCAGTGAAAAAGTCGGATAAAGGCTGGGGATTCGAGATCGACGGGGTGTATGAAGAGGATTGTTTTGAATTTATCCCGTATGCTGGATAAAAAGAATGTGTCATGGTGAATTTCCACACCGAACGCGCTCACCTGCTGTGATCTGCATCTTTTCGCGAACACGCATTCAGGAATGGGCGGAATCCGGGAAAAACGTCGAAATGCATTGACAAAACATATCCTCATGTTAAAATGGACTTATATGACGATTTGTAGCTGTGAAAATACCAGGCAGTTACGATTATTTGAAATACAGGAGGGGGAACCAATGAAATTTTTCATTGATACAGCCAATGTGGATGAAATCCGCAAAGCAAATGACATGGGAGTGATCTGCGGAGTTACAACAAATCCGTCCCTGATCGCAAAAGAAGGAAAAGATTATGTTGAGACTTTAAAAGAGATCGCTTCTATTGTAGATGGACCGATCAGCGGTGAGGTAAAGGCAACAACAACAGACGCGGAGGGAATGATCGCGGAGGGCCGCGAGATCGCGAAGATCCACCCGAATATGGTCGTTAAGATCCCGATGACCATCGAAGGATTAAAGGCAACAAAAGTTCTTGCATCAGAAGGAATCAAGGTAAATGTGACTCTGATCTTCTCTGCAAATCAGGCACTTCTCGCAGCGAGAGCCGGTGCAGCTTACGTATCTCCGTTCTTAGGACGTCTCGATGATATCTCCCAGCCGGGTATCGATCTCATCGACACAGTTGCAGAAATCTTTGCTCTCCATGATATCGAGACAGAGATCATTGCGGCAAGTGTACGCCACACAATGCATGTGACAGAGTGCGCACTTGCAGGTGCAGATATTGCGACGGTTCCGTATAAGGTGATCGAGCAGATGACACATCACCCGTTAACAGATCAGGGAATTGAAAAATTCCGCAAAGACTATGAAGCAGTTTTTGGTAAATAAGGAAAATTCATGAGGACGCCTTAGGGCGTCCTTTTTTTGCACACTTTTCCATGGTAAAGAGGTAGTGGACAGAATAAAATATGGAAAGAGAAAGGTAAAACAAAAAATGGAAACATCAGCAAAACAAAACAGGGTAGCATTTGCTATCCTTCAGACCGCGATCATCCTGTTAGGCCTCACGGTCTACGCCGCGGGAGTTGTCCTCTTCATCCTCCCGTTAGATATGATCGCAGCGGGAACCACAGGACTGGGCCTTTTTGCACAGCATTTCTTCGCGATCCCGCTCTCCGGCTTCGTGGCAGCCTTCAATATCGTCATGTTCGGCATAGGCTGGGTGGAGCTCGGAAAAAAGTTCGCTGCGACTACCCTGATCGCGACCTTCTATTATCCGTTTATCCTGAACCGTTTAAGCGTGCTCGTGGGGGATTTTATATTCACAAAAGACCCGATACTCTGCGCGATCTTCGCGGGGATCATGATTGGTTTCTCATTGGGGATCGTGATCCGTTCCGGCGCGTCCACCGGTGGCATGGACATTCCGCCGCTTGTCCTGCAGAAACGCTTTAAGATCCCGGTATCCGTGTCCATGTATGCGTTCGATGTGACGATCCTCTTATCCCAGCTCCTTTTCCGTGACCGGGAGAAAATCCTCTACGGAATCATCATGGTCATGATCTACACCATGATCCTGGACAAGATGCTCGTGATGGGGAAAAAGCAGGTTCAGGCGAAGATCATCAGCGAGAAATACGAGGAGATCAACCTTGCGGTCCAGGAACAGCTTGACCGTGGGACGACCTTGTTTCAGGTGGAGGGCGGACACCTTAGAAAGCCGTCCATGGCTGTTGTCACCGTTGTTTCCGGCAGGGAACTTCAGAAATTAAACCGCATCGTCATGGATATCGACGGTGAGGCGTTCATGGTAGTCCATCAGGTCGGAGAAGTCCGCGGCCGTGGCTTTACAGAGATGAAACGCCACCTGGAAGCGGCTGGTTTAAAAAATTAAGCTGTGTACGAGGACTACGTTAGAAAAAAAGTTTCTTAATTTTTTCTGTCGAAAAAGCATAAAAATATTGCTAAGCAGGGGAAAAACTCCTTGAATTTTACGTCAAATCCGTTTATCATTAGAATAGGCAGAAATTTGATTTTCGTCAATTTAAGGAAAAATGGAGGACAGCAAAATGACAAAAACGTCGGCAATCAACAGAATTCATGATTTGCTTGATGACAACAGCTTTGTTGAGGTTGGTGCTTATATTACTGCCAGAAGCACTGATTACAACATGCAGTCTCAGGAAACTCCTGCAGATGGTGTTGTTACCGGTTATGGTACAATCAATGGCGCTCTCGTTTATGTGTACAGCCAGGACGCATCCGTAATGGGCGGATCCATCGGCGAAATGCACGCAAAGAAGATCGAGAAGCTCTATCATATGGCCATGAAAATGGGTGCTCCTATTATCGGGCTTGTTGACTGTGCAGGATTCAGACTTCAGGAGAACATGGATGCTCTGGACGGCTTCGGCAAACTTTATGTATGCCAGGCAATGGCATCCGGTGTGATCCCGCAGATTCAGGCTGTGTTTGGCAATTGCGGCGGCGGAATGGCAGTTGCATCTGAAATGGCTGATTTTACATTTATGGAGGAGAACGCAAAATTATTTGTGAATGCTCCGTTTGTAATCGCTGAGAACGATGCTGACAATTCCAGCGCTGAGTATCAGGCAAAAGAGACAGGAAATGTATGCGCAACTGGTTCCGAGAAAGATATTATGACCGAGATCAGAAACCTTGTTTCCATTCTCCCGGCTAACAACGAGGACGATATGTCTTACAGCGAATGTGAAGATGACTTAAACAGAATCTGCACAGATATCGAAAAGTGCGCAGGCGATACATCCATCGCACTGTCCATGATCTCCGACGATGGCTTCTATATGGAAATGAAGAAGGACTATGCACCGGAGATGGTAACGGCATTTATCCGTTTAAACGGAGCTACCATCGGCTGTGTTGCAAACCGCAGCGAAGTTTATACAGACGGCGAGAAGACTGCCTCCTATGATGCAGCCCTTACCGCGACAGGATGTGAGAAGGCAGCAGCGTTTGTTAATTTCTGCAACGCTTTCGAGATCCCGGTACTTACACTCGTCAATGTAGATGGCTACAAGAACTGCAAATGCAACGAGAAGAAGATCGCGAAAGCGGCTGCACGCCTGACTTACGCGTTCGCTAACGCAGATGTTCCGAAGGTAACTGTCGTTGTCGGCAAGGCAAACGGAACAGCAGGTCTTACCATGAACAGCAAGTCCATCGGTTCTGACATTGTATACGCATGGAAGAACGCGAAGATCGGAGTTATGGAAGCAGCACCGGCTGTGAAGATCATGTATGCTGACGAGATCGCGAAGGCTGACAATGCGGCAGCCCTGATCAATGAGAAGACAGCACAGTATAATGAGATGCAGGCAAGCGCTCTCGCGGCAGCAAAGAGAGGATATGCAGATGATATCATCGAGGCTTCCGAGACAAGACAGCGTGTAGCCGCTGCATTTGAGATGCTGTTCACAAAAAGAGAGGATCGTCCGTCCAAAAAGCACGGAACGATCTAATATGAGGTGGCTGAAATATGAAACAGAGAATTAGAAGAATCTGGCTTGCACTCTGCATGGCAGTTTGTCTCTTCGCGCTTGCAGGATGCTCTGCAGCCGCTGACACCGCTGAAACAATCGATCCGCAGATCGAAATGGCGATGCAGTCCGGCTCTCAGCAGTACCTGGATCTGTTCAACCAGATGGATGATGCTTCCATCGAACAGGCCCTTGCAACAAGCGCAAAGAACAAAGATACTGTTATGGAGAATGCGTTAAAATCCTGGGATTCCATTAAGGATGACCTTGGTGCGTTCGTTTCCAGCGAGACAGCAGTCGTTACAAAGGGTGATGACGGCTATATCGCAAGAATGAACACCGTTTACGAAAAGAGAGCGATGGAATTCACTCTGATCGCAGACGAAGATCTCAGCAAAGTTGAGACAATTTCCTTCTCTCCGGTTTACACAACAGGCGAGAAGATGGCGAAAGCCGGAATGAATACCTTAATGGGTATGGGCGTTGTATTCGCAGTCCTGATCTTCATCAGCTGGCTGATCAGCATGTTCAAATACATCAGCGTATTTGAGGCAAAGATGAAAGCAAAGAAAAATGCGGCAGCGGCAGCACCTGTGGCAGCACCGGCGGCTCCGGCCCCTGCAGCAGCACCGGCTCCGACAGCAGCTCCGGCTGAGGAGGAGAACCTTACCGATGATACAGAACTCGTTTCCGTGATCACAGCAGCAATCGCAGCTTACGAGGGAAAAGAGACTGTTGACAACGGACTTGTAGTCCGCTCCATCAAACGTGTTTCTAACAGAAACTGGAATTAATATTATCAGGAGGAAATCACAATGAAAAATTATACAATCACAGTAAACGGTAATGTATATGAAGTAACAGTAGAAGAGGGCTTCACAGGCGCAGCTTCCGCACCGAAGGCAGCAGCACCGGCTCCGAAGGCAGCACCGGCAGCAGCACCGAAGGCAGCTCCGGCACCGGCAGCAGCTCCGGCAGCTCCGGCTGGCGCAGCAGGCGCAGTAGCAGTTACAGCTCCGATGCCGGGTAAGATCCTTGGCGTTAAGGCATCTGCAGGTCAGGCTGTTAAGAGAGGTCAGGTTCTCCTGATCCTTGAAGCTATGAAGATGGAGAACGAGATCGTTGCTCCGCAGGACGGCACTGTTGCAACAATCAACGTTGCTGTTGGTGATTCTGTAGAGCCGGGTGCTACACTCGCTACATTAAACTAATTTTCTGCTGACTGCAGATTCCACATGGAGGGATTAACATGGAATACATTCAAAATACACTTTTGAATCTTCTTCAGCAGACAGCATTCCTGAATTTAAGCGTAGGAAACCTGATCATGATCTTAGTTGCGTGTATCTTCCTTTACCTTGCGATCGGAAAAGGATTTGAGCCGCTTCTTCTTGTACCGATTTCCTTTGGTATGCTGCTTGTAAATATCTACCCGGATATTATGCTGAGCATTGAAGATTCTTCTAACGGAGTTGGAGGACTTCTTCACTACTTCTATTTACTGGATGAGTGGAGTATTCTTCCGTCCCTGATCTTCATGGGTGTAGGCGCGATGACAGACTTCGGTCCGCTGATCGCTAACCCAAAGAGCTTCCTTTTAGGCGCTGCCGCACAGTTCGGTATCTACGCCGCTTACTTTATGGCTATTTTCATGGGCTTCAATGACAAGGCAGCCGCAGCGATCTCCATCATCGGTGGTGCTGATGGCCCGACATCCATCTTCCTTGCAGGTAAGCTTGGACAGACTGAGTTCATGGGACCGATTGCCGTAGCAGCTTACTCCTACATGGCCCTCGTTCCGATCATTCAGCCGCCGATCATGAAACTCCTGACAACAGAAGAAGAGAGAAAGATCAAGATGGAACAGCTTCGTCCGGTATCCAAACTTGAGAAGATCCTCTTCCCGGTTATCGTTACGATCGTTGTTTGTATGATCCTTCCGACAACTGCTCCGCTCGTTGGTATGCTTATGGTTGGTAACCTTTTCCGTGAGTCCGGCGTAGTTAAACAGTTACAGGAGACAGCTTCCAACGCTCTTATGTACATCGTTGTAATCGTACTCGGTCTTTCCGTTGGTGCTACAACAAGTGCTGAGAGATTCTTAAAAGTTACAACTATCAAGATCGTTATCCTTGGACTTATCGCGTTCGCGTTCGGTACAGCTGCCGGCGTTATCTTCGGTAAGATTATGTGCAAGGTAACTGGTGGTAAGGTTAACCCGTTAATCGGTTCTGCCGGAGTATCCGCAGTTCCGATGGCAGCCCGTGTATCCCAGAAGGTTGGTTCAGAGGCAGATCCGACAAACTTCCTTCTCATGCACGCAATGGGACCGAACGTAGCCGGTGTTATCGGTACAGCAGTTGCTGCCGGTACCTTCATGGCTATCTTCGGAGTTTAATTGAAACCGAAACTTTTAATATAGGGGAGGTCTGCCTGGGCAGATCTCCCGGTAGGAGGATAATAAAATGGCAGAAGTTCAGAAAAAGCCGGTTAAGATCGTTGAGACCGTTCTTCGTGATGCGCATCAGTCTCTCCTTGCAACAAGAATGACGACTGATCAGATGCTTCCGATCGTTGACAAAATGGACAAAGTTGGCTACCATGCGGTAGAATGCTGGGGCGGCGCTACTTTTGATGCCTGCCTGCGTTTCCTGAAAGAAGATCCGTGGGAGAGACTCAGAAAGCTGAGAGCCGGTTTCAAGAACACGAAGCTCCAGATGCTGTTCCGTGGACAGAATATCCTTGGATACAATCATTATGCAGACGATGTGGTTGAGTACTTTGTACAGAAATCTATCGCTAACGGAATTGATATTATCCGTATTTTTGACTGCCTGAATGATATCAGAAACCTTGAGACTGCTGTTAAGGCAACAAAGAAGGAAGGCGGACATGCCCAGATCGCCCTTTGCTATACATTAGGCGATGCGTATACACTTGATTACTGGAAGAATATCGCTTCCGAGATCGAGAGCATGGGCGCTGACTCCCTCTGCATCAAGGATATGGCTGGTCTTTTAACTCCGTACGCAGCTTCCGAGCTCGTTACGGCATTGAAACAGGGCACAAAGCTGCCGATCGACCTGCATACACACTATACCTCCGGTGTTGCTTCCATGACATATTTAAAGGCTGTGGAAGCAGGCTGCGATATCATTGACTGCGCAATGTCTCCGCTGGCTCTCGGTACATCCCAGCCGGCAACTGAAGTTATGGTTGAGACATTCCGCGGCACCAAGTATGATACTGGTTATGACCAGAATCTGCTTGCAGAGATCACCGATTACTTCACACCGATCCGTGAGGAAGCTTTAAAGAGCGGCCTTCTGAATCCGAAGGTTCTCGGTGTAAACATCAAGACGCTCCAGTATCAGGTACCGGGCGGAATGCTTTCCAACCTTGTTTCCCAGTTGAAGGAAGCTGGTCAGGAAGACAAGTACCGCGCAGTGCTTGAGGAGATCCCGAGAGTAAGAAAAGACTTCGGTGAGCCGCCGCTTGTAACTCCGTCCTCCCAGATCGTTGGTACACAGGCTGTATTGAACGTTCTTGCCGGCGAGAGATATAAGATGGTTCCGAAGGAGTCCAAGAAGATCATGATGGGCGAATTTGGTAAGACGGTAAAACCGTTCAACAAAGAAGTCCAGAAGAAGATCATCGGCGATGCAACTCCGATCACCTGTCGTCCAGCAGACCTGATCGAGCCGCAGCTGCCGAAATTCGAGAAGGAATGCGCACAGTGGAAACAGCAGGATGAGGATGTATTATCCTATGCTCTGTTCCCGGCTGTAGCAAAAGACTTCTTCGAGTACCGTGAAGCCCAGCAGACAAAGGTTGACCGCAAGGTTGCTGATAAGGAAAGCAAGGCTTATCCGGTATAATTTTGCAGTAAATCTAAATATTAATTGACGAAATAACATGAAGTCCGGCATTTCCGTGAGGAGGTGCCGGACTTTTTATGCGCACTTTTTTAATTTTTCATTAAGAAAATGCGGCAATATTTGGAATTTGTGTGAAGTTTCCCATACGCGGTTGACAGGAAAGTCCATTTGTCTTTATAATGGGTATGATGTCGGTTTTCTGCTAAAATTTCATAAAACCGGCAGTGGGAGAGAAAAATAACATGACAAAAAGACAAAGAAGATTTCTGGCACTGATGCTCGGTGCAGTTCTTTTAGGAGACTGTGCGGGCCGCGCCGGAACAATAATATCCGGACTTTCAAGTGCCTATGCGGCAACGGGTTCGGCGACAGTAAATGCCACGACCCTGAACGTGAGAAGTACGCCGGGGACAACGGGAGCTATCGTAAAAAAACTTGCATATGGGGCAGCGGTTACGGTTGTCTCTGAGACTGCGGGATCAGATGGAAAGACCTGGTATAAGATCAAATTTTCTTCCGGTTCCGGGACACAGGAAGGTTATGTCCGTTCAGATTTTATTAAATTCCCGGTATCCTACAGCTACGATTCTAATTTTGAGAGCTATCTGAGCAGTCAGGGATTTCCGGAAAGCTATAAGGCATCCCTGCGCACACTCCACACGGAACATCCGACCTGGGTCTTTCAGGCACAGAAGACCGGACTTAACTGGAGTGATGTGATGGAAGCCGAAGGAGCGGTTGGAACAAATCTGGTATCTAAGGCCAGCATTTCATCCTGGAAGTCCACGGATTACGGTGCCTATGACTGGAATTCAGGTAACTGGACCGGTTTTGATGGTGCATCCTGGGTGGCTGCATCAAAGGATATCGTTGCCTATTATATGGATCCGCGTAATTTCTTAAATGATACCTATGTGTTCCAGTTCCTGCATCACGCTTATGACAGCAACGCCCAGACGAGAGAGGGACTGACAAGCCTGATCACGGGAACATTTCTGGAAAAGACACCGGATGAGACGACGTCGGCCCAGAGTGTTCAGGAGACATCGGGAGCTGGAAACACAGGAACCGTGAATCATAACACGGGCACAGAAACATCCGGCAACCTCCAACAGGGTGAAAACTACGGACCGGGAATGAATTCTGGTACATCGAATGGAAGTCCTTCGGGAAACGTCACCGGTAGTTCCGGAAACGGAAGTCAGGGTGTGAGCCTCGAGGGACCGGGATCCGCAGTGAGCTCCACGATCAGCCAGAGAAAAATGCATACAACGGCACTTCCTGAGGTGGAGTATGGTCCGGGAATGGACGCGTCCGCGATCACTGACGATAACACCGGAGCATCCAACACATCACCGGTACCGACGGGACAGACATATGTGGATATTATTATGAAGGCAGCGTCCCAGACAGGTGTCAATCCGTATGTTCTCGGCGCGATGATCCTTCAGGAACAGGGGACTGGAAAATCAGGAAGTATTTCCGGAAAGACCGCCGGTTATGAAGGCTTCTATAACTTTTTTAATATCGGCGCTTTTGCGTCGGGATCCATGTCCGCGGTCACAAGAGGTCTCTGGTATGCATCCCAGTCGGGAAGCTACGGAAGACCGTGGAATTCCATTGAGAAATCCATCATCGGCGGCGCGACCTACTACGGAGAGAATTTCCTGAAAAACGGACAGGATACTTTCTATTTAAAGAAGTTTAACGTGCAGGGAAGTACCCCGTACAAACACCAGTATATGACAAATGTGGAGGGCGCGGCCGGAGAGGGTGCAAAGTTGGCGCGAGCTTACACGGACGAGATGAAGAAACAGGCGCTCGTATTTAAGATCCCGGTGTTCAATAACATGCCGGAGGCCGCATGCGCGAAGCCGACTGTGACAGGAAGCCCGAACAACAAACTGTCAGGAATCACGATCGAGGGATATTCCCTGACACCGACCTTTAATAAGGATACAGAGAAATATGATCTCGTCGTGGATTCTTCTGTTTCTTCCGTCAATATCCGTGCCACAGCGATCGATGCCAAAGCATCTGTCAGCGGAGCGGGAACCATAAACCTTGGAGGCGGAACGACGATCGTAAAGATCGTGGTGAAAGCTGAAAACGGCGATATACGTACCTATCAGGTTTCCATCGCGAAAGGAAATGGGAATGGAAGTACCACGGTAGTCTCACCGTCAACGGGAAGTTCTGCCGGATCGACGGGCAGCGGATCGACTGTGGGACCCGGCGGATCGACCGGTACGTCCAACAGCGGAAGCAGTTTCAGTACTACCGGTCCCGGAGGTGCAGTTTCCGGATCGCAGAACTCTTATCCGGAGGGTGCTTCGGGGTCTGGAAAGCTTGTGACGTCATCGATAGGAATGAGCGGAAGCTCCTCTGATACAGGCTCCGGCTCTTATCCGGAGGGTGCGTCCGGCAGCGGAAAACTTGTGACAGGTAACTGATCCGGAATGCGTTTTTGCGCGGCGGTGAAGGGATTGAACAGTTACGTTTCTGGATAGACTATGCTTAGAAGTCTGGACAGAACTTGTGGAAACAGATCAGGTTCTGTCTGGAAAATACTGGAATAGGAGATAAAGAAATATGAATAAATACATGAAAAAACTGGCGGCGGGACTTCTGGCGTTTGCGCTGATGGTCATGCTGCTGCCGGCCGGTTCTCTGGTTTCGTTCGCGGCCAGCGGAAAACTCTCGTTTTCCGACCCGACCGCATCTGTAGGAGATCAGGTATCCGTGACAATGAAGATCGCCGCGGACGCAGCTCTTGGTTCCTCAGATGTGATGCTTCAGTACGACGCGGATGCTCTTGAGTTCGTCAGTGGAACGAACTCAAACGGTGGTGCCGGATCAGTTCGCGTCATCGGTTCCGCGGAAGCTGCAGACCAGAAGACATTCAGCTTCACATTAAAGTTTAAGGCATTAAAGGCAGGAACCTCCTCCATCACGGTAAAATCCCAGGAGGTTTATGATGCCGATTCAAAGGCGGTCACGCTGGATCATGTTGGAAGCTCTTCTGTGAAAGTTAATGCTGCGGACACTTCCTCTAAAGACGCATCCTTAGCGTCTCTCACGATCTCACCGGGTACCTTAAAACCGGCCTTCTCCGCAGATGTAACAGAGTATACAGCGGCTGTTTCCAGTGATGTGACATCTGTTACGGTCAGTGCACCGGCAAAGGATGGCGGCGCGAAGGTTGCTGTCAGCGGAAACGATGAGCTGCAGGATGGAGAGAACACGATCACCTGTACCGTGACGGCAGAGGATGGTGTGACCACAAAGACCTACACCATCGTTGTCACAAAGTCTGATGACGCAGCCGCCTCCGATGGGGAGACAGGTGCTGATTCCGCAGAGACAAACGCGGGGGTTGTCGGACAGGACGGCAACTGGACGGTTGCGGATACCTTTGATGACTCGGAGCTTCCATCCGGCTTTACGGCCACGGAGATCGAGTACGAGGGAAAAACAGTAAAGGCAGCCACAGATGACTCCGGAATTACGTTACTTTACATGACTGATGATTCCGGCAACGGAGATTTCTTTGTTTACAACAGTGAGACAGGAACCTTATCTGCCTATGTTGTCGTGAAGATGGCAGAAAAGACGGTTGTAGTTCTTCCGCCGGAGTGCATCCCGGAGGAAACGAAACTTCCGGATGGCTTTGCCGAGTGTACGATCGATATCGGAAACCACACGGTTCACGGATGGATCTGGAAAGACAACGGAGATTCCGCACCGGAATATTGCATCGTTTATGGCCGCAATGAGAACGGTGAGGAGGGATTCTACCGCTACGATCAGAAAGAGATGACACTTCAGCGTTACTTCCAGGATCCGGACGCAGCGGATGCCCGCAGCAAATACTTAAAGGTTGCTGAGGATTACAACAGTCTGTTAAAGGACTATGAGATCCGCGGATTCTTTGTGATCGGACTCTTTGGTCTCAGCATTGTTCTGGTGATCATTATCATCGTTCTTCTACTTAGAAAACCGAAGACGCCGAAGAATCTGGTACGGGGCGGTTACGATGATTATGATGATTATGAGTCCGGACGGAAAAACAGCAGATCTGAGCTGAAAAAAGTACAGAAGTCCGGAAAGACAGCGAAAGCGCCGGAGAGAAGACAGATGTCCGGAACACCTGCCCAGCGGGAAGAGGTTTTCGATGATGAAGAGGAAGCAATGCCTCGCAGAAGACCGGCTGCCGCAGAAAGACAGGAACCGTTGAAAACAGAACCTGTTTCCGAAAGAACGGACGTCCCGGAGCGACCGGCAAGACCGATGAAACAGAACGTGGAGGATATGGAAAAGGATCTTTCAAAGAATCTGGCAATGGAAGCTGCGAAAGCAGCTCCGAAGGCAGCTCCGGCCGCGAAAACGGAGAAGGAAGACGATGATCTGGAGTTTATTGATCTGGATCTGTAAATAAGAGCATGAAAAAAGTGCCGTGGGAAGCAGATAAAAGCTTTTCACGGCACTTTTTTTATCACCGGTTCATCTCACTGACAGGTCCTGTGGAGTGGTGCTCATGGATGATACGGTCGATCTCCTTAAAGTCGGAGGACGGAAGATCGCCCGGTACGGTATTCTTGACACTGGATGTAGCGTTACCGAACTGCATGGCCTTTTCCGGATCGCCGTATTTTAAGAGACCGAAGAGAACTCCTGCGACGTATGCATCGCCGGAACCGATCCGGTCGATTACATCGATATCGTTGTATGGTTCTTCTGTGTAATATTTATCGGTGCGGGCATCGTAGACGATGGAAGTAAAGTTGTGTTTTCGCGGGCTGATGACGGTACGCTGGGTAGTAGCCACGATCTTGACACCGTAATCGGTGGCATAGCTCTTCATGATATCTTTCAGATCGCCGGTCTTTTTGAACATGCGGCGGCTTGTCTCCTCAGAGACAAAGAGTACGTCGATCAACGGAAGAATCTCCTCGATGGTCTTTCGCGCTTCCTCTTCACTCCAGAGATTTGCGCGGTAGTTCACATCAAAGGAAATAATGGCTCCGGCAGCCTTGAAACGACGGATCAGCTCCACAGCGACGTTCTGCATATTCTGACAGAGTGCCAGAGAGATTCCGCTTGTATGGAACATTTTTGCGGAATGATAAATATCCTCCGGGATCTCGCTCATCTTGATCCTTGTGACAGATGCCTGATGGCGGTCATAGACGATCGTAGGTTTTCTTGGAGCGGCGCCCATCTCATAATAGTAGAGTCCAAGTCTTGCGTCCGGTGTATCATCATAGACCAGATAGTCATCGGACACTCCGACAAAACGGATCCGGTTCTTGATAAAGGTTCCGAGTTCATTCTGTGGCAGCTTGGAAACGATACCGGTACGGAGTCCTAAAAGGGCAACGCCGGAAGCAACATTGAGTTCTGCTCCACCGGCACGTTTTTCAAAGATATCGCCATCGACGATGCGGGCATGACGCGGTGGTGAGAGACGCAGCATGATCTCGCCAAATGTAATCAGATCGAAAGAATTTTTGTCCATATCATTTCCTCCGGATTATATATATTTTGTGAAAAATTTAGCAGGCTATATTCACAGTATAATCCCGGAATAGAAATTCGTCAAAGGATTTTCAGTAATTTTTGACGATGATTTTCGAAAAAACTGAAAGAACAGACAGGAATGTGAAAACAGGAGAAGGTCATGGTTGAATAGTAACAATTCCGGGAACTTGTGAAATTTCCCTCTTTAATTCTTTGGGAAAATGT
>OLQS01000911.1_pt1 | contig 18833 bp, 15 predicted proteins | sample 1672291 | NCBI WGS metagenome assembly OLQS01 (sample SAMEA3136668, study PRJEB25190) | human gut metagenome | biome: human gut; feature: human-associated habitat; material: faeces | place: Austria | collected 2013
CGCCAAGGGGCTGCGGAAAAAGCGGCAAGCGCAACTCGCAGGCGGTGCAGCAAGGCAAGCAATCAGCCCAGTGGGCTGTTGCTTAGCCCACGGGTCCCAACGGCTAGGAATGTCAACAGTTGGTGACTACCGTACACATTTGTGTGCTGGATTTTTTATTTAGTCGAGCGCGGGATTTGAACAGCAGCGGAGCCGACCGCCGCCTGCGGCGGAAACAGGGAGGCGAGGCTGGGGCAGCGCTCCGTTTTTTCAAAGCCCCGCCAAGGGGCTGCGGAAAAAGCGGCAAGCGCAACTCGCAGGCGGTGCAGCAAGGTAAGCAATCAGCCCAGTGGGATTTTTAGGTTTCTCTATCTCTTTCCCTGAAAATATGGTAGAATAGTACCACTACGACACAGGGAGGTCTTTCTATGCTCAAACGTCTGCGCAGCGCCCACCCGATGCTCTACTGCCTCGGGGCCGAGGTGCTGTTTCTGGGGATGCTGTTCGTGGCGTCGATGGTGTCGCTTCTGGGGATCTTATTCGTCCTGCGCGACCTCGAGATGGCCGACGACTATCTGCTGACGACCCTGCAGGAGGCAGCGGGCATCCTGACGGCCTGCTTCCTTCTGGCCCGCACCGGGAAGATCGGCCTGCTCCGCCGCCGGGGCAGCGGCTTCTTCAACGGTCTGCTGGTGGGCCTGTACCCCATCGCACTCATCAGCTACAACGCCTATAACACCCTGCTGTTCGGCCGCCCGGAGGGCGATATGCTGCCCGCGTGGCGCATCGTGTGGTTCCTGCTGGGCATGACCAGCGTGGGCGTGGCCGAAGAGTTTCTGTTCCGGGGGGTCATCGCCCAGACCCTGCTTGAGCACTTCGGCACCAGCCGGGGCGGCGTCTGGAAAGCCTGTCTGCTGTCGGGCCTGTACTTCGGCGCGGCCCACCTGACCAACCTCACCGGCAGCGCGCCGCTGGGCGTGCTGATGCAGTGTGTCTTTGCGGCGTCGCTGGGCACCCTGCTGGCGGCAGTCTATTTCCGCACCGGCAACATCTGGGTGACGGTGTTCATCCACGCCGCGATGGACATCACCTCCATGCTGGTGGGCGGCTTGTACGGCACCCAGTCGGTGGCCGACAGCATCAGCACCTACGACATCACCATGCTGGCGTCGGTGGCGGTCTATCTCATCCCCACAGCGTTCCTGCTGCGGAAAAAGAAGATCGGCGAAGTGGAGCTTTACTTCGGACGGGATGCGGTGTCAGAGAATGCATAAGAAAAAGGAGCCGTGAGGCTCCTTTTTTCGTTATACCTTATTCGTAATCAATGGGCAGCGTGGGCAGGCCGTTCAGCTCCAGCCCGGCGGTATGGCCTGCGATGTACTGGTAATACCCCTGCGCCGCGATCATGGCGCCGTTGTCGCCGCAGAACTTCAGCTCAGGCAGATAGACCTTTGCGCCCAGCTTCTGGGCACCGTCGTTGACCAGCTGGCGCAGACGGCCATTGGCTGCGACGCCGCCCGCGAGGCAGACCTGCTTTGCGCCGGTGTCGGCGGCGGCGAGGAGGAGCTTTTCGGCGAGGATGCCTGCGATGCGCTCCTGAAAGCTGGCCGCAAGGTCGGGCACATGGATCTCAGTGCCCTTCATCTGGGCCTGATTCACCTCGTTCAGCACAGCGGTCTTGAGGCCGGAGAAGCTGACGTTGTATCGGCCCTCGACGTGGGGGACGGGCAGGCGGTAGGCCTTCGGGTCTCCGGTCTTGGCGGCGTTGGCGACGCTGGGGCCGCCGGGATAGGGCAGGCCCAGCGTCCGGGCCACCTTGTCGAAGGCCTCACCGGCGGCATCGTCCACCGTGTGGCCGAGGATGTGGTAGTGGGTGTAGTCCTGCACCTCCACGATGTGGCTGTGTCCGCCGGATGCCACGAGGCAGAGGAAGGGCGGCTTCAGCTCGGGGTGGGTGAGGTAGAGGGCCGCGATGTGGCCCCGCAGGTGGTGGACCGGCACCAGCGGCTTGCCCGCCGAGTAGGCGAGGCCCTTGGCGAAGTTGACGCCCACCAGCACCGCGCCGATGAGTCCGGGTGCGAAGGTGACGGCCACGGCGTCCACATCGTCGATGGTCTTTCCGGCGTCCAGCAGGGCCTTTTTGACGGTGGCGCTGATGAACTCGCAGTGGCGGCGGCTGGCGATCTCGGGCACGACGCCGCCATAAAGCGCCTGTTCCTTGACGCTGGTGGAGATGACGTTGCTCAGCAGATGCCGGCCATCCTCCACCAGAGATGCGGCGGTCTCGTCGCAGGTGGATTCGATTCCTAGAATGATCATGGTCTTAGTGGGCCTCCAGCCAGTTTTTGCCCTGATGCACCTCGGTGCTCAGGGGCACAGCGTAATTGACACAGCCTTCCATCTCTTCTTGTAAGATGGAAGCGGCCTTTGCGGCCTCCGCTTCCGGGGCCTCCACGATGAGTTCGTCATGGACGGTCAGGATGAGGCGGCTCTCCATCTTCTCGTCCCGCAGACGCCGCCAGACCCGCACCATCGCCAGCTTGATGACGTCGGCGGCAGTGCCCTGAATGGGGGTGTTGCGGGCCATCCGCTCGCCGCTGGCCCGGATGTTGTGGTTGTTGCTGGTCAGCTCGGGCAGGGAGCGGCGGCGTCCGAAGAGGGTGGACACATAGCCGCAGGCCCGGGCGTCGGAGATGGTCTTGTCCATATAGCCGCTCACCTTCGGGAAAGTGGCCAGATAGTTTTTCAGGAAGGCGTCGGCCTCCTTGACGCTGACGCCGATGTCCTTCGAGAGGCTGTACGCGCCCTTGCCGTACATGATGCCGAAGTTGATGGCTTTGGCAGAGGAGCGGAGGCGGGGCGTGACCTGCTCGAGGGGCAGGTTGTAGATCTTCGCGGCGGTGCTGCGGTGGATGTCCTCGCCGGTCAGGAAGGCCTGCTGCATATGCTCGTCGCCGGTGACGTGGGCGAGGATGCGCAGCTCGATCTGGCTGTAATCGGCGTCCACCAGCACGCAGCCGGGCCGCGCCACAAAGTAGGCGCGGAGCTGGCTGCCCAGCTCGGTGCGGATGGGGATGTTCTGCAGGTTGGGGTTGTCGGAGGAGAGGCGTCCGGTGCGGGCTTCGGTCTGGTTGAAGCGGGTGTGGATGCGGCCATCCTCCGCGATGACCTTCAGAAGACCCTCGACATAGGTGGAGTTGAGCTTCTGGTAGGCGCGGTACTGCAAAATGTCCTCCACCAGCGGGTAGTCCCGCAGGGACTCCAGAGTCTCGGCGTCGGTGGACCAGCCGCGCTGGGTCTTCTTGCCGTGGGGCAGGCCCATGGTGTCGAAGAGCATCTCGCCCAGCTGCTTGGGGCTGTTGGGGTTGAAGCTGGCGCTGCCTGTCTCCATATGGATGCGGGTGAGGACGTCTTCCAGCTCGGCCCGCATTTTCACGCCGAACTTCTCGATGCCCTCCCGGTCCACGAGGATGCCGATGCGGGTCATGTCGGCCAGCACCTGTGCCAGCGGGAACTCGATGTCGCTGTAGAGCGCGTCCTCGCCCAGCGCGGTGATCTCCGCCTTCATCTTGGCGAAGAGGTCGGCCAGAGCACCGGCGTCCGGCCATGCCTCACAGGTGAAGGCAGCGTCGGCACGGTAGCGGATGATCAGCTCGGAGAGGTTGTACTTCGAGGCCGAAGCGTCCAGCAGATACGCCGCCAGCTTGCCGTCCCAGACGATGCTGCTGCCCCAGCCGCCCGCCGCCATCGCACGGGCGTAGAGAGGGGCGCTGTCGAAGACGTCGAGGGCGACGTCCGCGTTGTCCAGCAGGCGGAGGAGGTCGTCGGCCTCCAGCGGGAAGACGGTCCTGTCCTGCACGGCATACCATGCAGCAGGCTGCAGCTCCACGATGCGGGTGCCCTGCTTTCCCATGACGGCAGGCCGGGCCGCCACGAGGTAATGGCCCTTCGGCTCTGCGGGCAGAGCGGCGATCCCGGCCTCCGGCAGCGGCCCGGCGCTGGCCTTGGCCGGGTCTGCAGCAGGCGCGACGTCGCTGAGGCCGAAGCGGGTGATGAGGGAGTGCAGCTCCAGCTCCTGCATCAGCCGGACGGCCTCGGCTTTGTTGCCCTCACCCACGACATACGCACCCTCGGCGGTGTCGATGGGGGCGTCGGTGCGGATGGTGCCCAGCGTGTAGCTCAGCTCAGCCATCGCCCGGTCCTCGGCCAGATGCTCCCGCTGCTTGGGCTTGATGGTCTTGTCGGCAGTGTCGTCGAGGTGGGCGTAGACCCCTGCGAGGCTGCCGTATTTCTGGATGAGGGTGACGGCGCTCTTCTCGACCGTACCGTACTGGCAGATCAGCTTCACGGCGCTCTTCTCGCCGATGCCCTTGACGCCCGGGATGTTGTCGGAGGCGTCGCCCATCAGGCTCTTGATGTCGATGAGCTGGCGGGGGGAGACGCCGTATTTCTCCTTCACGGCCTCCACGTCCATGGTGACGGTCTTGCTGCGGCCCATAGCGGTGGTGGCCAGCAGGACGGTGGTGGTGTCGCTGACCAGCTGCAGGCTGTCCCGGTCTCCGGTGGCGAGGAAGCAGTCGTCGCTGCGGGCGGCGCAGGCGGCGGACAGGGTGCCGAGGATGTCGTCGGCCTCCCAGCCCTCCGCCGTCACCTCGCGGTAGCCCAGCGCAGCCAGAAGCTCTTTCAGCACCGGCATCTGTGCAGCCAGCTCGTCGGGCATCTTGTGGCGGGTGGCCTTGTAGCCGTCGTACATTTTGTGGCGGAAGGTGGGGGCCTTGAGGTCGAAGGCCACGGCCACCTCGTCGGGGTCACATTCCTTGAGCAGGGAGAGCAGGATATTCAGAAAGCCGAAAATGGCGTTGGTGTAGCGGCCGTCCTTGGTGGTCAGCAGCTTGATGCCGTAAAAGGCACGGTTGGCGATGCTGTTGCCGTCGATGACCAGTAAACGCATAGCTTGTGGTCCTCCATTCCATAATTTCACATCTTATAGTATAGCACGAACGGCGCAAAGAAAAAAGAGACTGCGGAATAAACCTCTCCGTCACGGCTGACGCCGTGCCACCTCCCCTATCGAGGGGAGGCTTTGGCATACCGGAAAACTTTACCTCTTCGCCAGAGGCTCCCCTCGGTAGGGGAGCTGTCGAGCGAAGCGGGACTGAGAGGTTGCGTCAAGCGGAGCTTTACCCGTTATACTTGCTCTGCGCCAGACCGAGCTTGCCGTCCATGATGAGCTTGGCGGCGGCTTCGAGGTCGGGCAGGCGGTCGGCGAGGGCCTTGGCGTCGTCGGGCGGGAACTTGCCCAGCACCCAGTCGGCGAGGTCGTAGTCCGGGCGGGGCTTTGCGCCCACTCCGATGCGGATGCGGGGGAAGTTTTCGCCGCCGAGGCGGGCGATGATGCTCTTGAGGCCGTTGTGGCCGCCTGCCGAGCCGGAGGGCCGGATGCGCAGCTTGCCGGGGCTTTGGGTGATGTCGTCGCAGAGGACGATGACGTGGTCGGCGGGGATCTTGAAGAAGCCCGCCAGCGGGGCGATGGAGTCGCCCGAGAGATTCATATAGGTCAGGGGCTTGAGGAGCACGACCTTATGGCCGTCCACCTCGCCCTGCCCCCACAGACCCTGAAACTTGGTCTTGGAGACGGAGATGCCCCATCTGCCCGCCAGATCGTCCAGCGCGGAAAAGCCTGCGTTGTGGCGGGTGCCGTCGTATTTTGGCTCCGGGTTGCCGAGGCCGGCAATGAGCCAGATGTCATTGGTATTCATACTGTATTCTGCCTTTTTGTGTCTGAGCTGTTTTTCGAACAGTATATTATTATAACATACGCGCGCGCAAAAAGATACACAAAAAGCGCAAAAAAAGCCGCCGTGCGGGCGACACGGCGGCGTGGGGAGCGGGGGTCAGCCCTGCTCCTGTTCCAGTTTCTGCTTTTTTGCAATGTACGCTTCCATCTTCGGCTCGGCCCAGCCGTCGAGGTTGGTCTGGCGCTCGCGGGCGATGCCAAGTGCCTGCGGGGGCACGTCTTTGGTGATGGTGCTGCCGGCGGCGGTGTAGGCTCCGTCGCCGATGGTGACGGGGGCCACGAGGTTGGTGTTGCAGCCGATGAAGCAGTAGTCGCCAATGGTCGTGCGGAACTTATCCTTGCCGTCATAGTTGCAGGTGACGGTGCCGCAGCCGAAGTTGCAGTATTTGCCCACATCGCTGTCGCCGATGTAGGTCAGGTGGCTGACGGTATTGCCCCGGGCGAAGCTGGAGTTCTTCGTCTCGACATAAGCGCCCAGATGCACGCCGTAGCCGGTGACGGTGTTGATGCGGACATGGGTAAAGGGGCCGATGTTGTTGTGGGGGCCGAGATGGCTGCTGTAGACCTGACTTGCGTTGACGGAGGTGCCCTCGTCCACGGTGCTGTCCTCGATGAGGGTGTTGGGGCCGATGACGCAGCCTGCGCCGATGACCGTCCGGCCCTTCAGGATGGTGCCCGCGAGGATGACAGCGCCCGGGGCGATGACGACCTCGGGGTCGATCTCGACACTGCGGCTGCGGATGTCCACGCCGTTTGCGATGTGGCGCAGCAGCACCTCTTCACGCTGTGCCTCGGCGGCGTCGAGCTTGGCCTTTGCGGCGGCCAGTGCGGATGCATCGATATTCTGCATAAGGAAAAACCTCCTCCAACTCTGCCTTTCGCAGAAGCCAAACAGACTGCGACGGCCTCTGCGGAAGAGGGATTGTTGTATCCAAGATAAAAGAAACTCGAAAAGAAGAAAGACAAACAAAAGGGGCAATGAGTTTAATGGATAGAAAGTTGTATCCAACTGCCCAAAAGTGGCGTCAAAACTCGAAAATCCTCTTCAAATCTTTCCCATTTTATATTACCGAAAAAGAGAGTAAAATGCAAGAGTTTGCACAAAAAATATCAAACAAATTCGGTGATTTGCCCGATGGAATGGGCGCGAAATTCTGGTATAATAGTTTAGCATTCACAGAGAAATGTTTATCGTATGACAAGACAGAGCATCGATAAGACCGCCGGAGCATCGCGCCGGGGGCCATCATTTGGGAGGTAAACACGCATGAGCAAACAGTATCTGTACTACTTCAGCGAAGGCAACGATGCCTTTGGCGGCGACAAGGTCACCATGAAGAACATTCTGGGCGGCAAGGGCGCTGGTCTGGCTGAGATGACTGCAGCCGGTATGCCGGTCCCGCAGGGCTTCACCATCACCACGGAAGCCTGCACCCAGTACTACGCAGACGGCCGTCAGATCAACGACGAGATCACCGCTGACATTTTCGAGCACGTCAAGGGCCTCGAGAAGATCACCGGCAAGACCTTCGGCGACAACGAGAACCCGCTGCTGGTCTCCGTCCGCTCCGGCGCACGTCAGTCCATGCCCGGCATGATGGACACCATCCTGAACCTCGGCCTGAACGACGAGGCAGTCGAGGGTCTGGCCAAGAAGACCAACAACGCCCGTTTCGCATACGACTGCTACCGCCGCTTCGTGCAGATGTTCGCCGACGTCGTCATGATGGTCCCGAAGAGCCTGTTCGAGGTCGAGATCGATAAGATGAAGGAAGCCAAGGGCGTCAAGAACGACGTTGACCTGACTGCCGAGGACCTGAAGGAGCTGGTCGGCACCTTCAAGAAGATCTACGAGGACAACGAGGGCAGACCCTTCCCGCAGGATCCCAAGGACCAGCTGATCGAGGCCGTCAAGGCTGTCTTCCGCAGCTGGGACAACCCCCGTGCAAACGTCTATCGTAAGATGAACGAGATCCCCTACGAGTGGGGCACCGCTGTCAACGTCCAGCAGATGGCCTTCGGCAACTCCGGCGACCGCTCCGGCACCGGCGTCGCATTCACCCGTGACCCCGCCACCGGCGCAAAGAAGCTGATGGGCGAGTACCTGATCAATGCACAGGGCGAGGACGTCGTTGCTGGTGTCCGCACTCCGTCCCCCATCAGCCACCTGCACGAGCAGATGCCTGAGGTGTACGATCAGTTCGTTGAGATCGCAACCCGCCTGGAGAACTACTTCCGCGATATGCAGGATATGGAGTTCACCATCGAGGACGGCCACCTGTATATGCTGCAGACCCGCAACGGCAAGCGTACCGCTCAGGCTGCCCTGCAGATCGCCTGCGATCTGGTGGACGAGGGCATGATCACCGAGCAGGAGGCTGTCCTGCGCGTTGAGCCCAAGCAGCTGGATACCCTGCTGCATCCCCAGTTCGATGCTGCTGCTCTGAAGGCTGCCGAGGTCGTCGGCAAGGGTCTGGCAGCTTCTCCCGGTTCTGCCTGCGGCCAGATCGTCTTCACCGCCGAGGAGGCTGAGGAGATGGTCAAGTCCGGCAAGATGAAGAAGGTCGTTCTGGTCCGTCTGGAGACCTCTCCCGAGGACATCGTTGGTATGCAGGTGTCTCAGGGCATCCTGACCGTCCGCGGCGGCATGACCAGCCACGCAGCCGTTGTTGCCCGTGGTATGGGCACCTGCTGTGTCTCCGGCTGTGGCAACGACAACGAGGTGAAGATCGACGAAGAGGCTAAGACCTTCGAGATCAACGGCCATAAGTTCGTCGAGGGCGACTGGATCTCCATCGACGGCTCCACCGGCAACATCTACGGCGAGCAGGTCGCAACCGTCGCCGCTACCGGCAACAAGAACTTCAACCGCTTTATGGGCTGGGCAGACGCTGCTCGTCAGCTGCTGGTCATGACCAATGCGGATAACCCGCGCGACGCACAGCAGGCAGTGGATCTGGGTGCTGAGGGCATCGGCCTGTGCCGTACCGAGCATATGTTCTTCGCAGAGGACCGCATCAAGGCTGTCCGCGAGATGATCTGCGCCCGTACTGTGGAAGAGCGCGAGACTGCTCTGGCCAAGGTCGAGCCGTTCCAGCAGAGCGACTTCGAGGCGATGTACCGCATCATGGGTGAGCGCCCGATGACCATCCGTTATCTGGATCCGCCTCTCCACGAGTTCCTGCCCACCAAGGACGAGGACATCAAGGAGCTGGCTGCCGATATGGGCATGACCTTCGATGACCTGAAGAATGTCGTTGCTTCTCTGCACGAGTTCAACCCCATGATGGGCCATCGTGGCTGCCGTCTGGCTGTCACCTACCCCGAGATCGCAGCAATGCAGACCCGCGCTGTCATCAAGGCAGCTCTGAACGTCTCTGCTGAGACCGGCTACGTCATCACCCCGCACATCATGATCCCGCTGGTCGGCGAGGTCAAGGAGCTGAAGTTCGTCAAGGACGTTGTCGTCAAGGTCGCTGACGAGCTGATCGCTGCCTCCGGTGTTGATATGAAGTATCTGGTCGGTACCATGATCGAGATCCCCCGTGCAGCTCTGACTGCTGGTGATATCGCCAAGGAGGCTGAGTTCTTCAGCTTCGGCACCAACGATCTGACCCAGATGACCTTCGGCTTCAGCCGTGACGATGCCGCTAAGTTCCTCGGCGCTTACTACGAGAACAAGATCTACGAGAGCGATCCGTTCCAGCATCTGGATCAGGTCGGCGTCGGCAAGCTGATCAAGATGGCTGCTCACGATGGCCGTGAGACCCGTGCTGATCTGGGTCTGGGCATCTGCGGCGAGCACGGCGGCGATCCCTCCAGCGTCGAGTTCTGCCACAATGTTGGCTTGGACTACGTCAGCTGCTCTCCCTTCCGTGTGCCTATCGCACGTCTGGCTGCTGCTCAGGCTGCTATTAAAAACCCGAGAGCATAAGGATTTTATAGCGAATTATCGTTAAAAATCAAGCATAAAATAAGGCTCACCGTCAATTTTGGCGGTGAGCCTTATTTGTTTGCTCACGTATGAGGTGAATTGCGTTTAACACAGAGCTGCTTCCCAGAAGCATCACAGATACACCTCCACGGTCAGGTCGGTCCACGCTGCACGGCGGAACTGGTGGGGCATCTTGTTGGCTTCCCGGTAACGCTTGGCAGTTTCAAAGTCGATGGTGAAGGTAAGGATGGGCTTTTCCGTTCTGGCAGCTTTCGATCATCTTGCAGGCACGAAGAATGGCTTTATTCTGATTGCCCCAGACCTTTTCAAAGATCTTCTTCGCCATTAGTTCCAACTTCCACTCCGGGATAGAAATGGCATCACAACTGAGCTGTTCGGTCATGTTGTGCTCCAGAACAAAGGAACGGGTCGGGTTGACGGTTCGCATATTGCACTGGTACCCTGAAGCAGGAACAGCCGCCAATGCCCTGCATCTGTGTCCGCTGTAATCAACCCATCAAGAGAGTTAAGTTGAAAGATGGCTCCATCATGCAGGCGGCAGAATTTGCAGCTACCCATGAGGGAATGTGCGCTGACTGCTATAAAGCCACCAGATTGAACGTAGCATAAGGCAAATGCTTGTAAATTTCACATCTGTATGCTACTATAATAACAAGAGAAAAGAAGGCGATGGGATGGCGCAAAAGGATACATCTGAAAAAATTCTGGAATCCTATAACGATGTCTTTTCGGACATTGTGAACGTGCTTCTGTTCAACGGCAAACAGGTTCTGTCTGCGGATGAACTGGAAGATCAGGCTCCACGCTCCTACTACAAGGCAGATGGCAAGATTCGTGAAATTGAGCGAGATGTTGCCAAACGCTGGAAGAACGGAAATATTCGCGTGGCCTGTATCGGCTTTGAAAACCAGACCGCTTCTGATCCCAATATGCCGCTCCGTGTCATGGGTTACGACGGCGCAGAATACCGGGCGCAGTTGCTTGGCGATGGCGAAAATCTTTATCCTGTTGTGACGCTGGTGCTCTACTTCGGCCATGATAAACCGTGGAACGGGCCGCTTTCCCTGAAAGAGCGGCTGAACATTCCCAAAGAATTTGAGCCGTATGTCAACGACTATAGGATCAATTTGTTCCAGATTGCATATCTGACCCACGAACAGGTAGAACTTTTCCAGAGCGATTTTAAGGTCGTTGCAGACTACTTCGTACAGAAGCGGGAAAACGGCGACTACATCCCGAGTTCGCAGGATCTGACCCACGTGCAGGAAACGCTTCAACTGCTGAGTATTATGACGAATGATAATCGGTTTGAGGAAGCGTACAATACAAATACCGATGGCCAGAAAGGAGGCCCACGCAATATGTGTGATGTGCTTGATAAAGTGGAAAATCGTGGAAAGGCTGAAGGCGCAAATAGTGTAGCTCTGCTCATGAAGAAGCTCTTCGATCAAAACCGCATTGAGGATGCAAAACGGGCTTCTGAAGATAAGGAGTATCGCACTCGGCTGATGAAAGAGTTGGGCATCGGCTAAAAAATTCATATGTACAACTGGGGGAGCGTTTTCGGATGCTCTCCCTTTACTTTTGCAGGGCAGTCCGTGTGGATTGTCCTGCTTCTTTATATAAGGAGAAGACAGATTATGATCTTTAATGCAATGACCGAACACTACGAAGAAATTACGGTTTGCGGAAAGCCTGCGCTGTTCACCAGCATCCGCATCAAGAGAGATACTGTCCCGGATGGTCTGTACACCTACGATGTCCGGCATGATGATGAGTGCCGGGGCATCCCTTGTGAGATCGCACCCTTTGTGATGGTCAACCACTGGGGCACCATCATCCTTGCGGAACCGCTGGAACTGCCCGATGATGGGCGGCGGTATATTAACGAGGACACCGACTGGAACTACGCTCCGTTTGGAGGGACAGAGAAAAATCAAAAGCCATGTGTCACAGCGGAAGAATTTATAAAGACCTATGTGAAGCAGGAATAACAGAAAACTTGTGCCGGAGAGGTATTAAAAATGCCGTTCGTCATTTTAGCGTTATCAATCTGCTAAGATAAATTGCCCAATCTCGCTGTAATTGATACTTTTCTGCACCTACGGCATTTTTGATACAGAAAGAAAAAAGTTATGAGTATTTATGGCTATTGCAGAATTTCCACTGCAAAACAGAGTATCGACCGCCAGATCCGCAACATCAAGGCAGAATACCCGACTGCCCATATCGTGCAGGAAGCTTACACCGGCACATCCATTTTTCGTCCGGAATGGCTGAAGCTCTACCGGATTCTGAGAGCCGGAGATGTGGTGGTGTTCGATTCGGTGTCCCGGATGTCCAGAAATGCAGAAGAGGGGTTTGCTCTGTACGATGACCTCTACCATAAGGGCATCCGGCTGGTGTTCTTGAAAGAGCACCACATCGACAGCGAGACCTACAAAAAAGCCCTGTCCGGCAGCATTGCCATGACAGGGACAAATGTGGACTTCATCTTGAAGGGCATCAACGAGTATCTGATGGCCTTGGCAAAGGAGCAGATCAAGCTGGCCTTTGAGCAGTCCGAAAAAGAAGTTGCCGATCTGCACCAGCGTACCCGTGAGGGACTGTTGACCGCCCGGCTGAACGGCAAGCAGGTTGGCCGTAAGAAAGGCATTGGCTTTGAAACCAAAAAGTCCAAAGCAGCCAAGGAGAAGATCCGTATCCATTGTAAGGCGTTCGGCGGCACATTGGATGACATGGAGTGCATGAAATTGACTGGGCTTGCCCGGAATACCTATTATAAATATAAGCGTCAGATTCGGGAGGACGCTGAAATGAACGATTGACTTCTATGTGAAAGAAGCCGCTGTAAAAGCGGACAGAAGGAACACGGTACATTCAAAATGAGAATGCCGTGTTCTTTTTTTTGTGGCTTGTGTAGGATGGACAACCATACCGTCCAGCCAAATCCGTATAATGAGAGCAGAAAAGTTGATAGAAACATAAGACAGAAGGAGAAGAGCATATGAAAAAATTTTTGATGGTACTGTTGAGCATTGCATTTGTGCTGAATCTTGCAATTGCGATTGGGTTGATGGGTGGATATGGTTCGCCACGCCGGGCGCTTTACACCATCACAGATGAACTGATGAACAGTGCCTATCGCTTCAAAAGAGGTTGGCAATTTAAGAATAGTCTACCTTGACTTTTTAGGAGATGGACAGGCAGGCTGTCCATCTTTTTTTGTATACTGGGGTTGTGCAAAAGAAACAAAAATTTTTTTGTAATTCCGTGAAACGACAAAACTTCACACAAAGAATTGCAGCGATAGTTGTGTTGTGTTACAATGAACAGAGAAGGAGAATGAACTGTGCGTAATAGTAGATTGGACCGTATACTCTATATCCAGCAGGTGCTGGTACAGGGTGGTGTGCTGAACAAACAGCAGACGGCTGACCGCTTCGGTGTCAGTGAGAAAACCATCCAACGCGATCTTGACACCCTGCGCAATCATTTTGCAGACAGCGAGCCGCGCCGGGAGATCTTATACAACTCCGCAAAGGGCGGCTATCTACTGGATGACACGCTTTCACGCTTCCTCACCAGCAGCGAGATTCTGGCAGTGTGCAAGATCCTGCTGGAGAGCCGCTCCATGGTCAAGGAGGAGATGTTCCCGATTCTGGACAAGCTGATCTGGGCTTGCACACCGCTGGATAGGCTGAATCAGGTCAAAGACCTCATCAGCAATGAGCGCTTCCATTACGTTGAACCACAGCATGGCCGGAAATTTATTGAAAGCCTGTGGGAAATCGGTACGGCAGTAGAAAATCACAATGTTATGGAAATTACCTACTGCCGCACCCATGACGGCGAGACCCGTGTGCGCACTATTGAGCCGGTTGGCATCCTGTTCAGTGAGTATTACTTCTATCTGGCTGCGTTCATTGAGGGCATCGACAAGGACAAGCACTTCCAGAACCCGCAGGACAATTCCCCGACGATTTATCGTATTGACCGCATTCAAAATTACAAAACCCTTGACCGGCATTTCGCCCAGCGGTATACTGACCGCTTTCAGGAGGGCGAGATGCGCAAGCGCATCCAGTTCATGTACGGCGGCGAGTTGCAGACCATCCGGTTCGAGTATACCGGGCCGAGTCTGGAATCCGTGCTCGACCGACTGCCCACTGCAAAGGTTTTGCAGGTGACGGAAAAGGGCTGGATCATGGAAGCGGAGGTGTTTGGAACCGGTATCCAGATGTGGGTGAGAAGTCAGGGAGACTATATAAAAATTATAAATACATAGGGAGACTATCATTATGAGCAAAATTCAGGTGGAAGTACGTTTTACGGATAAACTGGAGTCTATCCGTGTGGATGGGCAGGAGATGGAAATCCCGAATGCCATCAAGACAAAATCTGTTGAAGAATGGTTTGAACCGGCGGCTGGCCGTGTGAAGTGGGGCGGTTTGGGGGCTGAAATCAAGGATATGGATTTCAGTGGAGAGAAAAACACTGTATACAGCTTCCTGTTCAATGGGCCGGAAGATAAAAAGCGAGAATTCATGGGCTTCGTGGAGAGCTTTTGTCTGGGGGAGGAAGCGCAGCAGGAAACGCAGGAGGAAACCGAGCAGGACTATCTGCAGGATGCCAGTGATTTTCAGCAGGTTGGCAATGCCGAGATGGCGTTTCAAAGCTACATGGTTGCGGCCAGTGATTACGGACGCCCAGAGGCACAACTGGAAGTGGCACGGTGTTACCAGAACGGTATTGGTGTAGCAAAGAATGCGGAAAATGCCATTGCATGGTATAAAAAAGCTGCCGAGCAGGGTAATGCGGAGGCGCAGTGCGCACTGGGCGAATTCTATTATCAGGCGTTCGGTGTTGAAAAAAATGAAAAAGAGGCCCGCAGATGGTACGAAGCGGCGGCAACTCAGGGAAATGCAACAGCGCAGTATATGACCGGGCGGCTGTATGCGGAACTCTCGTACAATGTGGCGGCTGTAAAGTGGTATACAAAAGCGGCTGAGCAAAACTGCCCGGAAGCGCAATGTGAATTGGGCAAGTGCTATGAAACCGGAGACGGCGTCGGCAAGAACGAGGCAAAGGCTGTAGAGCTGTACCGCAAGGCAACAGAGCAGGGTTATGCGGAGGCGCAGTACAAGATGGGCGAGTGCTATTATTATGGCACTGGCATTGCATGTGATGAAGATGAGGCCACAAAATGGTACCGAAAAGCTGCAGAACAGGGATTTGCACAGGCACAGCGTACACTTGGCGATTGCTATTACAATGGCGATGGTGTAGAGGAAGATGATAAAGAAGCTGCAAACTGGTATCAGAAAGCGGCAGAACAGGGCGATGCAGAGGCACAGTATATGCTTGGTGAGTGCTATTACTACGGCCGTGGCATAGATGAAAATGAAGCAGAAGCGGTAAAATGGTATCAGAAAGCGGCAGAACAAGGCGATGCAGAGGCACAGTATAGCCTTGGCAACTGCTACTGCTATGGCATTGGTGTGGAAAAGGACTTTACCTTAATCTCTACTGTAGCATTGCCAAGGATAGTACCAGCCTTGTTGTCCAGTAGAATTTCAAAGTTCAATGTCGACTTGTTCGTCACTTTCACCAGAGCCTGATTGCCTTTCACCTCCTTCACTTCATAAGAGAGGCACGCCTTGACCAGAGATAGCAGGTTCTTCTCAGAGCCTATCAGTATATCCCCGAACTTCACTACCGAACGCCCGGCAAGGAGAGCTTCTTTCACTCCTTCCTGAGAACGTTCTTTGGCAAATACAATCGTCATCGGTCCACTTTGTTTGTCCGTACGATACGTTTGCTTATAAACGCCATGTATATCGGTATTTCCCATATATGTCAGGCCGTATTCCTTACAGTAATTAAAAGCTTTCGGATAGTACTCAAAGCCGTTCACCACCTCTATTCCATGTATCTTTTTTTGCTTAATCAAATCTTTATGGACATTATATAAAGTGCTTGTGTCGTTAGGCCACCCCGGATGATTCCACATAATGAAGGCCCCTTGCTCCAAAGCGTTGTCAACAGCTCTCAGAGGATCTTCCACGTCCAGCGCATTGGCATCCGTCAAGAAGAGAGCATTGATGTGCCCTATCGGCTTGGAACGGGTTATCTCGGCTCCCTGAATTACTATCAGATTGGAAGCTTTCTCTACAGTCTTTGCCCTTTTGTAAGATTCGTTATGGTCGGCCTTGATATAGTCTTTATTGGGGCGATATTCTATATGGTCGGTAATGGCTATCACATCCAGCCCGCGAATAGCAGCTTCCCACACCCGATTTTCAGGTTTTATATCTCCATCGGAGAAGATGGTGTGGGTATGAAAATCACACTTCAGAGTTTTATATCCTTCCACATCGGGGATATAAATATATTCGCCCGAATAAGGCTGCGGAAAACAGTTGAAAAGTAATTCCGGTACCTTCACTACTTCCAGGCCCTGCAACTGTGCAGAGCCCCGAAGTGTGAAAGCCGATAAAAAAAACAAAGATAAAATTAACTTTTTCATTCGTCTCTCTATTTTATAGTTTGCTATTTTGCAGGAGTAATCTTCACGAAGGTGACACCGTGATAGGGAACTTCCGTCCGGAAGATGCCGTTCACCTCTCCCAAGTCTTTCTGTCGCCACAAGTCACGAACCATTGCTTTTCCTTCAATGCCAAGCTGTTTCAAATCAAAATCAAAAGCATACTCTCTCATCTGCATAGCTTCAGCATCCTCCTGATCCCAAAGAATGAAATAAGGGTCTACATGGAAGAAGCCCACCGCATAAGAACCGTCGTACAGTTTTTTACTCCATACTTGGCCGTTCTCTACCATCATCTTCTTGGCGGGAGCCACCATGGGGTCTTGGCTGACTGCTATCACTTCGTTGTTGGTCAGCAGATTCAGCGTAAAATCGTCCATATTTGCCATGTCGCAACCTATGAGCAAAGGAGAAGAAAGAAGGCACCACAAAGAAATATGAGAGTACTGTTCGTCTGCCGTAAGATATGAATCGTGCACTTTGCTTCCCCAGCCTTGACCAAGCTTGCCAACAACCAGCATGTCGGGGTCATTGTTTCTGCCCGGAGCCGTAGCATCCGCACAAACATCCTGGAAAGTACCTATAGCTGTCACAACATTCCATTCGTCCGTGATGTCGCGAGTAGTGCGCCATTGGTTTCCTCCTGCTTCCGGTGCCCAGTTCCACACATTGGGAGCGCCATAACCCACACAGTAAACAATGTCACGGTTCACCTTATCCAATGCCTTGCGCATCACGATATAGGGTTCCTGAATAGTCTTCTCTTCCGAATCTTTTTCTATCTCCAAATATCCGCAATAGTCATATTTCAAATAATCCACTCCCCAGCGTTCCCATGTCTTGGCATCAATTTCTTCGTGCTGGTAGCTGCCCACATGTCCGCCACAAGTGATATGTCCCGGTGAGGAATAAATACCGAACTTCAAGCCCAATCCATGAATATAGTCTGTCAATGCCTTGAAATCGGGGAATTTATCGTTTGAAAGTATCTCGCCCTGCTTGGTACGCGACGCAGCTTCCCAACCATCATCTATATTCACGTATTCCCATCCGTAGGCATGCAGTTTTTCGTTCATCATGCGGGCTGCGTCACGCACTTTCTCGTCGTTCACAGAAAGCCCCCAACAGTTCCAACTGTTCCATCCCATAGAAGGAGTCAAGGCTATGGCATCTCCTATTTTAACAGTTACCTCTTTCTGGGCCGTACCTTTGTCATTGGTGGCTTTGAGCGTTACCTTATACTCTCCCTCTACTGTGGCTTTACCCGTAATGCGACCGGTAACAGCATCCAATTTCACACCAGCCGGAAGCCCTTCGGCCTCAAACTTCATGGGGCGGTTGCCGGTAGCCATCACAGACCATAGGAACGGATTACCCGGACGTGCGCCATAGACCAGCGGATTGTTGATGACCGGACTTTCGGGAGCAGGAGGCGTAAGGATATACTTCTCCTTTGCCACCGGTTTTGCCCACGCAGGAACAGGTTTCACATCGCCACGAGTCGTTATCTTCACATTGAGCCAGTCGGCATGGTCGTACATAATGCCGTCACCACATTCTTCTACCAATAGCAGCACTTTGTCCACCCCTTTCAGGTTTACATTAAACTCTTTTACTGGGTCTCCTTTCTGCATCACTCCACTCTTCCAGAGTTCCTTCTTGTCACCGAGAATCTTGAACTGAAGTTTGCCTGCAAACAAGTTCTTGTCATCAGCTCCTGCCAAACCGGAGATCGAAACGGCCTTTCCATCCAAATCGTACAGCAGGCGGCTGATGGAATGGGCACCAAGTCCACGTTCATAAACAACTCCATTCACTGTAAGCGGAGTATGTACTACGGAACGGTTGACTTCAAGCATTCCCCAGTCCTGAACATAACAGGAATCTTGACCGAATTCATCCAGCCACACTTCTTTAGTAGGCCCGTTGTCGCAAGACTGCAAGCTCCAAGCGCCCATCAACATTGCAGCCATAAGTGCTGCACATTTTTTAATTTTCATTTCTTTGTGTTTTTTGTAAAATCAAGTGAGATTATACTCGCCTGCAAGATCCAATTTATTGTAAATAATCCCTACCAGCATGCGATGTTTTTAAAAAGCCCCTCCAGGGCACACTCTGAGAGGGGCTATAATCAGTATACGACTGAATAGCGTTCACTTCGGAACACAATTCGCGAATCCCCAAAAGCGGCCATTATCCGTAATGATCAATTACCACATCAATCAATCGCCTTTTCTACAAATACGAATATTATCGAATGCAAAATTACGGGCTATCTCAGGATCTATCTCCAAACGCATATTGAAGCTTGTGTACGAACCTGGATGGTAGTCCGGATAATCCTCTGACAAATATACATTAAACGGCAACGTAATTGTCTCCCAACGGTTGAAGTTCTGTATATTAAAGTCTGTAGCAACCCAATCGCATGTGGGAGCAGCCCAATAAAGATAATTACAGAACCTTATTCTGTCCTTGATGAATTGATTGGATGTGCGGAATTCACATTTCACCACATAATTCTTACATGATTCAAGTCCTAACATATCATCAGT
>OLQS01000912.1_pt1 | contig 18832 bp, 13 predicted proteins | sample 1672291 | NCBI WGS metagenome assembly OLQS01 (sample SAMEA3136668, study PRJEB25190) | human gut metagenome | biome: human gut; feature: human-associated habitat; material: faeces | place: Austria | collected 2013
TAGAACACTAGCCTTCCAAGCTAGATACGTGGGTTCGATTCCCATCACCCGCTTTTTTGTTGCTTAAAACCCGGAAAACCAAGCGTAAAGAGGTTTTCCGGGTTTTTGCGTATCTTGCGCCTAATCGGCGGTCTGATTATTCCATATCGAGTGGCATACTCTGATAAACTTCTTGAAATGAGGGGGAAGAAACGTATCTTTATGATAAACAATATAAAAATACCGCTTTAATTCCATATCAGATATCGTACAATACCTTAAATTTTTCAGCTTCACATCATTAATAAATAATTTTTTAGCCATGATTGAATATGCTTTGCTGTTGTTTACTTCAAACTTAATCGAGTCTATATTCCGATATACTTCTTTCAACTGGAATTTATATCCCCTGGCCGCTAAGGCATGTTCGAAATATTCCCGGGTAGAATTGCCTTTCTCCCGCATGATTAATGGATGTTCCGACAGATCCTTTAGAGAAATTGAGGACCTGTTGCAGAATTCACTGTGTTCATTGTAAATAAACACAAAATCATCTTCAGCAATTTTACTGCATACTAAATACTCGTGATCAAAAATTTCTTCCGTCAGTACGAAATCGATTTCTCCGTTCAACAGTTTATTCTTAAGAATATAATTATCGTCTACAATCATCTTTGTTTTTACATCGGGACAATGATAATGATAATCAGACCAGATCTCATTCAGGATGCTGGAAATGGTGATAAGAGTGGTGCCGATACGGATCACTTTGCCAAGTGAATTTTTAATGGCTTCTTCCATTTCCGTATACAGACCTATGATTTTTTTACTGTAATCGATGAATATTTTTCCCTGTTCCGTAATGACGAGTTTTTTGGACAGGCGTTCAAAAAGTTTTACATTATAAGCTTTTTCAATATCCAGTATCGTTTGGCTGACAGTGGACTGCGAAATGTACAGAGTTCTGCTTGCGGCGCTCATATTGTTGTATTTTGCAACCTCTAGCAATATTGTCATCTCTCTGATTGTCATTTAAGCCTCCCAACTATCGATTTTGCCTATGATGTTATCATATTTTACTGTTTTACCGAAAATATGTCAAGTGTTATAATCGAAAATATAAAACGGCCGGATTATAGATATTAATAAAAATAAAGGAGGAAGAGTATGCAAAATGCGCTTACAATATCTGGGAATAATTTGACATTGGATGATATTTACCAGGTAAGCCATAAGCACAGGCCTGTTGAAATCGAAGAGAAATCAATGGAACTGCTGGTTAACACCAGGAAACTGGTCTTTGAACTGTCCGACAGGGGAGTGCCGATCTATGGCTGTAATCGTGGAGTCGGCTGGAATAAGGACAAAAATGTAACCAGTGAAATGATTATCCGGTTTAACAGTAATATGATGCATTCCCACGCCGTGGGAGTGGGACCTTATGCTCCGCAGGAGGATGTGAGGGCAGCCATGCTGATCCGCCTGAATACTGTTTTATTGGGGTGTACGGGTCTGAGCCCGGAGATTGCCGTGCTTTTAAAGGAGATGCTGAACCGTGAAATCCATCCGTTAATTCCGGAGCGCGGTTCGGTGGGAGAAGCAGATATCGTAAATCTTTCATTCCTGGGTCTGGCCCTGATGGGAGAAGGTCTTGTGAATTACAGGGGAAAGGAGATAAAAGCAAAGGATGCTTTTAAAGCGGAGGGAATTGAACCTGTAACATTAAGGGAGAAGGATGGTCTTGCAGTCATCAGCTCCAACGCATTTTCAGCCGGACAGGCAGCCAGCGTACTATTTGAAACCGAACTGCTGCTTAAGACGGCAGACATTATTGCCTGCATGTCGCTGGAGGGATTGAGCGGGAATGTTTCATCCCTGCGGGAGGGGGTACATAATAAACGCCGGTATAACCGTCAGACGGAAACTGCTGCAGACATGAGGAAGTATCTAAAAGGCAGTTATTTGTATGAACCGTGTTCCGGCCGTCCGCTCCAGGATCCGCTGTCCTACAGATGCGTTCCGCAGGTTCACGGAGCTGTCAGAACGGCTATGGATTACGCCGCCTCCAATTTGACCATCCAGTGTAACTCTTCGGATGACAACCCATGCCTGCTTTATGAAGAAGGCGATATTGCCTCCAATGGAAACTTTGATCCTCTCTGCTGGGTTTTGGGCATGCAGAATCTGGGAATCGCGCTCTGCCACATATCCAGGCTGTCCTGCCTTAGAACAATTAAGCTGGCAAGTCCCGGTTTTACGGGATTATCCCGGCACCTGACACCGGATGAAGGCACAATCGCCTTTTCCACCATTCAAAAAAGCTTTGCCAATCTGGATGCAGAGATACGCATGCTTGCAAATCCAGTAACAATGAACACGTATTCCCTCTCCGGTGACATGGAGGATATCAGTACCAATGCGCCTCTTGTCATGCAGAAAGATAAAAAAATTATAGATAATTTGTTTTACATTCTGGCAATAGAACTTTTGCATGCAGGACAGGCTATGAGCCTGAGAAATGCAGGGAACTGCGGAAAAGGAACCGGGGCCGGATATAAGGCACTCAGGCGTGTGGTTGATTTTTACGATTCGGATAACAGAATTCTTTCAATTGATATCGATAAGGCGTATACGCTTTTAAAATCGGGTGACTTTTTAAAATCGGTGTTAAATGGTTTGGAAGACTAAAACAGTAAGGGGAAAGGGGAATGAAACAATGACAGATGGAAAAGTCAAAACGGGAGCCAAACACATTTTGCTGAGAAAAGGGGTTTTTTATCCGACTTTCATATTTATGCTCTGCGCTGTAATTACCGGTATTTTTAAAAATGAATGGCTTCAGGCGGCATGTAAGAGTGTCTTCCGGTTTTCTCTGCTAAAGTTTGGCTGGCTCTATCAGATTGTCGCAATGGTTTGTCTGATTTCAGTTGCGGCAGTCACTTTTTCAAAAATAGGCAGCCGCAGAATCGGGGGCAAGGATGCGCGGCCGGAGCATTCTTTTAAATCATGGTTTGCAATGTCACTGACCGGAGGCATATCAGTGGGTATCGTTAACTGGGGAATCAATGAACCCATGGTTTATTTTGGAAATGTTTACGGCGAATTGGATGCGCTCGGAATACAGCCCGGAACATTGGAGGCGGCAAGATTTGCTATTGGGAGATGCTTTTATAACTGGACATTCGTACCTTATTCATTTTATGGAATAACGGGCCTGCTGATCGCCTGGTTGTTTTTTAATAAGAAAGAAAAATTTTCGGTTGTAGCAACCCTGAAACCTCTTTTTGGAGACAAGGTCTACAATAATACAATAGCCAGTATTATTGATTCTCTCTGCACCATAGGTATAGTCCTCGGCATGGCAACCGGACTGGGGACCGGACTTTCCTTTGTCCTCTCAGGATTTAAGGTTGTATATGGAATTGATACGAGCATTATCGTATGGATTATCCTGGGTACGGCAGTCACCGCCCTGTTTACCGGCGCGGCCTGGCTGGGAATTGACAAGGGAATAAAGAAGCTGGCTACATTTAACAGTAAAATATTCTATTTCCTGCTCATCATACTGTTTGCGACAGGACCTGTTGTTGATATCTGCAAAGCCCTGCCGATCGGCCTCGGCGAATGGCTGACAAATTTCTGGGTCTGGGGCCTTGATCCGGTTGATATCGGAGGGGAAGCTCTCACGGTCTGGTGGACATTGTTTGACTGGACGGTCTGGATTGCCTATGCGCCTGTAATGGGATTATTTCTGGCTAAGATATCTTATGGAAGGACGATCCGCGAGTTTATGATTATCAACTGGATATTACCTTCTGTTTTCGGCCTTGTCTGGTTTTCCGTATGGGGTGGAACGGCCCTGAACTGGCAGATGAACGGTGTTGTGGATTTGGTCACAATTTTGAAGGAAAATAACGCTACCGCCGCCGTATGGGGATTTTTGCAGCATCTTCCATTCCGTATGGGAATCGTCCTGATACCGGTAGTAATGGTCACTTTGATTCTTTCGTTCTGTACCGCGGCAGATTCGATTACACATACGCTGGCATCCCTCTGTGTTTCACAGGAAAGAAACAACGATGAGGCTCCTGCTTCTCTGAAACTGGTATGGGGAGTGATCATAGGTTCCGTTTCAGTTATTATGGGAGCGCTTGCCGGAGGTGTGAGGGGCGTTGACGGCCTGAGGCAGCTTTCATCGGTGGGGGCGTTTATCGTACTGGGGGTTTTCATACTACAGCTTATATCATTTATTAAAACATTTTTTATGAGCGGTGAATTAAAGGAGTAAAGGATTTTAGAGAACAATCAGGAAGAAAGAGGAGCATATGGAAATTTTATATTTGAATTCTAAGGATATTGAAGAAATTAATCTTACCAACGATGAAATTATAAATGCGGTGGAAGACAGCTTAAAAGCACAGGGGGAAGGAAAAACCTCCATTGAGCCGCGGGTTCATATCCATCCGAATCCGGAATACCACGGACATTTTAATGTGCTGCGAGGCTATATTGAGCCTAAGCATGCGGTGGGAGTCAAGATTGTGGGTGACTATGTCTTTAACTATGAAAAAAATCTTCCTTCTGAAATGTCACTGCTGAACTTGTTTGACCCGGAAACGGGAGCGCCTTATGCCGTAATCGACGCAACTGCGATTACCACCATGAGGACAGGGGCAATAACCGCGGTTGGGGCTAAAAACCTTGCCAAAAAGAAGAATAAGATCCTGGGCCATTTAGGCTGCCGCGGAACGGCGTTCTGGAATGTTGTTTTGCTTGACCATCTCTATGATTTTGAAGAGATAAGAATAAACAGCAGAAGACGTGAATCAATGGAATCTTTCGCAAAGAGCCTGGAAGAACGGTTACACAAAAAGATAACGATTACGGAAAACAGCCGGGAATGCCTGGAGGGCGCTGATATTATGGTGGAGGCCACCCGCCTGATGGAACCTATGCCTCTGCTGAAGACGGAATGGATCCGGCCGGGAAATTTTGTAGTTCCTTACGGAACTATTTGCGCCAATGAGATAACCCTGACGGATGTCATGGATAAAATTGTTGTTGATGACTGGGGGCAGTGCAGGGAAGGCGGCAGGCTGGGAAGCCTCAGTCCGCATGTGAGAGCTGGCAAGCTGACCGGTGAAACGCTGTACGCGGAGCTGGGAGATATTGTGGCGGGAAGAAAAGCAGGAAGGGAAAGTGATGAAGAAAAAATCCTGTTTTGGCACAGAGGTCTTTCCATCAACGATATCGCGCTGGGACAGCTTTACTATGAGAAAGCGCTCGCTTCGAATATCGGAACAAAGCTGTTTTACAGATAAAAACTAAAAGACCCGTCCGGAACGTAACAGTCCCGGACGGGTTTTTAGTGATGGCAGCGGCCTGTGCGCAGAGCGTGCAGGTTAACGTTGCCTGAGAAATCCTATTTTGCAAAATCTTCCTTCCTGAACAGGGAGCGGAGCAAAACTATCCAGCCCCAGGAGAGGGAAAAGGACGGCATGCAGGCCAGCAGGACCGCCTTTACAGGAGGAATGGCCGAAAAGCAGATGGGACCGAAAAAAATAACGAAAGTGGCTACCAGCATGACCAGCAGCGTGATTTTTTCTTTTCTGGTATTTGGGGGAGTAAGAAAAATTTTTGTTAAATCCATTTCCACCTGTCTTTTTTCCATGCTTTTCATCTGCACATTTCTCCTTTTTTAATTGATAGATAGTTATATATAGCGATTTGATAGTAATCAGTTTAACGTACCCGTTATGGATTCGACAATCCGGATCAGGTGTCCGGAATGAATCAGTTCCCTGAGGTATTCGATGTAAGGATGGAGGAACATATCCTGTTCCATGATGGGGACATGTCTGCCGATTTCCTTCATAACAGCTTCAGTGGCTGCACTCCTTTTAACGTCGGTATCCAGGAACTGCTGCGTCTCATAGGCGGAAAGCAGCTCGATGGCCAGGATATACTCCAGCTTTTCGGCTGCAGAGCCAGCTTTTTTGCAGGCGTTGTATCCCATAGCCACATAGTCCTCCTGGTTTCCGCAGGTAGGCGTGTTGTCGATGGTTGCGGGGGTAGCCAGAATCCGCATCTCATTCAGCAGGCCGGCCTGCGTATACTGAGGGATCATCAGGCCCGAATTAAGGCCCGGCGTCTTGATGCAGAACCACGGATTTCCGGACAGGCTTTCGTCAATCAGACGGTTATTTCTGCGCTCCGACATCTTGGCAAGGGCAGCGGCGGCAATGCAGGCGCTGTCCATTTCGATTCCCACATAGGAGGAGTCCGCATTGCAGGCTGAGATGACATCCTCATTGCCCTGTCCGGACCAGATGATTGGATTGTCACAGCAGGAATTCATCTCAATCTCAATGACTTCCTTTGCATCCTTCAGTGTTTTTTTAGAAGCGCCGTGAAGCTGCGGAATGCAGCGCAGGGACAGGGCGTCCTGTACGCGGCTGCCTTTATATTTTTCTATAATACCGGAGCCGTTTAAAATCGTTCTCACATTTTCTGCTGTTTTAGCCTGTTCACTGTGGGGGCGGACAGACATAACACGTTCGTCGAAGGCGTTCATCACGCCTTTGCATGCCTCCAGTGTGGCGGAGCCGATGATGTCGGCTGCTTTGGCCGCGTTTAGAAGGTCGTAAATCGCCAGGGCAGCCATAGCGGTGGGGGAGGTGGTTCCCGATACAAGGGCAAGCCCCTCCTTGGAGCTTAGCTCTAACGGTCTCATTCCCGCTCTCTTAAGCGCCTCGCCGCCCTCCAGCAGTTCACCTTCATACCAGGCCTTACCCCTGCCAAGCAGCACAAGGGCCATATGGGCTTCCGGCGCCAGATATCCGACGCTTCCGTCTCCCGGTGTCCAGGGGGTGATGCCTTTATTCAAAAAGTCTTTATAATATTCTAAAATGGTCAGGCGGACTCCGGAATAACCCTGGCCCAGATTTTGGAGTACCATAAGCATGATTCCCCTGACCCGCTCAATAGACAACGGTTCCCCGACGGATACGGAGTGTGAGAGGATGATGTTCTCCTGGAGTTTGGCCGTTTCATCTTTACCGATTGCTTTGGTGCAGAGAGCGCCGAAACCGGTGGTGACTCCATACATGACTTTCTCTTCGGAAACCCATTGTTCTACCAGTTCCCGGGATTTTTCCACTCGTCTGCAATATTCCTCCGAGAATTCAACGGCTGCGCCATATCTGGCAACTGCAATGAAATCGTCCAGTGTGATAGGAGCGCCTAACACGATATTTTTTATATTGTTGGCTGTATTTATACTATTTTCCATATTGATTTGATTTTACCTTCATAGAGAGTTACTCTGTCTGCGTGTTACTCTGCCCGGATATTACTTCAGGCTTCCCCGGTTTTGACAGTTCCGGCCTGAATGTTTTTATCCGTATATTCGGCGCATTCTTCAATGTCCTTTTTCGTCTGCGGGTCAAAGAAGAACACTTTGATGGAAGCGATTACCTGGAGGATAAAGATAGCCAGTACGACGAAACCGCCGCAGGCCGCCAGGTATTTAACTCCGTCCACACCCTGGGAACCGCCGCCGAATGCAACCATGATGCAGGCGATGAGTCCGATGGAGACACCCCAGACTACTTTCTGCCAGAGAGCCGGCTCTTCATCGTGGCGGGCGCCTTCCGTACAGAGGGCCGCAATCGTGGTTGACATGGTATCGGCCGTTGTTGAGAACGCGGCTATCAAGGTGATGATGATAACAGGAATCAGGATTGCTCCCAACGGTACATGCTTTAAGAACTCCCAGATGCCGGATACGGCTCCGCCTTCATTGATGGCAGCGATGATATCGGCTTTGCCGCTGATCTGCCAGTTAAGAGCTGTGCTGCCCCATACGGAGAACCATACGAAACCGAAAGATGCCGGGAGAATCCAGTTGATAATCAGGAACTGCCGGATTGTTCTGCCATAGGCAATGATTGCAAAGAAGATACCCATTAAAGGAGCATAAGCGATCCAGATTGCCCAGTCATACATCGTCCACCAGGTAACAAGCGCTTCTCCGCCTACTGTGTAAGGGTCGAATCCCCACATCCAGAAGCGGTCGAGCCAGTAGCCGAGTCCTACATTTGCCATGTTGAGGATGTAAACGGTCGGCCCGATGATGAAGAGAAGGATTAAAAGCACATAGAAAATTTTTGATGTCATGCCTGCCAGCCACTTGATGCCTTTATCAATACCGGCTACGGATGCTGCCGTGAAAGTTACTGTGATGATTGCCGTAAGGATGAACCATACGACAGGACCCTGCGCGATGCCGTAGGCTGCGGAAAGTCCCGTACCAATCAGTGCAAGTCCTGCGCCGAGGGAGGCTGCCAGACCGAGTGCAATTGCCAGTACGGATAATACGTCAACCAGTGCTTTCCAGAAGCCCTTCGTCACCTTCTCGCCAAACAGCGGTGTCAGTGAAGCGGAAACGGATAATTCCTGTTTGCGGTTGAAATACATGTAGGCGATGATAACGCCGGAAAGTGCATACATGGCATAAGGAATAACGGTCCAGTTATAGAAGCTGCGGCCCATTGCGAAATAGGCTGCCTCATTGGAATAGGCCTGAACTCCGTAGCCGTCCAGTTCCCCGTATACATTGCCGAAATAAATCAGAACCTCATTAACGCCGTACGTAATCAGTCCGGTTGCAATACCTCCCGTCAGGGTCATGGCAAACCAGGAGCCGAATGAATACTTTGCTTTTGCCTCAGGTCCGCCCAGCTTAATCGTACCGATTTTTGAAAAGCACAGAAGACTTACCAGAATCAGAGTTACAACTGCAATTACCTGATAGAGCCAGCCGAAGTTACCCAGAGACCATGTGAAAATTGCCTTGGTGACTTCAGTGAGCCATGCATTGTTCACGATACCGAGAATGGCGGCCCCGCCTACGATTAAAAAGCAGGGAATAAATACGCTCCACCGGATCGGCTTAGAATTTGAATTTTTTTCACTCATGTTTTTTGTTGTATAGAGTTTCCCCCATGGAACTCCATACTCTCCTTTCCGTTTTTCTGATATTATATAAAGCAAAAACCGTGCCAACTTTTTTTGTTTTTGCCGGAGTGGTAAAAAATATATTATAGTAATACACAATTTTCGTTGTATTTAACAGTATTTTGAAAGAAATTAAAAAATAAACAAATTTGCGGCTGTCTGCTTTGGAAAAAAACAGAGTGACATATGGAAGCGTTTTCTGTAAAGAATGAGTCGATTTGCGCCAAACTATTTTGCTTAATGCCAAATGATTTGGCATCTAAACTTGACGGAAGAATCTTTTTAGTGGTACTATGTTTCGTAAAAGATACGTGCTGAGATGAGGGAACGGGATGAAAATTTATGATTTTTACTTTGTACTGGACAAAAATCAGGTGATGCTGAGAACGGAATGGGGGAATCCACGGTCGGAGGATATGTACCGGCTGCTGTTTTCAAACTGGATACTGAGGGGTGAAAAACCTTCGGGTGTATTTCCGATGGCGGACGAGGACCAGGATGGGGAGCTGTTCTGGGATGAAGATCATTTTACTTTTGAAAAGATAAAGGTGTCAAAGGAGAGATATTACCTCTTTTTCAAAAAAAGGAATGATCAGGAGTATCTGTTTGCCAAGACGCTGGATCATATTTCAGACGGGATCCAGATTTATGATAAGAACGCCTGTGCCGTATTCTTTAATAAAGCCAGCCGGGAAATTGCCCATATACCTTCGGATGTCTCCATTGAGGGAAGATATCTGCTGGACATGTATAATCTGGATGAAAATATAAGCACGATTATGACATGCCTCCGGACCCAGTCTCCGGTAATCAACAGGGTGGATCATTATAAGTCCAGTGACGGGATATCGATTGCCACGGCGAACACGGCCTATCCGATCCGGAAAGGAAAGGAGATTTTAGGCTCCGTTGTATTTGAGCAGACCAGCGATATCGTGAAGAGATATAATAAAAAGATGCAGGAGATTGAACAGGCGCTGAAGCTCTATGAGGAGCATTCCCATTATACACGGTTTACAGGATACACCTTTGAACATATAATCGGCCACGGAGTAAAATTAAAAGAGGCGGTCGGCATAGCCAGAAAGGTGGCGTCCCAGAACAGCTCGATTCTTCTGGTGGGGGAGACCGGAACAGGCAAGGAAATTTTCGCGCAGAGTATTCACCGGGCCAGCGGCCGTAAGGATAAAAGGTTCGTCGCCCTCAATTGTGCGGCCATTCCCGATTCCCTGATTGAGAGCCTTCTCTTCGGCACGCAAAAGGGAAGTTTCACTGGCAGCGAGAATAAGCCGGGTTACTTTGAGGAGGCCGAAGGCGGAACGCTCTTTCTGGATGAGCTGAATTCCATGAGCCTGAGTATGCAGTCCAAGATACTCAGAGCGATCCAGGAAAATACATTCCGCAGAGTGGGAGGACAGAAGGACATAAGAATGGATGTACGTATTATTTCCTCCTGCAATGAAGATCCCTTCCGTGCAATTGCTGATAATCAGTTCCGCAAGGATCTGTTTTACCGGTTATCGACGGTGATGATAGAACTGCCGCCTCTCAGGGAGCATAAGGAGGACTTGGAGGAGCTGATCCGTTACAGGCTGGACGCCACGGCCTTTCAATACGTTCACTCGTTTTCCGGAATTTCTCCCGAGGTTATGGAAATCTTCCGGTCCTATTCATGGCCGGGCAATGTCAGGGAACTGTTCCATGTGCTGGATTACGCCCAGAATGTGGCGGACGGAGAGACGCTCCGGCGGGAGCACCTTCCAGGCTATCTGAGAAAATTCGGTGAGGAGAGCCGGGGTGTGCAGACTTTCCAGCCGGCAGGGGAAGACAAAGCTTCGGGGTTTATGCCGGGAGTGGAGCTTCAGAGTATCATGGATGCTTATGAACACAAGGTTCTGCAGAAGGCACTGGAGCATTATGGATATAATATCACGAAGACGGCGGACGCGCTGGGGTTGAGGCGGCAGAGCCTGCAGTACCGGATTAAGAAGTATGGAATTATAATATAAGGGGCGCCGGACCGGAATAAAAAATAAAAAAATTGCAAAAAAGTGCTTGCCATTGAGCGTGAATTATGATAGAATACTTCTCGTTGACAGGTTTGTTAATTGAACCTGAGAGACATATAATATTATGCGCGAGTGGCTCAGTGGTGGAGTATCGCCTTGCCAAGGCGAGGGTCGCGGGTTCGAATCCCGTCTCGTGCTTTCAATGATACAAAAAAGGAGGTATCCGCTGGATATCTCCTTTTTTTGTATGTTCAAGCCCTGCCGGGCTCGAACGGTTCGATTGTCTACGATCCGCTTCGGTCGTCGCAGGCGAACGTCTCGTTCTCTCACACTGAATTAATTTCCCGGAAATCCTGCAATATTTCCAATGGCTTCCGTCGGTGCCGCTGCGGTTGTTTCATCACCCGGGCCGTTTGGTGCGGCTGCCGTCGTTGCTTCTGTCGCCGGTGCAGCCGTCGTCGCTGCCTCAGTCGCTGCCGCTGTCGTCGATACAGCCGTTGGCTCACTGTGTGTGCCCTTCGTCTCAGATCCACTGGTGGACGCCGTTGCCGCCGATGTGCCGGAAGAACCGGCTGCGGTTGTCGCAGCGGCAGAGCTCTCCGGCGCGACGCTCTCGCCCGGAACATATCCGTCCGGCATTCCGTCTACAGCTGCTGCCGACGTGGACTCAACGGCTGTCGTCTCATCCGGTGAAACCTTCACGGTTCCCGTATTTCTGCGAATCACAGCTGCATGTCCCTTGTAGGTTTTCGCGTGATCTTCTGTCTTCTCGATAACGGTTCCGTTCTTTGAAACGATCTTATAGGTAACCCAGCGGCTGCCGTTCGTCGCTGCCTTCTGTGTCACCTCGGTGCCCGGATCCAGCGTCGGGTCTTCCACATAGGTCGGCTCCGGCGGCGGAAGCTCATCCGTCTTCTCAGACTCCAGACTCCAGGTGATTCCATCTTCCAGAACCGGTACTCCGTAGAAGGAGACTGTCATCTTCCGGTTGCTGTAGTTCGCGCGGATACCGATGGCCGCCTTTGATGTATTGATAAACCGGAAATCCGGAATATCCCAGCTGATGGCCGCATCCTGTCCCGGAGTTACGTAGTTCGGCTCAAAGGTATGAGATCTTCGGAACGTGATCTGCATACCGGACTGGAATGCCACACGGTACATCGTGGAAGATACCTGGCAGACACCACCGCCCGGTTCCTGTACGACCTCGCCACCGCTGTACGCGGCAGCTTCCTGATATCCCTTTTCCGCCGTGCGCTGTCCTACGACCTTATTAAAGGAAAACTCCTCACCCGGCTGAACGATGGTTCCGTTGATGGCCTGAGCGGCAAGCTTTACATTCGTATTTCTCTTCTCATTTGCGGTAGTCTCCGTCGTGAACGTGGAGAGTCTCTGATACTGTTCTCTCGCGTCCGCCTCGGAAAGCTCCGGCTGGCTCTCATTGACCTCGGCCTGGATCACGGCATCATAATTTCCGCTTGTCGCCGCCTCCACGAGATCCTTTATAAGCTTCTCCTGATTCACCGCCTTACCTGGGGTTCCGCTCGTAAACAGGAACTTATCCGTCGCTGCATCATACTCGGAAATCGAGCTGTTCTTCGCCTTCACGTCCCACTTTGCAGCCGCGTCCGCCGCCGCCTCTGCCGCCGCTGCCTGCAGATCTTCTGAGTCTTCAACCGCAAAGGTATATTCTCCCTCCGCAGTTCCCGTGCAGATCTCGTCCAAAAACGCATCCAGATCAGAATCGATCAGGTTCTCCGCGTCGATACTCTCCCCGTTACAGGTGATCGTCACTTTCCACGGATATTCTTTTTCAATAGCGGCCTTCGCCTCATTTCTCGTCATTCCCTTTAAGGAAATTCCATTTACACTGATATCGGATGCCTGGAATGTGGATTCCTCGATGACACCCGCCTCCGTCTCTTTTCCATGGCTCTTCCCGCCGGAAAAGATCCGGAGCACGCCCGCGATCAGCACGATGCAGATCACCACTCCGCCGATCATGATCCGCCGTCTCATAATGCGCTTTCTCTTCCTGCGCTGTGCCCGGATCCATGCCGGGGAATGCTGGCGGTACTCGTCCCGATGTTCTCTCTGTCTATTTGTGTTTCTCTTTTCCATATTTCTTCAACTTTCCGGAAAATTAGAATCGTTTTCCATGCTTATGTCAACATAGTTACAGGGTCCGCATCAAATGATGCCGAACCCTGATGTATACAATGCTCATCGTACACTGCTGTACGCTTCTCGGATACTCACTCATTATATCGGTCTGCCAAACCATTGTCAAGAATCCCAGATGTCTATTTGTAGCTCATATTATCCGAGGAATCCCAGATGCTCCAGCAGGATCTTGACTCCCATGAGTATCAGGATCACTCCGCCGGTCAGCTCCGCCCTCGACTTATATTTCATTCCAAACACATTACCGGCCTTTACCCCGATTGCCGACAGAACAAAGGTCGTACAGCCGATAAAGGTCACCGCCCAGACGATATTAACATGGAGAAATGCGAAGGTGACTCCCACCGCGAGGGCATCGATACTCGTCGCAACTGCCAGCGCCAGCATGGTTTTCACATCAAAGCTTGCGCTGACCTCTTCCTCTTCGTCCTCTCTGGATTCTCTGATCATGCTTGATCCAATGATCCCGAGAAGCACAAAGGCGATCCAGTGGTCGATCTGGGTGATCATGGATTCAAACTGGCTTCCCAGAAGATAGCCGAGTGCCGGCATCAGCGCCTGAAATCCGCCAAAATAAGCGCCGCAGAGCAACGCATGCTTCGGTTCCATTTTCGTCACCGACAAGCCCTTACAGACAGACACCGCGAAGGCGTCCATCGACAGCCCTACGGCCAGAATAAACAATTCCAGAAGTCCCATAGATCATTTCCTCCAAATTTTATTTCTTGTTGCTCTTCCCACCAGTGAGAGGCCCGCAAATGCATAAAAAAAGAGACCCCCTCTGTCTTTTCCCGACAGATAAGTCTCATCATTTAAAGTAAAACCAGGATCATTTCCAGTATGTTGGTCTTACTGCGCCAGCGGCGCCGACTACTCCCCTATTCTGGTAGTTATTCGATTCGTGATTCTAAAGAAGAATGCGGATGAAGGGATTTGAACCCCCACGGTTGCCCGCCAGCTCCTAAGGCTGGTGCGTCTGCCAGTTCCGCCACATCCGCATGATCTCCGATAGAATCTCATTATAGCGTGTTTGAAAAGAATTGTCAATTGAAACTCTTTCCATTCACTGAAGACCAGATCTCCTGCTCAAAACCTAATATCTTTTTTTCATATATCTGGAAACAGCTGCCCGGCCATATTTTGTGCCTTTGCATGCAGGTTCCTTCGCACTCCATTTGTGATCTTCCGCAATCTTCGAGTCCGTAATATTGATATACTCATTCCGAAGATTTCCATATCCGTAGCCATTCTCCGGATCACCATTCATGATCGGATCTTCCCAGGTCACGTCCACATGATACCATTCGCCGTCAAGCTTGATCTTATTCCAGGCATGGCCGCCCCATCCGCCGACCCCTCTTCCTTCGCCGGAGACTTCCATCGTCTCAAGCCCACACGCATCGGCAAGAAGCGTAAACGTATCCGTATATCCTGAGCATACCGCGGTTCCATATAACAGAGCTCCCTGTGCCCCGTAGGAAGTTCCCGGTATCGTATCTGCGAGGAAATTATCGAAATCATATGTGATATTCTGGACCATGTACTGGATGATCTCCATTTCCTTCTCAAAATCCGTCATATCATCGGTGATATAATTGTTTACAAATTCCTTCGCGATTTTCTGCGTCTCCGTCAGCTGCTCCCGATCCCACCAGACAGGCTTCTTTGCTTTCGCTTCCTTTGCTGCCTCTGTCTGGCTCTGTGCACCGGAATTTACAGTATTTCCCGCTCCGGAAATTCCCTTTCCTGCCACGTACTGTACATTTCCCGCTGCGTCCGTCCATGCTCCGTCACTTCCGACATGGCTGCCGTCAGAAACCGTTTTTGCCGCTGCCATTGCCCCGCCGTCCGCCGGGTCCAGATAATAGCATTTTCCATCGATCCACTGCCAGCCGGTCAGCATCGCTCCGCTGGAACCGTTTCTTGTGTCCAGAAAATACCACTTTCCATTCTGCTGAAGCCATCCTGTCTGCATGACTCCAAGGCGGGTTCCGGCTTCCGGCCACAGGTAATACCATCTTCCCCCATTGGCGTTATCCTGGTACCATCCTGTCTGTAAATATCCGTCGGCCGTCTTGCACACCCAGCCCTGAGACTGCTGGATCCAGTTATCCGCAAATGCCGGAAAGGTCATAGCAGAAGCAAGGATCGTCGCGCCCGCAAGTGTTCTGATCGCAATTTTCTCCTTTTTCATACGTCTCTCCTTCTTTCCCTCTTTCGTATGCTTCTATTATAGGAGACGATCCCTTCGAATGTCAATTACATCCTGTGCTTCCGGGCTTTCTCACACATAACCGTTCACTGTTTATCGTAGTCATCCAGGAAATTATACGTCCAGTCTCCCTTGTGATAGCCGATGACCGTCTTTAAGTTAATATTGTGGACACTGTTGAAGATGTTCATGTCGATGGTGTCACAGCGCTTCCTGAGCTCCGCGATCAGCTCCTTCATCTCGTCGCGCTTCGATCCCTTTTCGCCGCCGCAGGTCGCACAGCGCTCGGTGAAACGGCAGGCGCACTGGATAAAGTGAAGGTTGTTGTAATCCCTCCAGGCCTTGATGTCCGACTCGCGGACCATGTACATCGGGCGGATCAGCTCCATGCCCTCAAAATTCTTGCTGTGGAGCTTCGGCATCATCGTCTCGACTTTTCCGCTATAAAGCATGCCCATGAGCGTCGTCTCGATCACGTCATCGAAATGATGCCCCAATGCGATCTTATTGCAGCCGAGCTCCTTCGCGTGGGAGTAAAGGTAACCGCGGCGCATTCTCGCGCAGAGATAGCACGGGCTCTTATCCACGTCAGCGACAATGTTGAAGATATCGCTCTCAAACACATTGATCGGGATGCCGAGAAGCTTCGCGTTGTTTAAGATGATATTCCAGTTGTCCTCGTTGTAGCCCGGATTCATCACAAGGAACACAAGGTCGAATTTTACCTTGCCGTGAAGCTGCAGCTCCTGTAAAAGCTTCGCCATCAGCATCGAGTCTTTTCCGCCGGAAATGCAGACCGCGATCTTATCGCCTTCCTTAATTAACTCGTAGTCATGGACTCCCTTTGTGAAGCGTCTCCAGATGGACTTGCGGTATTTCGTGATGATGCTGCGCTCGATGGCTTTCGTCCGCTCCGTGACCTCTTCCTCGTTCATGACCATCATGGATAAGGACAGGCGCAGGAAGGAACGGTATCCGCCCTCCACGCTTCCGACATCAAAGCCCGCATCGCTCAAAAGCTCTGCAACGTAAAGGCTCTTATTTCCGGTATGACATAGTACCCATACCGGCTTGTCCTTCGGGATCGCCGCGAGAAGCTTTCCCACATTCACGCCCTCTTCCCAGGCTTTTCCATCGCCGATGGTACCGGATTCCATGTCCGCCTCTTCCGGATTCTCCAGGTATTCTACCAGCTTGTCCTCCGGGATATTTAAGGCGGCGTCCATGGACCCCTTTTTGTATTCCTCCGCCGGTCGGATGTCAATGATCGTCCGGTCAAAGGTTCTTCCATTGATCAGCTCTGCGGCTGTAATCGTTTTAATCATTCTTTTTCTGTTCTCCGTTTACGGCCGTCTCCGGATGCCGGGATGCCGTCACTATTTCCATAGGAAGAAAATCCCTGTATTTTCAAGGGTTTTTCCGATTTTATACAACGGTTGACATGATAACACAAGGAAAAAAAGCTGTCAATCTGTATCTATGCAGTTCTTTATTTTCCCATGATCTCCTGCAGCATATAGACTCTGTTGAACGGGAATGAGAAGTAATATCCGTCCGCAAAATCTTCCACCATCTTCATGACTTCCTTCGCGAGCCGGATTCCCGCTGCCTCGCCTTCCTTTCGGTTCGCTTTCTCCGGATATCTCGCCACGATCTCGTCCGTCACGTTGACACCCGCAATCTCGTTCTTCATGAACATGGCATTTTTTCTGCTGATCAGCGGCATGATCCCGCAGAGGATCGTCGCGCCCGTCTCGTCCTTGATCCGGCGCAGTCTCGCCGCGTCCTCCTCCGTAAATACCGGCTGGGTCAGAAAGAACTCCGCGCCCTCTTCCATCTTCTTCTTCACACGTCCGCTCTCCACATCCAGGTTCTTTCTTCCCTGGTTGATGGCACCGCCGTAGCACAGCGGATTCTTCGCGAAGACATCCTCATTCATCTCCTTTGCGATCTTCATGAGACCGGTGGAATCGGAGTTGAACACCGCCTTTACGGTCTGTCTCGCTGTGGACGGGATCGGATCTCCTGTGATGATCAGGAAGTTGTGGATATCGTTGATGGCGGCTCCCAAAAACAGGGACCGCATAGCGATAGCATTCCGGTCACGGCAGCAGATATGCGGCATCACAGAAAGGCCTGTAGCCTGGCGGACCTTGCTCGCCATGAGGACGGAATCGACTCTTGTCCGTCCGGACGGGGAATCCGGGAATGTGAGGACATCCACGCCCGCATTCTTTAAAAGATGGGCAGATTCTAAAAGCTTCTCATCATCCGCATCGAACGGCGGGGCAAGTTCTACCGCGATGAGCTTTTTCTGTTTCCTCTCTCCGTTTTCATCGTAAAGGAATCCATGTCTCTGGACATGTCCCGTCTGCTCTCCATTATCCGTCTCTGTATCCAGGACAATCTTGTTTAAGATTCCGTCCCTTGAAGATATTTCTCCGATAAATTCCGGGGTCGTTCCACAGCAGCCGCCGAGAATATCTGCGCCGAGCGCCTGAAGTTCCTTCATCTTCTCCGCAAAGTATGCCGGTGTGTTTCCGAACTGGAGCTTATTTCTCGTCAATGTCGGATATCCCGCATTCGGGATCGCGAGCAGGAACTTATCCCCAGGACGTCCTGCCTTTTCCAGGATCTGGCGCATATGAGCCGGACCCACACTGCAGTTTAAGCCCACTGCTGCGATCTCCGGAACAGCCGCCGCATCCGCTAACAGGCGCTTCGCGCTGAGTCCCGCCGCGCTGTAGCCGAACTGGTTTACAGAGAAGGAGACCATGATAAACATCTCATATTCCGCGCAGATCTTTTTGATCGCCGGGAGAATTCCGTCGAGGTCCGCGAATGTCTCAAAATCCAGAACTGTGACACCGCGCTCCGCAAAGGTCTTCGCAATCTGATAATACTCGTCCGCCGCTGCCGCCGCGTCCTCCGCTCCATTCACCGGAATCGGGCCGATATCTCCCGCGATCCAGGCATCTCTCCCGTTTACCGCGTCTCTCGCGATCTCAACCGCCGCCTGAATGTTTTTCTCAACTTCCGCAAAATCCTCCTGCAGTGTTTCTGTGTTTGACGCAAAAGTATTTGTCCTGATAAATTTCGCTCCGGCATTCAGGTATTCCTCGTGGATCTTCTTTACCTTCTCCGGCGCAGTAATATTTGCCAGCTCCGGGATATCCTGGGTCTGGTATTTTGCGGCAAAATAGGTTCCGAAGGCGCCGTCGGTGATGAGGTTGGTGGTTTTCAGATATTCGCGTAAATTCATGTTCGTCCTCCTGTGGGGTATCAGCTTTTATGGGGTATTCTGACATTCTGACATAATTATTATATAGAAAAACCGGACCTCTGAAATTCAGAGATCCGGCAATTCATAAGAAGAGCGGGTGATGGGAATCGAACCCACGTATCCAGCTTGGAAGGCTGGTGTTCTACC
>OLQS01000916.1_pt1 | contig 18779 bp, 16 predicted proteins | sample 1672291 | NCBI WGS metagenome assembly OLQS01 (sample SAMEA3136668, study PRJEB25190) | human gut metagenome | biome: human gut; feature: human-associated habitat; material: faeces | place: Austria | collected 2013
CAAACAAGTTGAAGATTGTATCATGAGGATTGCTCAAATGGCGCGGGCAGCAGGGCGAGGCTGTGCTACAGCGCAGAGCCGGAGTATGCCGGGACGGGTGTGCCTCTCGCGGCCCCGAAGTACGGCGCAAAGGCCGCGGCGGCAGGGAACAGTGCACTCATCGGGGGCGGACGCTTCGCCGGCACGGCCTCGAACGCGGTCTGCAATACGGTGGACGCTTACGACACCTCCCTCACCCGGACGGCCCCGGCGGCGCTGGGGGACAAGCGGTATCTGCATTCCGCCGTGCCGCTCGGGGCGTATGCTCTGTTTGCGGGCGGGACTGCTACGCCGACCGCCCGAGGGGGCTATAACACGGTGGATGCCTACGACGCCTCCCTCACCCGGACGTCAGCCGCCGCGCTGAGCAGGATGCGGACGAGGATGGGCTGCACGGTGCTTGGCTCCCGTGCGCTCTTTGCCGGAGGCGGTCAGGGCGGCATTACCACGGGCGGCGCTTTTACGACCGTGGACGTCTACGATGAGGCCCTCACCCGGACGGCGGGCACGCCGCTGTCCACCAAACGGTTCTTCCCGGCGGGCGCGACCGTCGGGAGCCATGCCCTCTTTGCAGGCGGCACCCCCAAGGATGGCAGTCTTGTGGTGGACGCCTACGACGCTTCCCTGACCCTCACAGCAGCGGCAGACCTGAGCAGTGCCCAGAACAGCTATGCCGCGGCGGCGGTGGGCGGATATGCCCTCTTTGCGGGCGATACGGCCGATGCGGATGTCTACGACGCCTCCCTCACCAAAACAACGGTCAGCATCCTCAGCGCGGCAAGACAGCCGAATGCGGTGACGGCCGGTGGGTATGCATTTTTCGCAGGCGGCGATGAGTCCAGCACGGTGGATGTCTGCGACGCCTCGCTGACCAGAACGACCCTCACCGCCCTGAGCGAGGCGAGGGACAGCATGGCCGCTGCCGCCGTCGGGGACTATGTGCTGTTCGCGGGCGGCAGGAACACGGAAAGTCTCTACCATGACACAGTCGATGTTTATACCATATAAGGAATAAGGAGGAAACTCAGAATGGCACGTTACAAGATCTACGACAACAGCTCCGATGTGATCACCCCGGTGGGCGAGGTGCTCACCGCCGAACAGTGGCTCGACCGCTACCCGTGGGGCCGCTTTGCGAAGATGATCGTGGGAGGCGGCGTCATCAATGGCAGCGTGGCCCTCATCTTCGACGAGGCCGTGGAGCGCTGCCGCAGGGCAGGCTGTGACTTCAGCGGCTGCACCACCGACGAGGACTACCTCGCCGCCATGGAGGCCTTTGAGGATGCCCCGCCTGCGGACACCGGCGTCTCCGACCAGACCCGCATTGCGGACGCGCTGGAAGACATGGTGGCCCTGAGCCTGCCGGATGCAGAATAAGAAAGGAGACGAAAACATGAGCAACAAGGAAAAACTGGCCGAACGCTGGGAGCAGGGCCGCATCTCGGAGGCCATGCTGCGGGTGTATGTCCGTAAAGGCATCCTCTCCAAGGCGGAGTTTGAAGAGATCTGCGGGAAGAAGGGCGGAGCGGAGGACTGAAGATGTCGATTTGTGAATACAGCCTCCGCCGGGACTCCACCCGGCAGCTCTCGCCCAGCTTCCGGGTGAGGGAGTTCGGCTGCAAGGGCAGCGACGTCGTGCTCCTCGACGAGGAGCTGGTGGTGCTGCTCCAGTGCATCCGGGAGCACTTCGGAAAGCCCCTGCATATCACCAGCGGCTACCGCACCGCTGCCCACAATGCCGCCGTCGGCGGCAGCAAGTCCAGCCGGCACCTGCTGGGCCGGGCAGCGGACTTCTGGGTGGAGGACACCCCGGTGGCCTCGGTCGCCGCCTACGCCGAGACCCTGCTGCCCGCCCGGGGCGGCATCGGGCGCTACCCGAAGGATGCCTCCCACCCGAAGCGCCGCACCGGCTGGGTGCACCTCGACACCCGGGCGAACAAGAGCCGGTGGAGTATGTGAGGACAATAACATTATAATATAATATAACAGAAAAGCGGCCCTCTCCCTGTTTTTCGGGGAAAGGGCCGCTTTTGGGTCTCTGAAATGGAATGCGGGTCAAAAACTGGGTCAGAGCATAAAGAAAGACGCTGGTTCTTTACGAACCAGCGTCTAAAAAGGATGGAGCGGGCAATGGGAATCGAACCCACCTCCTCAGCTTGGAAGGCTGATATACTAGCCGATGTACGATGCCCGCATATTCGATTTTGCCGGGATGCAAGCAGTATTATAGCATGTTCCGGGGCAAATGTCCAGTCTTTTTTTGCGCAAAGAGGGCCGGGGGGAGAAACCTTTGCCGAAGAGCTGGCGTTTGCCTGTTTACTTTGGAGCAGTTTTATTGTAAAATAGACAAGAGATAAAAACGGCAGCGCACAGCGCGGCCAAATCTGATACAGGTGGTGTATGTTATTATGGCATTGAAATATCAGCGTATCCTTCTGAAGATCAGCGGCGAGGCACTCGGCGGCGAGAAGGGCACCGGCTTCGACGAGCCGACCATGGACGCGATCTGCGGCGGCGTGAAGAAGGCCCATGAGCTGGGCGTCCAGATCGGCATCGTCGTGGGCGGCGGCAACTTCTGGCGCGGCCGTTCCAGCGGCAAGATGGAGCGCACGCTGGCCGATAAGATCGGCATGCTGGCAACGGTGATGAACGCACTGGCCGTCTCCGACAAGCTGGAGCAGCTGGGCGTGCCGACGGAGGTGTTCACCTCCATCACCATGCCGCAGGTGGCCCCGGCCTTCACCCGCAAGGATGCGCTCCGTGCGATGGACGCGGGCAAGATCGCCATCTTCGGCGGCGGCACCGGCAACCCCTTCTTCTCCACTGACACGACCACGGCCCTGCGCGCCGTTGAGGTCAGCGCCGACATCATGTTCAAGGCCACGATGGTGGACGGCGTCTACGACAAGGACCCCCACAAGTACCCCGACGCCAAGAAGTACGAGACCCTCACCTTCACCAAGGTGCTGGAAGACCGTCTGGCGGTCATGGACGGCACCGCAGCCACCCTCTGCCGGGACAACAAGCTTCCCATCCTCGTGTTCGATCTGGCCGACCCCGACAATATCGCCCGCGCCGTGCAGGGCGAGAATGTGGGCACACTGGTCTACGAGGGCTGAGCATACCGCCCCGCTTCCGACAATAGAATGAACCAGACGCGTCCTGCGGCTGGTGAAAATTGATAACAAACAGGAGACTAGGACAATGAGCAGCAACACCAAGGCATTTGAAGACAAGATGAAGAGCGCAGTCGAGCATCTGGAGCGCGAGCTGAAGACGGTGCGCGCAGGCCGTGCCAACCCCGGCGTTCTGGACAAAGTGACCGTGGATTACTACGGCTCTCCCACCCCCATCCAGCAGGTGGCTTCTGTGGCTGTCAGCGAGGCCCGCACCCTGACCATCACCCCGTGGGACCGCACGCTTCTGCGTGCCATCAGCAAGGCGATCCTCGCCAGCGATGTGGGCATCAACCCCATCGACGACGGCCAGACCATCCGCCTGAACTTCCCGGCCCCCAACGAGGAGCGCCGCAAGCAGCTGGCAAAGGAAGTCTCCAAGATGGGTGAGGAGGCAAAGGTCGCCGTCCGCAACGTCCGCCGTGACGCGATGGATAAGGCCAAGGCCATGAAGAAGGCCGGTGAGCTGACCGAGGACACCCAGAAGACCATGGAAGAGGATGTCCAGAAGCTGACCGACAAGTATGTGAAGAACATCGACGCTGCCGTGGAAGAGAAGCAGAAGGAGATCATGTCCGTCTGAGCCTGACCGCTGTAAGCAGGAAGGTGCCGTGCGCTGAGAGAAGGTGCGCGGCACTTTTTGCCAGACGAATCGTAGAGGAAGAAGAGCATGGAACATCCAAAGGATTTTGCAAAGGGACTGTCCATCGGCATCATCATGGACGGCAACGGCCGCTGGGCCAAGAGCCGGGGCCTGCCCCGCACCGCCGGGCACAAGAAGGGCGCACAGGTCTTTCAGGACATTGCGGACTACTGCGATGAGCTGGGCGTGGAGTCGGTGTATTTTTACGCATTCTCGACCGAAAACTGGAAGCGCCCCGCCGAAGAGGTGGGTGCCATCATGCGGCTGTTCGGCGAATACCTCATCAAGGGCTTCGACTACGAGAACCGGAACGTCCGCATCTGCTTCATGGGCGACCGCACGGTGCTGGAGCCTAAGCTGCAGGAGCTGATGAACAAGCTGGAGCGGGACTCTGCCTGCAAGACCGGCCTGACCATCAACATCGCCATCAACTACGGCGGTCGGCCGGAGATCGTCCGCGCAGCCCAGCGCCTCGCGGCCAAGGCGGCTGCGGGCGAGCTGAAGCCGGAGGACATCACGGAAGATGTCCTCTCGGCCCAGATGTACACGGCCGGCCAGAAGGACCCCGACTTCATCCTCCGCCCCAGCGGGGAGAAGCGGCTCTCCAACTTCATGCTCTGGCAGGCGGCCTATTCGGAGCTGGTGGAAATGGACGTCCTGTGGCCCGATTTCACCCGCGGCGACCTCGACGCCGCCATCACGGAGTTCAACCGGCGCTCCCGCCGTTTCGGCGGCCTGTAAGGCGTTTCACACCCAGATGCCGCGCAGCCTGCGCGGCCCCCGGCGGGCGTCCGGTATTTCCTCGGGCGCTGATGCCGCTGCCTCTGCCGCAGCAGGGGAGCGGCTCCCGGACGAAACAAAGGAGAACATGAAACTATGAAAACACGAATCATCACAGCCGTGGTGGGCCTGTTCGTCCTTGCGGGCGTCCTGTTCACCTTCAATACGCTGGTGTTCAATCTGGTCATTGCGGCCATCACCCTCATCGCCCTCCATGAGATCTACTCTGCGCTGGGCTTCGAAAAACAGGACTGGCCGCTGCTGGGTATTCTGGTGCCCTACACCCTGCTCGTCATGCTGTCGAGCTACAGCATCTGCCGGGCGATGGTGATGCCCGCCTCCTTCCTGGTGGTGCTGTTCTACGCCATCTATCTTGTGGTGCGCAACGGCGTCATCAGCTACCAGAAAGCCAGCGGCCTTGCAATGTTTTCGGGCATCGTCATCTTCTGCTTTTACTCCTTCATCCGGCTCAAGGAGCTGCTGCCGGTAGAGAAGTTCGGCTACGACGCCATCTTCTTCATCCTGCTCATCCTCTGCTTCGCATGGGGCGGCGACACCTGCGCCTACTTTGCGGGCCGCGCCTTCGGCAAGCATAAGCTCTGCCCGGTGGTCAGCCCCAAAAAGACGGTGGAGGGCGCTGTGGGCGGCGTGCTGGGCACGATGGTGTTCGGCGTACTGGTCACGGTCATCTACTCGGTGGCGGCAGACCGGATGGAGGCGTTCACCCGCTCCAACATCGGCGTGTCCATGTATATCATCATCGCGCTGCTGGCCTGCGTGGCCGCAGTGCTGGGCATTTACGGCGACCTGTTCGCCAGCGTGGTCAAGCGCCAGTGCGGCATCAAAGACTATGGCACCATCTTCCCGGGGCACGGCGGCATCCTCGACCGCTTTGACAGCGTGATGTTCATCGCGCCCTTTGTCACGATGGTGGTCATCGCAGTGTTCTACTACTAAAAAGAACAGGAGGTAGCGCTTTATGGCTAAAAAAATCACGCTGCTGGGTTCCACCGGCTCCATCGGCACCCAGAGCCTCGACGTTATCCGCGCCCAAGGGTATGAGGTGTTCGGGCTGTCGGCCCACAGCCAGACGGATAAACTCTTACAGCAGATCGAAGAGTTCCACCCCAAGTATGTCTGCATGACCAGCGAGGCCGGGGCAGAGAAGCTCTCGGCTGCACTGGCGGGCCGCGCCGACGCACCCAAGCTCCTGACCGGCCCCGAGGGGCTGAAGACCCTCGCCGCGATGGATGGCCCGGACGTGGTGCTGAACAGCGTGGTGGGCATCGCGGGCCTCGGCGCCAGCCTTGCCGCCATCGAGAGCGGCCATGACCTCGCCCTTGCTAACAAAGAGAGCCTCGTCACCGGCGGACATCTCGTGACACAGGCGGTGGCGAAGCACGGCGTCAGGCTGCTGCCGGTGGACAGCGAGCACTCGGCCATCTTCCAGTGCTTGCAGGACAGGGAGAGCGCCAAGAGCCTGACGAAGATCCTGCTGACGGCCTCCGGCGGTCCCTTCTTCGGGATGAAGACCGAGGAGCTGCGGGGCAAGACCAAGGCCGACGCCCTCCGGCACCCCAACTGGAATATGGGCGCGAAGATCACCATCGACAGCGCCACCCTGATGAACAAGGGCCTTGAGCTGATCGAGGCGGTGTGGCTGTTCGGCCTCCCCCCCGAGAAGATCCAGATCGTCGTCCAGCGCCAGAGCATCGTTCACTCGGCGGTGCAGTACAGCGACAACTCCATCATTGCCCAGCTGGGCGTGCCGGATATGCGCATCCCCATCCAGTATGCGCTGACCTACCCGGCCCGTGTGCCGGGCGTCGTGCCGGAGCTGGACTTCACCACCCTCAAGCTGCTGACCTTCGATGTGGCCGACGAGGAGACCTTCCGCTGCCTTGCCGCCTGCAAAAAGGCCATCAGGAAGGGCGGTCTCGGCCCCTGCGCTGCCAACGGTGCCAACGAGGAGGCCGTCAGGCTCTTCCTTGAGGACAAGATCGGTTTCCTCGACATCGGCCGTCTGGTGGAGGCCGTCGTGGACAGCGACAGCTTCGGCGGCAGCTACAGCCTCGCGGATGTGTACGAGTGTGACCGCATGGCCCGCGCCTTTGTGAGAGCACACCTGTGAGATAGGAGAAAGAATGTCAGTTTTCATCACCTTTTCGGCTGCGCTGCTCATCTTCGGCGCAGTCATCGCCATCCATGAGTTCGGCCATTTTGCGATGGCAAAGCTCTGCGGCGTCCAAGTCAACGAGTTCTCCATCGGCATGGGGCCGGCCCTCATCAAGACCTACCGCAAGGGCACCCAGTACACCCTGCGGCTCCTGCCCGTGGGCGGCTTCGTGGCGCTGGAAGGGGAGGAAAGCCCCGAGAGCACGCAGGCCGAGGGCGGGAACGAAGACGCCGCCCCGGCCATCCCGCCGGAGGTGCTGGCACAGCGGACGGGCAAGCCCCTGAACGAGGCCGCCGTCTGGCAGCGGATGCTGGTGATGGCAGCAGGCGCGGTGATGAACTTCGTGCTGGGCTTTGTGGTGCTGCTGCTTCTCATCTCGCTGCGCAGTGAACCCATCACCAGCAAGGTCATCTATGCCGTGGAGGACAATGCCCTCTGCGGCCAGACCGGCCTGCAGGCCGGGGACGAGATCGTGGCCGTCAACGGGCGGCACTGCTTCGTGGCCAACGATATGCTCTACGAGCTGATGCGCACCGAGAGCTACCGTGCGGCCTTCACCGTCCGCCGGGACGGGAAGCTGGTGGAGCTGCCCGACGTCCAGTTCGACACATGGCAGGATGCACAGGGCCAGACCCACATGACGCTGGGCTTCACGGTCTACGGACTCAAAAAAACACCGAAGAATGTCTTGAAAGAAGCGGCCAACAGTGTCATCTACTATGGCCGGATCATCTACACCTCGCTGGCTGACCTGCTGCGGGGCCGCGAGAGCATCAACGACCTGTCCGGCCCGGTGGGCATCGTGACCGCCATCGGGCAGGCCGCCAGCTACGGCTGGGAGGATGTTTTCGAGCTGCTGGCGCTCATCACCATCAACCTCGGCGTCTTAAATCTGCTGCCGTTCCCGGCGCTGGACGGCGGCAAGATCGTCTTCCTGCTCATCGAGGCAGTCACCGGCCATGCTGTGCCGGAAAAAATTCAGGGCAGTCTGACCGTCGCCGCCTTCGCGCTGCTGTTCGGCCTGATGCTCTTTGCAACGTACAATGACATCGTCCGGCTCGTGACCGGAGTGATCTGAAAGGGGAAGTACCATGCGGCAGCTGAAGCGTGAAGTCAAGATCGGAAATGTGACCATAGGCGGCAAGAATCCCATCGCCGTGCAGACCATGCTGAACGTCCCGGTGGAGGACATCGAGGGCAATGTGGCACAGGCCAAGCGCTGCGAGGCGGCGGGCTGTCAGATCCTGCGGGTGACCTGCCCCAGCGCGGCGGACGCCAAGTGCATCGAGGCCGTCAAGAACGCCGTCAATATCCCCATCGTGGCAGACATCCACTTCGACTACAAGGCGGCTCTCGCCTGCGCCGACGTGGGCGTGGACAAGATCCGCATCAATCCGGGCAACATCGGCGACGACGACCGGGTGAAGGCGGTGGTGGACGCCTGCCAGCAGAAGAACATCCCCATCCGCATCGGCGTCAACGGCGGAAGTCTGGAAAAGCACATCCTTGCTAAATATGGTGCGCCTGTGCCCGAAGCGATGGTGGAGAGCGCGCTGTACCACGTCCGCCTGCTGGAAAAGTTCGATTTCAACAACATCGTGATCTCCATCAAGAACTCCAACGTCCCCCGCATGATGGAGGCCTACCGCCAGCTTAGCGCCGTGACGGATTACCCGCTCCATGTGGGCGTCACTGAGGCGGGCACCTACCAGATGGGCCTGCTCAAGAGCGGCATGGGCATCGGCGGGATGCTGCTGGAGGGCATCGGCGACACCATCCGCGTCTCGCTGGCGGCCGATCCCGAGAAGGAAGTGGAAGCGGGCTACAACATCCTGCGCGCCGTCGGCTTCCCGGTGGCCGGCCCGGAGGTCATCACCTGCCCGACCTGCGGCCGCACCCAGTACCCCTGCACCGAGATCGCAAACGAAGTGGAGCGGCGGCTTCAGGGCTGCAAGAAGTCCATCAAGGTGGCCGTCATGGGCTGTGTTGTCAACGGCCCCGGCGAGGCCCGGGAGGCCGACATCGGCATCGCCGGCGGCAAGGGCGAGGCGGTGCTTTTCGTCCACGGCGAACCTGTCCGGAAGCTGACGGGGGAGAATATCCTCGACCAGTTCATGGAGGAGATTTATAAACTGTGATTTTGCAGAATAAGCTTGGGCTGACGAATGAGGCCGAGCTGGCCCGGGCAGAAGAAAAACTCAGCAAGACCCGGGCGCTCGAGCTTTATGACACCGGTCTGCTGGATACCTTCGAGGTCGGCACCTTCAAGGGGCTTGCGGCCATCCATAAGTATCTGTTCGGAGATGTCTACGAGTTTGCGGGACAGATGCGGACGGTGAATATCGCAAAGGGCAATTTCCGCTTTGCGCCTGTGATGTACCTGCGCTCGGCACTGGAAAGCATCGATGCGATGCCGCAATCCTCCTTCGATGAGATCATTGAGAAGTATGTGGAGATGAATGTGGCCCATCCGTTCCGGGAGGGCAACGGCCGCAGCACCCGCATCTGGCTGGATGCGATCCTCAAAAAGGAGCTGCATCAGGTCATCGACTGGAGCCGCGTCGATAAGGGGGACTATCTCCTTGCGATGGAGCGCAGCCCGGTCAAGGATGTGGAGATAAAGGCCCTGCTGCGCGCCGCCCTGACCGAAAAGATCAATGACCGCAAGGTCTATATGAAAGGCATCGACGCCAGCTACCACTACGAAGGCTACCATGTCTTCAAGACAGAAGATCTGACTTAAAAGCAACTTACTGCCACGCCCATCCCGGGCGCGGCAGTTTGTGCTGTTATCTGATAGAAAAAAGGAGTACCACTGTGACACCACTTGTTTCCCAGCTATGGCCGCAGTTTATGGCGGACCCGGACTTTGCGGCCTGTTTTGGCCGCGTGGTCGTCGAGCACGCCCAGATGCTGCGGCAGGAGCGGCAGGTCATTTTCACGCTGCGCAGTTCTGCCCCGCTGGACAAGGGGCTGTGCGCACGGCTGCTGGCCTCCCTCGCGCCCGACTATGAGGGCTTTGAGCTTCGCATCCACAACCTCTTCGGCTACGCCGCGCTGGACGAGAGCGGACTGCGGGAGCTGATGGAGGAGATGAAGCGGGACGGCGTGCCCATCAACGGCTTCCTCGACCGCTGCCGCATCACCATCACCGGCCAGAACATCACCATCGGCGTCTGCCATGGCACGAAGTTTTTGCAGGAGATGCAGTTCGAGCGGCTGCTGGCGGAGCGTATCGCCGCCCACACCGGCGTGAAGCCCAAGGTGACGCTGGAAAGCAGCGTGGGCGAGGCCGAGCAGCGCCAGATGGAAGAAAAGCTGGAGCGCAAAATTGCTCCTCCTGTCGTCAAATTCGAGCGGAAGAATACGGCGCCCTCCATCAAGGTGGAGGGCCTCGACCTCACGGACAAGCCCGTCACCATCTTCCACGGCAAGATGTTCTCCCCCAAGAACCTCACCCCCCTCAAGGACTTGGGCGGCGAGGGCGGAAAGTGCATGATCTGGGGCGATGTTTTCTTCACCGAGGTGAAGGGCAGCTTCCGTAAGATCTATACCGTCTCCATCACCGACTACACCGGCTCCATCAACCTGAAGATCCGTGCGCAGGAAGGGGAGGACTGCTCCAAGTGGGAGTCCATCCCCAAGGGCACGACGGTCGTGGTGCGGGGCGACTGCTCCTACGACAAGTACGAGCATGACTATATCGTCTGGCCCTACGATGTCCTCTTCGTCGAGCGCAAAAAGCGGGAGGATAATGCTCCCGTCAAGCGGGTGGAGCTGCATCTGCATACCAAGCTGTCCAGCATGGACGCCTTCTGTGACCCCGGCGGCATCGTCAAGCTGGCCCACCGGATGGGCCACCCGGCCATCGCCATCACTGACCACGGCGTCTGTCAGGGCTACCCCGAAGCCATGCTGGCGGCGGATGCCATCCACAAGACCGACCCGGACTTCAAGCTCATCTACGGCTGTGAGGCCTACTTCGTCGATGACATGATCCCCTGCGTCTACGGCGTGAAGGACGAGCCGCTGAACGGCGAGTTCTGCGTCTTCGACACCGAGACGACGGGCCTCGACCCGGGCGTGGAGTACCTGACCGAGATCGGCGCAGTCATCGTGCGGGACGGCGAGGTGGTGGAGGAATTCGACACCTTCGTCAAACCCGGCAAGCCCATCACGCCCAAGATCACGGAGCTGACCGGCATCACCAACGAGATGGTGGCCAATGCCCCCGGCGAGGCCGAGGCGCTGGAAGCCTTCCTTAAATTCGTGGATGGCCGCATCCTCGTGGCCCATAACGCCCACTCCTTCGACATCCGGTTCCTCCGCGCCGCCGCCAAGCGGAGCGGCATCGAATTCGAACCGACCTATATCGACACCCTGACCATGGCGCAGGCCATGTACCCCGGCCTCCACAACTACAAGCAGGGGACCATCAACAAGCACCTGGAGCTGCCCGCCTACGAAGCTCATCGCGCCTGCGAGGACTCCGCCGCGCTGGGCCGCATCTTCTGCGTCATGCTCAAGGATCTGGAGGAAAAGCAGGTCACAGCCGTCAGCGGCATCAACACCGGACTCGGCGGCAACCGCGAGGTGCTGAAAAAGAAGTATTACCACCTCATCATCCTCGTGCGCAACCAGATGGGCCTGAAGAACCTCTATAAAATCGTCAGCGAGGCCCACGTCAACTACTTCTTCAAGAAGCCCCGCGTGCCCCGCAGCCTCCTCAACAAGTACCGCGACGGCCTGATCTTGACCTCGGCCTGCGAGGCGGGCGAGCTGTACCGCGCCATCGTGGAGGGCCGCTCCTACGAGGAGCTGAAGAAGATCGCCTCCTATTACGATGTTCTGGAAGTCCAGCCGCTGGGCAACAACGCCTATATGGTGCGGGACGGCAAGGTGGAGAGCGAAGAGGTCATCAAGGACTTCAACCGCACCGTCATCCAGCTGGGTGAAGACCTCCACAAGCCCGTCATCGCCACCGGCGACGTCCACTTCACCGAGCCGGAGGACGCCATCTACCGCTCTGTTTTACAGGCGGGCAACGGCTTCAAGGACGCGGACAACCAGCCGCCCCTGTTCTACCGCACGACGGAGGATATGCTGGACCAGTTCCGTTATCTGCCCAAGGAGAAGGCCTACGAGATCGTCGTGACCAACCCCCGCAAGATCGCGGCCAGCATCGACGGCAGCGTCCGCGCCATCCCGCGCGGCACCTATCCGCCCAGCATCGAGGGCGCAGAGCAGCAGCTCCGGGACGCCACATGGGCGCACGCCAAGCGGGATTACGGCGACCCGCTGCCCGAGATCGTGGAGAAGCGGCTGCAAAAAGAGCTGGACTCCATCTGCGGCCACGGCTACGCCGTCCTGTACGTCATCGCGGTCAAGCTGGTGGCCTACTCCAACGCGGGCGGCTATCAGGTGGGCAGCCGCGGCTCGGTCGGCTCGTCGGCTGTGGCCCACTTCTCCGGCATCTCGGAGGTCAACAGTCTGCCGCCCCATTACCGCTGCCCCAAGTGCAGGCACAGCGAGTTCATCACTGACGGCAGCGTGGAGGACGGCTTCGACCTGCCCGACAAGAACTGCCCCGAGTGCGGCACCCGGATGCTGGTGGACGGCCACGACATCCCCTTCGAGACCTTCCTCGGCTTCTACGGCGACAAGGAGCCGGATATTGACCTGAACTTCTCGGGCGAATATCAGTCCAACGTCCACCGCTACACCGAGGAGCTGTTCGGCAAGGCCAACGTCTTCAAGGCGGGTACGGTCTCCGGCATTCAGGACAAAACAGCCTATGGCTACGTCAAAAAATATCTGGATGAGCGGGGGAGAACAGTCAACCACGCCGAGGAGAACCGCCTGACGCTGGGCTGCACCGGCGTCAAGCGCACCACCGGCCAGCACCCCGGCGGCATGGTCGTCGTGCCTGACACCTACGAGATCTACGACTTCTGCCCCATCCAGCACCCGGCGGATGATGTGGCGGGCGGTCTGCTGACCACCCACTTCGAGTTCAAATACCTTCACGACACCCTGCTCAAGCTGGATGAGCTGGGCCACGATATGCCCACCTTCTACAAGTATTTCGAGGAATATACCGGCATCCCGGTGGACAGCATCCCCATGAACGACCCCAAGGTCTACAGCCTGCTCACCAGCCCGGAAGCACTGGGCGTCACGCCGGAGCAGATCGACAGCCAGACCGGCACCTTCGGCATCCCCGAGATGGGCACGAACTTCGTGCGCGGGATGCTGGTGGAGGCCCGGCCCAAGAATTTCTCCGAGCTGATCCAGATCTCGGGACTGTCTCACGGCACCGATGTCTGGACGGGCAACGCCGATGAACTCATCCGCAGCGGCACCTGCACCATCGCGGAGGTCATCGGCTGCCGCGACAGCATCATGCTCTACCTGCTGCGCAAGGGCCTCGAGCCAAAGATGGCCTTCGACATCATGGAGGCCGTCCGTAAGGGCAAGGTGGCCAAGGGCGGCTTCGCGCCCGGCTGGGAGGAGGCCATGCGGGAGCACGAGGTGCCGGACTGGTACATCGAGAGCTGCCGCAAGATCAAGTATATGTTCCCGAAAGCCCATGCCGTGGCCTACCTGATGTCGGCCATCCGTCTCATGTGGTTCAAGCTCTACCATCCGCAGGCGTTCTATGCGGTCTACTTCACTGTCCGCGGCGATGACATCGACTACGAAGCCGCTGTGGGCGGTGCGGCGGTGGCCCGCGCCCACATGAACGAGGTCAAGCGCCGCCTGAAGGAGGAGAAAAACGCCAAGGACGAGGACGTCCTCGTCTCGCTCCAGCTCGTCAACGAGATGCTGGTGCGGGGCTACGAGTTCCTGCCCATCGAGCTGGGCAAGAGCCGCGGCTCGAAGTATGTGGTGGAGGACGGCAAGGTGCGCCTGCCCTTCTGCTCCCTGAAGGGTCTGGGCGGTGCCGCCGCCGATGCGCTGGAAAATGTGACCATCCACGGCGAAGAATACCTCTCCATCGAGGAGCTGCAGCAGGCCTCCGGCGTCGGCAGCAGCATCATCGACCGCCTGCGTCAGGTGGGCGCTCTGGGCGACCTGCCCGAGAGCAGTCAGGTGAGCTTCTTCTGAAATAGTACAACAAAAACGACCTCTGCGACCGGATGACCGGAAGCAGAGGTCGTTTTGTGTTGCGAGTATTGCTTTGAACAGGGGAGAGGCTTACTCCACGCTGATCATATAATAGTAGACCGGCTGGCCGCCGCGGATGTGGCTGACCTCAACGTGGTTGGGGCACTTGGCCTTGACGATCTCGGTCACCTTCTCGGCATCCTCGTCGGAGACGTCGCAGCCGGAGATGATGGTGACGAAGCTGGAATCCTTCTTGCACATACCGCGGGCCAGACGATAGGTGGCCTTGGTGATGTCGTTGGAGGTGGAGACGATCTTGCCGTTCTCCAGTGCCATGATCTCGCCCTTCCGGATGCGCTTGCCGTCGTACTCGCTGTCGCGGGCGGCATAGGTGATGAGGCCGGTGGACACCTTGTCGGCGGCGGACATCATGTTGATGGTGTTGGCCTCGACGGTGGCGGAGGGGTCAAAGTTCAGCAGAGCCGTGATGCCCATGGGGACGGTGCGGGTGGGCAGGACGACCACCTGACGGTCGGCCAGCTTCTGGGCCTGCTCGGCAGCCATGATGATGTTCTTGTTGTTGGGCAGGACGAAGACGGTCTTGGCCGGGACGCTCTGGACGGCGGCGAGGATGTCCTCGGTGGCGGGGTTCATGGTCTGACCGCCGGAGACGACCGCGTCAGCGGACAGGTCGGTAAAGACGGCCTTCAGGCCCTCACCGGCGGCGACAGCGACAAAGCCGTAGTCGCGGCTGGGGTCAACGGCAGCATAGATGAACTCGCTGGCCGGGTCGGGCTTCTTCTCGGCGGAAGCCTGCTTCTCGAGACTCTTGCCCTGCTTCTGGCGGGCAAGGAACTGCTCGTGCATATTCTCGATCTTGAAGTTGGTGAGGTAGCCGTACTTGATGGCCTCGCTCAGGATCTTGCCGGGGTCGGCGGTGTGGACATGGAGGTTGATGACGTCGTCGTCCTCGATGCAGACCACGCTGTCGCCGTTGGATTCAGCGAAGGCACGCATCTTTGCAGCACTTGCGCCCTCGTTCTTGTTGATGAGGAACTGGGTGCAGTAGCCGTTCTTGATGTCCTCGACCTTCATCAGGTCATCGGTAAAGACGCCCTTGCCCGCGTTCGCGGTGGAGAGCTTGGCCTTGTTGGGGGCAGCCTCGCCGCCGACCACGATGTCCTCCCCGTGGAAGACCTTGCCCATGCCCTCAAAGATGATCATGATGCCCTGACCGCCGGCATCCACGACACCGGCTTTTTTCAGGACGGGCAGCAGGTTGGGAGTGTCCTCCAGAGCCTTCTGGCCCGCAGCGAGGACGACGTCCCACAGCTCGGCCACATCCTCCTTGCCGCAGGCGGCAGCTTCCTCCGAAGCCACGCGGGCCACGGTCAGGATGGTGCCCTCGGTGGGCTTCATGACGGCCTTGTAAGCGCCCTCGACGCCCTTCTTGAGCGCAGAGACGATGTCGGCGGCGTCGGCCTCTTTTTTGCCCTCCAGAGCCTTGGAGAAGCCGCGGAACAGCAGGCTGGTGATGACGCCGGAGTTGCCGCGGGCGCCGCGCAGCATGGCGGAGGCGGCGGTCTTTGCGGCCTCGCCCACGGTGCAGCTGTCGTCCATGGCCTGCAGCTCACGGACGGCTGCGCCGACGGTCATGCCCATGTTGGTGCCGGTGTCGCCATCGGGGACAGGGAAGACATTCAGCTCGTCCACGCGGGAGCGCTGATTGTTGATGTTGTTTGCGCCGGAAATGATGGCGTCGCGCAGGATCTTACCAGAAATCATTGCTTTTTACTCCTTATATCTTCCCGGTATCCCCCGGGCGGGCTTTGTCTCGTCAGGCAACCACGTCATCGACCGATACGACCACGCGGGCGACCTTCAGGCCGGTGGCCTGCTCCACCTCGTCCTTCACGCGGTGCGAGATGGCACGCGCGGCGGTGGAGATGTTCAGCCCGTAGCTGACGGCAATGTGCAGCTCGATCACGAGACGGCCCTCTTCCTGTGTGACACGGACGCCCTTAGCCGAGTCGTCCACGCCGCGCACGGCGCAGCGGACGCGGTCGGTCAGATCACGGGGGGCCATTGCGGCCACGCCGTAGCATTGTTTGGTTGCTTCGCCCACGAGCGTGGAAAAATACTCGGCTGAGAAGCTGACATCTCCCAGCGGAAAACGGGAAGTGATCATAGTCGCTCTGCTCCTTTTATTCATAATTGTACCCCTGTCCGCACGGCGGCGGGGCGGCGCGCAGGCCCAAAGGGCGGCGTACCGCTCTTATTATACAACTTTCTTCGGAAGCTGTACAGCACATAATTGCAGACGCAAAGGGGAAAAGTCTGGCACGGATCGCCGGCTTCGGCCTGTTTCGACACCGCGAGCCGGTATACTGGAAGACAGACGAAGCCGCCAAGGGCCGTATTCCTAGTGTTAGTATAGCACAAAATCCTTCGCTGTGCATCCATTTCGTGAATATTTATCCGACGAAACAAAAGGTGATTGTGAATAAAATATAAAACATGGCGCAGACGTCTTTATCTTACTATGAAAAAGTGCTAAAATCTAAAGTGGAAAGAGTAGGACTGTATCCGGCGCAGGATGCAGGAATATTTGATCAAGGTGATGAAGACAGGAATTTGCTGCGGCTGCACAGGAGCTGCGGCCCCGGCGGCGGAAAAAGTTCATAATAGGAGTTGTTTTCATGAATATTCTGTTTTTCCTTTCCCCCAAGCAGGACCTGATGTATGTGTACGATGACTTCACCCTTCGCCAGACGCTGGAAAAATGGGAGAACAACCGCTATGCATCCATCCCGGTGCTCAACCGCAAGGGCGAGTATGTGGGTACCCTGACGGAGGGGGACATCCTGTGGGGGCTGAAGAAGTTCCACGGCCTTGACCTTGAGGCGGCGGAGGATGTGCCCATCCGGGACTTCGCCCATAAGCGGGACTACAAGGCCGTCACCGTCACGACGAGCATGGACCAGCTCATCGAGGCGGCCATGAACCAGAACTTCGTCCCCGTGGTGGACGACCGGGGGATGTTCATCGGCATCGTCCGCCGTCAGGCCATCATCCGCTACTGCTACGACCGCTCCCGCGCTGCCGCCTCAGAGCAGCGCAGAAAGCCCGAAAAGCGTGTCCCGGCTGCGGCTGGGGTGCGGTAAAACAGGAAAAGGCCCCGCCGCTCTGCATGAAATGTGCAGGGCAGCGGGGCCTTTCTATGCCTGTGGGAAGGGGAGAGAGGAGCTTCAGCCCACAGTGAGGCTGGAAGCGGTGAGCCGGTGGGTCAGGACAGCCTCGGCGTCCTCGCCGCCCATGGCCAGCAGCTCGTCCACCGAGAGGGTGGTGGAGCAGAGGATGGTCTGGAAGGTGATGGTGTCGATGCCCTCAGCCCGCAGCTGGCGCAGGGTGGCCAGCGAGGCCCGGAGGGAGGCTGTGAACCGTCCGACGCGGAGGGAGAGGACGTTGTTGCCCCGGATGCTGGTGTAGGAGATGCGCTGGCCGTCCTTGTCGGTGACGACGAGGCCCGGGAAGACCGATTCCTGCACAGAGGCGTCCGCAGAGCCGCCGCCCGACGCGGAGGGAACCGCAGGAACAGGGTCGGTGGGGAGGGTGATGTTGTTGCCCTCAGAGTCGGAGCGGGTGATGGAGCTGCCCTCAGCAAGGCCGGTGAACTCCTGCTCGATGCCGTTGGCACCGATGGCAACATTGTCTTTTCCAGCGGTGGCTGTGATAGTCACTTTGCCCTCGAGGGTGATGTCGGCATCTGCATCGCTTTCGCAGCCAGCACCGATGCCCGCGCCGCCAATAACGATTTCTTCCTCTTTATCTGTACCGCCGCCGAACGCTTTGACGGTGGGACTGCCGTTCTCATTGCTCTTGATGGTGATTTGATTGCCTTTGTTATCGCTGTTGTTTTCAGCGCCAGCACCGCCGCCTATGGCCGCGCCGCCTGCGCCTCCGGTAACACTGACTTTGGTGTTGCCCTCGATGGTCACATTGCCGAGACCAAAAATACCACCGCCGATGCCTGCGCCATAGGCGCCGCCCTGCACATTGTCGATTTCGGCATTATCCTTGATGACCACGTTACCGTTGCCGATTTTATCGGGGGAACTAAATGCGCCGCCGCCGATGCCTGCCGCACCGTAGCCGCCGGTCACATTCTCGATTTTTGCATTGCCGGAGATCGTCACATCACCGTCGTAGCCATAACCGCCGCCAATGCCTGCACCGTATTTCGTGTTGGATGCATTTTTAATAACAGCGTCGCCGGTTATCGTAACGGTCGCACCGTTATAATAACCACCGCCGATGCCCGCAGCGCCTTCACCGCCTGCGGCAGTGATGGTGCCGCCGCTGATGGTCACATTGCCGCTGCCGTTGCAGCCGCCGCCGATGCCAGCGCCTAAATAACCGCCGGTTGCATTGATCTCGCCGCCGGTGATCTCTACATAAGCAGTACCGTCGGAACCACTGCCAATGCCTGCACCCCAATCGTCACTGGTGGCCGTGATATTGCCGCCAGTGATCTTTACCTGAGTGTCATTGCTGCCAGCGCTGCCGATGCCAGCGCCTTTGAATCCGCCGACAGCCTCCAGACTGCCGTTCTTATCTTTGTCCTGAATGGTCAGTTCGCCGCTGGTGTCGGTCTTATTGTACTCCAACCCGGCATGGCCAGCGCCGCTCTTCAGCGCGTTGTCGCCATCCAGCTCGATATTGGTATCGCCCTTGCCGGTCACGCTCACGGCGGCTTCGCTCCCGCTGCTGGCGTCGATGTTCAAATCCTTGAGCGTGACCTCAACCTTATCGTCCTTATCTTTGGCCTCGATGGTCACGGTGTTGGAAGAAGCTTTGT
>OLQS01000918.1_pt1 | contig 18762 bp, 18 predicted proteins | sample 1672291 | NCBI WGS metagenome assembly OLQS01 (sample SAMEA3136668, study PRJEB25190) | human gut metagenome | biome: human gut; feature: human-associated habitat; material: faeces | place: Austria | collected 2013
TCCCAAAAATAAATTACTATTTCCAGCATGGAAAAAGTATCATTCCTAACGGGTTTTCCAGGTTTCGGAATTGATTTTACCGTTTATTATAAACGTAAAATTTTACTACTTTTTCTCAAAGGATCGTGGTACAATAATAGAACTGATAACAGCATTCCGGGAGGGGGGCGGCTTTGGTGCAGACATGCAGGGTCCATATCAATACAACAAAAATGGGTTCCATTTTAAATCCCATATCTAAACTTTTAAAAACTCCGGTGCTTTTTTATGCAACGGAATCCAAGCAGTGGTTTGGGGCGTCCAAGCGGAACCTTCCCTTCTGTTACGCCATGGAGCGCTGTCCTGCCACCAACGCCTTCTGTGCACATTGTGACCAGCAGGCGGACCAGCAGTGCGCCAGGCAGAAGAACGCCTATGCCTACCATTGCCACGCCGGCCTGATTGAGGTAGCATATCCGGTATACATTGACAATATCTATATCGGTTTCCTGATCATCGGACAGTTCCGCACCAAGGAAGCAGGACTGGACAAAGAATATGCCAGGAAACTGGCCCTGTTATGTGAAACAGAGCCAGATGCATTATATAAAAAATACCACTCCCAACCGTTAATCGGCACAGAGGCAGTGGAAGGGATAAAATTAGTGGCCGGAATGATCAACAGCCGTCTCCTGGACGAAAAGGTCTTTTCCCTGGAATACCATGAAGTCATAAAAAAGGTGGAAAACTATATCAACCAGAATATTTCCGGTCCCCTTCCCCTAAAAGACATTGCCCAGCATGTTTTTATGAGTTCCGCCTACTTAAGCACCACGTACAAAAATGTCACCGGCAGGAACATCACGGATTATATCCAGGAGCGCCGTGTATCCACGGCCTGCTTCCTGATCCGCACCACCTCAGGATCCATTTCAAACCTGGCTCAGGAAACCGGGTTTTCCGATGCAAATTATTTTACCAAGGTTTTTAAGAAAAAAACGGGAATGACGCCCAGGGAATACCGCAGACGCTGGAAGGACGGCGATATTGAAGAGTAATGGATTTTATTTTTTTATTGACTTTTTTCACACGCCGCAGTAAAATCACATCAATCAGTTAAAGAGTTACAGCAGGCTAAGACGGGGAAAAGTATCCGGAACCATCCTTTCAGAGAGCTGCCGGTTGGTGGAATGCAGCAGGAATGGACCGGGGAATATCACCCCTGAGCTTCCGGGCAGAACCTGGCACACCGTGCCAGCCTTATTTAGAAGTAAGTCCGGACGGACGGCGGCCGTTATACCGTTACACATTGTCGGATGTGGCTAAGGGGTTGCCGGTTGGCAGCAATCAGAGTGGTACCGCAGAGGGATTTTCAGGCCTTTGTCTCTAAGAATAACAGGAGACAGGGGCCTTTTCATTTCCCAGGGAGTAATTTGGACATCCATTCCCGTCATCTGTGCAATGTGTCCCCAAAGCCTGCTGTGGCCCAACAAAAGAAACCGAAGGGAGAATGTATCATGAATGCACTCAAAAAACTCAGTAACTTCTTTGGACAGAATATGGCGGTAATCGTCATCGCCGTGGCGGCCCTGGCCCTGCTGGCGCCCGGCTCTGTCAGTTTCATCAAGACCTCCTATGTAAACACCCTTTTAGGCATCGTCATGTTCGGCATGGGACTCACCTTAAGACCAGGTGATTTCAAGGTGGTTTTCTCCCGCCCCAAGGACGTGGTGCTGGGATGTATTGCACAGTTCACCATCATGCCCCTTCTGGCATTCCTGCTGACCAGGCTGTTCCGCCTTTCCCCGGAACTGGCCATCGGAGTCATCCTGGTAGGCACCTGTCCGGGCGGCACCTCATCCAATGTCATGACCTACCTGTCCAAGGGCGATGTTCCCCTGTCCGTGGGCATGACCGCGGTCTCCACCGTGCTTGCGCCGTTTCTGACGCCCCTGCTGACCTATGTGTATGCGGGCGCCAAGGTGGATGTCAATATGGCAAGCATGTTCCTCTCCATCATCAAGGTGGTGATCGTACCAATTGCCGCCGGATTCATCATCAACCATTTCTTCTCACGCTTTACCCAGAATGTGGTTGAAATCCTGCCCCTGATTTCCACCACGGCCATCGTAGCCATCGTGGCCGCCGTGGTAAGCGCCAATTCCTCCAAGATCATGACCAGCGGGCTGCTGATTGTGGGTGTTGTCATCCTGCACAATGTCCTGGGCTACTTCCTGGGATTCTCCATCGGAAAGCTCTTAAAGCTGGATTCCAGCAAATGCAGGGCCATCTCCATCGAAGTGGGGATGCAGAACTCAGGTCTTGCCACTTCCCTGGCAGCCACCCATTTTGCCCAGTATCCCCTGGCAACCATACCGGGCGCCGTGTTCAGCGTATGGCACAATATATCCGGCGCAGTCCTTGCCAACATCTATGCCCGTACCGCAGGACAGGCCGGGCCGGCCCCATCTTCCGCTGTATCTGAAGGGCAATAAGGCAGGGGCTTGGTCATCCCGGTCCTTTTGGCCTTGTCAATCCCGCCGCCCATGTGGGGCAGGCTCCCGCCGAGAAACACGGCCCGCATGACAGAGTCCTCGCCGTACCGGCTGCGTATCCCGTCAATGGCTTCATCCAGCCTGGCGTACTTCTCATAACGGTCCATATCGAACAGGTTGTACTGATAGGCCGTGTCATGGGTAACCCGGCTGGTGTGGACCCCCATCTGGCGGATGGGCGCACGGTCCCACAGGTCTTCAAATATCAGGCAGGCCGCCCGGTATATCTCAAAGGTGGTATGGGTGGCCGAGACCAGGGTCCGCTGGCGGGAGGCATGCCTGAAATCCCGGTCCGTGATGGATATGCCCACACAGCCCGCCTTCATCCCATCTGCCCTCAGCCTGGCGCACACTGTCTCCGTGAGGGAAAGGATGACCTGGCGGGCCGTATCCGCATCCGTCACATCCATGGGAATTGTCATGGAATTCCCATATCCCTTATTCTCAGGCCGTTCCTGCAAAAAAGGGGAGTTATCCCTGCCATTGGCGTAGTCCCAGATAAACTCCCCATGCTTTTTCAAATGCCGTCCCACCAGACCGCGGTCCGCTGCCGCCAGATCCCCGATGGTGCGGATCCCAAGGGCCTTCAGCTTCCGGCTGGCGGCGCGCCCCACCCAGAACAGGTCCTCCACCGGCAGGGGCCACATTTTCTTTGGGATTTCGTCCTTAAACAAGGTGTGTACCTTGTCAGGCTTCTGGAGCTCCGATGCCATCTTGGCCAGCAGCTTGTTATCCGAAACCCCGATATTAACCGTGAATCCCAGGGTACGGCGGATTTCCGCCCCAATCTGCTGCGCAAAGGCCACCGGATTCCCCCACAGGTTCTTTGTGCCGTCCATGGCGCAGAAGGCCTCATCAATGCTGTACTGGTGGATATGGTGGGAATACCTGCCCAGAAGTTGTATAAGGGCCCTGGAGCATTGTACATACAGGTCATACTCCGGCGGCGCTATGATCAGCCCCGGGCACTTGTTCCTGGCTTCCACCAGGGTCTCCCCGGTCCTGATGCCAAACCGGGCCGCCGGTCCCGACTTGGCCAGCACGATGCCGTGGCGGTCCTTTTCATTTCCCCCTATCACGGACGGCACGGTGCGCAGGTCCAGGTCCCCGCCCTTAATCCAGATCTCATGGGCAGCGCTCCAGCTCAGGAACGCACTGTTGACATCTACGTGATACCACAATTCCTCCATCTTCCCTTCCTGTCCATCCTCCTATGATAAAGTCCGGAACAATGACCACTTGTGGGTGGACACCCGGTAGCGCAGTTCAATGAGCCGTCTCTGCCCTTCTGCTGCCGCCCAGCACACAAAGCTGATATAATCCATTCCGCAGTATCTTTCTTCCTTTGATGAAACAACTTCCTCCACCTTAACTGTAACAACTGCGTGTTCCTCATTCTCATACCGGAACCACAACGGCGTCATGTCGCCCAGCGTGCTGCACGCCCCAACCAGCTGTATGGGTATGTTCAATGCAGCCATTACCCTCACCTCCTGTTTTCACTATACAGGAACGTATGTTCGATTTCAAGTGGTAATTCCTGCCAATGCCTGATTACAGATGGTTACAGGACCCTCACAGAACCGTAAAGCGGTTCTTCTCATAGGCAATCACGCCTTCCTTCTGCATTTTAGAAAGTTCCCCGGACAGGGCGCTTCTGTCCACGGACAGATAATCCGCCATCTGCTGCCTGTTAAAAGGAACCGTGACCGTCCGGTTCCCCTGCTTTACCGATTCCTGGGACAGGTAAACCAGCACCCGCTCCCTGAGGGACTTGGGTGTGATCACATCCATCTTCTTTGTGAGGACCAGGTTCTTATGGGCCAGCACATACATCAGGCTGCGTATCAGCCTGGCGTGGAAATCGCAGGCAGAAGGACATGTGGTCAGGATGCGCCTGACATCCACGAACAGCACCTTTGTGGGTTCGGAGGCCTGCACATCCACCATCATGGCCTCCCCCTTAAGACACGCATATGTCTCTGCAAAAATCTGGCCCTGTCCGATGTTCTCAATGATTTTCCGGTTCCCCCACACATCATCCTTCACAATATTGACAGACCCCTCCATCACAATCCCCAGACGTCCCGTGATATCCCCTGTCCTGTAGAGATAGGCGTCCTTTTCAAACTCTTTTTCCTCAGCAGAAAGGCACTGCAGCATGGCCTCTATCTCCTGCTCCTTGATTCCCTGGAACAGCGGGGTACCTGATAAAACACGGACATTCATATTTTCTCCTTTCGTTGTCAGAACAACATACATGTTGTCAGAATTATAGTATACTTCACCCATAACAGTCAAGCCGGTCCTATCCGGAACATCACCCATAACAAGGAGGAAACCATATATGAGTCATGAAATGTTTTGTTTTCAATGCGAACAGACCGCTGGATGCAGCGGATGTACCGGAAATGCCGGTGTCTGCGGAAAAACCGCAAAAACCGCAAAGCTGCAGGATGAACTGACAGGCGCCCTGATCGGCCTTGCAAGGGCGGCCGACAACACCGCCCCGCCCAAAGAAGCGGACCAGCTGATCCTGGAAGGGCTTTTTGCAACCCTGACCAATGTAAACTTTGATGATGCTTCCTTAAGACAGCTGACGGAAAAAGTCCGCAAGGCAAAAAACAGCCTTTCCCCCCTATGCCATGGATGCACTTCCCAATGTGCAAAAAATGACGACTATGACCTGGATTCACTGTGGACCGAGGATGAGGACATCCGTTCCCTAAAATCCCTTCTGCTCTTTGGCATGAAGGGCATGGCCGCCTATGCCTTCCACGCCCGCGTCCTTGGCTATGAGGATCCGTCCGTCACTTCCTTTTTCTACAAAGGGCTTTTTGCAGTGGGCTATGACGGCTATGCCATGGAAGACCTGCTTCCTCTTGTGATGGAGTCCGGCAAGGTGAATCTGGACTGCATGGCCCTGCTTGACAGGGCCAACAGGGAGACTTATGGGATTCCGGCTCCTGCCCAGGTTTCCATGACCATTGAAAAGGGACCGTTCATTGTAATCTCCGGCCACGACCTCCATGACCTGGAACAGCTCTTAAAGCAGACCCAGGGAACCGGGATCAATATCTACACCCATGGGGAAATGCTTCCCGCCCATGCATATCCGAACCTTAGGAAGTATCCCCATCTGAAAGGAAACTTCGGGACCGCATGGCAGAACCAGCAAAAGGAATTTGACCATATCCCGGCCCCTGTGCTCTTTACCACCAACTGCCTGATGCCGGTAAAACCGTCCTACGGGGACCGCGTCTTCACCACCTCGGTTGTGGCTTACCCCGGGATGGTCCATATCGGGGATGGGAAGGACTTCTCCCCTGTCATAAAAAAAGCCCTGGAATTAGGCGGTTATGACAGGGATGTGGCCATGACCGGCATCAACGGCGGAACCACCCTTACCACAGGCTTTGGCCATGAAGCCATCCTTGCCTCTGCCGGGGCCGTGATTGAGGGTGTTAAAAACGGGGATATCAGCCGCTTCTTCCTGGTGGGCGGATGCGACGGCGCCCGTCCGGGCAGGAATTATTATACGGAGTTCGTAAAACAGGCTCCGGCGGATTCCATCATCCTGACCCTGGCCTGCGGCAAATACCGTTTCAATGACCTGGACCTGGGGACCGTGGCAGGGCTGCCAAGACTCTTGGATATGGGACAGTGCAATGATGCTTACGGCGCCGTGAAGGTGGCCGCGGCATTGGCTGAGGCCTTCGGGTGCAGTGTCAATGACCTGCCCCTGACCCTGGTGCTTTCCTGGTATGAGCAGAAGGCCGTGTGTATCCTCTTAAGCCTCCTGCACCTGGGGATTAAGAATATCTATCTTGGGCCCACGCTGCCGGCCTTTGTATCCCGGGGCGTATTAAACTACCTGGTGAAACAGTTTGACATCCATCCGGTTTCAACACCTGAGGAGGATATCAGGAAAATCCTGGGACAGCAATAGCGTCTTTCTGCCCTTTCAGGAACACGTACTCCTTTTCACCGGACAGCTCCCCATGATAACAATAGCCCAGCCCGTCAAAGCCTTTCAACTCTTCCGGGCAGCTGACCTCATGTTCCGCCATGAAACGCACCATCTCGCCGCGGGCCATTTTAGCTTCCGTGGCTTTTACCTTTACTTTGGGCCGTCCCTTTTTATCAGCCTCAAGTATACCGAACACACAGGTCAGGTATGTGATATCCGGCGTCAGGAAGGGTTCTATGGCTTTGCTGTATTCCTTGGAGGCAAGGTTAACCACCACCTTGTCCTCCTTTACCAGTTCCCGGTACAGAAGGTCACCCCAGTACTCATACAGGCTGGTAATCCCTTCCTGACTGCCGCAGTCCGGCGGCAGCTTTACCTTTGCCTGCATTTCCAGGCGGTATGGCACGATTCCGTCCAGCGGCCGCAAAATCCCGTAAAATCCCGACAATATCCTTAAGTGCTGCTGCACATAGTCCCAGTGCCTTGTCTCAAACACCCCGGGCGCCATGTACTGGTACTGGATCCCCTCATAGGACAAAAGGGCGGGGGTAAGCCGTCCGGTCAGGTCCATGGCCTGGAAACGCCCATAATTAAGTCCGGCAATGGTTTCATTGCACTGCCAGAGGGCCCTTGCCTCACTCCGGCTCAGGCCCCTTATGTATTCTTTTAATTCTTCTGCCTTTGAAAGGAAACAGGGAAGATCGGCCCAGTCCAGCTCATCTTCCCTGACATTCATCTTCTTGGCAGGTGATATGATTATGTTCATCCTGTCATCTACTCCACTTTTCCGATTCTTGGATAATAGCAGAACAGTACCTTTGCCATGATATCCTTCTTTGGTACAAACTGGTTCTTCCAGAACCTGGCGTCCAGTGAATTGTTCCGGTTGTCGCCCATCATGAAATAACAGCCTTCTGGCACCGTGTACGGACCGTACGACCCTTCCATGGGTTCGGGCAGATAGGGTTCATCCAAAGGCGTATCGGAATCATTGATATATACCTTGCCGTCTACGATGTCCACTGTCTCACCCGGCAGCCCGATTACCCTCTTCACATAATAAATATCCCTGTTGTCCGGGAACTTAAAGATAACCACGTCCCCCCGCTCAGGGTCACTGTTTATATAGGACAGCCTGGAGCCAATCACCCGGCTTTTAGACATGATTGTATTTTCCATGGAGCCGGTTGGGACACGGCTGTTGGCAATGATGAAATTATTAAGGACCAGGGCAATCACCACGGCTGCTGCGATAATCTGGATCCAGCTGATGATTTCCTTTTTCCAGCTAAAGGGTTCTTCCTCCTTCTGCCTGCGGCTCCTTCCCCGCCCCTTTTGCGCTTCTGTCTCTTCCATTTCCTCTATGGACATGTTATTACCTCTTTTCTATGGTTTTACCGGATCTGCCCATCCCCGTAAATAATGTATTTGGTGGTGGTCAGTTCCTTTAAGCCCATGGGGCCCCTGGCGTGAAGCTTCTGGGTGCTGATGCCGATTTCAGCGCCAAATCCGAACTCATCGCCGTCCGTGAACCGGGTGGAGGCATTGACATACACAGCCGCGGCATCCACCTCGTTCAGGAATTTCTGCGCATTGAAATAATCCGATGTCACAATGGACTCCGAATGGCCTGTGTTATAGGTATTGATATGGGAAATTGCCTCATCCACGGAATCCACAATCTTAAGGGACAGGATGTAATCCAGGTATTCCTTCCCCCAGTCCTCCTCCGTGGCGGGAACAAAATCCGGCACAATCGCGCAAGCGCCCTCATCGCCCCGGATTTCCACGTTCTTTTCATCCAGGCGTTTCTTTAACATGGGCAGGAATTCCTCTGCAATCTTCCTGTGTACCAGGAGGGATTCACATGCATTGCACACGCCGATCCTCTGTGTCTTTGAATTAAAGACAATGTCCAGGGCCATCTTAAGGTCCGCGGTCTCATCCACATACACATGGCAGTTGCCGGTTCCTGTCTCAATCACCGGAATGGTGCTGTTCTCCACCACGGTCTTTATGAGGCCTGCGCCGCCTCTTGGGATCAGCACATCAATATAGCGGTTAAGGCGCATCAGCTCCTTGGTTGTATCCCGGCTGGCATCTTCAATGAGCTGCAGGGACTCCTCCGGAAGCCCTGCCCTTAAAAGCCCGGTCCTTAAGGCCTGCACAATGGCCTTATTGGACTGGAGGGCGTCGCTGCCGCCTTTTAATATAACTGCGTTGCCTGATTTAAAACAGAGTCCAAAGGCATCCGCGGTCACATTGGGGCGGGCTTCATATATCATTCCGATTACGCCCAGGGGAACACGCTTCTGCCCTATCTGCAGCCCGTTGGGGCGCAGCTTCATGGAAAGGACCTCGCCTACCGGGTCATCCAGGGCAGCCACCTGCAAAAGGCCGTCCGCCATGGCCTGGATTCTTGCGGGTGTCAGCTTCAGGCGGTCTAAAAGGCCCTGGCTCATGCCGCCCGCCTCAGCCCGCTCATAGTCTTCCCTGTTGCCGGTGAGGATTTCCTCCTCACTGTCCAAAAGGGCCCTGGCAGCTTCCTCCAGCCCCATATTCTTCTCCCTGGAACCCAGGGTGTTAAGTACTCTTGATACATCCTTGGCACGCCTGCCCATCTCAGTTAATGTCATTGCGCTCTCCTCTCCCTTCTGCGGTCCATGCACAGCCCTGTCTGATTTTCCTTGGGGCTTAGTTCCCCAAGTCCTAAACTTCCTTTATTCCGCCGTACTTCTTCCCCAGGTCCGTAACAGAACCATCCTGTTCCTGTATGGAAATATGATTCAGGTTGTTTCTCAGGCTCCCGCGTATGGCGGCAATATAGTCCCGCCGCAGCTTTGCCTGCTCTTCCTTTTCCTCATCCGTAAGTCCCACGGACTGGGATTTATGGTACAGTTCATTGATGCGGTCTATTCTGGATGCGTCCATATCAATCACCTCTTCTAATATTCATTGTTCAGATAATGCATTAAATCAAAATCCAGGTTGGGATGCGCTAAAAACAGCGTGCCCTTTTCCTTCCCCGCCATGATATCCAGTATGACCTCCACCTGGTCCCCGTTGGCAATCACCATATCCGCCCCGCTGTCCGTGGCAATCCTGGCCGCTACCAGCTTGGCCGACATTCCGCCCGTACCCACGTCACTGCTGGAGGTGGACTTGCCCATGTCCAGGAATTCCGGGGTTATTTCAGGCACCAGGCTTACAAACCTGGCATCGGGATTGCTCCTTGGGTCATCGGAATACAGACCGTCAATATCGGAAAGCAGGATTAAAAGGTCGGCCCCAATCAGGGCCGCCACTATGGCTGACAGTCTGTCATTATCCCCGAAGCTGTCCACATAGGGAATCTCCGAAGTGGACACGGTATCATTTTCATTGACAATGGGAATGGCCCCCAGGTTCAAAAGCTCATCAAAGGTATTCTGGGCATTGTACCTGGATGAATCATTGATCATGGTATCTTTTGTGAGAAGGATCTGGGCCGCTGTCTGGTTATACTCTGCAAACAGCTTCTGGTAAACCATCATGAGGCGGGCCTGCCCCACTGCTGCGAATGCCTGCTTCTCAGCCAGGGTATCCGGACGCCTGTGATGCCCCAGGGCCTGACGTCCTGCCGCAATGGCTCCTGAGGACACCAGGACCACGTCCCGTCCCTCTCCCCGCAAATCGCTGATTACCCGTATCAGTTTCTCTATCTTCATAAGGTTCATCTCCCCTGTCTGCGGATGGGTCAGGGAAGAGGAACCAATCTTAATCACAATCCTCTGCTTTTCCTTAAGGATCTGGCGTTCCTGGATTTCCATGGTATGCTCCTTATGATTCTTATATTGACTCCTGTTTATCTTACACCAATTTACAGGTCACGTCAATTTCTATTCCTTTCCACAAGATGAAAGATTTGCAGCAGCCGTTCAGACGGCGCCTGAGCTGTCACGGCTTGTAAACGGCCTGTACCGTCGGATGATTTCCTCCGAGGTCCGGATGCCGTCCATGGCCGCCGAGGTAATGCCTCCCGCGTAACCCGCTCCCTCGCCGCAGGGAAAGATTCCCTTCACTTCACTTTCCAGCCCGCTGTCCCTTGGGATACGTACCGGGGATGAGGTCCTGCTCTCAATCCCCGCAAATATGGCATCCGGGCGGTCAAAGCCTTTGATCATGCGCCCAAAACCCTCCATGCCCTCCAGCAGGGCCCTGGAAATGGGCTCCGGAAGCATTTCCCGCAAATTGGCAAAACAATACCGCCCCTTAAAAGCCGGTTTCACTTCCCCAAAACCAGAGGATATCCTGTTTTCCTTAAAATCCCCGTAGAGCTGTACGGGAATCCTGCCGGCTCCCAGGCAGAAGGCGTCCTCTTCCAGTTTTCTCTGGAACTCCACCCCGGCCAGCGCTTCCCGGCCAGCTTCCGCTGCCGGGAAATCCTCCGGTGTAACCGTTACAATCAGCGCGCTGTTGGCATTCTCCCCGGCCCGGTCATGGTAGCTCATACCATTCACCGCAAGACGTCCCGGTTCCGAGGAGGCGTTGACCACATACCCGCCCGGGCACATGCAGAAGGAATACACTCCCCTTCCCCCTGCAGTCTGTTTTGTCACCTTATAGCTTGCAGGCCCCAGTTCCCCGCATTCCTCCATGCCGTACTGGCTCCGGTTAATCAGTACCTGGGGATGCTGCACCCGCAGTCCCACCGCAAAGGCCTTGGCCTCCATGGGAATCCCCCGCTCCAGCAGCACCTCAAAGGTATCCCTGGCGCTGTGCCCGATTGCAGGCACCGCCACCTCCGTGTCAATCCGTTCATTTCCATTGACCATCACCGCCATAAGGCGCCCCTGCTCCACAATAAAATCCGTAACCCGGCTCAGGAACCGCACCTGGCCTCCCAGGCCCACAATCTCCTCACGCATGGCCTTTACAATCCGGCTCAGCACATCCGTGCCGATATGGGGCTTATTCACATATAAAATGGATGGGTCGGCCCCAAACTCCACCAGGATCCTGAGTACCTCCTTGTTCCTGCCGGATGGATCCTTAACCAGGGTATTCAGCTTTCCATCTGAAAATGTTCCTGCCCCGCCTTCCCCGAACTGCACATTGGAATCAGGACACAGACTGCCGTTTTCCCAGAACTCAGCCACCCGCCTTGTTCTGGCATCCACATCCTCGCCCCGTTCCAGGAGGATGGGCCGGTATCCCTTCCTTGCCAGCAAAAGCCCGCAGAATAGTCCTGCCGGTCCCGTGCCGATAACAACAGGCGGCCGGGCAAGCTCCTGCGTGCCCGGCTCCGGAAGGCGGTAACCCAGGCTGTCCTGTACCGACACATCCCTGCCCCGCAGCTTACGCACCAGCTTCTCTTCCTTCTTCCCCGTAATCCCCCTTACCGCTACATCCACCACATAACTGTACAATATGTCCGGTTTCTTCCTCGCGTCCACGGACTGCTTTATTATATGGAGCGAATCAATTTCCCCTGCCGGGATCCCAAGGATTCCCGATACCTTGGCAGGCAGGTCCTGCCTGTCATGACCCAGGGGAAGTTTAATCTGGTTAATGCGGATCATAAGCGTCTCCTTCCCGCAGGCATCTTTCCTGCACCCTCTTTTTCCCGTCCGCGCTTTTCAGCGGTGTCCTTTCCCGCCGCGCATTTACCAGCTATGGCACCGCTGGACCATGCGAACTGCAGGTTATAACCGCCGCAGATGCCATCCACATCCAGCAGTTCCCCTGCCAGGTACAGTCCTTTCCTGACTTTGGACTCCATGGTATTGGCATCCACCTCATGCACATCCACCCCGCCGCAGCAGACCTGTGCATTAGCAAAAGGGTTCACGGACATGACAATGGCTTCATAGGATTTAATCTGTTCCAGAAGGCGCCCCAATTGCCTGGGCGACAGCCCGCCCGACTTCATGGAAGGGTCAACCCCTGCCAGCCGGATTAAGACCAAAGCCAGCTTCTTATTAAGAAGGCCCACAAACATTTCCTCCACCGTCTTATAATCCATGTGCGACGCCCGTTTTCTCAAAAGGCCGAAGGCCTCCTCCTCCTTCCAGGACGGCATGAAATCCACCCTGGCAACCACTTTGCTGCCCTCATCCAGAGCCCTTGCCCCAAAGCGGCTGACCTGGAACACAGGAATCCCCGACAGCCCGTAATCCGTCAGCTGAAGTTCCCCTCTATCCTCTGCCAGCAGTATCCTTTCCGCACCTTTCCCCGATTTATTTAATCGGGGACTTTCCGCATACAGGCTTACCTTTGCCTCCGTACGGATTCCGGCCATCTGTTTATACATACTCCCCTGGCACCTGAGCTGCACCAAGGCCGGAAGCGGTTTTATCACACGATGTCCCAGGCTCTTTGCCAGTTCGTATCCGCTCCCATCCGAACCCGTAGAAGGCGCGGCCTTGGAACCCGTGGCCAGTATCAGGGCATCTGCCTCCAATATTCCCTGGCTGCTGGAAACCCTGTACATGCCGCATGATGGCTCTATCTTACTTACCTGGCAGGAAAGCAGCACCCGGACCCCCAGGTGCTCCACCTCCTGGCGCAGGACGTCCAGCACAGCGGAGGCCTGGTCGGAATTCGGATAGATATATCCGTTCCTGTCCCGGATTTCAATCCCCAGCCCCCCAAAGAACCGCAGGGTATCCTCTACCGAAAAACCTTCTATGACCCTCATGGGAAAGCTGCTGTCACCGCTGCGGTAACATTCCGGCCCCATGTACAGGTTCGTCATGTTGCATCTTCCATTCCCGGTGGAAAGTATCTTCTTCCCCACCCGGTCCATGTGCTCCACAACCGTTACCCGTGCCCCCTGCCTGGCAGCCCAGACAGCCGCCGCCAGTCCGGAGGCGCCTCCGCCTATAATCAAAACCCGTTTCTTCACATCCATCTCAGGCTCCTTATTCTCTCATAAAAGTTTACAACTCATTTTATCCGCTTTTCCGCCATATTTCAACCACTAAATGATGACCGGACAGGCAGGCGGGCAATCTGATGCCGGAAATCCGGTCTGTTCCCGGATGGAAGTTCTATGTATGGCCATAGGGCAGTAAGGCTTTTGTGGAGGGAACCCACAAAACACGGAGCATCATAACGTATCACACACGCCTTAAAGCCGTGTCTGTGAATCAGCAGCGCAGTCATACTACGTCCGGATTCAAAGGCACGGCCCTGGGGCGGGAGCAGCAGTCAACGGGATGCAGGATGGTTCAGGCCATCCTTCTCAGCTCGTATACGACTCCAGATAATGATAGACATCCATCATAGAAGGAAACCAGATTCCCTCCAGGAGTTTGGACCTCTCTTTCTCCGGAAAATCCGTCACCGGAATATGGGTATAAAGACAGATTGTGCTTCTGTCACTGCAGAATACCAGCAGGAAGCCGGACTCAGCCACCAGATAGTACTCCTCTGCAGGGGAAGGACTTTCCAATATGGGCTTTATCTGCTCCTGGTTCATAGCGGCTTTGTCATCCATGTCATTGACCGTCTCAGTCTCAATCACCGTATTGGGAACCGCCTGCTCCTGTCTAACACTATATCTGGTAATTCCATACCCCACGATAAGGCATACAATGGATGTGGCAACAAACAGCAGCACACAGTATAATACTTTTTTCATCAGGCTAACCTCCTAACATGCTGGAGCATTCTCAGACACGCTCTGGAACACGCTCTGAGGTTAGTATCTGCGTTCTATGCTGTTTTAATCATGATTTCTCAAATTTTTCCTGTAAATAATCCAGGCAGTGCCGGCAGCGGCCCGGCGCCATGCCGGAAAAGGCGCTGGATCCAGCCGCCGGATGCACATGGGAAGGAATGGATTTTCAGGCAGGCCCTACAGCAGGTGCAGCCTGACAAGCAGCCCTGCAAGCTTCCTTCCGCCGGGCATTCCCCTTAATTCATCCTCGTCCACTGCCCTGAACCGTACCAGCAGCAGCGCGTACACCACAATGGCCACTGCCACGGAGGGCAGGACCACGATGGCCATTCCAAGCCGTCCGTGCATCATGTGGGATGGAAGGAGGCTGTATATTCCTTTGTAGACCCCGAAAGCTGCCGCTCCCATGAAAACGGAACACAGGGCGGGCAGGAATACGGTCTTTTTATATTCCTGCTTATATCGGACAAACCTTGCAATGGCACGTCCGTTCAGCAGGCACATCACAAGTGCAAAAACGATATTGGCAATGACCACGCTGTAGATTCCCATCTTAAGCATCATAAGGCACACTTCCAGCACAGCCACATGGACCGCCAAGGCAGCCACTGCGTGGCGGATCGGCACGTCCAGGCGGTTCAGGCCCTGGAGGATGGCGTTGGTGACGGTTGAAAGGGAATAGAACACCACGGCCAGGGAACCGATCATGGAAAGACGGATTAACAGGCTGTTGTCCTCGCTGATAAACAAAAGGTTGCAGACCGGCTTTGCCAGCACCGTGATTCCCACTGCCGCGGGAATGGCAATCAGCAGGGAAAAGCGGATGGCGGTTGCGATGCGTTCCAGCTTTTCCTTCCTGTTCCTGCTGGCCACCGCCCTTGTAAGGGAGGGGATAAGGGAGGAGGATAAGGCATTGGACACTGCCACAGGTATGTTAAAGAGCAGCTGGTACTGCCCTAATGCGCCCCAGTAGGTGGCGATGGAGTCTTCCATATATCCCAGCTTATCCATGCCCTGACCGAACAGATAGTTGTCCAGCACATTGGAACAGTTATAGATTCCGCTGCTGATTACAATGGGCAGCACGGTGATGGTAAGGATCCTGACCAGCCGCCGGTAGCCCTCTGTCCTGCCAGACACGTCCTTCCTTGCCCGGGCCCGCATGTCCCCGCCCTTTGAAAGGGTCAGGATGATAAAATAAATCAGGGCGGTCAGCGCGCCCGCGCCCGTGCCGATGGTGCCGCCTGCAGCGCCCAGGGCATAGGAATAATCCCTTGCGCCCTGGGCCGCGTTGATGGACACGCCCACGTCAAACAGGATGCCGGCAGCCACCACGCTTACGATGGCATTGATGATCTGCTCAAGGATCTGGGATACCGCCGTGGGCACCATGGTTCCCGTTCCCTGGAAATATCCCCTGAGCACGCCCAGATAAGCCATGATCCAGATGGTGGGCGCCAGGGTCTTAAGGGCGTAACGGCTGAACGGGGTCTTAATCAGTTCTGCAAATAGGTCAGCCCCAAACCACAGCACAACAGCTGCCACGCCGCCAATCACGGTGGCATAAATAAGAGCCGCTTTCAGTATGCGGCTGCAGTTTCTGTACTCCCCCCTTGCAATCCGGGCGGATATCATCTTGGACACCGCCACCGGCATGCTGTAGGAGGATAATATCAACAGGATATTATACACGTTGAAGGCAGATGTATAATATCCATTTCCCTGTTTTCCTATGATATCGTTCAGAGGCATCCGGTACAGCATGCCGATGATGCGTACCAGGATGCCGGCCAATGCCAGGATGCTGCCCTGTATGACGAAATTGGCAGCCTTTTGTTTTCTGGTTCTTTTCCTAGATGTGCTTACATTCATATCTCTTTCTTGTGAGTCCTCATTTCCCAATTATTTCTGACTTGGCAAAGTCTTTTGTGGAGATGATGCAGACCCATGTCTGTCCCTGGTTCAGCACCACTTCATTGTGTTCCTGGTCATAATACCTGGTAACACCAAACTCCCCGTCCTTTTCCCAGCTGATGGGAATGGCCTTGCCGCCTGTCATAAAATACCCGCAGTCAGAGGTATGTACATTAATATTCAGATAATCCGTGGTGGCATAAAAACCGGACTGGCAGTACTGGAATATCACGTTCCTGGCCGTGATGGGACCTTCATCCCCCTGGTGCACGCCGCCGTACTGATACCGGTGATAAAGCCCGTCCGAGGAATCATACACAAAATACGCCTGATTCATGGCATAACCCGGCCGCACCGTGCCCGCGTCCATAACGCCCGGACGCCCGTCCAGTCCTGCTTCCTTCCCATCCCTGGCAAACAGGTAATGTCCCTGGTAGGAGGCATCATAATCAGGGGCATAACCCAGCTTTCCGATGGACTCTGTGATGCGCCGGCCGCTGGTGTATGCATTGTGAGGGGACTTCTTGTCCTTTGTGCGGTAAAATGCAGTTGTCCCGATTCCCTCCAGGCCATTGATATTGTCCACATTGCCAAGATAAGGTTTTGCGAATGTGCTCTGTCCGAAATGGACATAGACCGCATCAAACTCCCTGGCAAAATACGTGTAATAGGTACGGCAGCTGCGCACGGAACCGATCCGTTCCAGGTCATCATAATCCTCAATCAGTGACATATAGCGGTTCATGCCGCCTTCCACCGGGGCCTCATAGACAACCCCGGCCCGGTTGATGCCATATTGGGGACGCGCCTCCTTGTCATTGCTCATCATCACGGCTGCCGGACGGCGGCTGCCCTGGGACACAGGCACCATCTTTCCTGTCAGGTAGCTGCGTATCATACCGTCCTTTTCCGTCCGTTCCTCCGGAAGGTAATAGTCCCCCTGCCCATCCGGCCCCGCATCTTCTGTCTCCCTCTCGGAATGTATGACAATCTCAGGCTCAGGCTCAGTGGTCACGGCAGGCGTCTCCATGACAGAGGTGCCGGCAGCATCCACGCCCGCCTCCTTGGCACACCCGGCCATGAGACCGGCCGCAGCAATCATCACCGCCATCCATCTGAGCCCTTTTTTCATCTTGTATACCCCCTGGTTTCCAGAATTTTCCTCTGTCTGTCTTCCATCTGCTCCCGCTCCCCGTCCTCCATATGGTCATAACCCAACAGGTGCAGCATGCTGTGGGCCACCAGGAATGCCAGCTCACGCCGTTCGGAATGGCCATACCTGCGCGCCTGCTCCTCCACCTTGTCCACGGAAACCACGATATCCCCCAGCATCAGTTCCCCTGTTTCAGGATTAAAATAATCCTCCACCGCATCCTCCACATGGTCAAAATCCGAAGGCGTCACATAATCCACCATGGGGAATGACAATACGTCCGTGGGGGAATCAATCTCCCTGTATTCACGGTTGATTGCCCGTATGGACTCATTGTCCGTAAGGATTACATTCACCTCCGCCTCATAGGGGCATTCCTCATAATCCAGGGCAGCCAGCACCATATCATGAATGATCTCCTCATAAGGCAGGTCCAGCTTTCTTTCTGCTTCGTATTCAATGGATATTGTCATAGGTAAACCTCTCCTCGCCTTTCCCTCTTTCATCCGTCAGGGCATTCCCTGTCATCTCTCCCTGCGGCGCTCACGCTTTGCAGGCGGCGTATTTTTCTGTTCATAGGATTCATAGGCCTGTACGATTTTCTGTACCAGCGGATGGCGCACCACGTCAGAGATGGTCAGGTAACAGAATCCGATATCGTCAATCTTCCTCAGCACCTTAAGGGCCGTGTCCAGGCCGGATACGGCTCCCGATGGAAGGTCCTTCTGGGTCTGGTCGCCGGTAATGATGACCTTGGAGCCAAAACCGATTCTTGTAAGGAACATCTTCATCTGGGCAGGCGTTGTGTTCTGGGCCTCGTCCAGTATGATATAGGCATTGTCCAGTGTGCGTCCCCTCATGTACGCAAGGGGCGCCACCTCTATCAGCCCCTTCTCGGAATTATGCAGGTAGGACTCAGCGCCCATGATCTGGTATAAGGCATCGTACAGGGGCCTTAAGTACGGGTCAATCTTGCTCTGAAGGTCCCCTGGAAGGAATCCCAGCTTCTCCCCTGCCTCTATGGCAGGACGGGTCAGGATGATGCGCCCCACTTCCCCGTTCTTAAACGCCTGGATGGCCATGGCCATGGCCAGGTAGGTCTTGCCGGTGCCGGCTGGTCCGATGCCGAACACAATCATCTTCTTCCGGATGGAATCCACATAATTCTTCTGTCCCAGGGTCTTGGGCTTTACCGGCTTGCCGGTAATGGTCCTGCAAATGATGTCCTTGTCAATCTCCAGGATCTGGCCGTCTTTCTCCGTAAAGGAAAGGGACAGGGCATAGTCCACATTCTGCTCCGTGATCGTATTGCTCCTTTTGGACAGTTCTATCAGGTTGCTGAACACGCTCCTGGCCTGGCCTATGGTCTGTTCAGGCCCTATAATCTTAATCTCGCCGTCCCTGGCAATCATGGTCACATGCAGGGTGCGCTCTATTTTCTTAAGGTATGTGTCAAACTGCCCGCAGACATTCTTCTCATGTTCAGCGGGGATGTCAATCATGGTCTCAATTACACTCATCTAGGCTT
>OLQS01000924.1_pt1 | contig 18677 bp, 10 predicted proteins | sample 1672291 | NCBI WGS metagenome assembly OLQS01 (sample SAMEA3136668, study PRJEB25190) | human gut metagenome | biome: human gut; feature: human-associated habitat; material: faeces | place: Austria | collected 2013
GAGCTATCGACATAGTTTCCATATCCTCCGGTAATATATCCTCCTATAAAATAAGAAACATTGCCGGGACGAATCACTGCTGTCTGCTCTTCAGGAATAGTACTTGTACCTCCCGTATAGAACACCCAGGAAGCGCCGACATCAATCCGGTCACTGAATTTATGATTAATGGTGAGATTTATATTGTGGCGACGGTCATATTTATATGGAAACCGTTCTCCATTGTTGATGCTGCCTTTGGCAAACTTACGGTCACTCTTAGCAAGAGTATAAGATATCCAACCGGTTGTCTTTCCGATTGTTTTCTGTGCCATAAATTCAATTCCCATCGAACGTCCGCGTCCCATTTCCACTTTATTTTCCCATCCTGCGGATGCACCGAAGATGCTGATGCCTTCTTTGTATTCCAGTACATTACGCATATCCTTATAGTAGCCTTCTACCGAAAACTCCCAGCCCTTGATGCCTGTATAATAATTGCCTAAAGAATATTGGTAACTTTGCATCGGTTTTATTCTTTTTGTGACAGGAACCCATAAATCCATCGGCATGGAAATAGGTGTGGAAGTTAGTAAATGTCCATATTGGTTCATCTTGGTATAAGAAGCTTTGAGTGAGAAATCTTTGGTCAACTGGTAACGGGCAGACACACGTGGCTGGACAGAAAAATAGCTTTTCTGTTGTACATGAAATAAAGAAAAGTTTAATCCAAGGTTCACTCGTAGGCGTGGATTGATTCTGAAGTTATCTTCTATATAGGCAGATGCCTCATGTGCATAAACCGAACGATTGTTGATACCATGATAGATAGTATCATTGGGTAATTTATTATCGGTTCGCTCTGATATTTTGGAAGTCATGACTTCCGGCCGAAAGCTGTGATACAGATATTCCGCACCAAACTTAATGCGATGTGCTGGGTGCGGCGCTTGGCCCGGATGTAGGCCTCGTCGGTCACTTCCAGCGCATAGAGGGCGCAGGGGATGTTCTCCCGCATGAGGAACACGCCCCGGTTCAGGTACTCCCGGCTGGGGCCTGCGGGGAACATGGTGTAGCCGTTCTTCCGGGTAGAGCTGTAGAGGGTGCTCAGATCCTCGTCGAAGGCGAGAGAGATGTGGGTGTACTGCGCCCCAGTAAGGCGGTACACGAGGTTCGAGAGCAGGGTCCCGGAGCGGGTGAGGAATATGTAGAGCGTCTTCATCGTCGTTGTTTCTCCATGCTGGCGGCTCATGGCCGTAAGTCAAGTCTGCTCAGTATACCACAGGCCGCGTCTTTTTTCCAGATGCATCGCAAAATATACACAATATTTGTGTCTCTATTTATAATACGGCCTTCCGCCGCCAAAAATTGCACCGCGCTGCCCTCTCGTTTCCCGCCCTTGTATCCCAAATCGATAAAATTTTATCAAAGATTCGTTTTGGGCCGGTTTTCTTTAATTTGTGCGGCCAAACGGGGCCGGATTTTTTACGAAACCGCCTCAAATGGAAAAGATTATTAATAAGATTTGTTGCTTTTACCCGAAAGAAATCACTCTGCCGGTTGATTTTAGACCCGATTTATGTATAATGGTATACAGGAGAATACGCATCTGTATTTCTTTCATCGTCCCGCTGCGGTGTCCTTTTGGCTGAGGGCAGCTTGCCGCAGGCGCGCGGGGCAATGACCTGAACGAAAGAAGAGGTATAAGTATCATGGCAAAGTTGGATCTGAGCAAGTATGGTATCACCGGCACGACCGAGATCGTGTACAACCCCTCTTATGAGCAGCTGTTCAACGAGGAGACCAAGCCCGAGCTGGAAGGCTACGAGAAGGGTCAGGTCAGCGAGCTGGGCGCTGTCAACGTCATGACCGGCATCTACACCGGCCGCTCCCCCAAGGATAAGTTCATCGTCATGGACGAGAACTCCAAGGACACCGTGTGGTGGACTTCCGACGAGTACAAGAACGACAACCACCCCGCTTCTCAGGAAGCATGGAAGGCCGTGAAGGAGATCGCCAAGAAGGAGCTTTCCAACAAGCGCCTGTACGTCGTCGATGCTTTCTGCGGTGCCAACAAGGACACCCGCATGGCCGTCCGCTTCATCATGGAAGTGGCCTGGCAGGCACATTTCGTCACCAATATGTTCATCAAGCCCACCGCTGAGGAGCTGGCAAACTTCGAGCCTGATTTCGTGGTCTACAACGCTTCCAAGGCCAAGGTCGAGAACTACAAGGAGCTGGGCCTGAACTCCGAGACTGCTGTCCTGTTCAACATCACCAGCAAGGAGCAGGTCATCGTCAACACCTGGTACGGCGGCGAGATGAAGAAGGGTATGTTCTCCATGATGAACTACTTCCTGCCGCTGAAGGGCATTGCTTCCATGCACTGCTCTGCCAACACCGATATGGAGGGCAAGAACACTGCCATCTTCTTCGGTCTGTCCGGCACCGGCAAGACCACCCTGTCCACCGACCCCAAGCGCCTGCTCATCGGCGATGACGAGCACGGCTGGGACGACAACGGCGTCTTCAACTTCGAGGGCGGCTGCTACGCAAAGGTCATCAATCTGGACAAGGACTCCGAGCCTGACATCTACAACGCCATCAAGCGCAACGCTCTGCTGGAGAACGTCACTCTGGACGCCGAGGGCCACATCGATTTCGCCGACAAGAGCGTGACCGAGAACACCCGCGTCTCCTACCCCATCGACCACATCCAGAACATCGTGCGCCCCATCTCTTCTGCTCCCGCTGCCAAGAACGTCATCTTCCTGTCCGCGGATGCATTCGGCGTCCTGCCCCCGGTCTCCATCCTGACCCCGGAGCAGACCCAGTACTACTTCCTGTCCGGCTTTACCGCAAAGCTGGCCGGCACCGAGCGCGGCATCACCGAGCCTACCCCCACCTTCTCTGCCTGCTTCGGTCAGGCCTTCCTCGAGCTGCACCCCACCAAGTACGCTGAGGAGCTGGTCAAGAAGATGCAGAAGAGCGGCGCCAAGGCTTATCTGGTCAACACCGGCTGGAACGGCACCGGCAAGCGCATCTCCATCAAGGACACCCGCGGCATCATCGACGCCATCCTGAGCGGTGCCATCAACGAGGCTCCCACCAAGAAGATCCCCTACTTCGACTTTGAGGTCCCCACCGCTCTGCCCGGTGTTGACCCCGCCATCCTCGACCCCCGCGACACCTACGCAGATGCCGCTCAGTGGGAAGAGAAGGCCAAGGATCTGGCTGGCCGCTTCATCAAGAACTTCGCAAAGTACGAGGGCAACGAGCACGGCAAGGCTCTGGTCTCTGCCGGCCCCCAGCTGTAAGCTGACAGCGCCTCTTACATAAGGCCATAAAATCAAGACCCATCCGATTTCCCGCAAAAAGGAAGTCGGATGGGTTTTTCTTGTAATTCATCTCGTTTTATGGTACTCTAATGCGATGTGAATGATCTCACGGGATGTCTTTCGGGACAGACCTCGAGCAAAACATTATTCCAGCAACAAAAAAGATTGACCGCCTCTGTTCCCCAACGGATCGGTCAATCTTTTTTAACTAGATGCCGGTAAGGAGCTGACCATTTTGCAGGCAGTGCCTTTTCCTTATTTTTAGTATAGTGGCATCTCCCCTTTTTGTCAAGCATCTCTCTTCTCCAAAAAATGACCGATCCTATTTTTTTTTTGCAAAAATCTGTTATACTGAACCCAGCTTCTGCCCTGCGGCAGGAAGCATAGAGGGGGATATTGCATATGAAAAAAGCAACGGTCAACGACTACTTCCGACATCACTGGATGAAGCTCATGCTCTTCGCGCTCTTTACGGCGGCGGTATCCTTTTTCGCGCCGCTGAAAAACTTCCAGCTCAAGTGGCTCATCGATTCTAGAAGCAAGCAGGAAGCGCTGGGCTATATGGGGCTGGTGTTCCTCATCACCTTCACCAGCTGGTTTTTCGAACGGCTGAGCCGCCGCTCCTTTACAAAACTCGCCTGCGGCGCAGTGGAGCAGGTACGGGGGCAGGTCATGGAGCGGGTGCTGCGCCGCCCGGTGTCCCAATATCAGCGGGAGGGCGACGCAGCCTATCTCTCCCTGCTGACCACCGACCTGCGCACTCTCTACGACGACTATTATATGTCCCTCTTCAACATCGCGTTCTGGGGCGGCATCATGTTCTGTGCGCTGGGGATGTACCTTTACATCAGCCCGGTGATGCTGGCGGCCATCCTGCTTGTGACCGTGCCGCCGCTGGTCCTTCCCCGGAAGATGAATGAGCGGCTCAAAGCCTCCCGAGACGCTTTTTCGCTCCAGATGGCGGGCTACACCCAGCAGCTCAAGGAGCTTCTGGGCGGGTTCGAGGTCATCCGGGGCTTTCTGCGGGAGGACGCCTATGCCGCCCGCCACCGGGATGCTGCCCGGCAGGCCCGCGACAGCGAGCAGGCCTACCAGCAGAGCCTCAACGCCATGGTGGTCAACACTTCTCTCATCAGCAACCTCATCTTCCCCATCGTCATGCTGGTGGGCCTTTTTCTCGCTTTCGACGGGCGGCTGACGATGGGCACCGTCTCCACCGCCGCCAGCATGGCGAACTTCGTCATCACGCCCTGTAATCAAATCGCCCAGTGCTGGGCCAAGGTCAGATCCTCGAAGGGCATTCGTCAGCGGCTGGAAGCAGCCATGTCCGGCCCGGAAAAAGTCTCTGCGGGCCGGGCCATCGGTAAACTCGAGCACATCGAGTGCAAGGACACCGGCTTTGCCTACCCCGGAGCCGCTGCACCGGTGCTGCGCGGCGTCCGGCTGACGGTCTCCGGGCAGGAAAAAGCCGTCCTCGTGGGCGAAAGCGGCTGCGGCAAGTCTACACTGGCAAAGCTGCTGTTCCAGTACTACCCAGACTATACCGGCAGCATCCTCTTCAACGGCCAGCAGCTGCGGGACATCGACCGTCAGAGCCTCTACCAGCGGGTAGGCTACATTGCCCAGACAACCTATCTCTTCAATGACACCCTCCGCAGCAACATCTGCCTCGGCGCGGACTTCCCCGAGGCTCAGCTTTCCCACGCCATCGGAACGGCGGGCCTCACCGACTGGGTGAGCACCCTGCCCGACGGCCTCGACACCCTCATCAGCGAGAACGGCAAGAATCTCTCGGGCGGGCAGCGCCAGCGCATCGGCATTGCACGGCTGGCGCTTCGCCGGTACGACCTCATCATCGCCGACGAGATCACCGCCAGCCTCGACCCCGACACCAGCGGACAGGTCATGGAAAATCTGCTCGCCCTCCCCTGCATGGTGGTGGCCATCACCCACGACGTCTCGGGGGCGTTCATGAAGCAGTTTGACAAGGTATACCGGGTGGAGCACGGAAGCGTCACACAAGCATAAAAAGGAGGGCCTGTGCCGGGTTTCAGCACAGGCCCTCCTCTTGTTTTATTGGTTATTTTGCCGCGTCGAACTCGGCGAGAATGTCGGCCTCCGGGGCCGGGGTCACAAGGCTGACCGCCACGCAGACAGCCAGCGAGACGAGGAAGGCGGGCAGCAGCTCATAGATGCCAAAGACGCCGCCCAGCGGGCTGACGAGGTACTTCCAGACGAAGACCATCAGGCCTCCGGAGAGCATACCGGCCAGCGCGCCCTGCCAGTTGCAGCGCTTCCAGAACAGAGCGCAGAGGACGACCGCGCCGAAGGAGCCGCCGAATCCGGCCCACGCGAAGCTGACGATGCCGAAGACGCTGGAGTTGGGGTCGCGGGCCAGCACCACGCCCACCACGCTGACACAGACGATGGTCAGGCGGGCGGCGAAGAGGCTCTGCTTCTCGCTCAGCTTGAGGTGGGCGAACTCCTGCAGGATGTTCTGGGACACGCTGGACGCAGCGGCCAGCATCTGGCTGTCTGCCGTGGACATGGTGGCCGCAAGGATGCCTGCAAGGATGAGTCCGGCCAGAATGGCCGCCAGTACGCCGTGCTGGCTGATGAGGCTGGCGACGCGGACGATGAGGGTCTCACTGGTGGAGCCGCTGAGGAATTCCAGCGCACCGGCCTTGGTCATGCCGAGGCCCACCATGCCGATGAGGATGGACGCTGCCATGGCGATGACCACCCAGACGGTCGCAATGCGGCGGCTGAGCACCAGCTTCTTCTCGTCCTCGATGGCCATGAAGCGGAGCAGGATATGGGGCATTCCAAAGTAGCCGAGGCCCCACGCCATCGTGGAGACGATGTCCAGCAGGCTGTAGGACGTCGCCCCGCCGGTCACGGCGTCGTGGCTGGCAGTCATGGTCAGGTAGCCGGAAAGGCTCTGGGCGTTCTCCACCACAGCGCCCCAGCCTCCGGCCACGACGATGCCATAGCCCAGAACCGCCACGAGGGCCAGCGACATGACCACCGACTGGATGAGGTCGGTGGTGGTGACAGCCCGGAAGCCGCCCAGAATGGTATAGCCCACGATGACGAGGGCCGACACCAGCATGGCGGCCATGTAGTCCACCCCGAAAAGGCTGTGGAACAGCTTGCCGCAGGCCGCAAAGCCCGAAGCCGTGTAGGGCACGAAAAAGACGATGATGATGACCGCGCCCAGAGCGTTCAGCAGGTTGCGCTGGTCATGGAAGCGGAGCGACAAGAACTGCGGCACGGTGATGGCGTCGAGGTTGGCCGAGTAGCGGCGCAGACGCCGGGCCACGATGAGCCAGTTGAGCCATGTGCCCAGCGCAAGGCCGATGGCCGTCCAGCCCGGCGAGGCGATGCCGCTCAGGTAGGCCAGACCCGGCATCCCCATCAGAAGCCAGCTGGACATATCGCTGGCCTCAGCGCTCATGGCCGTGACCAGCGGGCCCATCTTCCGCCCGCCGAGGTAGAAGTCGGCGCTGTCGTTGTTGGTCTTGCTGTAGGCGAAGCCCACCAGCAGCATGGCCGCAAGATAGACGATGATGGTGACGATGATACAGATCTCACTCATATACATTTCCCCCTTTGCTGCTTTCTCTATAAAAGCATGGCACGATTTTACCACACTAAAGCAGCAAAGTGCAACCCTCTCCGACAGATTCTTCCCCTATAACCGAAAATTCGTCCTTTCCAGCGTCCAAAATCGCTCAATATGCCAACAGGCCGCCCCCTTTTCAGGGGACGGCCCGCCGGTTTGGATGAAGAAAATGATGAAAATAGAGAGGATGTCAGTTTATTTTGCGGCCTCGCCCTCGGGGAAGATGATCTTGTTCACGAAGAAGAAGATCACCATCGAGATGCCGCCGTTGAGCACGGTGGTGCCGATGTTGTAGATGAAGTCGGGCACCAGCAGACCGGCCACCGCCACCCAGATGCAGTTGATGGAGTTGACGATGCAGGTGATGAGACAGAAGGCCAGCAGGTACCAGCCAATCTGTTTTGCCAGATTGCCCTTGCTGCGAAAGACGAGGCTGCGCTGGATGGGGAAGTTGATGCACTCGCCGATGATCATGGCCACCATGTAGGCGCAGAAGTAGGGCAGGCCGCCGTGGGCCGCATCGTAGCCGAGGATGTTCCACTTGAAGGTCTCCCCGAAGAGGGTGATGTCGATGCCCGGCCAGCCGAAGTCCACCACCGGCAGACCGGCAAAAGCTTTGGGCAGAAATTGCAGCAGCAGGTATTTGAACACGGTGATGAGGTTGGACACGATAACGAACAGTCCGCCCTCCCGCACCCATTTGGCCGCAGCCGGATGCTTTTGGGCAAAGGTATTCCAGAAATTCACGGTCGTTCCTCCTTCTCAGCCCTCACGCAGCCGCTTTTTCAGCTGGGCGTTCAGGATGGCGTTCTTGATAAATTCGTAGATGACCCGGACGATGCCCACCAGCCAGAAGCCCTTCAGCTCCCAGACAAGGCCGTCCACCATCCCCATGCTGACCATGCCGTTGGTCATCTTGGCCAGCGCACGGAGGGGCATATTGTACTGGAAGACGGTGTTCAGGTCGGGCTTGCCCTTTGCAAAGCTGGCGTCGAGACGGCTGCGCAGCACCTTCTGGGCCAGCCAGCCCAGCGGGCTGCGGCCATGATCCATCTCGCCCAGCGTCATGTTCCGGTCGATGCGGATGACGTCCTCCGGGATGGGATGGCCCAGCAAGGCCTCGAACTCGGCGTCGGTCACATAGGTGATCTGACCGGAGACGTAGTGAGTCAGGCTCAGGCCCGCGTAGGGGTCGGGGGCATTGGTGCCCTTGACGGTGATGTCTGCCGTCAGGCGGATGTCCACGCTGGACGCGCCCACCCGGAGCTGGTAGCTGCCGCCCTCGACCTCCCATGCGTTGGTCTTGACGTTCCAGTAGCGGAACGCCTTATCGTCCAGCGCGATGGCCACGGTCTTGCTCTCGCCGGGGGCGAGAGAGACCTTTGCAAAGCCCTTCAGCTCCTGCTCGGGGCGGAAGACCTTCGCATCCGGCTTTGCGACGTAGAGCTGGACGATCTCGGCACCGGCGGCGCTGCCGTTGTTGGTGACGGTGAGGGTCACGCCCGTTTCGTCGGCCTTGAGGCCGCTGTATTCGAAGGTGGTGTAGCTCAGGCCGTAGCCGAAGGGGAAGGCAGGCTTCACACCGGCGGTCTGATAGTAGCGGTAGCCCACATACAGGCCTTCGCGGTACTCCACGTTCCGGCCCTCGCCGCCGAAGTTTGCCTTGGCGGGGGTGTCGTCGTGGGCCTTTGCCCACGTCTGGGACAGCTTGCCGCAGGGGCAGAGCTTTCCGGTGAGGATGTCCGCTGCCGCACCGGCACCCGCCTGTCCGCCCAGTGCGCTATAGACCAGCGCCTTGCACCGGCCCACCCACGGGGTCTCCACCGGCGCACCGGCGCTCAGCAGAACGACGACATTCGGGTTGACGGCGGCCACTGCGTCCAGAAGCTGCTGCTGGTTCTCAGCCAGCGCCATATCGGCGCGGTCAAGGCCCTCGCTCTCCCGCAGCTCATCGAGGCCGAGGCAGAGCAGGACGGTGTCGGCCTGCTTTGCGAGGGAGACGGCCTCCTCCTGCTTTTTGGGGTCTGCGGCTCCCTGACGGTCGAAGCCGGAGGCGTAGCCCACGAAGGAGATGCCGCTGTCGTCGGCTTTGATGCAGTCCAGCAGAGCATCTACCTGAAGCGCATTGACGGCGCTGGAGCCTGCGCCCTGATAGCGGGGCGTCTGGGCAAAGTCGCCGATGACGGCCAGCTTTTCGCCCGCCTTCAGGGGCAGGATGCCGTCCTCGTTCTTGAGCAGGACGATGCTCTCGGCGGCGGCGCGGCGGGCCAGTGCGTGGTGGGCAGCCGCGTCAAAGGTGCGGGGGGCTTTTTCCACTGCCGCGTGGGTGGAGAGCACCAGCTCCAGCAGCTCGTCGAGGCGGGCGTCGAGGTCGGCCTCGGTGACTTTGCCGTCCTTCACGGCCTTCATCAGCTCCCGGATGGAGTCGCCGCCGGGGCAGGGCATCTCGAGGGTGGAGCCGTTCTTCACGCCGAGGGCGTGGTCGTTGGAGCCGCCCCAGTCGGTGACGACCGCCCCGTCGAAGCCCCAATCCTTCCGCAGGATGTCCTGCAGGAGATGGGCGTTCTCGTTGGCGTAGGTGCCGTTGATGAGGTTGTAGGAGGTCATGATGGTCTTGGGCCGGGCCTCCTTGACCACGATCTCGAAGCCGGTCAGGTACAGCTCCCGCAGGGTGCGCTCGTCCACCACCGAGTCGGAGGCCATCCGGCGCAGCTCCTGACTGTTGACCGCGAAGTGCTTGGGGCAGGCCGCGATGCCTTTTTTCTGGATGCCCCGCACATAGGCCGCAGCCATTTTGCCCGCAAGGATGGGGTCCTCCGAAAAATACTCGAAGTCACGGCCGCAGAGGGGGCTGCGCTGGATGTTCAGGCCGGGGCCAAGGAGGACAGCCACCTCCTGTGCGGCGGCCTCCTCGCCCATCGCCTCGCCCACGGCCTCGCCGAGGGCCTCGTCCCAGCTGCACGCCGTGGCGGAGGAGGTCGGGAAGCAGGTGGCCGGGACGCTGGGGTTCAGGCCCAGATGGTCGGCCGCCCCCGCCTGCTTGCGGACGCCGTTGGGGCCGTCCGACAGGGTAATGGACGGGATGCCCTTGCCGGGCAGAGCGCGGGTGGTGAAGACCGTCTCGCCCGAGAGCAGGGCACATTTCTGTTCTAGGTTCAGTTTCCGGATGATGTCAGTGTGCTTCATCGCATTTTCCTCATTGATCCCTGAGCGGGGCAAAGGCCCGCTGTTCGTTGCAGCGGGCCTTTGCCATCGGTTTTGTTCAGGTGCTGCACGGAGAGTGCTTACGTCTTAGACTTCTTCCTCTTCCTTGCGCTTTTTGTAGTTCTTGATGGCGGTGTACTCCAGACCCACGATGAGCAGTGCGGCGACGACGTCTGCACCGATCAGGACGATCTTCCACTTTGCCATACCGGGGTTCAGGTTCTCCTCATCGTAAGCGCGGCTGTTGACCACGGTGTAGAGGATGTTCTTGGCAGCGGTGCGCATGGCCTGCTTGCTGCTGTTGGTCAGGACGGTCACGTTGTTGTAATCGTTGCCGGTGGTGCAGAGCATCAGGTCGCCGCCGTTGCGGACAGCCTGATCGGCGGTCATGTAGCCGTAGACGCCGAAGTAGTCGGTCTCGACGAAGCCGAGGAAGCCCCACTCGCCGCGCAGGACGTTCTGCAGCAGCTCAGAGCAGCCGCCGGCCCAGCGATTGCCGATGTAGTTGAAAGAGGACATGACTGCGTGGCAGTCTGCATCCTTGACCGACATCTCGAAGGGCTTGAGGTAGATCTCACGGATGGCCTGCTCGTTGGACCAGGTGGCCGCCATGCAGTTGCGGTTGCCCTCCTGATCGTTCAGGGCAAAGTGCTTCATGTAAGCGTAGACGCCGTGCTCCTGTGCGCCTGCGATGGCACTTGCGGCCATTTCGCCGGACAGGACGCCGTCCTCCGAGTAATACTCGAAGTTGCGGCCGGAGAATGCGGTGCGGTGGATGTTCATGGCCGGGCCGTACCAGCCGGAGGTGTTCATCTCGTTGGCCATCTTGCCGATGCTGTCGCCGAAGTCATGGGCCAGATCCTTGCTCCAGGTCATGCCGATGAGGGTAGCAGCCGGGAAGCCGACCGAGCCGACGCCGGTGAAGTTGTTGTTGATGGAGGCGGGGCCATCGCAGTCGTTGGTGCGCACCTTGCCGACGCTGTCCACCGCTGCGGTCTGATAGCCGCCGAAGCCGATGGTCTGCTGCAGGTCGTCGATGCTCATCTCGTCCAGCAGGTCATCCCACTTGGAGTCGTTGTAATCCACGCCGCGCAGGTCCGCCAGCTTGAGGCCGTTCTTTGCGCCGGTGGTAATGTCCTCTGCGTTGGGGTCCTCGTCCTTCTCGTAGCCGGACTCGGTGTAGGTGAAGCAGTTCTCGAAGCCAGCCTTGACCTCGTCGCTCATCTCGTAGGTAGCAGGAGCGGCAGTGGCCTCATCGTAGTTTGCGAAGCCGTCTGCACGGGACAGATAGGTGATCTCGCCCTCAGCGAAATCGAACTGGTTGGTGGCCACGACCTCATCGCTCTCGCGCTTGTTGGACTCGTTGTAGACGATGTCCGAAGCGAAGGTGCAGGTCTTGGAATCCAGAGCGGTGTGGGAGTCTGAGTTGGTGCTGATGATGTAATCGCCAGCCTCCAGCACATAGCAGCCGTTGTTCTGGTAATCGTAGGACGCCAGCTCCTCCACCGGGATGGTGAAGTCGATGGTCTCGCTCTCGCCGGGAGCCAGCTCGCCGGTCTTGGCGAAGTCCAGCAGGTTTGCGGAGGCCTTCTCGATGCCGCCGTTGGTATACGGAGGATCGCTGTAGATCTCGACAACATCCTTGCCGGCAACAGAGCCGGTGTTGGTGACGGTGACGGAGAACTTCAGGTCTGCGCCATCGTTGGTGATGTCGCTCATCTTCTGGGTGAAGGTGGTGTAGCTCAGGCCGTAGCCGAAGGGATAGACCACTTCCTTGTCGTAGTCGATGAGGCCCTCATCGGCAGCCGTCTCATAGAACTTGTAGCCGACGTAGATGCCCTCGACGTAGTTGACGAAGGAGGGAGTGGTGCCCTCGGGGTCGAACATACTTGCATTGGAGTTGAACTCGGAAGCGTTGGTGTACTTGAAGTCGCCGAAGTTGTTCCACCACGGAGAGGCGGTCAGGTCGGTGACATAGGTGTCTGCGGTGCGGCCGGAGGGGTTGACCTCACCGGCGACCACGCGGCCAAAGCCCTCAAAGCCGGACTGGCCGGTGCCGGGGCAGAGCAGAACGCCCTTGATCTGGGGGTAATCCTTGACCCAGCCCATCTCGAATGCGTTTGCGCCGTTGTAGACGACGATGACGTTGTCGAAGTTGGAAGTGACCAGATCGATCAGCTCTTCCTCGCGGTTGGACAGCTGCAGGAAGTGGTCGCCTGCATCCCAGTCGTTGCCCTCGTTCAGGCTGTCGTCATAAGAGCCGTTGTAATAGCCAGCGCCGCGCTGAGAGCCGCGGTAGTCTGCCACACGGCGGACCCAGCTGCCGTCCACGACAGCAGCCATATCGGTGGGAAGGTCTGCGCCCTCGCCGCCGACGCGGGTGATGACCACCATGGCGGTGTCAGAGTATTCCTTGGCGTTTGCCATCATCTCGTCGGTGTACAGGCTGACGTTCGGCTCGGGCAGGGTCCAGTCCTGCTGTGCCATGCCGACGCTGGGACGGGTAGCGCAGTAGTCGGTGTAGAACTTGCTCAGCTCGTCGTTGGTCTCGATGCCTGCATCGTGCAGGCCGGTGAGCAGGTCGGTGACGGGATAGGCGTCGTTCAGTGCGCCGGAGCCGGTGCCGCCGTAGCAGGGGCTGGTGGAGGCCCAGCCAAAGACGTTCAGCTTGGAGCCGGAGGCCACGGGCAGGATGTTGTCATCGTTCTGTGCCAGAACGATGCCCTCCTGCGTGATCTCGTTCACCAGCTCGGTCGCCTCTGCGGAGGTCTCTTCGCTGATGGAGCCTTCACCGGAGACCAGATCCAGCATGGTGGACATGGGGCCGGTGCAGATGAGGTTGACAACGATGACCAGTGCCAGCAGAATGGCGACACCAGACTGCGCACGGACCATCTTCTTCTTGGCTTTCGGCAGCTTCTTGGCCGCAAACATCGCAACGAGTGCGACCACGACCACGACGCCGAAGGCGATCAGGTAGTTCTGGATGTTGGAAACTACCTGCATTACATCATCCATATTGACGGACAACATAATTCTTCCTCCTTATTCTGAATTCATATTTCCCGGGCACAGCTCCCGGACTGTCGGCATCCATTATAAAGGAATTCAATGAAAATTTACAAAGATTTTCACAACCTGTCATTTCTGCGGCATATTTTGCAGAAGTTTCATTTTGGTTTCAAATTTTATTGTGCTTATCCACAAATACAGGCCCGGTTTTATTGTGCAAAACAGAAAAAACCTCTCCGGCATTGCGAAGCAATGACGGAGAGGTTTTTCTTTATTCCGGGATCGGCAGCAGGATCCGCAGCGTGAACCAGCCGTCGGCCCAGTGAAGGGTCATGGTGCCGTCGTGGTCCTGCGCTGCCGCCTGCACGCCCCGCAGGTCGTAGCCGCCGTGGGTGTTGTGGCGGGGCAGGCCGTCTGCGCCCAGCTCCACGGGCTGGGCGCAGTAATTCTCGAAGCGGAGCATCACACAGCCGCTCTGGTCATAGACGGCCACCCGCAGCAGCCGCTTTTCGGGGTCCGGCTCTGCCGTGACACACTCGATGGCGTTGTCCAGCGGCGCGCCCACGAGGGTGCACAGCTCCCGGGTCGTCAGGAACCCCAGCTTGCTGCCATCGGCCACGCTGGTCATGTTGATGCCCCGCTGCTGGCAGTCCATGCTCTTTGCAGTGAGCAGGGTGTCCAGCACCGGATTGCCGGTCTTGTTCTCGGCCTCATACTGGCGGATGCCGCTTTCCATCCGGGCCAGCGCAGCGTCCTGCTTGGCCCGGTCGCGCTCGGCACGGATGTCTGCGATCTGAATTTTCAACTCATGGTAGCGGCTGTTGATGAGCCGGATGCCCTCTTTGCTCCGCTTGTACTGCTCATACTGGCGGTGGAGCACCTCGTCCATCGCCGCAAGCTCGCTGTGGAGGGCCGCCTCCCGCAGCTGCTCGTGCTGGACGGTCAGGATGAGGACGCCGCAGATGTCCACCAGCGTGCGGATGTAGTAGACGCTCATGTCCACCTCGCGGTCACCCAAGAACAGCAGGTTGCTCACCGCGAAGACCATCGCCGCCATGACGACGGCCACGAGGGCCGCTTTTCCGCTGATGACGATGCGGCCCTTGGGGCTGGCGTGCTTGTGCTCCAGCAGCCAGATGCAGCCGAAGACCCCGCTGTAGACCACCGCCAACAGCGCCAGCGACAGGCCATCGGCCCCGCTGCGCTGGGGCCAGAGGAAACAGTGTAGCTGCCACTCGGCGCTGGCGGCCAGCTCGGCCAGAACAAAGGCCCGGGCGCAGACATACCCGGCCTCCAGCAGCGAGATGGTGCGGGTGAGCCAGAGGTAGAGGTACTGCATCGCCACCGCCGCCGCCATGCAGGGAATCCACCACGCCAGCGGGACGCTGCCCGTGGCCTGCAAAAAAGCGCAGAGGATCAGCGCCCACGCCGCGCTGACGGCGAGGGTGGCTTTCGGGCCGAAGCGGAGGCCCAGCGGCAGGGCGTAGATGCCCACGGCCAGACACTCGGCCAGCGCCGTGTAGAGGCGCGGGATATTGGGCAGCGCCGTCATGCGCCTCCACCTCCGATGTGGTCGGCCAGCGCCGCGAGGAAAGCTTTCCGCCGGGGCCGGCTCAGCTGCAATTCATAAGGTCCTACCTGCACCATCCCCTGCTGCACCCCCTTCACCTGCGCCAGATTGACGAGGTAGCCGCTGTTGCAGCGGGCAAAGGGCCGCTCAGCCAGCTTCTCCTCGAAGGCTTTCAGGGTGCCCGCCGCCGCGAAGTCCCCCTCCTCGGTGTAGAAGTGGACGCGGTGGCCCTCGCTTTCCAGATAATAGATGAGGGAGGAGTCCAGCCGCCGAAGCCCGCCCTCCATCGGCAGGGCCAGATAGTGCCGCACCCGGCGGCGCAGCTGCTCCTCCACCTTCCGGAGCTGCTGCGAAAAGGCAAAGTAGGGCACCGGTTTGAGCACATAGTCCAGCGCACCCACCGCGTACCCGCCGATGGCGTACTGGGCCATATTCGTGATGAAGACGATGATAACGTCCTTGTCCAGCTCCCGCACCCGCCGGGCCGTCTCCATCCCATCCAGATGCTTCATCTCCACGTCCAGAAACAGGACATCGTACACCGGGCGGTAATCATCCAGCAGCTCCATCCCGTCGGCGAACTCCGTCACAGCAAACTCGGTGCCATACTGCCGGGTGTGCCGCTGCACATAGCCTTGCAGCTGCGCCCGCATCTCTGCCTCGTCCTCCACCAGAGCGATGCGTATCATTGCCGCACCTCCTTTTTCCGCAATTTCTCTGGTTTTTATTGTAACACGAAACCGGGCCGGTGGCAAATGGGAAGGCCCTTTTTCTGCCGTGTCCCGGACGCATTTCATACAACTCTGCCCTTTTGCCAAAACTTTTGACATCCTCGCTCCCCTGTAAAAAATTTATACAATGGGGTCTTTTTGCTCGTTGTCCGGCGATGTACCGCAGACTATACTATAGACATCGACGGGGATGCAGGACGGCGCCTCACAAAACCTTCACCGCCATTAAGGACATCTTAAACACTCTTTCGGGCATTTTCTAAGAAATGGCCGGTATACTATGAAGCGTCAACCGGAAGCGTCCCGCCGGGCGCTCCCTGTCTTGCAGCAAAAAATCTATCGTTCCCTCACGGGAAAGAAAGGATCACATTATGAAGACCTCCATGAAAACCCTCGCCATGCTCACCCTGTCCGCCTGCGTCATCACCGGCAGCGCGGTCTCCAGCTTCGCGGCGGCCCCCGTCACGGCGGGTGCTGCTGTTCTCGGCCACCAGACCAGCACCTGCGGCGATGATGACCACTCGAATGCAGAGATCCTCGCCCGCTTCAAAAATGCAGACGGCTCCACCAGCTTCTATACCATCTGCGCCGAGGGCGGCGAGGTCAACGGCAGCGCGGCCCTGACTAAGCTGACCAGCGCCAGCTCCAACTTCTACGGCACCCACGTCTGCACCGGCACGCTGGACAACGGCCAGCGCGTCATGACGGTGGCCTGCATCAACGGGAACGGCGCGATGACCGGCACCACCGCCGACGTCCGGGTCCCCAACGACGCGGTCAAGGGCTATGACCTCTATCTCGTCGGCTCCGATGGCACCGAGACCAAGCTGAACGTCTCGAGCAGCAGCAATTCCAGCTGTTCTGTCGTCCGGGTCAATATGCAGGACGGCGCGGCCCTCATCCATCTTGTCCCCCAGTCTAACAGCTAAACACAAAAGCAGCAGCCTCACTCTGCGTTCGGTGAGGCTGCTGCTTTGTTCTTTCAGGGAAGATCTCAGTTCGTCTTGACGGCCACGAGGATGCGGATCTTCTTTCCGCCTGCGCAGCCGAAGTTGTCGTACCAGCCGATGAGCTTGTAGTCCTCGGTGTTGACCTTGGGCAGCGAGGTGGCGAAATACTGGCCGTTCGACCACAGATAGACCTGCATATCGTCGGCGGTCTCATACCGCTTGTCCCCGCTCATGACCGAAGCCGCGCCCAGTCTGTCGATGACCACCGGCGAGAGCTGGAGCATCCGGTTGATGGCCTTGCCGTCGGCAGAGCGGCCGATGGCGATGCCGCCCGCCACGATGGGATACTTGGTGGCGGTGCTGTAGGCCACCTGTTTGCCGCCGGTGTAGCAGACGTAGGTGGCACCCTCGCCCAGATAGTTGAGGAAATCGCCCAGCGTGCCGCCCACGCTGTCGCCGGTGCGGCGGAGCACATAGCTGAAGAGCTGGTCCGTCTTGCCGGTGAGGGTGTTCCAGGTAGAGCTGACGATGCTGCCGTCGATGAGGCCGTAGAGCACATCGCTGGTGCTGGGCACCAGAATGTTCTTCACGTCCTGAAAGGTCTCCTCGTCGGTCTTCTTCACCGTGGTGGTGGTCGTTGTCGTCGTGGGGAGGCCTGCGGCCTCCTTTGCGGCGTCCTGCGCCTTCTCGCTGATTTTCTTGTCGATCTTCTTGGCGGCTTCGTCCGTCAGGCGGCGGACGGAATCCAGCGCGGCATACTCCCACAGGTCGCCGGTCACATCGTTGAGGATGACCCGGTCGATCTCACCGGCGGCGTTGGTGGTGTAGTAGCGGACGTCGTTCTCACTCAGCGTTACCCCCGATAGGCGGCTGGGGCGAACTGCCCCAGCCACACCCTCCGACGTCGTATCAAGGATCTGCACGTTGTCTGCAAACGGGGTGTCGCCCAGTGCGGTGCCGTCGGCGCGGATGGTGCCGCTGACCGGACGGGGCGAGATGGACTGGACGCTCTCGCCGCCCTCGTCCACGCGGATCTCCACCAGCTTACCCGCCGGGAAATTGAGCTTATTGTTTACGTTGACGGTGCGGGCCGTGCCGTCGGTGCACATGATGGAGACGGCCTGCTGCACCTCGGCGCTGTTGGTCTCCACGAGGGTGCGGGATGAGGACTGCACCACACCGTAAAAGACGGCGTCGGCCTCGTCCCCGGTGAGGACGGAGACTGCGGCGTCGTTCATGCCCAGCAGCAGCGTGACCACCTGACCCACGCCGCCGCCGGACAGGGAGGACAGCTGGTAGGCCACGGAGGGCGAGGCGATGGTGTAGCTGACCCCGGCCACAGTCACAGAGGTCGGGGCGCTGGCCGAGGGCGCGACCGCCGTCACACGGCCTGCGGCACGCTTATTGTAGATCCACAGGGTGCGGGCGCTCTCATTATAATAGTAGACATCATAGGGCGAGAGGGCCGCAGAGGTGGTGACTTCGTCGTTGCGGTAGATGGCCGCCGGGGCAAAGGGCAGGGCCGTGGCCGCATCGGCCACGAAGGGGCCTTTGACGTTGTCCAGCAGGACGGAGGAGATGTCCACCTGACCGTTGCTCACCGCAAAGCCCAGCGTGGAGGCGTAGACCTGACCGCTGCCGTTCATGGCAGTGAGGGCATTGTAGAAGAGCACGGTGCCCTGCTCGAGGGTCAGCACCTCGCCCTGACGGGCGCTGATGTCATTGCGCAGGCCCAGTGCGCTCGCCTTATTGAGCTGGGCCGAGGGGAAGGTGCCGCCGAGGCTCGCCACATCGTAGCCCAGCAGGCGGAGGGCCATGGTGCAGGCCTCCTCCAGCGTAACGGCATTGTCCGGGCGGAAGCTGCCATCGGAGTAGCCGGTCATCCAGCCGTTCTGGACGGCAGTGCGGATGTAGACAGCGTAGGGCGAATCGCTGTCCACATCGCTGTACAGACGGCCGGTGCGGCCCTGTGCTGCGGCGGTGTCGCGGTAGGCCGAGAAAGCCGTCAGGAGACGGGCCGCCTGCCCACGGGTGAGGGGCGCGCCCAAAGAAGCGGACTGCTCGGCGGTCAGACCGCCCAGCGCCGTCGCCGTCTGGACTGCCGCGTTGGAGCCGACCGCCGAGGCGGGCAGCACCAGCATGGAAACCGCCACGCAGACGGCCAGCAGGAATGCGAGGAATCTTTTTTTCATGGTAAACTCCTTATAGAATCAACGCCATCGCCTCTCCCTTTGGGAGAGGTGGCGAGCGAATGCGAGACGGAGAGGG
>OLQS01000929.1_pt1 | contig 18582 bp, 17 predicted proteins | sample 1672291 | NCBI WGS metagenome assembly OLQS01 (sample SAMEA3136668, study PRJEB25190) | human gut metagenome | biome: human gut; feature: human-associated habitat; material: faeces | place: Austria | collected 2013
GCCTTATCAAAGAGAAAAACAGCGGCTACAACGATTACCGGGCAAAACGGGAGGAGTACCGCCGCTTGCAGACTGTCAAGGGCAATATCGACCAGATTTTACGCCGGAGCGAGCCGCAGCGCAGAAAGGAGCAGAGCCATGAACGGTAATATCCCCCGCATGGACTACCGCCAGTACCGGGCAGCCCGCCGCCTTGTGCATGAGTGCTGCAACTATGACAGCGGGAACTGCCTGCTGTTGGAGGACGGCGAGCCTTGCGTGTGTGTACAGAGTATCAGCTATTCGCTGCTCTGCCGCTGGTTTACCGCCGCTGTCCTGCCCCTTGATGAAGCACTGGAAGCCGCCCTCTTGCGCCGGGGAAGCCGGAAACGCTGCGCTGTCTGCGGGGCGTTCTTCTTCCCAAAATCCAACCGGGGGAAATACTGCCCGGACTGCGCCGGACGCATGAAGCGGATAAACGCCGCCAAACGGAAGCGGAAACAAAGGGAGAAATGTCACGCTTTAGGGCATTTCAAACCCGCATAAATCAAGGCTTTTTTGGAGGGTGTCAAAGGGTGCGTGATACATTTATCCTTTTCCCTTAAAAACGCCCCCTAAAAGCGTAACAGAACCCACAGACAGACACCACAAGGAGGTGAACCCTATCGCTGATTATATGACCGCAGGAACGGAGCTGCCCGCTTACCTGCCTTACCCCCGTTTCCTGCTGGAAACAGACCTATCCCACACCGCAAGAGAGTTATATGCGCTGCTGTTAGACCGTTCCACCCTTTCGCAGAAGAACGGCTGGCAGGACAGCGAGGGACGGACATACATTGTCTACCCCATAGCAGAGATAGCGGAAATGCTGGATAAAGGCTGCACCACCATAAAGGGCGCACTGAACGAACTGGACGCTGCCGGGCTGCTGGAACGCAGACGGACGGGCTTTTCTGCCGCCAACCGTCTGTATGTGAAAGTGCCGCCTATCCCAGTGGTACAGTTTTCCGACCAACTGACGGACGGAAAACCGCCCCTCATAAGGGCGGGAAACCGACCAACTGACAGCCGGAAAACTGACCTTATGACGGTCGGAAAACCGTCCCCTAACCAAACTAATATAAACAACCTAATAGAGAGCCAAACAAAAGGAGCGAGTGAGGGGCAGCCCCCCGCCGCTTATGGCAGATATAAAAATGTATTTCTTTCTGACACAGAACTTTTGGAGCTGGAACAGGACTTCCCCGGCAAGTGGGAGTATTACCTTGACCGCCTTTCCTGCCACATCGCTTCCACCGGGAAGCAGTACCAGAGCCATGCAGCCACCATTTACAAGTGGGCGCAGGAGGACGCTGCCAAAGAGAAGCCAAAGAAAGGCATACCGGACTATTCATTCAAGGAGGGAGAAAGCCTATGACCGATACAATCCACAACACCATACTGCCTATGACCGACACCACAGCCGAGCCGGAGGATTACACCGGGGAGGACGGGCTTTTATACTGCGGCAAATGCCGGAAACCCAAAGAAGCCTATTTCCCGGAGGGCAAGACCTTTTTCGGGCGTGACCGCCACCCGTCAGAGTGCGACTGCCAGCGGGCAGCCCGTAAGGAACGGGAAGCCGCCGAGAAGCGGCGCAGCCACCTTGAAACGGTGGAACGGCTGAAACGGCAGGGCTTTACAGACAAGACCATGCAGGACTGGACATTTGCCAACGATAACGGCAGCTGCCCGCAGATGAAGAACGCCGCCGGATATGTGGCACGCTGGGAACAGATAAAGGACGGGAACTACGGGCTGCTCTTGTGGGGCAGGGTAGGCACTGGGAAAAGCTATTTTGCCGGGTGTATTGCAAACGCCCTCATGGAGCAGGAAGTCCCGGTGTGCATGACAAACTTTGCAGCAATATTAAACGACCTTGCCGCCAGCTTTGCGGGCAGGAACGAATATATTTCCCGCCTTTGCAGCTTCCCCCTGCTCATCATTGACGATTTTGGAATGGAGCGTGGCACAGAATACGGTCTGGAACAGGTCTACAATGTGATTGACAGCCGCTACCGGAGCAGGAAGCCGCTGATTGTGACGACCAACCTCACGCTGGAGGAATTGCAGCACCCGGAGGACACCGCCCACGCCCGGATTTATGACCGCCTGCTTGAAATGTGTTCCCCTCTCTGCTTTACCGGGGAGAATTTGAGGAAAGCCGCCGCACAGGGAAAAATGGAACAGCTGAAACGGCTGCTTGCCGGAAAGGAGATTTGCCTATGACCGACACCCAGAGAAACAAACGCCCTGCCCGCCGCCCGGACTGCGTGACCGAAACGAGGATAGGCAACACAATCCTTGTGGTGTCTGGCTTTTTCAAGGAGGGGGCGACCGACACCGCCGCTGACAAGATGATGAAAGTGCTGGAAGCAGAAGCCGCCGCCGGATATTTGACCTGTGATAAGCCTGATTGAAAAACCGTCATTTTTACCGACCGTAAAGAAGCAGATTTGACGCTTTTGCCGCTATACAGACAGCCGCCCCATGTGGTACAATCAAGGTACGGAATAGTGGGGCTGGCTGTCGGAAACGGAGGAATTTATGTTAAGACAGACCACCCAGCAACTCATTACCGCCCTTTACCCAAGACTGTCCCATGAGGACGAGCTGCAAGGCGAGAGCAATTCCATTTCCAACCAAAAGAGGATTTTGGAAACCTATGCCAAACAGAATGGATTTTCTAATCTGCGCTGGTACACCGACGACGGTTATTCCGGTGCGAACTTTCAAAGACCCGGATTTCAAGCCATGCTTGCAGACATTGAAGCAGGGAAAGTCGGGACAGTTATCGTCAAGGATATGTCGAGGTTAGGGCGAAACTACTTACAGGTGGGAATGTACACAGAAATGATTTTCCCACAGAAAGGTGTCCGCTTCATCGCTATCAATGACGGAGTGGACAGCGCACAGGGGGAAAATGATTTTGCCCCGCTGCGGAACATTTTTAACGAATGGCTGGTGAGAGATACGAGCAAGAAAATCAAGGCAGTAAAACGCTCTAAGGGCATGAGCGGAAAGCCCATCACAAGCAAGCCCGTCTATGGCTACCTCATGGACGAGGACGAAAACTTTATCATTGACGAGGAAGCCGCCCCGGTGGTACGGCAGATTTACAGCCTTTGCCTTGCCGGGAACGGTCCGACCAAGATAGCCCGTATGCTGACCGAGCAGCAAATCCCCACGCCGGGGACGCTGGAATACCGCAGGACGGGCAGCACCCGCCGCTACCACCCCGGCTATGAGTGCAAGTGGGCGACCAATACCGTGGTTCATCTGCTGGAAAACCGGGAATATACGGGCTGTCTGGTAAACTTTAAGACCGAGAAGCCGTCCTACAAGCTGAAACACAGCATAGAAAATCCCCCGGAAAAGCAGGCGGTTTTTGAGAACCACCATGAGCCTATCATTGACCGGGAAACGTGGGAACGGGTGCAGGAGTTACGCAAGCAGCGCAAACGCCCCAACCGTTATGACGAAGTGGGCTTGTTCTCCGGCATACTCTTTTGTGCCGACTGCGGCAGCGTCATGTACCAGCAGCGATACCAGACGGACAAGCGCAAGCAGGACTGTTATATCTGCGGCAACTACAAGAAACGCACCCATGACTGTACGGCGCACTTTATCCGCACCGACCTCTTGACCGCTGGCGTACTCTCCAATCTGCGGAAAGTTACCAGCTATGCGGCAAAGCATGAAGCCCGGTTTATGAAGCTTTTAATCGAGCAGAATGAGGACGGGGACAGACGCAGGAACGCCGCCAAGAAAAAGGAGCTGGAAGCCGCCGAGAAACGCATAGCCGAGTTATCTGCTATCTTCAAGCGGCTGTATGAGGACAGCGTAACCGGGCGCATATCGGACGAGCGTTTCACAGAGCTGTCGGCAGACTATGAAGCCGAGCAGAAAGAACTGAAAGAACGTGCCGCCAGACTGCGGGAAGAACTTTCCAAAGCGCAGGAAGCCACCGCAAACGCTGAAAAGTTTATGAATGTGGTACGCAGGCACACTACCATTGAAGAACTTACCCCTACTCTGCTGCGGGAGTTTGTGGAGAAAATCGTTGTCCATGAAAGCGTTGCCCTTGACGGGAAACGCCGGGGCAAGTTACGCAGACAGGAAATCGAAATCTATTATTCTTTTGTCGGCAAGGTAGAACTGCCCGACACCTAACCGCCCGACCTATCCGACATACCTCATGTGCCGGATAGGAACGGCAAAATTTTTTACACTTCTATTACTTCTTTATCACACATAAGCAAAGAGCCAGGGCGTGAAGCAGCTGGTCGCGGGCGGCGGCGTTGCCCTGATCGGCGTGACCCTTGTCCCGCTGCTGTCCGGGCTGCTGGGCTAACCTCAACTTATTCGTACATCCACCTTTGAGACCCCACCGCGCTCTCCCGCTCACATGGGAGGGCGCGGGAAAGGAGGTATCTTTGCTTGATTAGTGAGATCATCGAGAAATGGATAAAAGGCATTTTGATCGATGGCATCACGGGCAACCTCTCCGGCCTGTTCGATAACGTGAACGCCAAGGTGGGCGAAATCGCTTCGGATGTCGGCTCCACCCCGCAGGCATGGAACAGCGGTATCTTCAATATGCTGCGCAGTCTTTCCGAAACGGTAGTACTGCCCATTGCAGCGGCCATCCTTGCCCTTGTGATGTGCCATGAGCTTATCCAGATGATTACCGAAAAGAACAATATGCACGACTTCGATACTTCCATGTTCTTCCGCTGGATTTTCAAGTCTGCCTTTGCCATCCTCATAGTCAGCAACACATGGAATATCGTTATGGGTGTGTTCGATGCCACCCAGAGCGTTGTCAACCAAAGTTCCGGCGTTATCATTGGCGAAACATCCATCCACTTTGACCGCCTGATACCCGGACTGGAATTTCAGCTAGAAAGCATGACCATCGGCAGTCTGCTCAGCCTGTGGTTCCAGACCCTTGTGGTGGGCCTGACCATGAACATCCTGTCCATCTGCATCTTCCTTGTGACCTACGGCCGCATGATTGAGATTTACGTTGTGACCGCACTGGGGCCTATCCCGCTGGCGACCATGGGCAGCAGCGAGTGGCGCAGCACCGGACAGAATTATTTGAAGTCTTTGCTGGCACTGGGTTTCCAAGCGTTTCTGATTATGATTGTCGTGGGCATCTATGCAGTGCTGATACGGAACATTTCGGGCGCGGCGGACATTGCCGGGGCCATCTGGGGCTGCATGGGCTACACCGTGCTGCTCTGTTTCTGTCTGTTCAAGACCGGCAGCATCAGCAAGTCCGTGTTCGGTGCCCATTGAGAAAGGAGCGTTTGAATGGCGTATGTGACCGTTCCCAAAGATTTGACCCATGTAAAATCCAAAGTCTTATTCGGGCTGACCAAGCGACAGCTGGTCTGCTTCGGCGGTGCGCTCCTCACGGGCGGGCCGCTTTATTTTTTGGCCCGGAACTATCTTTCCAACAGTGCGGCGGCCCTGCTGATGATTTTTGCCATGCTGCCGGGGCTGCTGTTCGCGCTGTTTGAGCGGCACGGCCAGCCCCTTGAAGTGGTGATTCAGCAAATGATTCAGTGCTGCTTTATCCGTCCCAAGAAAAGGCCCTATCAGACCAACAATGCTTACGCCGCCCTTGTGCGGCAATACCAAATGGAACAGGAGGTAAAGGCCATTGTCCAGAAAAACGATACCCCGCGAAACCGAAAAGCCCAAAAAGCTCACCCGCGCCCAGAAAAAAGAAATTGATGCCGTTATCCGCAAGTACAAGGGGGATGGTAAACCCCGCACGGCGCAGGCCACCATCCCGTATGAGGCCATTTACCCGGACGGTGTGTGCCGCATTGACCAACGCACATTCTCCAAGTGCATTGCCTTTGAGGACATCAGCTATCAGCTGGCCCAGCCGGAGACCCGGACCGCCATCTTTGAGCACCTGTGCGACCTGTACAACTATGTGGATGCTTCCATCCATGTGCAGCTTTCGTTTTTGAATCGCAAAGTTGACCCAGTGCAGTACGCAAAAAGTTTTGAGATCGCACCGCAGGGAGATGATTTCGACGACATCCGCGCCGAGTACACGGCCATTCTGCAAAAGCAGCTTGCCAGCGGCAACAACGGCATTGTCAAAACCAAGTACCTGACCTTCACCATCGAGGCAGACAATCTAAAAACCGCACGGGCTCGGCTGACCCGCATTGGCCTTGACCTGCTGGGCTACTTCAAGACTATGGGCTGCGTGGCGCACGTCATGGACGGGCAGGAGCGTTTGGAGGTGCTGCACGGCATCTTCCACCCGGACGGCGAACCGTTCCGCTTTGAATGGGACTGGCTGGCACCCTCCGGCCTGTCCACCAAAGATTTTGTGGCTCCATCCTCCCTCTGCTTCGGCACGGCCAAAACCTTTGGGCTGGGCGGCAAGTATGGAGCGGTGAGCTTTTTACAAATCCTTGCGCCGGAACTTTCGGACGAAATGCTGGCCGACTTCCTCAAAACGGAAAGCGGCATTCTCGTCAATCTCCATGTGCAGGCCATCGACCAGACCGAGGCCATCAAGACGATTAAACGGAAGATAACAGACCTTGATGCCATGAAGATTCAGGAGCAGAAAAAGGCTGTCCGTTCCGGGTACGATATGGATATACTGCCCAGCGACCTTGCCACCTACGGCGAGGATGCCAAAAAGCTGCTGAACAAATTGCAGACCCGGAACGAACGGCTTTTCATGCTGACTTTTTTAGTGCTGAATGTGGCCGACACCAAGCAAAAGCTGGGCAACGATGTGTTCCAAGCCGCGGGCGTGGCGCAGAAATATAACTGCTCGCTCGTCCGGCTGGACTACCAGCAGGAGCAGGGCCTTGTGTCCAGCCTTCCGCTGGGTATCAACCAAATAAAGATTCAGCGCAGCCTTACCACCTCCAACGTGGCGGTGTTTGTGCCCTTTGTCACGCAGGAGCTTTTCCAGAGCGGTGCGGCCATGTACTACGGAATCAACGCAAAATCCCACAACATGATCATGCTGGACCGCAAGCAGGCCCGGTGTCCCAACGGCTTGAAGCTGGGCACGCCCGGCAGCGGCAAATCCATGAGCTGCAAGTCCGAAATCGTCAGTGTGTTTTTAACGACTGCTGACGATATTTTTATTTCAGACCCAGAGGCCGAGTATTACCCGCTGGTCAAGCGGCTGCATGGGCAGGTCATCAAACTTTCGCCCACCAGCAAGGACTATGTGAATCCTCTGGACATCAACCTGAATTATTCCGAAGATGACAGCCCGCTGGCCTTGAAGTCGGATTTTGTGCTGTCGTTCTGTGAGCTGGTCATGGGCGGTAAAACAGGTCTGGAAGCTATTGAGCGCACCGTGATAGACCGTGCCGTGAAAGCCATCTACCGCCCCTATCTGGCGAATCCCAGCCCGGAGAATATGCCGATTTTGTCTGACCTCCACCAAGCCCTGCTCGACCAGCACTTGCCGGAAGCGGACCGGGTGGCGCAGGCACTCGACCTGTATGTATCCGGCTCGCTGAACGTTTTCAACCACAAAACGAATGTGGACATCCACAACCGGCTCGTGGCCTTTGACATCAAAGAGTTAGGCAAGCAGTTAAAAAAATTAGGGATGCTCATTATCCAAGACCAGATATGGGGCCGTGTCACCCAGAACCGCAGCCAAGGCCGGGCTACATGGTATTTTGCGGACGAGTTCCACTTACTCCTGAAAGAAGAACAGACCGCCGCGTACAGTGCCGAGATTTGGAAGCGCTTCCGCAAATGGGGCGGTGTGCCCACGGGCGCCACCCAGAATGTGAAGGACCTTCTTTCTTCCCCGGAGATCGAGAACATTCTGGAAAACAGCGACTTCATCACGCTGCTGAATCAGGCATCCGGCGACCGCAAAATCCTTTCGGAACGGCTGAACCTCTCCGCAGACCAGCAGAAGTACATCGACAATTCGGAACCGGGCGAAGGACTGCTGATTTTTGAAAACGTGGTGCTTCCGTTTTCCAACCCCATCCCGAAAAACACACAGCTCTATAAGATCATGACCACCCGGCTCAGCGAGGTGGTGGAGCTATGAGCTTAACACATTTCAGCTTGTTTTCCGGCATCGGCGGCATCGACCTTGCCGCAGAAGCAGCGGGCTTCACCTCTGTCTGTCAATGCGAGTGGGCGGCATTTCCCGCCGCTGTGCTGGCAAGCCACTGGCCGGAAGTGCCCCGTTTTCAGGACATCACCACTGTAACAAAGGAGGCTTTCTTTGAAAAAACAGGACTTCGCACCGTCACCCTCATTTCAGGTGGCTTCCCGTGCCAGCCGTTCTCCACCGCAGGGCGGCAGCGCGGCTTCCACGATGAACGCTACCTGTGGCCCGAAATGCTGCGGGTCATCCGGGAATTGCAGCCCCGTTGGGTGCTTGGAGAAAATGTTGCTGGCTTCCTCCGTATGGGGCTCGACAAAACGCTCATTGACTTGGAGCAGGCAGGTTACGATGTTCGGGTTTTCGTATTACCTGCTGCTGCCGTTGGCGCGTGGCACGAACGGAAACGGGTATTCATCATCGGCTCCGCTGCTTCCCACACCCCTTGCCAGCGACACCGGGGATGTGGGCAAGGGGTTGGACATCCAAATCTCTGCGAACGGCAGCTATCGCAAGATGAACAAGGATGGCAAAGCATGGACGGCGCGGCTCTCTCATGTGGTCTACCGCATGACCCCCACCACGCTGGAAAGGCCCTACCTCAACCCGGACTGGGTAGAGTGGCTGATGGGTTTCCCGCGCAAATGGACGGACATTCCCTTTGGGCCGAAGAACCCGCCGACATCCCGCGCCTGACCGAAGAGGTGCCGAACCGCAGCAAGCGGATGAAAACACTGGGCAATGCAGTTTCGCCGCCGCAGGTGTTCCCGATTCTCAAATACATTGCGGACATTGAAACGGGCCGCTGTCCGATGGGAGGTGAAGAACCTTGAAAGAATTGCAGGCAAAAGCCAAAGTCACCCAGACCATGACCCGTGACGGTCTGGTGGTAGAAAATCAGGCTGACGGCACTGTGGAAAATGTTTCCTGCCGGGAAGCGGAACAGGATTATTCCACGGATGCCGAGGGCAAGGCCGAAAAAATTCTGGAACGGGCCGAGGACATCAAGGACGGGCATAAAAATAAAAAGAAAGCGAAAAAGGCAGCAGAAACAGCGGCCACCGCCAAAAGTGAAGATGGTCTGCACCGTTCCGCTGCCCGTTTGGAATTGACCGAGGACGAACGGGCAGACCCGGAGTTGCAGCCGTACATCCACAAGGCGGAAGCAAAGGCCGACAAGCTGGATGCGGCCCGCGCCGCTCTGCCGAAGAAGCGTGTCCCGGTCAAGGAAAAAGTTTACGATGCAGCCAGCGGCAAGGCAAAATCCACCCTGCGGTTTGAGCAGCAGGACAAAGGCCCGCCCAGCCTGAAACCAAACCCGGCCAGCCGCCCGCTGTCGGAAGCATTGCTGTTCGCTCACGGAAAAATCCACGAGGTCGAACACGAAAATGTGGGCGTGGAGGGCGGCCACAAAGGTGAAGAACTGGTGGAGCGTCAGACCGCCAAGGTCATCCGCAGCGGCATCCGGCACCACAAGATGAAGCCCTACAAGGCCGTGGAAAAGGCAGAGCGTCAGCTCATGTCTGCCAATGCAGAATACTTTTACCAGAAATCCTTGCGGGACAATCCGCAAATTGCACAGGTGGCCAGCAACCCCATTTCCCGGATGTGGCAGAAACGGCGTATCAAACAGCAGTATGCCAAAGCTGCACGGCAGGCCGGACAAGCCGCCGCGCAGGGTGCAGCCGCCACCGCAGAGAACGGTTTCCGGGTAACAAAGCTGGCGTCCGAGGGCGGCGAACGGGTAGCCGAATTTGCGGCCCGGAACTGGAAAACCATTCTGATCGTGGCGGTGTTCGGTCTGCTGGCTCTGCTCTTGATAACGGGTTTGCAGTCCTGCACCGTGATGGCGGGCACCGCTGGAACCGGCGTGACGGCATCTTCTTATTTTTCCAAGGATAAGGATATGCTGGGTGCAGAGAAAGCCTACGCCAAGCTGGAACAAAAACTGCAACGGTATCTCGACACCTACGAGGCCACCCACAACTACGATGAATACCATTTTTATCTGGACGAAATCGAGCATGACCCCTATGTGCTGATCTCGATTTTGTCCGCGCTCCATGATGGCGTTTTTACATTGGCCGATGTGCAGGGCGAACTTGAAATGCTCTTTGAAAAGCAATACATCCTGACCGAAACCGTGACCATGCAGATACGCTACCGTACAAAAATGATGGTCATTATTGGCCCGTATGGTGTGCCGCAAGTTATCACCTACCAAGAACCGTATGAATACTACATCTGCACGGTCAAGCTGAAGAACAAGGATTTATCCCACCTGCCCGTGGAAGTACTGACCGAAGAACAGCTTAGTGCCTATTCGCTCTATATGCGCACGCTGGGCAATCGGCCGGATTTGTTCGGGCAGGCACAGTACCCCAATGCGTCCACCATCAAGCAGCCCACCTACTACGATATTCCCTCGGAAGCACTAAAGGATGATAGGTTTGCCGCCGTGATGGAGGAAGCAACCAAGTACATCGGCTACCCGTATGTGTGGGGCGGCAGTTCGCCCAGCACCAGCTTTGATTGCAGCGGCTACATTTCGTGGGTGCTGAATCATTCCGGCTGGAATGTGGGCCGCCAGACCGCGCAGGGCCTTTACAACCTCTGCACTCCTGTTTCGGCGGCGCAGGTCAAACCGGGCGACCTTGTGTTTTTCAAGGGAACCTACGATACCCCCGGCGTGAGCCATTGCGGTATCTATGTAGGCAATTCCATCATGCTGCACTGCGGCGACCCTATCTCTTACACAAACCTCAACTCAAAATATTGGCAGGAACATTTTTACAGCTATGGGCGTTTACCGTGACGCCAGAAAGGATTTTATATGGCAAAAAGACTTTCCCGCATTGAGCGCGATATTGAACGGCTCAAAGAAAAAATCTCTGAATACCAGCAGCAGTTGAAAGAACTGGAAGCTGCAAAGACTGAACAGGAAAACTTGCAGATTATTCAGCTGGTGCGCAGCATGAACATGAAGCCGGACGAGTTTGCGGCCTTCCTGCGCAGCGGTGCGCTGAACGCTGCACCCACCGCCACACCGTACCACAAACAGGAGGATGCCGCCAATGAAACCTGATTGGAACCGCCGTTTTGCAGCTGGGCTGCTGGCTATCCTGCTCTGCCTCTGCTCCTTTTCCATGCCCGCTTTTGCAAGCGGCTCTGACCCTGCCCCGGAACCTCTGCCGGAGATTATCGAAGAAGAACCCACCACGGGCGGCGTGGAGCCGGAGGGTGTGCCCATCACGCCCAAGGGCAATGCAACACTGGTGGATGACTTTTACGGTGACAAGCAGCTTATCACAGTGACCACCAAGGCCGGGAATTATTTTTACATTCTCATTGACCGTGCCAACGAGGACAAGGAAACGTCCGTTCACTTCCTGAACCAAGTGGACGATGCCGACTTGCTGGCCCTGCTGGATGAAGAACCGCAGGACACCGAGTTCTGCACCTGCACCGTGAAATGTGAGGCCGGAAACGTCAACGAAAACTGCCCCTTGTGTGAAAAGAGCCTGCGCAACTGCACGGCCCCGGAAGCAGTGAAAACCGACACAGAAACGCCGCAGGAAAAGCCCAAGTCGAACATGGGCAGTCTGATGATCCTGCTGGTGCTGGCTCTGGCGGGCGGTGGTGCAGCACTCTACTATTTCAAGTTCCGCAAACCCAAGACCGACACCACCGGGCACGATGATCTGGACGAGTACGATTTTGGCGAGGACGAAGATGCAGACGAGGAACCGGCTGAAATCGAAATTCATTCAGAGGACGGACAGGAGGACGAAACATGAGCTTTCAGCTGGTGATCGCCGAAAAACCCAGTGTGGCTCGCAGCATTGCCGCCGTGATCGGGGCCACTGAAAAGCAAACCGGCTATTGGCAGGGCGGTGGTTATTTGGTCAGCTGGTGCATCGGGCATCTGGTGTCCTTTGCCGAGGCGGACCAGTACGACGAAAAATACTGCAAATGGCGGTATGAGGATTTGCCCATCCTGCCCCAGCCGTGGCAGTTCATTGTCCCGGACGAGAAAAAACAGCAGTTTGAAATCGTCCGCGCCCTGCTCAACCGCTCGGATGTAGATAGTGTGACCGCTGCGACCGACGCAGGCCGGGAGGGAGAACTGATTTTCCGTTTCGTCTACCAAATGGCCGGCTGCACGAAACCTGTGAAGCGGCTCTGGATTTCCAGCATGGAGGATGCTGCTATCCGGGAGGGCTTCGCAAACCTGCGCCCGGATTCGGACTACGATGCGCTATACCAATCGGCCCTCTGCCGCGCAAAGGCAGATTGGCTGGTGGGCATCAATGCAACGCGGCTGTTTTCGGTGCTGTACCACAAGACCCTGACGGTGGGCCGGGTGCAGACCCCGACACTAAAAATGCTGGTGGACCGGGATGCAAAAATTCTGCGCTTCCAAAAAGAAAAGTATTACACGGTCGGCATCCAGTCTGGCAGCCTGAAAGCGGGCAGCGGACGCATTGCTAGCATGGACGAGGCCGACACTTTGAGAAAAGCCTGTGCCGGGGCATCTGCTATCTGTTTTTCTGTCAAGCGGGAGAAAAAGACAGAACAGCCGCCCAAGCTCTATGACCTGACCACCTTGCAGCGGGAAGCAAACCGTCTGTTCGGTTTTACCGCAAAACAGACCCTTGATTACGCCCAGCAGCTTTACGAAAAGAAACTGCTGACCTATCCCCGCACGGACAGCCAATATCTGACCGAGGACATGGGCCAGACAGCACAACATCTTGTGTCTGATCTGCTGGGGCTGCTGCCCTTTGCCCAAGGACTTGCGCTGACTGCGGAAGTAGGCCGGGTGCTGAACAGCAAAAAGGTATCGGACCACCGCGCCATCCTTCCCACCGCTGAATTTGTAAAACAGGGCTTCGCTGGTCTTGCCGAAAGTGAATACAAGCTGATGAACCTTGTCTGCTCCAAACTGCTCTGTGCGGTGGCCGCACCCCACGAGTACGAAACAGTGACCGCCGTGTTCTCCTGTGCAGGGAATGAGTTCACCGCCAAGGGAAAGACTGCGCTTGTCCCCGGTTGGAAAGAGATCGACCAACGGTTCCACTCCACTCTGAAAGCAGACGGTGAAGAAGAAACGGAAGCGATGAACACTCTGCCGGAACTGGTCGAGGGACAGACTTTTTCCGTGACTGCCGATATTTTGGAACACTTCACGTCCCCGCCGAAAGCCTACACCGAAGATATATGCTGTGAAAGGGGGATAAGAAATCACCCATAGAAAGGAGCGTTCCCATGAAACCCAAGAAATTAGGCAACGGTAAAATCACCGCCCTTTATGAGAGATTGAGCCGTGACGATGACCTCACAGGTGATAGTAACAGCATTATCAATCAAAAGAAAATGCTGGAGGACTATGCGAAAGCCAACGGTTTTACGAATTGCGTCCACTTCACAGATGATGGTTGGTCTGGTGGAAGTTTTGACCGCCCAAGTTGGAAGCGCATGATTGAGGGCATTGGAAAAGGCGAAATCGCTGCTGTCCTTGTTAAAGATTTGAGCCGCGTCGGTAGAGATTATTTACAGGTGGGCTTTTACACCGAAGTGATGTTCAGAGAGAAAGGTGTGCGGTTTGTTGCCATTACCAACGGAGTAGATAGCGACAAACGGGAAAGCAGCGAGTTTGCACCCTTTTTGAACATTATGAACGAATGGTATATTCGTGATTGCAGCCGTAAGATAACCTCTGTTTTACGGGCAAGAGGTATGTCCGGCAAGCACACAAGCAACCACTGTATCTACGGTTACAAGAAAGACCCCAACGACAAAGACCATTGGATTATCGACGAGGAAGCTGCCGAAGTAGTACGCCGGATTTATCGCATGGCCATTGAGGGAAAAGGCCCGTATGAAATTGCCCGCATATTGGCAACGGAAAAGGTTGAGCGCCCCTCTTACTATCTTGCACAGCGCGGTATGGGAAACCATCAATCAAACTACAATGCCGCAGACCCCTACACATGGCGCGGCGGTACAGTTGCCGACATACTCTCCAAGCAGGAATATATGGGGCATACGGTAAACTTTCGGACTTATAAGGAGAGCTATAAAGATAAGCGCGTCAAAATGACCCCCAAAGAGGATTTAGTCATTTTTGAGAACACACAAGAAGCTATCATCGACAAGGAAACATGGGAACGCGTACAAACTCTACGGAAAACCATTCGCCGGACAGACAGCATAGGAAAGGCCAATCCACTAACCGGCTTGATGTTTTGCGCGGATTGCGGTGCAAAGATGTATAACCACAGGGGCAAGGCCGGAAACGCGCGTGACTGGGCGGGCAGACCCAACGGGAAAAAGCGTCCGGATCGTGACGAGTACAACTGTTCCCGTTATGATTTGGGCAACCAGCATTATGATAAATACTGCACGACGCACCTTATTCGTACTGCTGTTGTAAACGAGCTTTTGTTGGAAGCCATCAAGGGCGTTTGTGACTATGCGTTGAACAATGAAGCTGAGTTTATGGCACAGGTCTGCTCCGCTTCCGAGGACAGGCAGGAAAAAGCTGCAAGATCCATTCGCCAGCGGAAGCAGCGCAACGAGAAGCGTACCGATGAACTGACCCGCCTAATCCGAAAGCTCTATGAGGACAATGTAAGTGGCCGACTTTCCGATACCCTTTTTGAACAAATGCTCAGAGATTTCGAGGCCGAGCTAAGCGATTTGACAGAAATCGTTTCCCAAGACCAACAGGAACTTGAACGCATAAGCAGGGAAACCATCAACGCCGAAAAGTTTCTTTCCCTTGTCAGAAAATATACAGACTTTTCCGAGTTGACCCCTGCCATGATAAATGAGTTTGTAGAAAAAATCCTCGTCCACCAAGCCCAGGGCAAAGGAGCAAGCAGAATACAGGAAATTGAAATTTTCTTTAATTTTGTTGGTAAGGTGGACATCCCTCACAAGGAAGTGGAACTGACCGAGGAAGAAAAGGCCGCGTTAGCGGAACAGGAACGCCGCCGAGCGAAAAAAGCAGAGTACAATCGACGCTATATGGAAAAGAAACGCAGGCAATGGAAAGAGCAGCAGGAGCAGGAGCAAGCCGAGCAACTGCCCCTTGCCGCCGAACAGAAAGGAGAACACATAGCATGAGCTAATTTATGTTTGACGGTCAAGAGCCGGAAAAAACAGAAATCTTGCGATAGGAACCGCCCGGACGAGGAATGGTTCACCGGGGCGGTTTCTATTTGAAAATCCCCATTTCCCCCAAGTCAAGAGCCGGGAAAAACACCCGAAAAATGCCCCTATTGCGTAACAGGGGCGCAGAAAGGAGAGTTTATGAGAACAGGGCTTACGAAGCAGGAAAAGACCACCGATATATGGTTTGACGAGAAAGACCCCCTTATCCATATCCGCACCCACAACACCAACCTCAAAAAGCGGCTTGCCGCTTATGCCGAGCAGTACCCCGACGAGTGCTACCAGACCGACACAGACCACGAAACAGGCTGCATGGAGTTTGATATTGCAAAGGGGCGTTTCTCTTTCCGTCTGACCGCCCCATACAGTGAGGAACGGAGGAACGCCGCCAGCAAAGCGGCAAAGAAACATTCCGGCAACTTGACACACCCTATTCAAAAAGATGTGCTATAATTTTTTTGAAAAAGTTTCGAATTAGATGTAGTATTTGCCGCTGAAACCGTAGTACATAGGTGAAGCCCGAAAGGAGGCGGTGAGATGATAGACGACGAAAAAATCATAGAAATGTTTTTTGGACGTTCAGAACAAGGCATACGAGAGCTGGATATAAAATACGGAAAGGTCTGCCACAATCTTTCCTACCATATCGTAGGCAGCAGACAAGACGCGGAGGAATGTGTAAACGACGCTTATTTAGGCGCATGGAACGCCATTCCCCCGGCACGACCTAACCCGCTGCTATCTTATCTTGTTAAAATCGTTCGGAACATTTCACTCAAAATCTATTGGAGAAAGGAAGCAGCCAAACGGAGCAGCCATTACACGATTGCTTTGGAAGAAATTGAAGCCTGTATAGCAGCCCCGAATACAGTAGAAGCAGAAATCGAAGCCAAAGAGTTAGCCCGTATCATTGAAGCATTTTTAGACACGCTGACTACCGAAAACCGCGTTATTTTCATGCGCCGCTATTGGTTTTCCGACAGCTATAAGGACATAGCCGAGTTTATGGGGCTTTCAGAAAAAAACATTTCTGTCCGGCTGACCCGTATCCGCGAGAAGATGAAGCAATATTTGATTGAAAGAGAGGTATTCGTATGAATGCAAAGAAGTTTTCCGACGCTATGAGCGAGCTTGACACAAAATATGTCGATGAAGCTCTCAACTACAAGAAGAAAGCCAAAAAGCCCATTTGGGTAAAGTGGGGGGCTATTGCAGCTTGCTTGTGCTTGATGATACCATTGACCGCATTTGCCGTTGATATAATTCAATATAATGCAGCGGTTGATTATCTCAATTCTCTCGGCATTGCTGTTGAAGATTTGAGCGACTATTCTCATAAAGAAATAAAAGAAGCTGCAAAAACGATTGACGCAGGAGAAAGTAACCCGTTGACTGAAGAAATCCTTAGTCTAATACCAGAAAACAAAGAACCGCTCGATACACCGACGCAGGTAACATCTGAGCAAATTAAAGAACTAACACCGACCATGACAAGAGAAGATGTTCTTTCTCTTTTAGGTGACACACAAGATGTTGGCTCAGGCATTTATATATATCTTTACGAAGTAGACCAACAATACCTGCTGCGTATTCCTTTTGCAAGCGAGAAGTTAAGAGATATGGGATTAAGTTCAGAAGAAATCTTTGCAATCCATGTACTTGTAGGTGTATCAACAGTTGGTGTAAGTAAGTATCAAACAAGAAAATTGTACGATAACTGGGATGATTTTAAAGAAGTTATGTATGATGTAGGAAAGAGAACAGATTTAACAGATAAGCAAAAAGTAAATAAAATTAAGAAATTATTTAAACATGTGGGAGATAAAACAGATATTAACATTCCAGAACATGTCCGCTATTTAAAAGGTTTCTCTAAGGAGGGAGTACCAATATATGATTGGCCTGATAATTTAGGATTTGATATATCTACCATACAAGGAATAAGCAAAGAGAATTCTTTGCCACTTAAATGGGATAGATACGGCTCATTATATGGCACAAATTTTGCGACAAACAGTAATCCACCTTATACATATAGTGAAAGAGCACTTCCGTATGTATTTAATCAAGATGCATATCATAGTGGAAAATTTGTTACAGAAACATATTTTGATAAAATTGATGCAATAAAAAATAACGATTTAAATGCTTTAAACTCCATACTATCGATAGAAGATATCCCACCAGTAAATAGTGAATATTTTGAGAGGTTGCAAGAAAATTTTAGAAACTATAAAATGAGTTGTAATAATCTTATAGACTCTGATTATGGGATTTTTGGTAAAGCTAACGCATGGGATAAGCTGTCAGGCGGAGCAGATCAAATTGTAACTCCTCTAAATGGAGTGCAGTTTGAGAGATTAGGAATACTAATTAATAAAAGATAGGTTGAGGAAAAAAGACATGAAAATTAATAATCAAAAAATTGAAAAAATAAAATTGTTAGAAAACAAATTGAATAATTATACAGTTTATCTTAATAAAAAAGGATATGCATGGCCTGGTATTGGATATTTTTTTGATAAAAATGACTCAAAGTGGAAAATTTTCGATACCCATGAAAAAGGAGAGTTGACTTATTCTTATATTGCAGAGACAGAAGATGAGGTTATAGATAAATTATTGAAAGTCCTGGAAGTGGAGTATGATGCACAACAAGTCATTATAAAATTAAGAAAAAGAAATAGTCTATCTGAACGATAATAATCTTATTATTGTATGCACTTGTATAAATTATTTTTGATGTGGAGGATAAATTCATAGTATATGGAGTTTGTTATGCTAGATAAATCAAAACAAGAATTATTGAATGAAATAAAAAATGGGCATGAAACTTAAAAATATAAGATTTATTATAATCAAGAGGGTTTTATGTGGCCAGCTTTAGGATTTTTTTGATGAAAATAAAAAAAGTGGATAGTGTTTGAAACTATTGAACGTACAAGTCCATGTGTTTATTTAGAAACTAACGATGAGCTAGAAGCTGTATTAAAATTGTATAAAAAAGTTTCTACCAAATACGAAATACAAGAAAGAAATCGCTAAATTGAAAGATAGTCAATAAAATTAAAAGTCTTATTTTAGATTATGTTAAACGCATAAAATAAGACTTTTCTTTTCATTTTTAGTTAGGAATAAAATATAGTAAAATATTATATTTGAAATGAAAATTCATGGCTAACAAAAAAAAGTGAAGATGGGACAAGGAATAGATGTATTGTATGATATAGATAGATGTCTAGATAAAGCTT
>OLQS01000934.1_pt1 | contig 18524 bp, 10 predicted proteins | sample 1672291 | NCBI WGS metagenome assembly OLQS01 (sample SAMEA3136668, study PRJEB25190) | human gut metagenome | biome: human gut; feature: human-associated habitat; material: faeces | place: Austria | collected 2013
TCCTCCACAAGGTGCTGTACTTTCGCCATTCATCGCCTCACGACAATATTCCAATCCGTAACGACGTATATCATCGTAACGATGACCTTCGGCTGCCAGCTCAATACGACGCTCATTGCGTACCAACTCAAGAGCCGCATCTTTTGACAGACTGTTCGGAACATTGGGCATACCGCAACGGTCGCGCAAATCATTCAAAGCATGCTGAACTTTTTCATCCCAACCATTATTTTGTACACGAGCTTCAGCATAAGTCAACAAAACCTCAGCATAGCGAATGATCGGATAATCCTCCACACTCTGCCAACCTTGATAAGGAGTAAGAGAAACCAACTTACGGTAATTATATCCGGTCCAAGATTCATTTCCATCTGATCCGGCTTTCAAAGGATCCCACATATAATAGAAATCACCGGAGAAGTCCGTTTCCTGCCATCCTTTCAATGGAAATAAAATAGAAGCATACAAACGGCTGTCACGATTACGGAACTCCTGCATATAAGGGATTGACTTGATGTCCAATGTAGGCACCTTTTCACGGAACACTGCCGGAGCAACCGATTTATAAGTTTCTCCCACCGGCTCTGCAAAATACTTCATCCACATATCGGCAAAACGTGCACGTCTGGTTTCTTCGGAAGGAATTTCAGGAAGAGTTTTTCCATCAATGCTCCAATAGGCATCCACCAGATCCTGCATGGGCTCAAAAGAAGAGTATCCAGATCCCATCTGACTGGGACGAATATATGTATAACGAGTCCAATCACAGTTATTATCATCTGCCATGTATTCACGTGTCAGGATATATTCAGGATTACCCGGATTGGCATTCTCTTTGTGCCACAAGGTTTCATAACTGAACAATCCTTTTACAAACTTGTCTTTGTCAATACCCACTTCAGCAAAATCAATATATTTCTCCATTTCATCAGCTTCCTGCTGTTGTGCCGCATTCAAAGAAGTTACACGGAACAAGGAATGATGTCCTTCCGATATCACTTTGCCGGCAGAAGCCTCAGCCTCTATATAGTTACCGAAATAAAGGGCAGCGCGGGCACGCAAAGCCAAAGCAGCGGCACGGGTAATACGGCTTGACTCATACAAATAACTGCCATCATATTCATCAGGAAGTATTTCGGCTATTTCATTCAGCTCGCTCAAAATAAAAGCCTGTACTTTTTCTGCCGGATCGCGTTTTGCATAAGGTGCATTATATTCGGGCACATCAGTAAAAAGATAGGCCTTGCCAAACTTCGTAGTCAGTTGTAAATACTGCCAGGCACGGAAGAAACGGGCTTCTGCCTTCATACGTTCCTTCAGTCCTTCACTGATATCACATTTATCTACATTGATGATAAAATTATTGGCTATGCGGACTGTACTATAACCATAACCAAAATCATTCCCTGCCGTGATACCATTGGTTTGTACCAACTCATAGGGACCTTCCCACGGTTTATGGCTATGCGCGTTATCGGTATACATTTCATCCCAGATATCCATGCCCGGGAGTTCTGCATACAACGCGTTCAATCCATTCCAAGCATCTTTCTCGTTTTTCCAGAAAGTCTCGGTAGATATATCAGAAGGTGGAACAACGTCCAAATCACATGAAACCATAGATGCACACAGCAGTGCAGAAAATGTGATATATTTAATGTTGAATTTCATAATTTTATTTTTTTGAATTAGAATGATACGTTAACACCAAAGGCTACAGATTTAGCACCAAAAGCACTGATACCACGTCCGGTAGAGGATTCGGGATCAAAGTCCTTCATGTCTTTGTCGGCACGGAAGGTAAACAAGTTCTCGCCGGTAAGGAAGAATTTAAGAGAAGACAATCCCCAACGAGTTACCGCATCCTTCGGAACCATATATCCCAAGCTGATGGTCTTAATACGGAAGTAATCGGCATCAAACAACTGGTAATCAGAGAAATGCTTATTATATTCATCATAGTAATTACCTCCATACAAACGGGGACATGCTGCATTTGGATTCGGATTATCTTCATTCCAACGACTTAAATGATACTTTCTCGGATTAGAATTCAACATAAAGGCAAACACCTGTTCTGACTCAAAAGCCACACTGGTACCGGAAACGCCTTGGCCAAATGCCGACAATTCAAAATTCTTCCATTGCAAATTGATATTTATACCATAAGTAAAATCGGGTACATCTTTGCCAATAATAGTGCGGTCATCATCGGTAATGTCATCTCCCCATTCCACATTTTCACGCTGGGGTACATACTTAATGTCACCGGCATTAGGCTTGCGTCCGTATTTATAATAATGTCCCGCATCAATCTCTTCCTGGGTATACAGTCCATCCGTTTCCAGGCCATAATAAGAACCGATGGCTTCTCCTTCTTTCAGAATATATCTGACTACATCTCCACCATTCTGTATCATATTGTCTGATCCGGCCAAGGTTACGATTTCATTGTTATTAGTAGCAATGTTACCACTTACAGAATAAGACAGGTCACCAATCTTATTGCGGTAGGTTGCTGCCAATTCAAAACCTGTATTACGGACTTTGGCCAAATTCATAACCGGTTTTGTCCAAATACCCGTTTCTGCCGGAACGTTATAGCCCAACAAGATATCTTTAGTATTTTTGATATAATAATCGGCAGTCACACTTAGTTTATTATCGAACAAATCTACATCCAAACCGAAGTCCGCCAAAGCTACAGTCTCCCAACCCAAAGTCTTGTTAGTAATCTGTGCTTCAAGCACCCCCTTCACCGGCTCATCATTAAAATTATAATTTGCATTGCTGCTCAGCAATTCAAAATAGTCATAATATCCTACATTGTTGATATTACCCAACGTACCATACGAAGCTCTCAGTTTCAAGTTATTCAGCCAAGCTATCGGTTTCATGAACGATTCTTCGCTGATACGCCATCCGGCGGAGAAAGAAGGGAACCATCCCCAACGGTTGTCCTTATGGAAACGCGAGGAAGCATCAGCACGAAGATTGGCTTCAAACAAGTAACGGTCTTTATATGAATAGTTTATACGACCAAAGTAAGAAAGCATTTTGCTCTCCACAATACCACGTCCATCAGGTAAATCTTTTGAAATATTATTACCTTGTTCTATATCTTCCAGACCATCGCTTACAAAATCTGTTCGTTTACTATATAACCGTTCATACTTATAATGCTCGTAGGATGTACCAACCAGAAAATTCACCGCATGTTGTCCCAGTTTCAAATCATACTTGGCAGTAAGAGTAGTCATCATATTGCTGTTGCTGATCCAATACATACTCATTGAGTTCGGACTACTGTTGCCCGTACCGGGAATTTCCTTTCCTGTTTCAAAATGTACTACTTCAGGATACTCAGCCGAATAACTCTTGCTTTTATATTCATAACGCTTATAATCCAATTGTCCCGAAATGACCAAGTTCTCAATAGGTTTCAAATCAAAACCCAAATCATACATGGTATTTTCCGTAGTACTTTTGCTCCAGTTGTCAAAACTAAGCGTACGGAGTGGATTACTATTCATAAAGGTTTGTGTTGCATCCTTACCTCCGGCTATACTACCCCATTCGCCATTAGACTGCTGAGCCACCATAATAGAAGGAACCAAAACAAAATTGGCAATCCATGGAGTGCCGTTTTTTGTATCGGAACTATTACGAATATACTTCACTCCGGTTTTCAAAGTCAGCCATTTGGTGACATCACTTTGAAGGTTAAGATTCAGATTATAACGATCGTCAGTAACCCCCGGCATGAAATTATCATTAAATACATAGCCCACACTGCTAAAGAAACGTACTTTCTCACTGCCTCCGCTAAAGTTCAAAGAATGTTGGGTAGTCAGCACATGTTTGTCCAATACCAGATCAGCCCAATTCGTATTTGGATAGTAATCGGGATTGCTGCCATCTCTAAACCATCCGATTTCTTCATTCGTATAAGCCTGATTTTTTCCTCCTGAAGGATTGGCGTTATATTTAGCTTCATTTAATAAGGTCGCATAATCCCATGAATCAAGGACATCCGGTAAATAAGTCGGAGTTTTGACTCCGACATATCCACTATAAGCCACATTCATTTTCTCTGCCTTTCCTCCTTTAGTCGTAACCAATACAACTCCATAGGCTGCACGAGAACCGTAAATGGCCGAGGAAGCAGCATCTTTCAAGAATGAAATTGACTCAATCGTGTTCGGATCAAGATTGGAAAATACCGTAGCATCTGCAATAGCACCATCGATCACATATAATGGAGCAGAAGTTCCCAAATTACCACGACCACGGAAATTAATAGAAGGTGTTGAACCCGGACGAGAAATAATAGTTACACCGGGAACGGTTCCTTGTACGGCAGACAAAACATTAGTCTGCACACGGTCTTTGATATCATCTGTACTGACAGAAGCAACAGCACCGGTCAAGTTTACTTTCTTTTGAGTACCGTAACCAATCACTACCACTTCATCCAGTGTTTTCGTGTCTTCTTTCAACGTTACATTATAAGAAGTAACTCCAGATTGCACTTTTACCACTTGAGGAAGATAGCCGATATAGCTAATCTGCAATTCATTACCCGAGACTGTCAATGTAAAGTTACCATCGAAATCGGTAATCGTACCATTGGTCGGAGCCCCTTTCTCTACTACAGAAGCACCGATGATAGGCTCTCCCAAAGCATCTTTCACACAACCGGTCACTTTCTTTGCCTGCTGCTGTTGTTGTTTTTCTACAGCAGCCACGGCATTCGCCTTTGACACAATGATCTGATTATTTACTATCTTATAAGTATAACCAGAATTTTTAAACATCTGGGCCAAGACTTGTTCAATAGTAGCATTCTGAGCCTTTACTGAAACCTTTTTGTCCAGTTTGATCTGATTGTCATTATAGAAAAAAGTATAGTCACTTTGTCCTTCCACTTCCTGCATAATCGTATGCATGGAAACATTTGACTTATTCAATGAGATGGTACCAGATTGGGCATTAACAGGTATTGCACAAACAGCACACGCCACTAAGGCACAAAAAAGTTGCCTTTTTACTTTTTGCGGATAAAATAACCGCTGGTTCGTTTTTTTCATAAATACATAATTCTTTATTAGACTAAAATCAACATGATTTTCAAAATACAGTGATAGAGGCTATGGATAGTCAAGCCTGTCTACAGTAGTTTTCACAATTGTTTTTCATACTATCATTTTTATAATTACTATTTCATTTCTTCTATGATATAATGATCATTACTTATTAATCTATAATTTAATGGCGCACTGTGTGAAATATAATTCAAAATCAAATCCAATGATTCGCTGTGCATCGTAAAAGTAAAGTGATAATGTCTGGCAATATGGGGGGCACATTCAATCTTTTGTCCATACCATTTTTCCAACCGTTCCAAAATCATCTCTAATGTCTCATTTTTAAAGCTCATTCTTTTTCCTTGCCGCCAAGATGAATAAGCATCCGCGTCAATAGTAGTGAGACTAATGCCATCAGTCTTGCTATATGTCAACTTTTCGTTCGGTTTCAAAACATAACTTCCGCCTTTCTGTTGATTACTTTCAAGTACTTCCACTTTTACTTTTCCAGTCAACAATACAGTTTCGCCCTCCTCATCACCATCATAACTAAACACTTCAAAAGAAGTACCCAACACAGTCACGTCCATTTTCTGGGTTTTTACAACAAAAGGGTGTGTTTTATCAGGCGTCACTTCAAAAAAGGCTTGTCCCGAAAGCTGTACTTCCCTTTTCTCCCCAGAAAACTCTTTTGGATAAGTAAGCCGGCTGCCTGCATTCAACATAACCTTTGTACCATCAGCCAATCTCACGGAATCCATTGATTGGTATCCGGTATTCACTACATATATAATTTCTTCACCACTATTTTTCATCAACAACAAAGCTGAAAGCACCATACATACTGCAATCATCGCAGCCATTCCATATTTATAAAAGGATTTCTTTATAAAAGGAAACCTCCGCCCTCTTACTTTCTTCATAATACCATTCAGTATCTTTTCTTCCCTCACCAAATCCACTGCCTCTTCGGACATTTCTTCCCATTGTCTATGAAAAGTATCATTTACATATTCATAGTTATTCAATGCCGCACGCTCCTCCGGGCTTAAAGAGCATTTGCTTTCAAACAGCTTTTTTATAATATCTTCGTTCTTTGTTTTCATCCTTTATTTGATACCCTACGGAAATTCATCCATAAATTTCCCCTGTACTTACTATAAATACACGCCAAAAAAGACATACCCCCAATGCAAGGATACATTTTTGCTAAAAAAAAATAAACTATGATTATTTAAAAGATAAAAATCAGATAAAGCATAATGTTCTTCTTTAAGAACTTGATTGCTTCATTAATATGTCGTTCTACTGTTTTCTCACTGATATTCAACCGAGTAGCAATTTCTTTGTAGGTCAGATGTTCATCACGACTCATCTTAAAAACTTCTTGTTGACGAGGTGGCAACCCACCCACCATCCTTTTAATAAATTCTTTTAAATCAGCTGCACTTAGCTCATCTTCCATATCATAATAATCCATTGCAGCACTCAACACCGTAAGTTTATAGGCATTCTCATTGAAACTTTTACGAAACTGATTAAAAATAAGATTGCGTGTAATAATAAAAAGATATCCCTTAAAATTATCATCCGCACGTAAAAAATCACGTGTCTCCCACACTTTCACAAACACTTCCTGCACCACTTCCTCAACTTCTGTTATGGAAGACAAATACAGACGAGAGAAATTATAAACTTTAGACCAATACAATCTATACAAAGTTGTAAATGCCTTTTCATCTCCATTTTTTAATAATATAATCAGTTCTTTTTCCGACATCGCATACAAAATCTGCACAAATATATTATTAATAGTTAAGAAAAGAAGCAATATTATTTTATTTTTTAAACAAAGAAAAAAAACATCATAGAAAGTCAGATTTCTACATTATGAAAAGCCACCCAATAAATCAGCGGAGAAAATCTGTAATCAATATAGCCAAAGAAAAGATGCAATCAAAAAAAAGAATCTGTAAATGCTTACTTCCCAACAGCATCTACAGATTCTTATTCATTTTATTCTTGCAGAACGAACACGTTCTTTATTTCTCCAATGCTTTCATTAATTCTTTTTTTACGGTATCCACCCCCGGAAAACCGGTGTGTTTTTGAATAACAGCCCCCTCCTTATCAACAATAATATAAGTCGGAACGCCCTGTATGCTGAACTGCTTGCTCAAGTATTTCCATTGAGCCGCCGTTACCCGGTAATGCTCTCCATGAATATCCGGAATTATGTTATCCCACGTTTCCTTGGGCGAGTTCTCTCCGGCAATAAAAACATATACAATATCTTTACCTTCAAGATCTTTCTTCATCGGTTTCATCTGTTTCATAGCCATTTTGCAAGGACCGCACCAAGTTGCCCAGAAATCAACCAAAATCACCTTACCCTTAAATTTAGAAATGATGGAATAAAATAAATCTTCATCTTTTACTTCTCCGGATTCATTAACGGTATAACCTTTCTTTTTCTTATTAGCTTCAATCGTTTCCAAAAGACGGTTGTTCATCTTTGTCAGTCTGCCGAGATAATAAGGGTCACTCATCTTCCGTATCTCCTCAAAATCATGTACAGTCAATGGAGTGAAGTCACTGATTTTCTGAGCATATTTCATCATTTTCTGCAAGTCGAAAAAAAGTCCTTGGTCTGTGCCCAAATATCCGGCTATAATCTTTTTCAAAATATAGTCTTGCTGCATAGAACTGAATTCTTTAAACAATTCATCGTATTTTATTCGCAATTCGCCCATTTTTTCCTGATAGACAGATGTTTTTCCGGTATCTGTATCAGCCTTGAACTCACGTATTATCTTAGCATCTTCAGCAGAAACTTTATCGGAAGAGAGAATAAACGCAAATATATCACTCAACTCATCATCCATCTTCACCCTCAGATAGCCCATTCCCCTTACCAAATCAGCATAACCATTGGCATAAAGCATGACAGGCGAGTTCAGTATATTCAACTGCCGGATATAGTCATAGAAATCATCACTCAATTCCGGTTGTTTAAACTTTTGATAAGCTTCACGAACCGGTAATCCACTGCACTGCACATAAGCATAGGCTAAATTAGAACTTACACGGGTCAATGTCAAAGTACAAAGCAAATCATTCTGAGCCAATAAAAGCTCCCGGTATGCCTGACTTCTTTTCTTATCGGAACAGATAGCGGATTTGGTTTCTTCATATTTTTTCAACCAATAAGCTTTATACTGACCGGCAGTCATATTATATAAATCATTCATATTCCAATGAACCATTCCCCATACATCCATCAAATGTTCATCATCGGTTATCATTTCATCATTCAAAGCCGCCATGGTACCTGAAAAATAGACTTTCTTTCCACCAGCACGCTTGCCTTTCAACAATTTGCTTTCAGAACGACTCAACTCACGCAAGTTGACAGCCATATCCAATTCACCACCGGGAACCAAAAAGACGTCAAAATAAATATCACGTCCCACAGAAAAACTGACCGTAGTCGGAGCACAAAGTTCAATCTCTGTCCGAAATGTTCCGTCTTCATTCACCTTTATTTCAGTATCCTCAAATTTTGCCGTCAACAAATCACAAATCCTACAAGAAAACGGAAGTGCATAGTGCTTCTCATAGTCTAACAAACGACCGGTTATCACTGATTTGCCATCTTTCAATTCAGCCTTAGGCAACGGTTCAGCGTAATTCAATTTCTGTTTCTTCACATCATCCGATAAATCCAATTCCGGTAATTTACCATCCAAATGGATTCCCCATACCTTGAAACAGTCCTCACAATCGCTCTCAATGAAATCAATCACTTTCACTGTAGGGGGCAATAACGGAAAAATAAGACTAAAAGAAGCTTCACCGCTATCGGGCATCCAAAATTTTTCGCCCAAGGTAATTCCATTACCGGAACGAATCGGATACTTCTCTCCATTATCAGCCAACAAATAACTTTCATTACTTATCTGAATCCAATTATGAGGACGGAAAAAGGCTTTTACATCCAATACGGTTGCCGTATCCGAAACCACCACTCTGTCTATCTCGATAGTAGAAGAGCTACGAGCGATGAAAGGCGGCTGTTTAACCACCCTGTCTTTTGCCTGCAAAAGGCAGCAACTCACCATAGCAAGCAGTAAAATACCAAAGTTTTTCATTGTATCTTTTTTTTAAACATACTTACTTATTTCCCAAGTTCCTATCCAAAAGATTCTTTACTTCTTCGTATGCCTTTGTATATCCACGGGCCAAAGTAATACCATCCGGAGAGATTAACATAAGAATGGGAACTCCTGAAAAATAAAGGTCTTTCACTATAAAGCCATTGCCCTCATCCTCTGTGTAAACTGTAGTCCACGGATGGCTTAGCAATCCCTGTACCCGTTCATCTTTCTTAAACTCTTCAGAACTTCCCTGCAACGATTTCAACAAATCATCACGGGTAAATCCCAATACCTCCAAACCTTTTTCATGATATTTTTGATAGAGATCCGTTATTTTAGGATTTACCCAAAAAGTACCAGGACATAATCCCCAATGATAAATCAACACATATTTGCCTTTATAATCAGACAAAGACACCTTCCGGCCGTCTTTATCTGTCACTGTAAACTTCGCTGGCGCAAAGCCTACTTCAATATTCTTCAATACAAGCAATTGCTTGTCAAGTATTTGTCCAAAATATGAATTTTGAACCTCTGGAGTAAATTGTGCCAAACGCTCTTTCACATCCTTATAAGTAGCATCAAAAACAAAAGCGGATGCATACATAAAAGCGGCATATTCCATATCGTTCACTTTCAATGCCAGACTATCACGAACAGTCTTCAGCATTAGCGGACGATGATATTCATTATACATTTGCCCGTATTTTGCCACACTATCATTTTGCTTTGTATCCTGATATTTCAGTATCTGACTGAAGATATCAATCATTTCAGTATTGGAAGACGCAGTCAGGCTATCATACCTAGCCACCAACGAATTGTCATAAAAACCACCCGAATGACGAACCGCACCCAAGTAATCCAAAGACCCTTCCAGTTTTATATCATCACCTACGCGAGCTATAATCTCAGCTCCGCGAATACAACTCCGTAACGGTTCACCCACTTTAGGCTGATGCGTCAATAAATAAAAAGTAGTATGTTCCATAGGAATAAAAGCCGAGAAAATCCCCTCCTTTTCCACCAATATGGTATCTGTCCCGTCTTCTTTCCAATCGGGTAATAAAAAAGTTTTAAGAAAAAGAGTATCTCCAACCTGAAGCCCTTCCAAATGACCGGATAGTTTAAAGCCATCGGTCTGCATAGTTTGCCGGCATGACACTAGAGCCACTGCAAAGAGTGCCAAAGCTAAAATTTTCTTCATATATTCTTACTTTTATATAAATGACTTCCGTTATTTTGCATGACGAAGTGCCAACGTATCTTTTTTCTCTACAGGAAATGACTTTGTCGGAATATCACCTCTAAAGAAACCTTCCTCCTTTATTTTTTTGACACGTTTCCATGCCTGCTGGTAAAGTGTTATGCGGTCTTCCACCGGGTTCCCGTTTTCGTCCAAGGCATAACGCTGATCTTCGGGAACTGTAGCCATGTATTTCCTATAATAGCGAATGGCATTCTTCTCATCTTCTTTCCAATCATAGAGACAGGCTATTTTATAAAGAATGGAGTTTTTCTTTGTATAAATATATAACTTCTCCAAGGCTTCCACCTCTTTCTTTGTATCCCCCGCATAATCGTAACATTCTACCAACCCGTCATAAAGACGTACCATCATACTATCAGAAGGAACGGCTATGCGGAAGGCTTCTTCCATATATTCCACACCCTCCTTTTTCCAGGAAGTGCGTGCCGAAGCTTTTGCCAGATAATAGAGCACATTCACATCCATCGGATTTTTTTGATAAGCTTCTTTCAGATTATCGTATGCACCGTAAAACCAGTTATCCCCATAATGGGATACACCTAAATAGTAAAGAGTGAGAAAACTACGATCACCCAGTTCTTTTAATGACTCATAGCGTTTTACCGCCGTTCCGTACTCTTTCAGCATACAATAAGCCTTCGCATTCTGGCGGTTCACATCTATATTGGTGGTATCGGACAAACGATAAACTTCCGTCACATCAACAGCATCTTTAAACTGCTGATTGTTATTAAAAATACCGGCAATGCGTGCCACCGTCTGGGCATCCAACGAATCACGCCGATAGGCTATGTTATAACTGAGGAAGGCACTGGCGGCATCCTGCAATCCCTCGTATGCCTGTCCCAGATACTTGTATCCGGTGGCCGACAAGGAATCGCGTTCCAACCAGCCATGACAAGCCGTACGCGCTTCTTCATAATCTTCGGAAGCTAATAAAGAGCGTATGAACTGCAACCGGAAAAATTTATTTTCCGGTTGCAAATTCATTGCCTTCTGATAACAGTTGGCCGCCCGACGGGAGTTACCCGTCAATTTGTAACACTCGGCAAGGTCGATCAAAACTTTTGTGTTTGTGCTGTCTTTCAAGATAAGAGAGTTCAATACCCCTATGGCTTCCGGATAACGGTTCATCGCTTTCAGCGCCTGAGCTTTGGTAATCAGCAACAAAGAATCCTGACAATCGGGTTCAATCAGCGTAACTACTGTCTCATAATCATAATTATCCATTGCCTGACGAATTCCATCATTCACCTGGGCAAACAACGAAACGGGGAGCATACATAGCAGCAGTGTTACAAATTTTTTCATATCTTTATTCTTATTGTTTCTTTGTGGTAATCAATATCACGCCATTCTTGGCTTTGGCTCCATAAATGGCAGTACCTGCCGCATCCTTCAACACCGAAATAGATTCAATGTCCGAAGCATTCATTTTTTCCATTTGACTATAAGGCTTTTCTATCCCATCAACTATAAGCAATGGTTTCTCCTTCCAATCTTTCAACAAAAAAGTTTCCTTACCTATCCGCAATGGATTTTCTTGAAAAACAGTGTCTGTCTTCAACTCCAAATGACGTGCTTCATTTGATTTGATATCTTTACCGTCTAGTCTGAAAGTGACGGGAACCGTATATTTCACACGCACAGGCTGACCTTTCTGCATACCTGGTTTCCATTTCGGCATAATGGAAATGACTCGAATAGCCTCACCGTCCAAATCCGGATCAATGCTCCTGACAACTTTGGGATTGGCTATATTACCATCTTTCTCAACTACAAATTGTACAATAACCTTTCCCTGTACTCCAGCTTTCTGAGCCTCCACTGGATATTTGATATTCTTCCCCAAGAATTTCAAACATTCTCCCATACCACCCGGAAACTCAGGCATCTCTTCAACAACCTGAAAAACCGGAATTTCATCAGAAGCTTCTTCACCACCTCCATAACCTACTACAACCACTTCCTGTGTCTTAGTTGTGATTTCTCCCTCCAAATACACTTTTAAAGATTTAATTTTTCCAATAAGTTTCTCTGTAATAGTCAATTCCTTTGTTTTCATATTTATATATGAAACACTCAAAGTAGCCCCAACAGGCATTGATATAACAAAATTTCCATCTAAATCAGTGATCGTACCCGAAGTGGTACCTTTGATAATCACACTAGCACCTACAACCGGAGCGTTTGTACTTTTTTCTAATACCTGCCCTTGCACTTTTATTTCCTTTGCAGGATGTTTTTCGGGACTTTTAACCTCTTCGGTTTTCATAATTGCCGTTAAATCATTAACTTTGACGGCTGAAATCTCATCTAACTCACTAGAGATTTCGGGGCGGGCAAAGGCTGCCACGGCAATGGCTGCCAATGGAAGCACATACAGGTACTTGAGTCGTGCCCACGGATTGGATTTCTTTTTTAACATCATAGTAATACGTTTTTTAAGTGAACTGTGATTGAAGCTGTTGGCCATAGAGTAGAGCCTTGTGCCGACAGCTTTTTTTATTAATAACAACTGATATTTCTTTGCATCAATACCTTGTGCAATCACGCTTTCGTCCGCTTCGAACTCGTGTATGTTCTGTAGTTCCTGTTTCAATAACCAGGAGGCAGGATTGAACCATTGGAAAAAGATGCAGATATCCGCTATAAGTAAATCTATGGAATGTCTCTTCCGTATATGGGCATATTCATGCGTCAGTATTTCCTCACCGTTTTCCTTCAGGTCTTTCTCAGAGATCATTACAAACTTCATCCAACTGAAAGGTGCGATTTTTTTCTGATGGGTAATCAGCGTGATGCCATTTTCCTGACGGACAAGGGTGCTACCCTTTATCAGCCTCAGCATACGGGTCAGCGACCATACATTACGTAAAAAGAAGAATACAATACCCAACAAATAAACCATCAGCAACACTTCACGCCATGTAATGGCAGATACGGGAGCAGCTTCTACAGTAGCAGTCCGATTAAGATCAGCCATAAGCAGAAGTTCTTCCCAAGTCAGCAATTGTTGACTGACTTCCATCGGTTCTTTCATGGTCACTTCCGCAAAAGGAATGGCACAGGACAATATCAGTATTCCCAACAAGGCAATACGGTTGAAACGATGGAATGTCTCACGGCTCAGCAACAGGCGGTAAAATAAATAAAATACCGCCAGACAAACTGCCGACTTTACAATATATACAAAAAATGCTCCCATAGTATGTATCTTTAATTATTCTCTTTATCCGGATTATTCATGCGCCTTTTCCACATCCCGGATAAGCTGCTTCAATTCATCCAAAGAAATCTCCTCCTCCTTCACCAGTGAAGAAACCGCTCCTAAATAAGAGTTATTGAAATATTTACTGATAACCCCTTTCAACGTCTTCTTCTTAAAATCATCACAGCTTACCACCGCATAATACTGATAGGTATTTCCAAATACCTCATGACTGAGAAACCCCTTTTCCTCCAATCCTCTCACAATGGTAGACAGAGTATTGAAATGCGGACGCGGTTCATCATAAAAATCAAGTAACTGTTTTACAAACAACGGGCCTTTTTCCCAAAAATAACCCATAATTTCTTCTTCCTTTGCTGTCAACATTTTCATAATCTTTCTTTTGATTATCACAAAGAACTAAAACTTTTAGTTATAAAACTAATTTTCATAGTTAAAGTAAACTAAACGCTTTAGTTACCTGCTGTAAAACAGTATATCCCGTTTTCACCTGCTGATGCAAACGGGATATACTTATCACAAATAATCCACCTATAAGGAGACTACAGATCTCTATATACTTATACTTCCCTGAACAATCTATTATTCGTCAATGACCGGTTTATTTTCCGTCAGCCTTTTCAAACGGAGAAGTGCCTCCATATAATAATAATCAGCATAAATGATGGATGCATCAATCTCTGATCCGGCAGGCAAGTGTCCTGTGGAATGAAGCAGGAAAGCAGGTTTACTTTTACCACACTGGTATTTGTCGGAACTCAGGCTGGTCAGCATTTTTACAGCCGCCTGTTTATATTCCAATGCTTTTTCAGCCGGCAGATAACCGGACAATTCTAATAAAGCAGAAGCTACCACACAAGCAGCAGAAGCATCCCGGGGAGCATCAGGAATGGACGGATCATTAAAATCCCAATAAGGAACATAGTCTTCGGGCAGATTTTTCAGATATACATCCGTTACCTTTTGTACAAAATCGAGGTAACGGACATCTTTTGTTTCCCGATAAACGACTGTATAACCATAGATAGCCCATGCCTGACCACGAGCCCACATACTGTCATCCGAATAACCTTGATGGGTCACTCCCTTGATAAATTCACCTGTCAGGGTATCATACACTGTTACATGATAAGAGGTATAATCCGGACGAAAATGATATTTCATCGTCTTATCCGCATGAGCCACGGCAATGTCAAACAAATAAGGATTACCTCCATTCTTGGCTGCCCAGAAAAGCATTTCCAGATTGATCATATTGTCCATGATGGTATTATGACCGCCAAACATTTTCACATTGCGAGGCCATGAAAGCATAGTACCTACACGGGGATTGAACAATGCTGATAACGAATCAGCCGTATTGATTATAACTTGCTTATATTCCGGATTACCGGTCAGACGATAACCATTACCATAGCTACAAAAAACCAAAAAACCCAAATCATGATCGTATGCAGGAATCTCCGAGAGAAATTTCAAAGAAGCAGTAAACTTTTCGGCCTCTTCCTTTATTTTCGGATCTTGTGTATATTCATAATCATACCACAAGATGCCCGGCCAAAAACCTCCGCACCATTCTTCCTTACTCACTTTACGATAGTTCCAGTCATACTGGCCATCCATTATGTTACGAGGCATCATAGTGTAATCTACCTCCCGCCCTTTTCCATGCATAACCTCCAAAGTACGATGTACCTGGCGATCACAATATTCCAAAGCCCTGTTCACCTCCAGTTTGTTGTCTACTTCAGTACAGGCTGAAAGCAGACATAACCCTATACCTACTAATAGATTTTTTGTATTCATAATTATCCTTTCTTTTTTTACTTATCGATACGAAACCAGTCGGCATCTACCCAACCTCTTTCCTTGCCATAAGGAGCTGTGCTGAATAATCCTACTTTCGCTCCTATCCACTTACCTTGACGAGCAGTAAAAGGCACACCGGCCAATGTATATTTCCTGCCGTCCAGACTGTAGCTGAAATAACAGATACCTCCCCCAGTTACTTTCACCTGCAAATAAATATCACGCTCATAATTGGAATAGAGCCCGGCTCCGAACCGGCGGCTTACAGGTAATTCCGCAAGATGGGTCACTGTTTCAGGAGACCGTTGCTCCGCATCCTTGCAGACCACTTGATTCAATATAAACTTATCACCTTCTTTTACTACACCCAGATAGCCATAATCCCACCCCATCACTATCAGTCCGGACTGCTGTCCGTCCGCTTTCGCAGAAACTTTCAGTTTGGCAGTCGCCGTAAATTCTTCGGCAGGGAATTTTTGTAACAAGAGATTCGGCACCTCCCAAAAAATTACAAAATCCTTGGACAAAATATGTCCATATATACGAATGTAACCCAAATCAGAGGTAAAGCCAAACGTATCCTGATAATTGGCATGCCATTCCCATTGCAAGCCCAATTGCCTTGTGTTGAATTCATCACTCTCAATCGGTGTCTCTATAGGATAAATCCTGCCTACATCCGGTTTTTTATAGCGTTTTACAGGTTCGCCGCATCCATCACCGTCCTTGTCCTCCCCAATTACGGGCCAATCATTTTCCCACTTCACAGGATTCAAGTGCAAGACTCTGCCATACATGGCTTTATCTTGAAAATTGATAAACCAAGACTCGCCTGTACAGGTTTCCACCCATCCCCCCTGATGAGGGCCATTTATGTCCGTATCTCCTTGGGCCATAACAATTTTTGACTCGTATGGGCCATACACATTGCGAGAGCGAAGTGCCAATTGCCAACCCGTCACCACCCCTCCGGCTGGTGCCAGGATGTAATAATATCCGTTGCGTTTATAAAACTTAGGTCCCTCTATAGTATGATTTACACCATCATTGCCATCAAAAACCAATACAGGTTCACTAATAACTTTTGTACCTTCCGCATTCATCTCACAAACCGTAATCACACTATTGAATGCGGCGCGACTGCCCGCCCACGCATGTACCAAATACACTTTTCCATCCTCATCCCACAACGGAGTAGGATCTATCATTCCTTTCCCAGCCTTTACCAAGACCGGTTTTTCCCATTCACCCAGCGGATCTTTGGTCTTTACCATGAAAATACCCCAGTCGGGATCTCCCCAATAGATAAAAAACTCACCGTTGTGGTAACGGATAGAAGGAGCCCATACCCCTTTTCCATGTTGAGGAGCGTTAAAGAAAATGGTCGGCTCTATCTCCTTCAAGGCATAGTTTGCCAAACGCCAGTTCACCAAATCCTTTGAATGAAGAATGGGCAATCCCGGGGTACAGCCAAAACTGGAAGCGGTCATATAAAAATCATCACCTACGGCACAAACATCCGGGTCAGAGTAATCCGCATGAATAATCGGATTAATATACGTACCGTCCTTCTGATCGGACACCCATACCTTCGATACATACTGAGCATCTGCCTGTTGCCATGCACCGCATACTAAAGCTACTATAATCACTATTTTTTTCATTCTTACCTATTATAAAAATGCCCTGAAACAATCATTCTTACCTTAAAAAACATACCCCTTTAAACTTAAAAAATCACCTAACCTTCATTTGTTAACCTAATCTGTCTATAATACGGACAAGAAAACCAATACACTCAACGAAAGTGGTTATTTTTATAATACTTGTCCTTTATACTTTTTATATTCTTTTATTTCCTGATCCGTCACTGGCACGAGTTGTATGGCCGCACCGCCTCCTGGCTTCAATGCAAACTGCATGATTTGAGAGGAATCCACCAACAGACGGGTACATTTCACCTGAGTACGAGTCTTTATTTTATCTCCCCCATCCGTATAAATACGGGCCAGATAGGTCTTTCCCTTATCTAAAAATGAAAGATTTACCGATTGAGCAGAACCTTCATTATTAGTCAAAGCTCCTACAAACCACTCATTACCCTTGCGACGCGCCATAGTTATATGCTTACCCGGAGCACCTTCCAATACTTTTGTATCATCAAATACGGTTTGCAGATTCTCGAACCATTCTATTTCGGGCTCCCCTTGATAAAATGAGGGGCGGTCATACCAGAAAATAGTTTGTAAAGGACTGTAAAAAATCAATGAAGCCGCCAACTGATGAGCATGGGTGTTCTTCAGACGTTTGTCGAAATAACAGATGGTATAATCCGCCGCTCCATTAATCATACGGGTAAAAGGCAGAATCGTATTATGCGTAGCGTCGGGAAATTCCTCATTCCCCCGTATCCCTTCCTGAGTGAGCAAGTTAGGATAAGTACGGCTGAAACCGGATGGACGGAACTCATCATGAATATTAATCAACAATTTGTTTTCGGCAGCCAGACGAACCATATCATGCAGCCAAGTAGCCCAACGATGACTGGCATACTGTACGAAACCGGATTTCACACCTACAACTCCCCACTTATGCAGCAATGGAAAAAGCTCACGCATCTGTTTCATCAGGGCATGCTGATTGACATACACCCATACACCTACCCCTTTTTCTTTACCGTATGCGATGACACGCGGCATGTCCAGTTTGGAAACCACCTTTGTGGCATCTCCGTCATGAGAAGTACAAGGCATATACCATTGCCAGTCGAACAACATATAAGGAATATGATGGGCGGCACAGAAATCAATTGTGGCTATGGCCCCTTCGGTGGTAATAGTCGTTTCACGCATAATCTTTCCGGGCCTGATCCAGTCCGTATCGGTTATCTCACAAGGAGGATTCAGATTCTGGATGATATCATTGTGTTCCAGCAATTCTCCCGGTTTATCGGCTGCCATGATAACTTT